>Ga0247810_10000076_pt1 | contig 164633 bp, 135 predicted proteins | sample UWRJL119311C1_FD_179918 | JGI IMG/M metagenome (GOLD analysis project Ga0247810, IMG submission 179918) | Plant litter microbial communities from Arlington Agricultural Research Station in Wisconsin, United States - UWRJ-L119-311C-1 | ecosystem: Environmental > Terrestrial > Plant litter >...
CCACTTACAAAAAAAAAAAAAAAAAAAACGCTAATTGCATGGAACTTCATCGAGATTCCCATGTTAATATCCATATGGCTTGTAGGATATAGGAAATAAATCCGCATCCACCGTTCCCGAGTATGTTGTATCATCAGTACACATTCCACCACCGGATGGGCCAATATGTGGGCTAAAGACGAATTAGCAAGGCTCACGAAGGTTCTGCACCTTCTACTCGAAAAGGTCAGGGTGGTAAATTGCATAGCGAAACTTACCAGTGTACGCTTGGCCTGAATACTACCATGTTTTGATGCACACTTCGGCAAAGCAATGTGTTACGGCCCAGCTCATATGACTGTCCGAACCGGATTCCAGTGGTTAGGTATGAGAAGCAAGCGTTGAAATCCGTATATTGCGCATCTGTTCCATGGCAGTATGTCTGGTGGGTATTGCAAATCCCCTGTGCAACGGCTTGACCAAGTTTAGTCACGGCATCTTCCTTTGAAGTAGCTCCGAGTCTTGGTGCACTTTTTCCATATTAATCAGCAACGTTACTGAAAATAGAGAAGAACAACTTACCTGGCGGTGACGATATAATCCACAAGCCACTGCCAGTATCGGAATGTCACATCAAACTGAGTAATTTCACCCTTATCATTATATGTGTTCCAAGAATCAATCTCAACAGGAACCATCAACCCCAAGCTAGTGAAGTTGAACTGCAGGCGCACGGCTGCAGAGGTTATGTACTGATTCGCAGCAAAATGCACAATCTCGTATGAGATGGGCACTCCGATCAAGCTTATATCATTTGGATGCTCGGCAGACTGTGCAAATAGACCGAACAAATATTCAGTATTAAGTTCTCTGCCCTCGAAAGTTCTAGTGATGTCGATACGACCTTTGACATTCTCTGCGAGTAAGGAGGAATTGATAGATTTCGCCTCCTCAACGTCAGCGGGCCAAAGGAAGGCGTCATAGAATTTGACTTGAAGCTTGTAGAGCTCATCGAAGGTGAAGTGAGGCTGGCTTGCGGATGAGGGTGGGGAAACGGGTTCGTCTACTTTGATTTGACCGAGGGCTCCTGGAATTACTACATTGCATGCGAATACAAAATAGACGAGAAATTGCCGTATATCCAACATGGCTGATAATAAAATAGGGCTAAATGACACGAAGGGGATTCTAGTAGGGCAGGCTCAAAAGGAAGGACAGGTGTAGAATATAATGGCTAGAGGGTCACAAATTGAGCTGAACGACACCAAGAACGAAAGTCAGTCAGAACGGGATAATTCATGGGGGGCCAAGGGTGTTTATAAATGCAACAAAACGCCCAATCCACCAGTTTGGGGAAAAGAATCAAGTATTTTACCAGGGGTATACAGGGGAAATGCGATTAAGTTTGCGTCTGGGCTTGTCAGCTACATCGAGGCGCAAACCAACGGAATTGCTACAGTACCATTCAGGTAGATGCCGAAAGGTTGTCTTTATGTCAGGGGTCAATCTAATCCACGTTTCTCCCACGCCACGGACATGTATTATGCGATATAAGTCCTTATTGGCGGGAGGTCATTTCCAAAATCCATTGATGTCCCACAATCATGCTTCCGCGTACCAGTACGATAGGGTGTTTTTGACCTGTGATAGGCCTCATGAAGGGGTTTGTAGTAGTGCCCAGAGACGTTACGCAGGAACCGATCAGTTGCAGGAATGCGGTGATATCCCTCGAAACTGGCACGACACGATGCTACTTCAAGTGCTGGAAATTACTACGTATTGTCATTGCACATTGCGGTTTCATTTTGCGAGAGGGGGAATTTGGTCCCTGTTGGTGATTTGATCTTTTGGGAATTTTGCCCCGCTGAATCTTACATGCAGATGTGGCGTAGTTGCCGTTCCACTGCCAAATATAAATTAAACTTGGCTTAAGCGAATTCCCAATATATATCAGCCCAAGTAAGGCAGCCAAGTGTTAGTAGCTAATCAGAAGCAGGATTTCAAGACACGTATTGCGTACAATGATTGGTGGTCTATGCATCCGCTGTCAAAGTCATGTCAAAATCTTAATAGTTAATGCAAGGGGGAATGCTCGAGTCATGGGAAACGAACAATGTGGTTATATGTTTGTTCACGATAAGCTATCAAAGCTTTGATGGATTCCTCTAGTAGGAAAACTGTTCGATACATGAAGAGGAACGTTCGCCTTGTTTTTTTGATGGTATTCGCTAGCATGACAACTATTGTTCCAGTTCTCATCAATTTGTGGTCGGACGTTACGGATTTGTTGGATATTGCCAACTGAAGTGCTGACGAATTACCCCTGCCAATTTACCACCTTGAGTCCACAATCGGGATACTTGAATGGCTGGTATAAAGTCAAGTCGATTTGTGGGTCCTTTCTACATAGGTACTCTTATGTACCAGTTCGGGCGTGATTAACTCATTGAGTCAACGCAGAGTATGTGCAAATATTATTTAGTTCCTCATTATCTATAGTGCGATTTCCCTCGCTGCGTTTGTTCTTACAAAAACTGGCCTGAAGTGGCAAATAATTGGCGAATCGTCCCTGTATTTATTTTTGGCCAGCCTGTTTAGAACTATGGCAGACGAACAACAAAACAAACCAAGAATTGTGTCTCTAAATAGATATAAGAAAGCAGATATGAGTAAATATAAATCCATTAATGAATCTTTAACAATAATATTGCGAAATGTATAAAGCCACGCTTCAATCAAGACATAGTTTGTTCACTGACAAGACGCAACAAAGGGTCTTTGATGTCCTTCCGTGTGTTGGAATAGGCATGAAGAACATCTCACTAAACAATGAATTGACTCACATTTTAAACAAGCTGACCTCCATAGATGTATGATCAACACTGCTTTCTCAAATCACTAGTCTATATTTGAACGCAAAATCTCTACACAGAACTTCTAATCACGCTCAACCGAACCTCGCCATGAAACGGTTGGCCAGGCAGGCAACCGCCAAAGTGAAGTCTTCAATGGCTCAGAACCGTATATTGGACCAGAACGGCTTCAATGAGACTCTACTTCAGGAACTATCATATCATTGGAAACATGATCTTCTTCCGATCTATTTGGAGGAGCATAGGAAGGTTCGAGAGGAGATTGACCTCCTAGCAGGATTAGGGCTAGAATTCATCAGAATCCGGGCTAAGGCCGAGATTTATGATCACCTTGAGTTAATCATGTTCTCAAAGGAAAGGCTAGAGGGCACAGATGAGCAATTGTCAGCTGAGGAAACCAAAGAGCGAGAGGGTAGAAATGAGAAGGTTGACGCTCTCAACCTGAAAAAGATGGAACTTTTGAAAGAAGTCAGAAGAAGTATCGATATTATGGTCAACGAACAGAGAAAGAGCAGACAAACGCTTCTTGAAGAGAATCAGCGCCTCAAAAGGGAGTGGTCGCGTAAGCTGGATGACGCCAGACACCGATGGAAAATCAATGAAAGGGTGAACCAGGTACATGGACAAGATGATCGGCGACTCACTGATCAATGAGATATCTAATAAAGATAACTCACCAATTAGCAAGCTTGCCTTAAATCGGGATGGATGTAAGCGATGATGAAGGTCAACATTTCTCCAGTGAGTGGTTGAGGTGAAATCGATCCAAAAGGTAAGTCTGCCCTAGCACAAAAGATTGGCTGTTGAGATTGAGTTTGAAAACTTAATTTGTAAACAAAGTATTCTGTCCACACACTCGAACTTCTACCTTGAAGATGATCTTCTATTGGAAGAATGAATATCTTGTAATATCAGGTGTTTTGTACGCGTCTATAAAACTTGACCTTGAACTACAACATGTGGTTCATTAATGCGCAGCAATAGCAATAAGAAGGACTATGTAGCGAATTTGAATGTTACCTCGATTATGATGTATAACTTGGGTGGGTTTTAGGGGTTCTCTCACAAATTTGACTTTGAAAGTATCACAAGAATTGGCAAATATAAAAGGGAAAACTTTGTGTGTTAAGTGTGAATTTGTCTGCAAATTTATGTACATCTCTGATTGGATCGAATAGAAAGTGAGCCTGCTGTAAGTTACACACTAAGTATGCACGGTAGTCTATAAACAATAAGGTCCAGGTGTCTAAACGGCTCGTAAACAAATACCTATCGTGCATATAATTGGACAGCTTGGCTTAGGATCTCAATGAGAATTGGGAATTGCAAGATGGTTGATCCAAAACTAAACCAGCTAAAGAAATGAAACCACAAGGAACAGAAAGAAGAAGGAAATTACAAGTTTCCATCTCTGACACGAGCGAGGCTGAGTCCCAAGGAGCTAATTACACTTTTGCTAACCTCAGCCAACATAACATTACAAGATCAGCGCGATTGCCAGCAACATCAACTATATGTGCAGTAAATGAGTAGTATATTGTATCATATTGATTTTGCTTCAGAAGTATCTGATAGGAATGAATCAGTCGTCCCTGCCATATCATCGATAAATGATCCAAGAGTTAGTAGTTGAACTTAGAGAGTTTCGGAAGTGAGTAAAAGATTTCGTAGATGTAGAGTAAATTTATAGAAAATCAAAGGGAACTTTCCAGCACGTACTCAAACGTGATAAGCTCTCGCGTATCTTGTTGATAGGCGTAGTGATTTCCCTTAAAACTACGGTTCATGCACATCGTTCGCGGAAAAGTTTAGTGGAAAATTAGTATGTCACAGTGCTCAATGTGTACGTCTACACTACTAAATTCATAGATAATCTTGTTTGAATCATACCATACATTTCACTTGAGCATTTGGCTTGTTCTGGACATGCTGAAAACTTTCTTCCATCTTGCTTTCCTCTCTGCTTTCCGCTCTTTATCCTTCAATGTCTGTTTCTGCAGCTCCATGAACCGAATTCTTTCATTATCCCTATACGTCTTTATCTTCCTTACCAAATCATATGGAGCCTTCTCGACATTAAAACTTGTTCTCGTTGAACATTCCTCAAAACCACAACCGAGTTTTATTGCCAGTGCCTTGCCTTCTTCGGTACTGACCACCCTTGGATGTTCTAAGTCAATTTTGTTGCCGACCAGACATATCTGAAATGGTTCCCATAGTCCCATCTGCGTTTTCAAAGTCTTTATCTCCTTCCATAGCTCGTTAATCAGCTCAAAAGATTTCCTGCTTGAAACGGAGTATACAAGCATGGTCGCATCGCTTTCACGCATCCTCAATTCCCACTTTGCTGCAAATCCCATTTCTCGGTTCGAGTCTAAAAACTCTAAAATACAAGGCTTGTTATGAACTTCCGTCCTTATGCTATATTTGTCTTCGGAAGTGGGATCGTAGCAATCGTCAAAAGCACCAAATGCTAACTGTTGAGAATTGCTTTAGCACATGAATCAGGATTTCTAGATTGATGAAGGCGACACATACTTGGCAAATAAGACTCGATTTCCCAACTAAAGGTGCTCCAAAGAGTGATATGCGGAAAGTCTCGACATCAGGGTCTGGAACAGGCATGATTGCATTACCAAATATATCTTCCGCACCCATTATTGCTATTTTCCGCGCGTTTATACAATTTTGATTCAACCGTGCTTTAAAACATGCACATTGTCTTCTCAGCAGTTATGGTACAGGTAAATAAATCTTTTTTTTTACGAAGATGCGGGGAAGAACCACGTGTGCATATGTACGTCGGATGTACGGGAAAGGAAATATTACCAGGTGTGCGGCTAAAGTTACAGCCTGTGCCATTTAGTCACATGTGTCCATGAAGCAGATCTTTCCTTATCTTTCCTGCTTGTTAATAATACTATTTGAAGCGTACTGGTTGCTGGGTTCACTCTCCTTCCCATTGTTCCATTGGTCAACCAGCCTGTCTGGTTCTAGCTTGGCGGTTGAAAGCTTTTACCTATATGTGCGTAATGCATTATAGTAGGGTTACACATGAGCGAAGATGTTTTGCAGGGTTATCAAGATGTTCAGCTGTATTTCTAGAAAGGTGATTAATCCGAAGTGGAGGTTGAAAGTGCGGACGACGCAAAGTCACTTTTACAGTAGCACTGTAAGCGCCAAGCTTTTGATAATATATTACTTATATCCCAAGAGGTGATTTTAAGATTTAACAGCAATCATAGGAAAAGACCAGTCTTTAAAGAGCAGCCGTCGTTTGCAGATCTCGCGACTATGAGATAGTCTAGATAGTGCTTTAACACGTTATTTGGATTTCTTGTCTTAACTCTATGACCACCAAGTTTAGCTGGATCAGCACAATTTATTAGTTGAACACAATTCCACCGTCAATGACTAGAGTTTGTCCGGTCATGTAGTCACTGTCGGGGCTTGCCAAATAACTGACGCACTTTGCCACATCCTCCGGAACACTCGTCCTTCCCAGAGCAATCAAATCATTTGTGTACTTCTTGATCATTTCTCCTTTAGGCTTGCCACTTCTTTTCCCGAGTTCCTCGTCAATGAGATCCCACATGGCCGTTCCAACGATACCAGGCGCGTAACCATTGACTGTAATATTATGCTCTGCCAATTCCATAGCGAATGCTTGTGTAAAGCCTCGTACTGCAAACTTGGATGCAGAGTAGTGCGATAGCATGGCAAATGGTCTAAATCCTACGATACTGTCGAAGAGTTAGAATTGGGATATATCATTTGAACTCCAGTCCCTAATCCATGAGTATAAGAGACAAGTCTGACCTAGAACAACCTATCAATTTACCGCCATCTCCTTGCTTGATGAATTGTTTGGCACCTGCAGTGTAACAGTTGAAAACACCAAATACATTCACATCAAACATCCTTCTCAGGTCTGCTTCTGACAAATCAATCAGCGCTTTTACTTGCGCTATTCCGGCATTCGCGGTCATAACGTGGAGAGGGCCGAGAGCCTTAACAGATGCCGAAACCAGTCCTTCCATTTCCGAGAGCTTCGATACATCGGCTGCATAGCCCAGAGACTTACGGCCAAGAGCTTCAATTTCTTTCACGGTCTACAAACTGTTGGCTGGATCGATGATATCTGAGCACAGGCAACTACATACCTCATCAATTCCCTTCTTATTTTCTAAGATATCATTGATACAAACATCGAAACCATCTTGAGCGAGGCGGATGGCAATCGCCTTTCCTCTGTCTGCAAATTAGCATAGCACTATTCGATGGCGATGTGTATCTTTCATTCCCCGTGCAGAACCTGTTACTATTGCACTTCTCTTTCCGTAATCTTTTGTAACTGCCGTTCCTTTGCTTGAAGATTTTGAAGAGTCTGAAAGTCTTCGGCAGGAATTTATTGCGCCTACAATTCTCGGAAGTCTACCATTGAGTCTTGGAAATTTATATCTGACAAGTCTTAGTAACATCATAGAAGGCATGGCTTTCTGGGTTGATATTGATGAATAATTGTACGGTGGTCAATTCCCTTATCAATTCGTAGTAATTATTGGATGAAACGGGTGAGATCAGACTGAAAACGTTCCGAGTTCAGGTTGCATGCTTCGTGATGTTGGGAGTTACACCAAAGCGGGGTTTCTCTTTTCGGCTCTTCTCTAAAGTATAATATTGATCAATGCAATATTCATAACACAAGGCTTAATAGACCAACTTAATACGTTACGCACTACTTCTGCTCATAAAAATTTGGGAGAACATCTCGATGATTTTCTCCGAAGTCACCTTGATGTGTCCGGAAAGGAAGGAAAGCTTAGGCGGAGCAGAATAGATACTGTAAAGGTGGGGCATTAACGAGCGAAGTTACTGAATTCAGGGGATCTCAAGTTATCTGCATCTACCTAAAGAATACAGATGAAATTATCCACACTGCTGCCAGATCTTTCGAGAAGAGGTTGGTAGGTATACTGTCCATCGGCATTTCCATTATCTGACCATCAGAACCGATAAAAAAGAGCCCTGTCTTAATACACTAGCCTAACAACCTTTACTCCCACAAAACCATGGAGCATTTATATTGCAGAGGTTATCCTCCGATTGCATACTCTTATCTCTGAGAGTCATCACCTTGGACTGGAGCCATTGAAGTAGGGTGTAGGATCCCTGGCTGTTGTGGAGGCAATTTCCTGTCTACGCCAAGAATAGCTGCGTTCGTCTCTCTGCTTAGATGGTGCGAGCGGACAAAAAGGTTTAGAAAAAATGCCAACCCAGCAAAGGCGACATACTGTATGAATAAAGTCAGCAGAATGGTACTTATTGATAGATCGACTCTTTTTCAAATGGACTTAGTGAGACACTCGACTCAGCGAGCACAACTCGATTCATCTGCAGCTCTTCCCAGTAATATTTTCAGTAAGTACTGCATCCAAAGATGGAAAATGAGAGGGAGAGGTTACCATCATCCACACAGTTCTCAATAAATCATAGTAGGCTCGCCTGACAATGACTTGTTGATTTGTCGGTAAGGTACCAATAAAGTCAACATTCGCCGATGCTTGACCACCTGAGAAGTTTGTCGCAAGTTGTAAGCCAAGATCACCAACAAGCTTGTGATTAACCATCTTCATTTCGTTCTGAAAGACCACTCCACCAATGACAATAGAGATGGCATTTGCTATATTGCGAAGAAAGCCCATCGTCCCGGTGACAGCAGCTGTATCTAGGGATGTGGTGGCAGCCTGTGCCGCGAGAATCGGTGCATCGATATTCATCCCTACGCCGATACCCACAATTATCTGGAAAAGAAACAACTTTGTCAGATTCTCCTCGAATTTTAGATTAACAAAAAGTCCAACACCGAGTGTTAGCATGACCTGAGCTGCCCACATCATCGGTAAGTATTTGCCAGTTTGTTGAATGAATATGCCTGCAGCAGCGGCTGCAAGGGAACTTGAGATGATAAGTGGCATCAGGTAAAGGCCTGATCTAAGAGCGTCCACACCAAGCACTGACTGAGAATATAGCGGTAGGTAATAAGCAAGGCCGATAAAGACATAAAAGTTACAGGCGAACACTCCATAAACAGCCACTGTGGACGGGCTTGAGAATAATCTTAACGGAATAATGGGGTTTGCGACTTTCCATTCATTGAAGATGAAAACGCCAATGGTCACTGTACCGATGACGATTAGGCAGATAACAGTCGAAGATGACCATGAGTACTCGACATCCCCAAAGTTGATTCCAAGGAGAATCATCAATGCACCGCCAACAATTAATAGGCTCCCAGGCCAGTCGATGGCCTTGAGCCCTGCAATGACAGGAGTGTTGGGGGACTGTACTTTTAAGAAGAGTAGCAATACGACGACTACAACAGAGCCTATGGGCACTATTTGGGATTCAAGTTAGAAACGATTAGTATCAATTGAATAACCACCTACTATTAATCCACAAGCACCATCTCCAACTACACAACTATTAGTTCGTCCACTTAGCTATAATATGAAGTGGAACTTACGTTAGTCGGGTAACAAAGACACCTCCCAAAACTGGTCCAATCGCGCTACCCACAGCCCACATAAGAGAAGAGATCGCAAGGTACAGGCTACGATCCCTCATTGAAAACATGTCGCAAATAATTATATTCACCAGGATCCCTATACCCGCCGCTCCAGCTCCCTGTATTGCCCTACCAGCAATCAAGATATCTATGCGAGGAGCGAGCGCACACAACAAACTGCCTATAAGGAAAACAGCCACAGCGATGAGCATGATTGGTTTCCGACCCCATATATCTGACACAGAACCCCAAATAGGAGTTACAGCTGCAGATGATAAAATGAAGGCGCCACCTACCCAGGTATATCCCGCCGAAGAGTGGAAATCTGCTACAATCGATGGCAAGGCGGTCGCAACTATCGTAACATCCAGTGCTGAAAGCAACACAGCTACACACAGGGATACCATACTCAAAAAGGTGGCAATTCGTGTGAGGATTTGGGTTGATGTAACCACCGGAATAATTGCACTGGACACATTCTCGATATTTGGAGACTGATTATCTTTCTGCATAGTAGAAAGTTGTGCTGTTTCAAGCATTTCGATCGCTATAGACTCGCGAGATTGCCTGCCCCGTGTAACAAGTCCTGGCTGCATGGCCTCAGAGCTTTGATGAACGGACATGACGGTATAATTTGAAATATAAAATGTGAGTCTGTTTTGTATCTAAGTAAGTATTTAGAACTCATATCAGTTGTAGTCTTCATATGTAAGCTCGCTTAAATAGGTACTAAACAAGGGTGTAAGATAGATAGGCTCGGCCGGCATCGAAGTTAAGTTCTGTATACCTGCACACACAAAACTCGAAACGCTACTGTTCAATGAACAAGCAGCTTGTTAGTTCATGGAGCATGCTTCAAGATCTCCCGCTCTTAAGCATCTTTGGTGAATTGGGACACTACTCTCGCTATAAAGATGCACGTGACTCTTACAGAGAGGCTTACAGTAGGAATACAGTATAGGAATACAGTATAGGAAGCCAAACTTTATGGTCTGGTAGGAGTTGGCCTACTTCTCATACCAGCACTTTGAATTCTCTCCATTTGGCTCTATGCTTGACAAGTAGTGTGTTCCAGTAACCTCATGCTTCCGAAATGCGAAACTCTACTTCTTCTGTGCCGTACATGGTATCAAAGTCCCTGACCCAATGAAATAGACAACCTCCACATCCAGATCTTACACCGAAACTATTGAGCTCGATTAAACAGCATTTATTTTTCTCTTCGTAAAACATGACATCGAATGAGAACCCTTGCCTAAGGAGAAGCTGATCCATCTCGTCATCCTTAAGATCTTCTAGAATTTCCTTCTGAACTCGCCTAATCTCTTCCATAACGTGGAACAGCAAGTTATCTACTTGCTCTTTTGGAAAACGACTTTGGAAAATAGATGGTTGGTGCCATTTGTACTGGCTAACCGAAGATATCGGCGATTGCTGCGTCTGCTCTGTCGGAGGGCAGAATACACGGTATTCAAGAGCAGTGTTCATTCTGAATCAGGAATTAGATCTTAAGATCCAAACTAATAATGAATCCTCAAAGACTCAAAAACATGAAGACTTTCGCTCGGAATTGAATTCCACTTACGTTGTATTGAATGGCATGAAGAAAAGATTAATACCTAAATACTTAGATGTGTTCTCCATTTGCGCTAGAGCAGCTTTAATTGCATTTCGAGCCCTGAAAGAAGAAGTAATACGAAGAATGATGTCATCTACGCTATGTAGAGGTTTTGTGCCATCGGCCCCATCTTTTGGCGAGCAGGCGTCAAAACGTAGAAAGAGGCCTTCGGGTGGGAAATTAAGACCCGTAAAAGATGGCGCGATCTCATCCGCAAGTTCTTCGACTGCATGAAGGATACAGTAAGTGCTCTACCTATCAATTGGGTATAATGTGTAGATCTAAGACAGGCGCAACATACTGTAGGTGCGATTTAAGACATGGGTATGAATGGTGCTGCTTGACGCTGCGAACAATAGGCTAATGATTTGAGTAAGCTAACATGAACTGGCAACAGCTAGACTGAACTACATACTCTCCTTGCCTACGTGAAAGCACAATGGTCTGGATACGATTTGGGTCAAGCCCCTGCGACCGAGCAATTAATGGTATCCAGCGTCCATATTTCTGAGGACCTTCTGTCGGAACAACTAGTACAGACAACTTAGTAAGACACAGGCATTTTAACTCTATGTAGATAGAAGAATATCACAGGCTTTTAAACGTACTATGACCTAATGCCTCATCCTCTCTGTGAAAACTGCTGTTGTACTTCTCGGGATATGCTTCTACATCAGCATGTGATATTCTGACAATCTTCATGGCCATTCTGATTTATTTATGATCGCTCTAATCTTGGTCAGATAATAGATATGTGCTTCGTCGAAGAAGACCTGAATGTAAATGTTGAGGCACAAATAAAGTACGGCAGGGTGTGGGTTACGGGGTCTTGGCCATCGTACTCGCTAATGGTTATTAAGGGGCAAGAAGCCTAAAAAGGATAACTCGCCTCGTGACTCACGCCGATTCTTTTTATGGCAATATAATAACTGAGAGTCGCTAAATTATGATCTGATTCAAATTAACAGAAGAAGTCAGTTCTCTGACCTTAATGGTTGAAAGTGTGGAATAGTGGCTTAACATAATAGTGAGGCCATGTGAATGGCCTCGAGGGGCTAGGCATCTTATTTCACTAATAATCAATAACGCAGTACTCGTTTCATGTGATATAATGCACGGCTACTTCCCAAATCTTTCACCGATTCCTTTGGTATTGCGAGACTTCTACCTGCTATCCTTTTGAATGGCGCAGTCTTAGAACTGGCTTCTTCTGGCCAGGCACCAGTCAAGTACAAAAAGCCTTGGCGGGGTATAAATAACACTACTTTTCTACTTTCAATTGTCTATTGCCACCAAAAGTTTGCCTCCTGAATCAAAATCGCTAGTACCTTCCAACTACCAACTACCAACTACCAACCTCCAAAATGGCACCTTTTGTTATCTCTGTAACTGGAAGCTCCAACCTCTCCCATGCTGCGGAATTAGCCACTCTCAACATTACCATAGCCGAGACTAGTAAAACCTACTCTGAAGCCTGTACCATCGTTCTACACGTCTCAAACACGATTAAAAGCCTTTTAAATGATAAAAGCAAGCCTGGATCCGAGGACGGAATTGTTTCGTGGACAAGCAAGACTATTCCGAGCATATCCTATGATTCGCTCAAAGGAAGTAGAGTAGTCCCACGAGTTGCAACCAGCTTTGCTATTACTTTCCGAGATTTCGTCTTGTTAGCGGAGTGGGCTGTTATGTTAGCCGCGATGAAGAGCGTAAAGGTGGAAAACATCAACTGGACGGTGAAAAAGGAGACGAAAGCGTTGCTGAAAGGGAAGTCCCGAATGGCTAGTGCAGCTGACGCGTTGGGTAAAGCTGGAGATTTTGCGCAGGCGCTTGGGATCGAGAGAGAAAGAGTGCAGCCGCTCGAGCTGAAGGACTCGGAGGTCGGTATGCATGCTCGAGGAAACAACGGAAGTGGAGGACTCGGGATGTTGGGCGATCTGGGAGGGTGGGAGGTAAAAGGACGATTGGTGTTTGCGGTCGAGGAGATTAGCTTCAATCATCGAATTGATGCGAAGTTCGCGGTCGAGTCCCCCGAGAGACACGTAAAACACTGAGAATGGTGATTGTATTCGTAAAGTCTCTACTAGAAGTCATTCTGGTAATGCCGAGGTCTTATGAGAATTCTTGTATGGAAATAACAGTTATTTTTGCAAGAAGGTGTGCTAATAAGCTTTCCTATCAGTCGGCCATACAAAATAGTTGCATTCGGTGACCTATATCCGAATAATCTTCAAGTTTCACTTTTCAGAAGTAATATTTCTTTTTCCTTGTCGCCACATCTCGTTCGACCTCATTAGGAAAATGCAAAAGTCTCACAAGCAAATACTAACATTCCTTTCTGAGATTGAAAATGATAAGATCGTTGAACCTGGCACTCAAACTTTACTACAAGATTGTATAGGGCAAAAAGTCTATTCTGAGCCGGATGGTTTTGGAGCCATGACGCGGTCATTGGAGCTCTTAAATCCTTGTAGATGCACGGATCCAAGCGATTTTGAAGAATAATTTGTGTTGGGCGTTCGAAATCGAAGAAGGATCTTCATTAAAGAGCCATTCGGTGAAAGAAGCTTTTGAGGATCTTACTTCATATGCTTTATTCCCAATGAGGTGCCAGGTGTGCTCAAATCAACCCCTTGCGCAAGCGAGCGATCAGGTGACTAATCTCTATGGGAACAAGGTCATAGGAACAAAGCCAAGGGCAAAGAGAGAGTAGTGTGAGATTTTCTGTAACAATGTGTATCCATTTAAATTATTATATAATATATGTGGGTATTTCAAATCAAGTCTCATCTACGCCAATGCCAGAACACCAATAACTCTCTCTATTCTACCAAATAAACACTTCCACGAAACTTACAACAGCATGATTATTGAATTAATCATCTGAACCTGTTTTTCCAACGTGCAATTTTACGACAGATAGGCTGGTCGATCTACGACTCTTCGGCATCAGATGCATCACGTGATGTCTTCAAAGTCTCTTCATCATCCCCGGAATAGGCGAACTTGCTGCGCTGGCGGATCCGAGCACCATAAGTCCAAAAGAGGAAAGGAATTCCGCAGCAAGCCAGTGCGAGAAATGCTAATAGCGAACTCGCCCATTGGTCTCCGAGTCTGGCGTACATTTGCGTTGTGAACAAGACGACAGCAGCACCCCAGAAAGATCGAAGGAATGTTTTTGCTGCAAGAGCCGAAGCAGCCTGGTGCTGGTATGAATCGACCAGGTAGTTATTTGCAGAGTTGTAGAGGAAGATGAATCCGAAACCAACAGGGAATCCACCTATGGCAGGCCCAGCCCAAGAAAGCTCTTTGTAAGAAGTCCAAGCGAAGATGAAGAGACCAATGGGTATAAACCAGCAGGAAACCATCATTGGAATAAGTCTTACTTCAGCAGGAGGTGAGCCGTTGTGCTTTTGGCACATGTACAAGTAGTGCTTGTTGACCATCGGAGCACAAGCTGCGGACGCAAGGACGCCAAGAGCAATTGGGATGAACATCAAACCAGTAATACCAGCAGAGTACCCCTTTCCGCCTTGATATATAATTGGGAAAGCTACAAAAAACATATATAATAACCCATAGAGAACGGACATGTAGAGCGAGACCAGGAAGACGATAAGTTCGCCAAAGAGGAGTTGGAATGGCCGGATCAAGAAGATACGGAGGCGCTCGCTGAATGGTCGGAGATCAAGATCTTGTTCAGTAACATGATCACTATTGCCTGTTGTCTTACGCAGCTTCTTTGCGCGTCTGGCTAGAATTGTAGGTGCGTAGGTCTCGGGGACGGTGAAAGTTATCAAGATATAGACGAAGGCAGCAGCAATCAGCTGGATCCAATAAAGCCATCTCCACCCAAGCGCATCAGATAAAAAGCCGCCCACTAAAGGTCCAATAGCTGGACCAATAAAAGGGGCAGCGGAAAATGCTGCCATGGGCACTCCTCTCTCCTCAGTTCTCCAGAGATCGGCGAGAGTTCCTCCGACGAGGGTCATTGGTGCCGAGAAAGCAATACCGTCGATAGCACGACATATCAGAAGAGTTTCGATATTGGTTGCGACCGCACAAGGTATGATAAAGATCACAGCCAGGAGAAGCGTGCTTGCGTATATTATTCGTCGACCAAGTACCTCAGACAGTGGGGCAAAGACCATTGGACCTAGAATGAATGAGTGCCGGTTTGAAGTTACTGAGCGAAACGAACTACATACCTAAGCCGAATCCAACAACGAAAATCGATATACTAATTAACGCGACCTCTTCTGAGACATCAAACTCCTTTTGCACGCCAGCGATATCGGCAGTAATAACAGAGGAGGCGAATGCAACCACAAAACATGTTGCTGCTACCACCATGGTGCACCACCACTTGTATAATTTTGACCAATTCTTCGGGTTCTCCGGATCATTAGGAGTGAAGGTAACGAGCTTGTAGCGCGTGGTTCCATTTGGCTCAAGTGGTCCAGGTATGTGCCCACTGGCCTTTTCGGTCGTGTACTCATCGAGGTTGGCACCAGCACTCAATGTCCGGTAAGGAAGATTGACATCCAATTTTGGGTCTCGGGTTTCCTTGCGAGAGATATTGGTGGTAGTTCGACGTATCTGAGAGTCGGCTGTTGTGGAATGTTGTAAACGAGCATCATTTGACTGTGAGTCTGTAGCTGGTGTGGCGATGGGCTGAAACCCGACTGATCGTGCTGGTTCTGACATCACTTAGATCTTCAATCCTTAGTACTCAAGGGCAAGTGAAAACGTCAAATTGTTATGACTGGTACTTCTGATATCATATCTGAAGCAAGAAAATGTGCCAACCGTTCATACTTATACAAAAGCTGGCGCACCCCTGTCAAATCTTTTTCACACAACGGTTATCAGTAACTTTAATGGTTACGACGGCAGCCCATCGCAACAGAGTCATTAACGGCCCACAGTATATGAAAACTCGTGCCATTCAGAGAAATTTGTCGCCTTACCAAATGGTAAGGAGATATCTCGGGTATCGCTTAGCTCCGGGAAGTATCCATATTCTTCAAGGGTGAAGCCCACCAGCGGCAACTCGGGAGGTCGGCATGAGGCTGAAAAACAACTAGTCCAATGAAACTGCTCAGACTTGAACATAATTATGGAACTCAAGCATGACTCGCGCGATAATGGCAGAAGTAATCAGCGCATTTGCAGATGCCATCATAGTGCATCGCGGAATCTGAGTTTTGATAAGGCATGCAGATTACAAAATCAGAGCTGAGAAATCGCGGAGGGCACTTAGAGAGCGGAATATGCGGAATATGGCTAGCTTTTCGACACTTCGTCGTGATCAAGCATCAAGTGCAGTGCTACAGTACTGGAAGAGAAAGGGATCAGAGAACTTCAGTTATGGGCAATATGTATCATGCTCTATACGGGTCTTGCAAGTCCATATTTGATATTCAAAACCTGTGGATCAGATTTGAAATAAAATTGTTTGTACTTTTGTAAACCTCACGGCCCGATTCTGATACCCGACTCATTGGAGCCGAGCTCGCACACACGTGACTTGCCGCGGCTATATGTCACGTTATCTTCAAGAAGAAAAAACGACGAATTCAGAGAAAATTAAAGCAGGCACAATAACACATACGGATCACTTCGGAAGCAATATTGTTCTTCTTTCCTCTAAGTATAGAGTGTAGCCTGCTTTGTGTCGTTCAAATCTAAGGGTGGTTCACAGACATTCCTGAAAATTATGAGAATCCCTATTGGAAAATGGAGCCCAGTCGGAGTAGTGATATTTGCAGCTGCAGATTCTGATCCAAGGTTTATAGCAATTCACAGTTGCACAGCACATTTCAGGCACTTAAGAAAATGTACATGTATATCACATGTACATATATATTCTCAGAAGTCTTTAATTATCTCAGGGGAGTAAGAGGATATGACGCAACTCACGCTCAACTGGAAAAGCATCAAAGCGGGTCCGATAAGAGTTATCACTCTATGTGGGGCTCGGGACGGGCCATGAGGAATCTCCACTTCGACTGGTGGATTGCTATAAACAACACCCACTCTTTCAATACTACTGTACATGCTTTGAATATAAGGTCTCTTCAGTGTCTGAATAACATCGTACTAAAGAACGGCTTTAGTATGCCAGTGTTATATTGTCGGAAACTCACTGGCCGTCAATGAGGATAGTTATATGTGACGTCATCTCGATTCTCTATGGCATCACCAACCACAAAAGTAGTAGCTCACTGCGCCTGCGGTGCTTTTAGTTATACTATCAACTTTCTAACCTCATCTCTGCCTATCGAACGATCTCTTTGCCTCTGTAACTCCTGTCGCAAGATTTCTGGGTCTTGCGGGCTGTCGTACATAGCTCTTCCTGCAGACCAGTCATTCGACCCAAATACGTGGAATTTAAAGACATATAAAACGTCTGAAAAGTTAGCCCGTCATTTCTGTAGAACCTGTGGAGCGCATGTCGCGGTTCATCGTCCAAGTGTTGGATTGTTGGCTCTTGCAACAGGACTTTGGGATCAAACTGAAGGTATCATAAAATGGACTGGCTGCAAATTCGTCGAAGATACCATTGATGGAGGGATTAGTATGTGGATTAAAAATATTGTCGAGCGCCATGGAGACAAGAGAAAGTTTAATATATGGCTAGGACAGGATGGTAGTAACCCAGACGCCTTCTATGAGTCATTTCCAGAGCCTATGTTCTCGAGGAGTCAGGGAGGAGAGGATGGAAAGCTAAGAGCTTCGTGTCACTGCGGAGGTGTGATGTTCTACATCACTCGACCCAATGAGGCTTCGAGGGAGGTCCAGTCTCCCTTTCCAGACCTGATGATCGCTTATCATACTGGCATGTCTGCAGCTAATCCCAAGAATGATACGTGGTGGCTTCGAAGCAACGATACTAAATACTTGGCTGGACTGTGTACATGCGAGACTTGCCGTCGTGCATCCGGTTTTGAAATCCAACCGTGGGCTTTCATACCAAAGTGTAATATTTTCCAAGAAGATGGCAAAATTTTGGATTACGGGATGGGCAGTCTGCAGAGATATATGAGTTCAGAAGGAACTTATAGAGAGTTTTGTAAGACATGCGGGGCCACATGTTTTTGGCATAACGAGGTGCGGCCAGACTTAGTTGATGTGAGTATTGGGCTACTTGACTCTCAAGAGGGAGCGCGAGTAGAACGCTGGTTAGACTGGTGGACTGGACGGGTGAGCTTCAAGGAGATGGCCGTGAGTCAAAATCTTGCGAATAGTCTCGAAGATGGTTTGAAGACCTTTGGGAGCGAGACAAGCTTATAATTGCAGTAAGTTCTGAATTTAATACTATTCTCGATCTTAAGTTCTACGGTAATCTAAGAAGATTTGCTCTTATAGTAGTTCTACTCTTTACCATGTCGGTCAGATTATAGCTAGCTGGCTTGGTAGTAATTCAAGATTAAATAGCTTAAACTTCAGAACTATCTCCGATTGAGTGGGTCGTTGGAGCAGTTCGATTCAAGATATACTAAAATCAACCACACCCACTTCGTTAAACTAGCTTATTCCCAGTTCAAATAGACACAATTTTCATCATATATAGAACACTCTCTTTTCAACTGTCCAAAACTTTTCTATCATCATGATTAACAATACCAGGTTTCATTTGCAACTAATCCCCGAAAACAAACCCAAGTCAGTCACGGCAACACACGCCTGATTCATAGCTATTAACTATCTGGTCTTCAATCATTGAATCACTCTCTTTGGTGAAAGGTTCGATCTTTCAACATTATCCTAAATTTTCATCTCAAGAAATTCCCTTAGCACCACACATCATGAGCTCACTGCCATACTGGCTGTGCCTGAGTCCCAGCGACAGACACGACTTCCTTCAGCTATCAGGATTGACACAAGGTTTGCATACATATTTTAATCCTACCAGATATGCATATGGAAAAGAAGGCGAGCTCTGTATTATGAAATCTTCCTCGAATCATACAAGCGTTCAAATAGACAATACTCCTATAGAAGATGTGGCAGACATAGGTGATTGTGCCAATGATGCATACAGTATTTTCGCACAGAGGCAAAGAAAGCATCACAATCTATATCTCCTAAACGAAACTCGACTGAATGATAACTGGTTTGGCTCACGTCTCCGAGAACTACCAAATGAGCTTCGCCATATGATATATCAGAAAGTTCTTTTGGAGCCTCAAGCTTTCGATATCATGAAAGCTAAACTTGAGGGACCATTTGCTATACTTTGCGAAACCTATCCCGAGATTGGAGCGGAAATAAGTCGAGGAGCCTTGAATGGGAAAGCAAATGCCAAGAACCGTGTCTATAACCTTCCATGGCGGCCAGGTCACTTTTTGATCCCAGAAATGACAGAATTTCATTTCGCAGCCAGGGCTGTGGAAGTTAATGACAGGCTGTGCCCCTATCAGCTAGATCAGTATGAGTTGGCCATCTGGGATTCCTTCATATCAAGCTCGCCTCTCGTTGAAATCATCCGTCATTGCAACGTCGAAATTGAGTTCCCACACCTCAAAGCAAACGCCAGTACTGGATCCTTTCCATCGTATGAACATATATATAGGGCAATAGATCCATTGCTTCACGGCTTGCGGTTCATGTCATCAATTTCACGATGTACCATCAACATCATTATTCCTAATCTTGCATCTTTGGTCGATTCAAATAACCATCTCCTCGATTTGAGCTTCACGATTTGGGATATGTTTTGGACCAAAATTGCGGAACACTATCGGCATCCAGGCTATGTAAGCCTCTGCTATGAGCCCCACCCAGAAGTCAGACTTGTAGTAACAGATTCTTCCGATGGAACCGTGTCGCTGGATGAAGTGTTGCCTGGGACAAATGCTATGGTAGACCCAGAGCAATATCCCTGGTATGATACTGATTATTTCGAAGACTCATCACTACTTAGATAGGAGACTGGAGATAGACAACCGATAAGTGCAGTAAAACATAGCTAAGCCCGTAGCTTCGAGGATACGTAGAGAAAGACGAGGAAATTGATATGCAGAAAGGCTGCACGTGAAAGAATTGGTGGGATCATGGTTGCAAGAATCAAGCATTAGCAATATAATATGATACAAATACTCAGTTTTAAAGCCGAAATTTCCTGGAACATCGTCTTCCTGTTTACAAGTCAAAACTTGCGTATCATTTCCATTATAAGAAATTTGAGAATGAACTTACTACTTTCCAATTAGAATGCAATGTGCAGGTCTCGACTCGTAACCCCATGAGATATAGTTGTGAATCTAAGCCTTGCCCTTGGTATCATATCACCTGCTCTGCCCCATCCAACCATCCCAAAGCATTGCTTAATCAGGAGCCTCAATTTTCGCTTATGAGAAACAGTCTCACACTCGGAACGGCAATTGGCGGTTCTATCTCGGCCCAGCCTCCAAACAACAAATCACCAGACTTATACCTTGTCCACATGCAAATCACTATCCCATACCAAGCCTACGGATCCGGGGTATTATCTGGGGTCAGCAGTGACACTTAACATTCTATTGCTGGGCGTGGCGCACATAAGTATTTCCGACCTCGACTACTGCTGGGACTTCCTTGTGTGTACTACTCTATAAATTATTGCAACATCAGAAACATGTATCCGCGTATCGTATGTACCGAAACGTATAATGATTCGGTACCTCGAGAGACAAATACAACGTTCCACCACACCAATACCTTATACTATCCCGTTTCTTGCAGCTCGTGAACCTTTGTCCAAGGGTGCTTACGTGAAATGGCTGGCTTCCTGACTTGCTTTCAACTCTCTCTGGCATACATAAGAAGCTTGCGTCATGGTCTACGTTCATTAGAGAGAGCTTCCTGTTCGTTTCCTGCGTGAAACTTTCATATTTCATTCCGGGTGCCGAGCTTATTGAGTCGCATTCGATCTCACTCAGAGGATTACATGAGTACATAATCTTGGCACGGTAAAGTTAATACAATTAACGTAGCTGATCTGATATCTCTACTACAGCAATCGTTGTGATCAACCGGTCAACTTGCGGAAAATTGACGAGACACCTTAGCAAATTCAGACTAAGCTTGCAAGGCGAGGTTTCCCCTCAAAATACACCGAGATGGGGATCTGGAAGCGCAATATCGTAGTAGCGGATGATGTGGTAACTTCGGCAGTCCACTTGACTCTTAGACAATCCCTCATACCTAATTTTCTTGTCACAATTCTGTTCTTCTTATGGTAAGATTTCTTTTCCTCCCAAATTCCGATATTTTGGCTTCCAAACAGACACTAATATACCATTTCAGGGGGTTTGCCTACGGCCTCCTAGATGTGCTCAACCCGCACTTTCAGGAGTCCCTTAATATTACCCCAGGGATGGCATCCGGTCTCTCGGCTGCATACTTTGGCGCATATTTCCTCTGCCCTCCCACCATATCAGGATGGATTTTGCGTCGCTTTGGGTTTCGGGTTACTTTCATGACAGGTCTCTCTATTTTAGCAGTTGGATGTCTACTTATGTGGCCTTCCGGTGTTAAAGCATCATTTGGTGGCTATTGTGGGAGTATGTTTGTCGTTGGCGCTGGCTTATCGACCCTGGAGACAGCAGCGGATCCTTTTCTCTCAATTTGCGGTCCTCCGCGATACTCAGAGATTCGTCTTAATCTCGCGCAAGCTGTGCAGGCTGTTGGATCTTTTGTCGCACCTCTACTCGCTTCACGTGTGTTCTTTGCCAAGAATTTAGACACAGCTCAAGGACTGAAGAACGTGCAATGGACCTATCTGGGTGTTGCATGCTTCGTTGGTCTGCTCATCATATTGTTCTACGTTGCACCGATGCCTGAGATAACTGATGCGGATATGGGTACGCAAGAACTTGAGATTGCTGAATACGACCCTGGACCATTGAAGAAGCAGGTAAATTTGTTTTTGGCTGTATGGAGTCAATTCTGCTATGTGGGAGCTCAAGTGGCGGTTGCGAACTACTTCATCAACTTTTGTGTTGAGGCTGGAAAGACTAAGGCTGAAGGATGTTAGCTACACTTCTCTCATTATATCTTTTTTGAAATGTGAATTTGCTAATTTAGGAACAGCGGATATCTTCGCTGCAGCTCAGGGTCTTTATGCCTTCAATCGCTTCCTAGCAGGTGGTTTGATGACAATCAAGTCAGTCAAGCCTCGTTACATTCTCGGGCTGTATCTTGGCATGTCCTTTGTTTTCGTGCTCGCCGCGGCAGCATCATTCGGCAACGCCTCCATTGCTATGCTGGTTCTTGTGCTCTGCTGGGAGTCTGCATGTTTCGCAACTATCTTCACGCTCGGTCTCCGAGGTCTTGGTCGTCACACCAAGATTGGTGGATCATTGATCGTTGCTGCTATTAGTGGAGGAGCTGTCTTCCCCCCAATGGCTGGAGCTGTTGCAACCCATCTGCTGAAGAGTAATAGTAAGAATGCATATCATCACGCCATGTTTGTTCCCATGGGAGGTTTCATTGCTGCCTGGGTCTATCCCCTCTATGTTAATGTTTTCAACAAGGCGACAATGGATATTAGACGTGAAACGAAAGTCGGTATTGATGTTCCAGTCAGTGATAAAGAGACAGGACTTGGATTGAAACAGACAGACAGCCGAAAAGAAGCAGTCGGTACTCTCGAGGAGGAGAGAAAGGAGTCTTAGATGCTATCAATTGTGCCCTTTTCACTTGTATTTCAATAGCTAGCCCTCAGAATAGGATACGGAATGCAGATCTAGCTTTTAAAGGTGTAGGTGCATTACTTTATGAAGCCTTGTGATTTAATTCTGATACCGAATGATATCTGATATACGTATTAGTCTTAAGAATAGCACAAAACAACGGGATATTTTGCGAGATCAAGTTGGACTCGAGGGAGCTCGCTCAGCTTCTCTACATCAGGCTGGTAATGATATATTCGTATGAATTATCAGAGATGTGGGTAAATATATAGTTAATACATAAATACCTTTAGGTGCTATTCGAACCGTTGAAATTTACGTGTAAGTTGAATAGGCAGGTAATGAGTATGTCATGATCATAATCACAGTGATTAGAACCGCTACCGTTACTGGAAATGCTAAATTCATATTATACCTGGGGTTGAAGTTTGAAGATATTTAGTTACAGTAGCCTTGAATTCAGGTAGCTATGATTCGTAGATTGTCAACTATCTTTGCAGCAGCGTCGCTAGTGTTCATTTCCTATTTTGCAGGTATGGCCTGGCAACTCTAATTTTCTATTCACATACAATATAAAATTACTCACCTAGAAGACCAATGCTCCCGTCTTCCAATAAAATTTCGTTGTTTTCCAAGATCTCCAACCTTACAACCCATTTCGGAATCCCTTCCGGAATATCTTCCTCAAATCCCTCTCTCAACAAGTCATCCACGATAAAATTCTGGTATTCGAGACGACATTAAAGATTAGTAATATCCCACTACGAAACTGCTAAGATTGCGCTCTGAGTTGTCCTTCGAGTCTTGACTGTTTTCAAAGCAGCCCTTGACGCATCAAGATTCAGCTCAAACTGAGCTTTGGGTTCTACAACAAGCGTTGGCACTTCTCTAGCACCTCAACAATCTGTATCTCATAGTGCTACGTGATAGACGTACGAACGGCAAAACTAACAGACAGAGCTCCTGCTGGCCGAGGGGCATTCGAGACAGCATTAGCAGGGTTTTATTTTCGGCGACGCTGTTAATGTCGGTGCCCAAATACAATAGACTGAAACTCAGTCTCAAAACATTATCAGCAATGAAGTCGGTCTGCGCCAAAACTTCGGCATAACGTAGGTCATGCACAGCATCCAGCTAGGGGAACACCCGGCACTAAGGTCAATAAATATTTGGGTGGCTCGCAATCAGGTACACAAGGTACGTGATAGGTCGGTACGGAGGCAGGATGCAAATATACAACGTGGTGCGTAAGGATGGCGTCGTCAGCCTCCGCTCAGTTAAGCCTGCACGGGCCTCGCCAGTGGAAATATTTCAGTACGTGTTGCCATTACCCTTGAATATGCCAAGTCAAAGTCGGGGCACTCTCGTGCACTCTGCTGCACAGTGCACCATATTGGACCCTAAACATTTCAACGATACTCAGGAATGTAGGATCTGACGCTGATTCAGGGTCCCCACTGTTACTGTGACTCGCCTGAATCGGCTTGTACGCGTACGTACACTTGATGTCAAAGATGAGCCTGCTTCCTTAGCCGCACCGAAGCAACAACGAAGAGGATCCCAACTAATAAGCGATCGACCATTACAATACTACCCACTTTCCGGGCGTATTATCTTGGTTCCTGGGTTATTTGTGGGAGTTTGACATAAGTACGGTTATGGCTTTTTCAGCAAGCGTGTTTAACCATTCCGTATTACTTAGAGTAACACATATGCTGAATAATGTTTCCCGTAGTAGGTTCAGAAATGGTAGTTATGACAGTACAAGTTGGCATTTCGCTAAATGCTTGAAATACCATAGTCAAAGCTATCTTGCGCTTATTTGAGATACTGTGTGTATGAATAATGCCAGGGAAACTGGCTCCCATCCCCACTCCAGAATCTCATCCATCGTGAGGGAATTGTCACTAAGAAATTTCCATGGTTCTATTCAGAGCGAGTGGGTCAATAACTTACCTTGGTCTTTGATGGGGACGTGTGGTGCCTTGGACACTAAACGTCTTCTTGAGCTAGCCTGTCGATATAACATCAAATCTGCAACCAGGTAGCCGGTGATCACTATTTTGTCTTACTTTTGTTCACCCTGAGATTCAAACCCCAGAAGGTCTCTACAAGTCTGGAAGTTAATATAGGAGGGGGACTCTCTGGCCTTCTTCCTGACGAGGCACTCGAGCGGTTTTTGATTTTGCCAGCATTGACTCTCCGCACCCTGCTTCGTTAGCCAAAGGGGCAATTTAGAAATGAGGTCTGTTGAAGAATATGTGGATTATAGCCCAAGCGAGCTGCTTCATAGCTTTATAGAAACATCCGAGCTGTTCGGAAATTGTTACAATGCATTTTTGGCTTTGTCCTTTCACTATGTCGAATCACTCCTTTGATCACGCTATCTCCGACTACGACAATGCTCAACTAAGCTGCTTAAAGATTATTGAGACCTCACCAAAATAGGACATGTCTCTATAAGAATAGAAGAGATGCCCGGCCTTCAATGATTCCTCAGTGCTCATCAGCATCGACATTTGTTTAGTCACTCTTTTACTCATTATCTTTCTTCATCATGAAGCTCTCACTCTTTTCTGTAATTTTGGCAACATCTTCAGTTTCAGCAGTTCCACTCTTAAGCACTATTTCCTCAGCTCTCAAAACTCGTCAGAATGGTTGTGAGCATACATCGACTTCAAGAGGATGCTGGGGTAACTATTCCATAGACACTGACTTCCTGGCCGTACTTCCAAGGACTGGAATTACGCGTGGTAAGTGCCATTTCGTCTAGATGAGAACTTTGCTGACATAACTGATAAGAGTATTGGCTTTCGGTTGAAAACACAACATTGGCACCTGATGGCTACGAACGCTCGGTTCTGAGCTTCAATGGCACTGTCCCAGGACCAGCAATTGTAGCAGACTGGGGAGACGATGTGGTTGTTCATGTCACAAATAACCTTGACCATAATGGCACCGCGATTCACTGGCATGGTATTCGACAATTGAACACCAATGAGTATGACGGTGTACCTGGCGTGACACAGTAATTATACTTCATTCCATGCCTCTGACAGTTAGATTGCGAAGCAGTACTAACTGTAGACTCTTTAGATGCCCAATTGCTCCAGGAGATAGTTACACATACAAGTTCCATGCTGGTATGATCTATTTTCCTGCACGAAACTACCTGTAATATTTACTAATTGGTTCTAGATCACTACGGAACAACTTGGTATCACTCACATTTCACCCTACAATATGGGGATGGTTTATTAGGTCCTCTCATTATTAACGGCCCAGCCACTGCAAACTACGATGAGGACCTTGGCATGGTTTTCCTCTCTGACTGGTCTCACGACAGCGTTTTTGAGTTGTGGTATATTGCTATGCAAGGTGGACCTCCCGAGTTAGAGAATGGCTTGATCAACGGAATGAACACTTTTGACTGCTCTTCGTCAACAGATGAGAAATGTCTTGGAGGTGGCAAAAAGTTTGAAGTGAGTTTCGAAGCTGGCAAGAAATACCGCATGCGTCTTATCAATACCGCCGTCGACGGACATTTCCAGTTTTCACTCGATGGGCATTCCTTCCAAGTGATTGCAATGGATCTGGTTCCCATCGTTCCTTATGAGACAGATAATCTCTATATCAGCATTGGTCAACGTTACGACATTATCGTTGAAGCAAATGCTGCGCCTGGCAATTACTGGCTTCGGGCTGGATGGCAAACAGCATGTTCTGCCAACGGCAACGCCGAAGGGATCACTGGAATCATTAGATATGACAACAGCAGTACTTCCGATCCAACCACTACAGGTTTAACCGTTGATACATTCTGTGGGGATGAGGCCCTTGAAAATCTAGTGCCACACGTAGCTTTGAACGTGGGAAAATACGGTGAAATGACCATTGAGGAAGTAGGATTCAATATCGGAAGCTATTTTGAGTGGACAGTCAACAGCAGTCAGTCTTTCGGAGCAAATGTTCTGCATATTGGAACTAATAAATTGCTAGGTTCTTTAATTTTAGACTGGGCAAATCCTACTAATCTCCGTCTTGCTAACCAGGAATCTCTCTGGCCTGCAGAATATAATGTCATTCCAATTGAGGTAAGTAGAGTTCTCTTAGAAGCTAAGCAGTGCTAACAAACTTCTAGAAAACCACGGAAAGTGATTGGGCTGTATTTGTAATCCAGGATAAGTCGGGTATTGGGTGGGTGCTTCCTAAACATCCTCTCGTTACACATGCTAATTATTCCCAGAATTACCCACCCTATCCATATGCATGGCCACGACTTCTGGGTCATTGGTCAAGCAGCTGCTAAATTCGACGCCAGTACAACAGTTCTTAATCTAACCAACCCGCCTCGCCGCGATACTGCTTCACTTCCTGGAAATGGGTATCTTGCCATTGCTTTCCAAATCGACAATCCAGGCTCGTGGATTATGCATTGTCACATCGCCTGGCATGCGTCTCAGGGTTTTGCACTCCAGTTTGTCGAGAGCGAGGATGAAATTCTTTCCACATTTGCGGAGGACACTACATTCCAGGACACTTGCAGTGCTTGGAATGCGTATATTCCTATCCAAGCGTATGAACAGGATGATTCTGGAATCTGAAACGAATGCTGAATTGCGCCAACTTCATGATAAATAACTGATTTTCTACATGGCATAATCTGGCTTTTTTCCTTTGTCTATACTAGTTAATGCTTCAATCTGAATTATGTATCAAGTCTTAAACCCATGTTTCGTAAGCTTCTTGGGCCCAGCTTGAAATCTTGTCTAGTTTTCAAACAAATTCAACCAAGAAACTTAGCGACACTTTGTTTTTGGACCCATGTAAAATCTAGCGTGGTCGAGTAAGTGTTGGGCGGATTCGCAGGCCAGGCGTAGCCACGGGTATGCTAATGCTAACTATCTATCTACTAGCTGAGTTCATGAAACGTCGAATACATGACAGTTGACTTTTCATACTGAGTTTCAACGATAGCAAATGAGTAGTTTAGAAGATATGAATCGCAAATATTTATCCCTTAATAATATACGTAAATATTTATATTATAAAATTATAAAATACGTACTTTATATATTTATCATCTACAATTTCAAAATACTTATATGAAAATATCCGTTTCCTATATAATAATCTTGTTACTGCCTGTTTTACTTAAAAATGCTAACATTATTAGCTATATTATCAAATAGATATTCGTTTTCGGATTGTCAATTGTCAACTTTTAGCAAGATTTCCTCATTCGCGAAGATATTTATAGCCTACGTCACACTATAGCAAGGTACTTAGTCGGCAAAAAGCTCGTAGTGAAACATCCTAGACTAAGCTCAAGGATCTCGTTGATGAGCAAGCAGCCAGTGGTGTAAGTATCGCGGTGCGCCAATGTAATGGCACACCGCCAATCGCTTAATTATGTTTTTCAAAGTAAGCTAGTTTACATACCTAAGATTAAAGGCTCTGCTAAATAAAAGATTTTGTGTAGAAAATACTAGGGTTAGGAGGGGAGAGTGTGGGATAAGAGGCCGGTTAGGTGGAAAAGAATTATTTATGTGCGACTAATTCGTATTTGATCTTAACTCCTCAAACAAACGTCAAATAAATACTCAAAATATAGTCGTATCAGCAAGAACCATTAACAAGTGGTATTATGAATTACCTTCCTAGTAAACTATGTAATTGTAGGCCACAGCTAAGCAATCTCAAACCTCTACTACCATATTTGAGACGCGTTACTGTTTATAGAAAGAACTTCGCGTTAGCGCACCCTTCTTTCCTTCTCCTTTCCTTTTGTTTCCTTTAGTGATATGAATAAAGAGTAAGTGATAGTCTGGATTCATTTCCTTAGGTCTACTTAATCACTGAAATATTGTTTTCGGCGTTTAGGTGAGAAACCGAATGTTGCAATACTTGCCAAAATGATACAATAAAAACACCTGATTGCTAAGAGATCGATCAAATCCTCTTAACCTATAAGCTTAATAGGATAAGAAGTTGCAATGTATAGTAGTGACAGCTTGCGCGCTGCTTTTAACCAAATATTACTTAGTAGCCCTTGTGTTCGTGTGAAGTTGTTATAAGGTGTGGTTGTGACAAATCAATAGCGGCATCAATGAATGCATGTCGAATATTCGCCTTCTCTTGCGAATGCGTATACATCATGCAGCCACTATGCATAAGCTCGATGTGAAGTATCGAAAATCCACGAAAACCGCGAAAACTTCGCCGGTTCTAGTTGAAGAATCTCAGGCCTTCATCCAGCTATATGAACTTTTATATAAGAGATATGATAGAGCCATGAATTTCTAAGCAACATGATGCAAGAGTTAAGTGTCTTCATATGTAAATTGCCTTCCATACTATTAGCCACTTTCAAAACTTCTCCTAAATGTTGACTCTGCTCTAGCTGTTATCTATCTCCTTCACGCCACTCGGTTAGAGGGTTAGTTATTCTACAAGATATGACTCGTCTGTGGCTGTTTATTCTTCCTAGTTTGTGATAGTGAAACGCCTCTATCTGGTATTTTCCATGTCCTTAACTGTGATTCCAGACCATACCTCACCCAAGCAGTCCGGCCACTAGGTTCTAGACTTATGGTTATCATCTTATCGATTATATATAAAGCTTAATCGTCGCTTTTATTCACATTTTCATCAACATCTTATAGTCTGAATTCATTTTAATCTGAACAATTAGATAATGGCAGAAAAGTCCAATGTCGTGTCCACTACGGTCATAGTTGTGGCAGACTCAGCATCAAAAATGAACAAAAGTAGTTGGAAAGGATGGCTCTGGGATTCAGCTGATGTTTCAAAAGAAGAGAGAAAATTTCTTCTTAAGGTTAGTTGTGGTCTTGCTATTTGTCTGTGGAAAGCCGATTTCTGATCACTGGTTCTGTAGTTGGATTTTACACTGTTGACATTTGGAACGCTTGGTATGTTAATCAAATGGGTAAGTGTTCTCCGTATCACATTGGAAATAGTTCTATAATATTTTGATAGATCGACACCTCAAACATCACGAATGCCTTCGTATCGGGAATGAAGGAAGATCTGAATCTCCTGGGAAACGAGTACAACTGGATCGTCGTCTCATGGACAATAGGATATATCGTTGGTCAATGGGTATGTATTAATCCCCTTGGTTTCAAAGAGGCTTTTACTTTCGCTAATACTGTCACAGCCGTCGAACTTTATTTTAACTCGAGTTCCAGCCCACAGTAAGTGCTACCTTCCATGACTAAATCATAACTGTGACTTAAATGCCATTGATAGTCTGGATCCCATTTCTTGAAGTCGGATGGACTGTTTTCACATTTGCTCTAGCAGGTGCAAAGTCATACCAGCATTTGCTAGCTCTCCGTTTTGTTGTTGGCTTGTTTGAAGCTGGGTACTGGCCAGCTCTCTACTACATTCTTGGCAGCTGGTACAATAAACGTAAGTTGTGTTCATAATATAAAGACTAGCTAGTCAGAATCATAGCTAATTACTAAAACTCGAAAAGATGAGCTTGGGAAACGCAATGGAATTCTACAGTCAGCAGTATCAATAGCTCCGATTTTTAGTGGATTTCTACAAGCGGGGATTTACAACTCTCTCGATGGTCACGCTGGACTCGCTGGATGGAGATGGCTATTTGGTAAATAAACGTTTCTTATCCTACATTTAAACTTCAAAATTAACGGATTTGTAGTTATCAACGGTGTCATATCTCTTCCAGTCGCGGTCCTTGCTTTCTTTTTCTTACCTGACACCCCTGGAACTGCCAAACCCAACTGGTTGTTCTCTGCACGGGTAAGAACAACAGTCCTACTACTCAATATATATTGAGAGACTAAGCTGATTGCTCGGTCATAATTCAGGAAGTTGAGATAGGTAATGAAAGAATGTCAAAAGCTGGACGAGCCCCCGAAGGCAAGCCGTATACGGTCAAAACAATTGTGGGCTACTTCACGAGCTGGAAAACCATTCTGTTTGTTCTTATTTTCAGTAAGTCCTCCATCAACTCCGTATAATCATGTTTCGTACTAAGTGTTCCACGCAGCAATGCAACCCTTTTGTTCGCAGCCCGCAACCTCGTTCGTCTTCTGGCTCAAAGCACATAATAAGAAAGGGAAGCCTCTTGTCTATACTATTGCACAAATTGTGAGTCTCTAATAGAACCCTACTTACCTTGCCAAGATCCACCACTAAATTAGTCTTTTTATATTTCTAGAACGAATATCCAACCCTCAACAATGCCTTTACAGCGGTCTATTCACTTATTACAGTTTGGGTATCAGACGGACCGCTCAGAGGTCGTCGTTGGCCAACCATAATTTTTGGAAACTTAGTTGCAATTGTCATTTTTGTATTGCTAGTAGTAACACCAGTATTTGGACCTTTCTCCCATCGAGCACCACTTTACATTTTGTCAACAATTGGATCAACTTCTGTTCCACTGACCATGGCGTGAGTTTATCACTTCTCTTGCTTCTTTTGGGGTAGTCGGCTAATGATTTCGCAACAGCTGGATGTCAGAATTGATTTCGGATAATGCTGAACAACGCGCGTTCACTGCAGCAGCGATGAATACGCTTCAATGTCAGTTTTCTTGGAGATCACATTTTTTTTATTGTTTATAAACTAAAAAATCATATAGATACTATGATGGCATGGATTCCACTTGTTTGGTTCCAACAAATACACCAACCTAATGGTACGTGTACATTTCAATTCTTTCTGATCAAGCATACTTATTCTAGAACTTAGTCACACCTGGTAATAGAGGCGCAGCTGTCGTTGCAGGACTTAATGTCATTGTGTTTGGGACCATCGCTATCCTTGCACATAGAGAGAAACTTCAAAAGAAGAGGAATAATCAGCTAGGAGCCACAGCTGAACATTCCAGCTCATCAGTTGAAAGTGTTGTTGATGACGGCGAGACAAGTTTGCCAGTGAAGAATGAAGAAAAGATTGTCCATTCGCATAAATAGCAGGATAACTTCAGCTTATATATCTACTCCAAAGAATGGAAAAGAAGAGGTCTTAATTAGTGGTATGAAGAAGGGGAGTTTGCAAATCAAATTCATGCGACTGATAGGGATGTCTCAATTTGTTTGCAAGAATTTATGACTAAACAGACATGATAGAATAGTTTTATTCTGAGCAAGCACCTTCTCAAAGCGCAACGAGAAATCTTCAAACCCTTTAGCGCTGATCACGGCCATTAGATTTGATGTTGAAAAGACTCTAACTCTATTAATTTTACATCCACGGGAGATTCGCCATTTGAAAATCAATATTTAAACTGCAAGAAAACTCTATAACATAAGTTAACTAGATAGTATTTATTTAATTTGGTTTGAAACTATTCGCAACACCCTGAGGTCCCTGTGGCTGGTAACTAACAAAAACAGCGACAGCTATCTATCAGATCCAGTGCACTATGTGGGTAAGCCTTAATTTGCACTGTCATAATATGATATGAATGTACCGCTTGATTGTAGAAAGAAAACAAGATCTTAATGCTCTAATTATTTCTTCATAATTTTGCACGCGATTTTAAATTTTAAATTTTTGTTGGTAGCTAAATATGAAGGGAGTATTGACAAGTTAATTAGAAGATCTAGTTACTGTAACTTTACGTACTAAGAACTTAGGATGAGCCAAGAGCAGTGATAATCTAAATAATCCATACCTGGCACCATATATAACTTCATCGAGGCGTTCATTTGAGCTCCTAATCGCGAATTCATATCCTCATACACTGTATGAAGAAAACTGAAGAACTTAGCTGCCAAGAGATCTCCTTTCTTTAAGCGGACTCGCTTCGCGAACACTTCTCCCCCGAGTTATAGCTGGCAAGAATAAGGGAATAAATATATGGACTACTGCCAAAAAACAATTTTAAATTAGCAAATCTCTAATCTCGATTCTATGGATTGATCTATGAACGGTATTCAAATTGATGTTCAAGGCTGGCATATATACATGTAAAAGTTGCCGCGTTGTTGGTGGCGCTCACCCAGCCACCTTAGCAGCAGGAGCTGACTGTTGGTTAACTTCGGTGACTAGGGGTAAGCACAACAACATCGTCAGATGATTTCTCTGTCTCTTCAATACCCTTAACGTTTAAATCTTTTTCAAAAAAAAAAAACTGCTCAGTTAACTCGCGATTTAATTACAGTTGACACTTCGAATATGGCTGCGTTGTGAGTCCCATCTCCAATCAAATCAACATAGTACTCACATTTATAGACCGATTGCACTTCGTCAAGGGATTCGAGATCATGTTGAATCTCCTTCCTCTGAATTAGCGGTTCAATTTAAGTCTCTCGAGGAATCGGTCGGCTACCCTGTCGTCTTTGATCCAGATTGGTCTATGATTTGGGAGATTTTAAAACCAAACTATCCAGATCAAGCCACCTTTATTCCCAGTATTGCCGGTATTGTGTGCGGATGGTGTAAAGCCATCGCTGATTGGATTGAAGATTCTGAAGTGTTGGATGATTTTGGAGGCTTTCTAGCGTTGCTAAATGAACGTTTGAAGTTATTGCTCGAGGTGGGTCTTTCATTCTAACTCTTCTCTCAATAGAAAGCCAGCTAAAAGTAATAAAGACTAGTCCTAAATCTGCTCGCCCGGCTACAATATATGATACAGAGCGTGAGGCCTTCGTCATATATCTCCCCCATGCAGGTCCTGTGTCTTCAACTTCAGCCCAGCGAGGATTTTCTTCCGACTTGCGAATGATGCTTACATCTGGCACTAAAGACGATCAGTCTTTCGAGGCTACAACATCGGGCGAGACAGCTTCTGGTGATCCGGATCCGTGGGCTTTTCTTGGGTCCACAGAAGTTGATGCAAGAAATACAACAAGGTTGGTGTCTATACAAGCACCTACAGCGCTACCGGATATTTCAGCTATAGAAGGACCGGAGGATCTCACTCGACGTCCACCGTACTGGCTGTTCATTCGCCAGGGAAGCAATAGCAGTGTGGAGATTAAAGGTAGCCACAGCCTGACCCTGGGGCTGATAGAGAAATACATGAAGAAATGGTGTCGAGGAAACCCTCAGGTTGTCGATCGGGTAAAGTCATTTTTAGTTCTTCCTACTTTAATATTCTCGCGGACTTGTGGATGTGGATTCTTGCTAACACTTTCCAGCCACCCCTTCTCAGGATTAATCTCCAAGAGTCAATGTTTGGAGTGGGGCTACTTCATGATTCCTTAACCATGGAACCTGCAAGGACTTTTGACAGTATCAATATCACTCTTTTGCTAGTTCTGGTGGAGAGTGCTTTGGGTTATACACCTATATTAGATAGGTCTAATTCTAAAGAGTGGCAATTTAGAAGGACAGCTGCCTTTAAATGAGGCTAAAATGTTGGTTTAAGCATCTAAAATTTTATGATAACAAGATACAAAACCAATTATTCAGACTACCAAACAGAAATGTAGTACTGACGATCTAACGCTTAATTCACAGGTAGCGTAGTTAGTTTTAGGAACAAAGCGAAAGGGGCACCGAGACAATACAAAAATGTGATATGAGATGTACAGATAGTTTAAGTTCATTAACAAGCTAGTTTTCTAGCGTTGTAGATATCTCGTGTGTATGAATACTCACTACACATGATTATTCCCCTTCCCAAAAACGCCAGAGATTCCAATATGGTATTGGACCAGCTCGACATTTGTCAACGCCCATAGCTATGTTAAGGAACATTGCCAATGCTATTCCTCCAAAACTCCTTTTGTGCATATAATAACGAGCCTTAATACAATCTTCCATACTAATGCAAACCCAGTATCATAATAAATGTACAGCTAAACCCGCATCCACAGACCAGCGATGATTAGAAGTATTGGAGTTCGCCGGTCCCACCGCCTCCTTGTTTGTTATTACCACCAGTCTTAGCCTGCTGCTGTTGGAACTGATTGAACTGCTGAAATTGTTGTTGAACCAATTGCGCCGGTGTCAAGTGTTGCTTTTGTAGAGGTGGGAAATCCTCATACGCGACAGTCGGATTGTAGCTTACAGGAGGAGTAGAATTGTAGCTCGGCTTTTCACCAACATCGTCAAGTGACCTATAGTTGTATCCGCCACCTCTTCCTCTTCCTCTACCGCCTCCATTGTTGTTGCCACGTCCACCTCTGCCGTTACCGCCACGTTGATTGCCGTTGCTACGGCCTCCGCGTCCACCGCGGGCATTCTGGTTTTGATTCTGGTTTTGGTGGCCTCCTCTCGTTTGCCCAGCATTGTACGAACCACTAGTCTGCCTACTATTTGGGGTATCATCATCTTGTCCATGCTTACGTTTCAAAGCTTTGTTAGGGAACAGGCTCTCATACTCAGTCTCATTTTGGATCTCGTCCTCAATCCTCAGCAATACTTTCTCTCCGACCGTGGTCTCGAAAACGAATGCCTTTTCGGGAGGTACTGGCTGCCAATTTTGAATCTTCCCTGCATCAATAGGTTTTACTCCCTTCCGCAATGCAAGAATAACGAAAGGTGAGGAATTCTCGGTATAATATTTCTTGTCTGCGGGTATGGGTGCCACGCTCGCAGCCCAGATCTTGTTCTCAAAAACCGCAGTACCCGTTACTTGCCAGGTAGTCTTACTGCCGAGACCACCAACTTTCTCGAGAATACTATCTGGACAAGGGCGAGGCGTGATTAATATATTGTTTGCCATAAACTTCAAGTCGCTGTCGGGCATGTTGGTAGGTATTTGGGCTAGGGTAAGCAGCTTCTTGGTGTCAACGGCTTTCACTAGATAGCCGGTATAGAAGAGGGTCTTCTTAATAATAAGACGTTTCTTTGCGTTGCCTTTGTCTACCTCTGCATTATGATCATTGATGATGCGTTGTACCGCCGCAGCTTCAGTGACTGGATCGAGAAGCGTAGCGCCATCCGCAACCTGGATCACTTCTGCCGTAATAGGCCCACGTGTTGGAACTCCTCCAATACCCTGTTGCTTCTTGTTATAGTTCTGGAAGAATGTTCTGAACTTTTGCACGTGGGGAATCCTATCCTCATAAATCCTCAGCTCTTCAGCGCCTTTATATGTCTCCATCAGAGCTTCGAGAAATAGCTGCTTGAAGTGCATCGTGCTCGTTAGACGTTCGTGGTTTGGTCCAACCGCGGGCTTCAACGATATGATATCGAACTCAAGACCCCTGCTCGCAACCATCTTCTTAAGCAGCTCGCTGAAATTGTTCTCGCCGCGACCGGTGAGAAGCACAGTAAGCGCATCTTTTTGCTGCATGCTGAGTTTTATGAGCTCGATGATCCGCTCATTCCACCATCCCTTCCAAGCCCGTCCTTCTTCAATCTCGATACCCTCACCTGTTGCGCCGAGGATCCTAGCATCATGCCACCAGCCACCAGTCGCGAACGTGTCTTGAGTCTGAAGGAAACCGAGAGTTGGGCCGTTCCAGAGTTTGGCATTAGGTAACGGACTATTAAAGACTACAGAGGTTAGCAGTGATAGGGACAGAAGCTTTATGTTCAATTTAATACTGGGATTCAGTAGCAATATGAGGGGGTTCCAACGCACGAGTATTATCGAAGTCATAAACGTGAATCGTCTTGATCTTGTCTACAACGGGCAACTGCTTATCCGCCACAGACCAACGATTGAGCGCTGTCAGGGTATGGACGTTGGCTCCATTGGGATATGAATTTGCCATGGCGAGTTCTAAGTGCGTCGAATTTGTACGCACGCTTTATAGTCCCTCAAAAGATCTAGTGGTCTGCTTGGGTGGTTGTGTCGTTGCAGTTTCATACACTCACGATTCGAGGTCAGATAAAATTCCAGCCTCGTCGTCGGGTGTGCTTGGCGCCAAGCATGATTCTGATATCTTACCATTTCTATGTAAGGTGATTTTCCATTTCCTTGAGGGAATGTCGTTATCAGCGATTCGAATTTTACCTTCTACTACAAAGGCTCTCGGAGCTATCTATCTTCAATGTCACGTCAAGCCCGGTGCCTCCAAGCAGCGGGAAGGGATTATTTCCATCGGTGAATCTGTAATTGAGATATGTATTTCCGCTCGAGCAAGAGAAGGAGAAGCGAATAAGGCAGTCCAAGATCTACTTAGTTCTGTACGTTTTTTCCTTTTCTACCATTACGTGGTGACCTAGTTCCTAGCTGCTTCAGTTCCGGGGATTGTTAAAGTAAATGTTGTTGGGGAATCTATCGTTTCTAAAATGAATAGTGACTAATGCTCAAACAGGTGCTGAAGTGCCCAAAATCTGATGTTGAGATTGTCAGGGGATTGAAGTCGAGAGAAAAGACGGTAGCCATCACCGGGTGGAGTAGAGAAGATGAGAAGGGGTGTTTGGAGAGAGTTACAGCGTTGCTGAATAAATCCATTGAGTAGTTTATTAATTAGCTTACTGAGGATAATAGAAAGCATTTCTGTGGTATAGAGGTTTTCTCTAATTTCATGAGATTATTGTTAGGTAGAGCAAAGAGGATAAGATGGATGCTTAGGAAGAGATATAGAGTTGCTAAATATCTATCGTGTAAGTCATGAAGAAAGTGTTTGGCATATGAGATTTCCAAGTTGGAAGAATTATTGACCAAGTAAAATAGATTATGACGGGGGCATTTAGAGAAGGATCTAGCTTTTCTAAATCAATCTACTCAATATCTCCATCAAGTAAGTCACTTAAAGTGACAGAGAAACTCAGTGACAGATATCTCCTAATTGATGCGTTAGTCCCCTATATGAAGTGAAATGAACCAAAAAAATACTTTAGGTGTCAGCATCTCTTTATATGTTGCTTTCCTTCCTCAAATGTATGAGCTTATGCACTAGTTATAAATATGAAGATGAAAAGTGTATATGATGGCCACACTTGTCAAGTCAATCTACTGAGTAATCTCTCAGCCAGGGGACAATCTCTCTAATGCACTTACTCATTTCCACTGACGGAACCATATGCCAGGATAGAACACGAAATATGCCTAGCTTCTTCTTCTAGCTTCCTCCTCCGTGTTACTATACAATGTAAGAACAGGTCTAGCTTCGGTTAACAAAAGATCAATACCAAAGCACGCTTTCACGATCAACAACTTCAACCACGGGAGGATAAGAGCCGTAAATGATCCAAGATATTGCTCTATTTAAAACTCACTACTCATCTCAGCGCGCTACAGCATGACAGCACAAGGCAAGATTATCAACTACAAAAATATGAGAAGAGTCTTGAGCCCATCCTCCTTCGAGATGCAGTTCTCTAATGTCTATATCATCTAGAAAAAGTTTACACATATTTCAATTTTTATCACCTCAGACAGAGAGAGTTTTTTCAACATCATATCCCCACAGAACAGCCCTAAAAGACCCATCTATTTTCCCCCTTACCAAGATCTCTCTCTCTGTCTCCCAACCTCTCACCCGGCAGGTCCATATATCTAGACAGCTCTCTCACTCACTCTAAACATGGAGACATAAACAAGAGGGAGGAGATTTTGCAAGCTGGACACAACCAGCATCCATCCAACCGAGCTGTTCTTTCAAATTCTTTCCCACGATGATCCGGCGGGTTGACAACCCGCTGTTCCACTTTAAGATACCCCCTAATCCCAACCTAACGCGACCTAAAAGCGAACCGACCTAACGGCCGTTGAGATTCCGCAGCTGGCAACAGATGAAATTTAAGAAAAAAAAAAAAAAACGACGGGTAGAGCGGCGTACAGGGGAAGTCTTGTTGCTCGGGCCGTGTTAAATTTTGGTTTTCAAAAAAACTCGGTATAGTAGTAGTAGGGTTGGCTATTCTACACCTTCGCGCTTTCTGTCTTTCTCGCTTTGTGTGAGTATATGAAAATCTAGTATAAAAACATCTAGATATACAACACACAAGCAATTTTTTTTACATTTGTCGTAAACGGGCATAGAAATGGTGAGCAGGATAGATAGATTAGCTCGACTAGGTAGAGTTAGCTGAACACTTCGTCCAGTCCAGTGCAGTCCACCATAATAAAAACCATAGGATATGCGGTTGATTGTTCGCTCGCGCGCATTTACGCTTATTTATTTACTAGATAAAAGTAAAATTCCATCTTTCTATGTTCTATATATAATAGACAAGAACGGCGTGCAGGATTGTCATATTCTTTTTGGTGCGCCCTCTGCCTCTTAACTTTCCCCTTTTTTACGATTATCAAAGAGGGCTTTGATTGGAAAAGGGGGTTCCAAAAAAAGAGAACAGATGGTTACAGTAAAAAAAGAGGGTTTTCAATAAGTTGCTTCCCGCGGAATTCATCCGTGGAATCCATAAATGTCCTTCCGTATTACTCACTTTGTGCTCTTAGCTGACGGGGTCTAGCAAATGTTTTAAGCGGTTCACAAGACAGATTTGCAGATTGCTGACAGCTAATTTCAGGTAGTCCCACCCAGAGACACTGTCTTGACTGTAGAAACGCATCTTGATGATTTCGTCGGCTAGCATGTTATTTTCTATCATCTTATGACACAGGCCAGGGCAAATTGGGAATCAAATACTGCCAAATCCTTTACGATCCTAACGATATCTCGAGTCACGTACTCCCATTGCACTCACCAGAGCTCCATCGCAACCCACCGAGCTCCTAGCGACCTCCACTCTGCGAGATGCCGTTGACAAAAGAATTCCACCACGACGGATTCGTCTCCAGACCACGACCTCACCCCAAGAGCCGCATGGGTCCTATCTGCCGTGCGTTCCACGCGACGTGTCCCTCGCCCAACCCAGCTGGCTCCACCGGCGACCTTGCTCCCAAGGCCTTTTTCACAAGATAATCATTTTCCAATTCCCCCAACGCGACGACCGCGGCGGTTTGACATCAGATTGCTAGGCGCTGGATCGCGGACCGCGCAGGTCCACCGCAGCATCACTTGGCCCATGTCATCGTGCCCTCGTTTCATCATATCTTCCGGAGTCTTGTCCGGCTTGCTGGGATGGAACCCCCCATAAAAGGCCCCGGCGCGATGCCACCCTCCTACCCGACTCGGTGTTTCAGGGTCCACGATACACTAGGGTGGTATATGGGTGGTATATCGCACTCTAGCATCGGATTTATCGTACGACGAAATGGCAAATATACCGCCGCATCGTTGTTGCGCTGCCCGCCCAAGAGGAAAGATTGCGCGGGTTGCGCTGCTGCTGCTGCTGCTCAGGTCGGTCGGCCAGTCAGTCAGTGTCGGTCCTGTTCCCTGCATCGTCTTTGATTGATTGTGCGAGGAACTGTCATAATCACTCCCCAGCGACTGGATGGTGAGGAGAGGGCGGCCAGGTGTACAATGTGGTTGGCTTTGCTTTTTGCCGTATCCAGCACATCGTTTCCGCTTGGAGCCATCACGACTGCAGATGAACAGATGAACAAATCACCCTCAAAGCACGGCAGGGAAGATCTTGCCCGTATGCAGCGCGGTGCTCGGGGGGTCCTGTTTCGCAGATCGTGGCTGAATAGGAGTGGTATTGTGGGAGGGTGGTATATTGTGATGTTGCTCTACTGCTGCGGATGCTGTACCGCCAGGATCACCACATCCGTCACCGCTTCCATTTATAGCCATTTCTCGCCAGCACTTGGACGGACCATCCATCAACCTGCCAGACGGCTGCCAGACGTGCCAGCCTCTCCAGCCATTCGTGAGCCACTAGAGACTTTGGCTTTCACATCCAGCCAAATCCGGTTACAGTTATACGCAAAGCTACCGAGTAACAACCTCCAAGCTTCGGTGCTAGTGAAAGCTACGATCGAGATATATCCTTTCATTAATCACTGTCTGCCATGGCTGTCCAGCTCTAAGCTTTCGGCAATGCCCCTCCACCACCAATCCCACCGCATCCCGTGACTCGCAGCCGCGGTAACTGAGTTTACGGTATCTGTTAAACCTGACTAATATACTCTGCCCTGTCACCGCCCAGCCACCACCATCCCCGGTCGGATCGTCGCCATCCTAAACCTACTTTTGTTCACTTTTAGTAGGCGACATACTGACCTCCCAGAAACTATCCAGCTCGTACGATACAGCCTACTGTACTCGCCCCTTCAGGCATCCCACAACACGGCTTCAGGCTTCAGGCTTGATGGCGCGCGGGTGATAGGGTCGACGCATGGGGAGCAGATGCCCTGAAGGCCAATCATCCCGATCAGACACCACACGAGAAACAAGAACAAGAACACCCATCAGCCCACACCAGACAAGACTACGAGAATACACTACCATCCGTAGCTTTCTTCTTCCTCCCAGACAAGACTCCCCAACACACCCAAACCGGACGGATTTGCACTGTCTGTCTCTGCCATTTGCGGCTGGCTGGGGCTGCATCTCCACTCTGCTTTTTTTTCCTTCGCTTTTCTGATTCATGCTCCCCCCCTCGCCCTTCTGAGCTTCACATTCCTCGAACCTGCGATCAACCGCAGACTGTGATCGACTAGACCTCATTGGCTTGCTTTCCCAGCCTCTAGTCACCCAACTGCCCACCTGGCGTATCCCCAACGGAAGTGAGCAAGCAAGCAAGCAGCACGCCGGCAAACCGGTGTCAAAGAGTCAAGGTCACCGAGTGCTAGTGACAGTCAAAGTTACAGTCCAAGTCACCGTCCAGGTCACCAAGGTCAACTACCAAACCCCAGCCCATGGTCGCCTTCATCTCGTATATTTACGGTAAAAGTCTAAGCTATACTTGCACCATACACACATCGCCAACCCTTTATACGCAAGAACCCTGATTGGGTCTGTCCGCCCCTGTACCATATAGTGGTGTACTGTCCTGTGTAGTGTATGCTCGGTGACGAAGCTGTGCCGGCTCGGATCGGCGATATTGGCCAAGCGCACATCCCCCCCCTCCTCCCTGCTGCTGCTAAGAAAGTACTTGCTGCGAACCGCAATTGTACCGTGCACGACAGACAGACTGTACTTACATCTTCCAGTCTGTCCCCCCCAGTCCGCCCGGTCGACACCAAGGATTTGCGACCCAGAGTCTCGGCCATCGACCTGTGAAGTCTAGAGCACTCGAATCTTCACTCCATCACCACCCTTCAACCTTTGACCCCATCACCAAATCACGACCCTCACCGGGTACAGTCGCCGTCCCAGCAGGCACACATGAACAAAGCTGATGAGATGGCGGGCCCTGCCGCCAACAATTCAAGCGACTTTGTACGTTGTAAACCTTCCTGCTCTCGCCCGCCAGGCCGCGAGCAGTGATATTGTTGCGATGCTAACATGACGTAGGTCCGCAAGTTATACAAGTAGGTCACGTCTAGGCAAAGGCAATTTAGTCACCGGCCGAGGTGCGCAGAGGAGATGCGGTGCTAAGTTGTGAATTTAGAATGTTAGAAGACCCTTCGTATGATTCTATCGTACGGTGGGGCGAGAATGGGGAGAGTTTCGTGGTCCTCGAGGTGCGCATACAATTTCCAGCTGCTCTATCCTAGCCTGATCAACTACTTACATCTGGTATAAAAAATAGAACGAGAAGTTTACCAAGACCATCCTGCCGAAACACTTCAAGCACAGCAACTTCGCCAGTTTTGTGCGGCAGCTCAACAAGTACGACTTTCACAAGGTCCGGCAGAACAATGAGGACAATACGCCGTCACCATACGGGCCCAATGTCAGTCAACAGCATTCCTCCACACTTAGCGAAACCCCCGTACTGATTAAACCTAGGCATGGGAGTTCAAGCATCCCGAATTCCAAGCCAACAAAAAGGATTCCCTAGACAACATCCGAAGGAAAGCGCCGGCCCCTCGAAAGCCTACGCAGAACGCCGAAGAAGGAACCATGGTGCCCTCCCAGCAGATGGAGATGATGAATAGCCAACTAATGGCCACCCAACAACAGCTGCAGATGATGACGGATAGATACCAGGATCTCGCCAACGGCCATGTGGTGCTGCTACAGCAGGTGGTGCAGCTGCAAAAGTTTGTCAAAAACCACGACGCCGTGATGAAGAATGTCATGGGCTTCTTGCATGTGGTCGACGAGCAGAGGCGTAGCAGTATAAGCGGAGGACCATTCGGTGTGGGCGCAGCGCCTCCCGTAGGAACAGATCATATCAAAATGGACGATCATCCAGCCTCACCTCTCCAAAATGCTACAAAGCTTCTAGAAGAGCTCCCGGCCGAAGCACTACCAGACCAGGCGCTGGAAAAGATGACGCACGAATATCACATCCGTGATGAGTACGCGACTCCTCCCAATGATCCAAGCGGCTCTGGTATGGTGCCCCGATCTCATGCTCATCCCCATGCTGCTCACCAGTATCCAGCTGTGAATGACTTGGACAACATGGTCTATCCTGTTGGCCATACGAACGGCATCGATCCAATCAACAGTGAACATATTCACAATATTCCCTATTCGTTACCAGCAAACGTCGGCATGGTGCCCGTAGATACGATGCCCGAGGTGTTGCCGGAAGGCTTACCTACCATGGGTCGGAAACAGAAGCATCCCATTGAGTCGGTCTGGGGACCTACTAAACCTAGAATTTTACTTGTTGAGGATGATAAACTGTGCGCAACCATTGGGTCGAAGTTCCTACAGGCATTTGAGTGCGGCGTCGAGATTGCAGTATGTCGGTTGAATCCCTGGGCCAAACTTTTTGCTAATAAAATATAGCGCGATGGACTTGAAGCTGTAAACAAGATCAATAACGGTGCCACCCAATTCGATCTCATCCTGATGGACATTATCATGCCCCACCTGGACGGTGTATCAGCGACGGTCTGCATCCGAGAAATTCGAGCCAACCTCCCCATCATTGCCATGACCTCGAACATTCGCGCCGATGATATCGACATGTATTTCCGCTATGGTTAGTTTCATCCCAAACCTGCATATCAGCAAATCACTAACAAACTCAGGAATGAACGATGTCCTCCCTAAACCCTTCACCAAAGATGGTATGCTCCGCGCCTTAGAAAAACACCTACCACAATTCCGGAAACCCGCAACAACATTTCCCCACCAGCAACAAATTCACGCCTCAGCTTTTCCTCAAGCTCATCCAGCCCAAGCTCCCCTGGGACTGAACATGTCTCAACTCTCCGCTCCGCAATCCTTAAAAGATGATACGTCCCCAGGGAAATCCCCCGCGACAGCCTCGTCCTGGCACTCACCGAGCCAACTCCCCGGCCCATCACCAATCGGGGCGCCGCCAGGCTTTATGCAACAACAGCAACAACAACAACCGATTATGAGAGAGGGGTATATGCCAGCAGGCGCGCATGGAGGAGCGGGATTCTCAAGCATGCCACCAAGAACGCAGCCTCATCGACGAGGAATGAGTGATATGAGTGGTGTATCCGAAGAGGGAGCGGATCTGAAGCGGCAGCGCATGTTTCCCCCGGGACAGGGTGGATTTGCGCAATGATTCGTGAGCCAGGAATGACGAAAAGGAAGATCAATGGCGCTTCCCACTAGAAGGGCCCGATAGAAGGGCGATGGACGATATGGTGTACATACAAGGGAGACTTCCCAGGCTGGGTCGTCGATCAAAAAGACGACAGACGATATGATTATGAACATATGAGCAAGAGGTATCATATGGGTTTCGGACCGGTGTCTGGGAAAATGACGGCGTCTGTGGATGATGATTTTTAAGTTGCGACGATGGGAGCTATATATATCAACCTGGGTTGAAATCTCGAGCCTTGATGGGTTAGAGCTGACCAGCTTGACCGAGGCTCTGTAGCTTTTGTCTGAATTGGCCCTCGAGTAGGCTTGAGCTAATTGTACAAACTTGGGTTGGCGCTGGTGGTAATGTGTGTGTTCTGTTAGTTTACTAGCTTGAGAACTGGTTCCCATGAAGATGAGAATGATAAACTCATATAATAAATCTGTTCCGTTACATGATACGAGGTGAAGTGGAATTCCTAGCTCATAGTCGTAGGGTGAGATTGAGTGTATAGCAAAGTATATGAATTGAATCGTCTTCCTTCCCCATGATTCATTGCTGTTTGTTAAGTACGATGGAGCGGAGTATCACGATATAAGGTGATACCAGTAAAGTAATTATGAATAGTGAAGGTAGATGGAATGCATCGTAAACAATCAAAAAGGAGAAGAAGGAGAGAAAGAAAGAAAGAAGCAGTAGAGCAAAGAGAATGTTGATAATACAATAGAAGAAAGCAGAAAGGAGAAAGACGGAAGAGCGAGAGAGAGAGAGAGATGTGTGTCGCATGGCAAGTCACTATTAAGGCATTACATCCTAGCCACCACACACACACACACTCTCTCTCTCTCTCTCTTTATACTAGCTACTAGGTAGCTATCAACCAAGGTATTAATCCGCTGTTTGATGTGTTCGTGTGACCCCAAGATGGACGGGTCTGGATTGAAGGATTGCGGAGAGGGGGAATTGGGGGTGAGGGGTGTGGGGGGGGGGGGGGGGGGGGGGGGGTGTGTGGAATGGGCTGATGTTACGGGGTGTTGTGGTGAACCCGTTCGTTGTTGTTGGATTCTGCGGTCTGGACTCTGGTTTGTTTGGTAGGTTTGTGGGTTGTGGGTTGTGGGTTGTGGTTTTGGGCTGGGCGGTGGGAGGGGAGGAATGGGAATTCATGTGATGATTTGATGGTAAGTATTATATATACAGATAGAAAAAGAGAGAAAAGAGAGAGAGGAGTAAGAGGACTTTGATAAGGACGAGAAGGAGAGAAGTAATGATGGTTGGTATTCACTCGGCTGAGGATTCAAGCGGTCGTAAGCCCTGAGGCTAAGCGAGGTGTGCCCCTGAGGGTGGTTAAGTAAGTAAGTTAACGGTATTGAGTATTGAGAACTGAGGATTGAATACTTGAATAATTGAATACTTGAATATCTGACCAGGGGAATATGAGGTGGGGTAGATGCAGTCTAACAATAAGATGCATCCATCATCAGGCTGACGGAGACGGACCTGCCATGCCAGCCTTGTGCGGGCGGGTTTGGCTTTAGCGTGGGTCGTAGAATTCTAAATTCCGAGTGAGTGAGTGAGTAAGTAAGGTGAGGCTCTGAGTCAACAAGAACAACGACGGATATCTTTTTTGAAATTCCTGATCCAAAACCCAACACTCCCGCAAAAGGAATAAGTAGGAGGGATTGGTAGCTGTAGTTTCTACCTCTGCAGCTTGCTTGCTATTTAATCTCTTCTTTTTCTCTCGGTGTGTGATAGTTCACATCGTCCACCCGGGCCAGAAAAAAATGTCGCAACAGCAGAAAAAGGGCGCCAAACCGCCGACCAAGGTGAAGAAGGTCAGCGCGGCGAAAAAGGAAGATGACCGGGAGGAAACGCTCCAGGCTGTAATCATCGCCGACACCTTCGAAACGAGGTTCAATCCGTTCACCCTGGAGAAGCCGCGCTGCCTGCTGCCCCTCGCCAACACGCCGCTGATCGAGAACACGCTGCAGTTCCTCGAGCACTCCAACGTCGACTCCATCTACATCTACTGCTCCGACGCCGTCGAAGAATACCTGCGGGCCAGCAAGTGGTGGGGCCGGCTGGAGGTGTGCAAGAGCAATGCGAAATCCGTCGGCGACGTGCTGCGCGACCTGGACAACCGCGCCATCATCACCGGCGACTTCCTGCTGGTCTACGCGGACCTGGTGGCTACGCTCGAGATTGGCGGGGCATTGGCGCGCCACCGAGAGCGGCGGCACAAGGACAAGAATGCAGTCATGACCATGGTGCTCAAGGAGGGGGGCGATGGGGAGCACCGGACGAAAGACCGCGGCATCACGCCCGTTTTTGTGGTCGACCCGACCAAGGAGCGTTGCCTGCACTACCAGGAGATGCACCCGTTGCAGCCGGCGCGGTATCTAGAGCTGCCGGCCGAGCTGATCAAGGACCATCCCGACATGGAGATTCGTGCGGACCTGATCGATTGTGGCATTGACATCTGCACACCGGATGTATTGGCGCTGTGGAGCGAGAGCTTCGACTACGAGGTCCCGAGGAAGCAGTTTTTGCATGGTGTGTTGAAGGATTGGGAACTCAATGGGAAAACTATACATGTGGAGATTGTGCAGGAGGGATATGCGGCCCGGGTACGGAATCTACAGGCTTACGATGCGGTTTGCAAAGATGTCTTGGGCGGTTGGACAATGCCTCTGGTGCCGGAAAGCAACTTGCTGTCTGATCAGACATATAAGACGTCCAGAGGAATCAGTAAGGAAAACGGCGTCATATTGGCGAGGACTTGCAAGTTGTTAAAGCGGAGTGTGGTGGGAAGAGGAACAAGCATTGGGGAAGGAAGTATAATATCACATAGCACCATTGGAAGAAACTGTCAGATCGGGAAGAACGTCACGATACGTTCCGGGTCGTATATATGGGATAATGTGGTTATAGGCGATAACACCGTCATCGACCATGCTATCATCGCCAACGAGGCAGTCGTAGGGCACAACTGTACGATCAACGAAGGGGCACTGATATCTTTCAGCGTTGTAATAGGACACAACCAAACCATTGCCGCTGGAAATCGAATCACAAGAGCGAAGCGCCCAAGGGAAGATATAGACGGGTCACCGCTCTCTCGCGTCCCTCCCGAGCCATCAGTCGTCGGTACCACCGGCCAGGGTTATCTCCTCGCCGACAACGACTCGGAGTTTGAAGATGAATCCGTCGCCAACCTCTCATCAAACCTCATCTACTCCACCGCACACCTAAATATCTCCAGCACCTCCATCTCAACACTAGCATCCACAATGTCAGAAGGCTCCAACGCGGGCAACGAACCACGCTCTCGCACCACATCCTTCAACAGCGTCTCCGAAGACGAGACCGGTCAATCCCATAACAACGAAAGTTTCCATCACGATGCCGTACAAGGGCTCCTCGAGACTCTGTCGCAAGGCGGAGATATGGACGCGGCAAAGCTCGAACTCATGGGTCTACGTCTGGGAAACAACGCATCCGACCACGCCATCACCCGCGCGCTCGCCGTCTCCTTCTCCAAGCGCCTCTCCCAGCTCGTTGATTCCGGCGTGGATGCCGTAACGGCCGCCACCAGCGTCTTCAGCCAGCGCGGCGTTGCCAAGTTCCTACAAGACTCCGCCATCGGCACTGCCGCCTCGGTCGACGAGCAGGTCGACTTCCTCACATGCCTCCAGCGAGACCTCAGCCATCGCAAGAACGGCGGCGTGATTCTGTTCGTGACGTGCAAGGCGCTCTATCAGGAAGATGTCTTTGGCGAAGATCCAGAAGAGGCCTTCCTGGCGTGGTGGACCAAGGCGCAGGAGGAGGGCGACGAGGACATGCGCAAGGTGGTGGACAAGACAAAGGCCTTTATCGATTGGCTGGAGGAGAGCGACGGCGAAGAGAGCAGCGAGGAGGAAGATAGTGATTGAGCGTGAGCGTGAGCGTGAGCGTAAGTAAAGCGTACAAATATTCTGGGCCAAGGCTGGCTGGCTGGTGCGGGAAAAGGGACATACATGTACAAATGTGATATTAGGCATAGCGTTTGCATAGAGAATCGCGCTGCGCTGAAAACGCTGAGGCTCGACTTAAAAAGAAATAAAGCAATTAGGCAACTACAAGCTACTTTGTATTTGTCCATATTGATTTCCTTCTCATTTGCATTGATTTTCTACGCACAGAGAGAGAGAGAGAGAGAGAGAGTCAACAGTATGTATAATTTACCACAGGTTGTATATCTCTATAATGCAGGCTATATCATCTCTTCAAGCTAGTGTAGAAACAAGGGGTTGCTCAACTAACGCTTCCTCCAAAAAAAAAGTGTATGTAATAAAAAGAAGACCAATTGTCAAGTTCTCAAGCTCCACATTTCTCCCCGTTTCGCTTGCAACAACAACAACATCGCTTTTTATGCTCCCCCACCGTCCATTCAACCATGCGTCATCTATCTACTTTCTGCTTTCTCCTTTTCGTCCAAGGATGCCTTTCGCCATCACAAAAACGCGCTGCCAAGATTTCCATCTCATGTCTCACCTCAGATATCCCACAGGTCAGACATCTAAGGGGCAGCAGGCGCAGACTTGATCTCATCCACCTCGACCGGGGCTGGTACCGCGACAGGCGCAGGCGTAGTGCCCGCATCAGGGATCGTTCCTGGGTTGACGGCACCGGTGTCGATGGTCTGCTTCTCGGCAGCCTTCGTTTCCCACTTGGCTGGCTTAGCCCATTTGGGGTCTTTCCATGGTCCCTCATCGCTCATATTGCATCCGCCCTCGCACTGGCAGGTGCCTCCGAATATCGTGGGTAGGTTCTCTGCTGGCACTTGCGCCAACAGCTCCTTCTGGTATCCGCTTCCCAAGACGTGGATCTTTTCAACGGTGACAGGATCGAGCCAGCCCTTGATGAAGCTGAACACGCTGCTGAATCCCCAGGGCGCGTTTATTAAATACAGACGTCCAAGTCGCTCGGGGTAGTAGTTCTGTGACATATCTGATGCCAGCTTGACATAGGAGTAGACCGATGGCACTTTTCCGATTCCAACTCCCTTCAAATCCATGATTGAGCAGCACGTTTCGAGGAGATGTCCGGCTTGTCTTGAGCAGGCGGGCAGACGTGGGTCGGCGACCTTCTCGTATTCAACAGCAAGGTTTTGAAGCATGCGATCTTGGGTGGTGATTTTGTACATGGCGGTTAGGTCAATGTTTCCCATCTGCTCGATGTAGACTGGGCGGCCGTCCTGTTTACACGTTAGCTTGAGCACTCCTCTTCGGGATTTGAAGAAAGTATATGCGCACCTTATCGGTCTTGTGGTAGTATTGTGGGTAATATTTGAAGACTTCGACTTTCTCGTCATATCTGAAGTTTCGTACTAACTCATCGAGACCTCCTCCAAACTCCTTGCGCCATTTCATGTAAGCGAGGAACCTGCTCCAATTAGTCTCGAGGCATCTTAAACGCTTGATCTAGCACGTACATTGTTTCTGAGAGAGCAACATCGAACTTGCGTGCGCGAAGGAATCGTAGCTAGCCACCGTCAGTAAAGTTTGAGTCAGGAATTGGATGGGGCGTAACTTACAAGAGTCAACGTATCTAGTTGATCAGTAATTCCAGCGGCCTCGAGCTGGGAGCGCAATTGGAAGACTTGCGCATCTTGCTCAGGGGTTGTGTATCCTGGGTGGCCAGCTAATGGCTTTGGGGCGGTGATTGGGAAGTCATAGTCGTCGTACTTGGGGTCAAGCTGTAAAGGCTTTTCCACTAGAGATGGGGCTGCCATTATTGCGGGTATTTGTAGGTAGAGGAGAGTGTTGTTTGTGGTAGAGGTTGGGTCGTGGTAACAAAATGGCTTGACTGTGGTATGCGTTGGGACTTGATGTGGAGGGAGGGGAGGCCATACGTACTTATGACGAACTAGCTAAAAAATGTGGCCTGTGATCCAGGGTGGGTGTGAGTGGAGCGGCCGAACTTTTAAGCGAGACTGGGGACAGAAATAGGGGGCAAAGCCACTGTAGGATGAGGATTTGGTCATGATTTGCTTAGCCTCCATACACTACTCAGATTTGGTGGTTGGGCGTAATAATTTGAGTTTTGCATACTATAGCAGCTCTTTGCTGATTGGGAAGTCGTAAAGCTTTAATCATCGCACAAATCACTACACGGCAGTGGTATCACAGCGAAAGATACCGAAGAGATGTGACAACGCGTTCCTTGTTACTACTTTTGGATGGATTTATCCGTTGGGACTACCACTGTTTCCCTTTTCTTCCGATGCTTCTTGCTCTTGTCTCTCCTTTCTCTTCATTGTGACATCCCAGTTATACACTCTAGCCGTGGCCACCTCCATAGTCTATTGTAACATTAGCAAAGATTACACACGCCTGAAGTAAAGACCAACTGTAATTTGTTCTCTCAAAAAGTCCAGGTCCTCTTCGCAATTTGATTTGTTCAGTCTAGCAGCAGCGAGTTTTGAAGATAGAAGCTCTTCTGCTTCGTCAACAGGGTAAGACAGCATGACATTTGCCTATAACTTGTCAGCAACCGTCCTCTACCTGGGCCATTCAGAAATGTCGTACCCCTAGCCATAAATAGACTTCCTCAGTCGGCGGTACATGCGCTTTTGCATATAGAGTATCATTTAGCTCAAACGTAGCCTCAATCGGATCCGAACCAGGCTATTCATTTGTCAGTTCTCTTCTGACTGCACAACACAGCTTAAGCATCAGCTTCAACATCACCGACCTTTCTTGTCTTCAAAAATTGTACAGTCTCTAATGTCTTCTGGATATCTGGCATCTTATCATCCAATCCAACTATCCGCCGTTGCATATTCGACTCCATGAACTGGTATTTTCTATTCTCTCGATAAGCTCCTGCTGTCTGAAGAGATGGCAGATACGCACGATATCATCTCTTGGAAGCTCTTTAAGGTAGTCTCGACATCTGCGCGGGATGTGACATAGTCCTCAACCTTGTCCACGAATGGCGCATTGGGTATTCCTCGGGGGTTGGTTGGGGCACCATCTTTTCTAGAGAAGACATTAGCCTTACACGACAATGAGATTGAGATGGGAGCTTCAGCACATAGAGAGACTTACGTGGTTAATTTGTCTGCCATGTTGGGTTCAGGAGACAAGTTGTTGCAAACCGTAGCCTTGTGTTGATTTCAAAATATTTGGAGCAGGTCTCATGCCAAGGATTTAGCTCGTGGTGCGGCCGCTTCATGGTGAGGCTTATCTGATTGTTTCTTATCAGATAAGCGAGGCCCCCTTTCTCCGACTTCGGTTACATCACCATATTTCTTTTGCCTTTGAACCTAATTGACCTGTGTAACCTTCCTCGAACCTTGTGCGACTATAGCAGTCGTACCTATTGCAGTCAAGGAGATGGGATGGCTTCACGATGCTCTCACTTCCTACCTGGAAACGAACATCTCAATATCAGCTGACGAAACTAAGCCACCTTCCAGAGGACCGTTTGGAAGATTGGTAGAGCAAATTTTGTTTACTAGAAGATTTATTTTGACTTATCATTTGATTGTTTTCTTAATTATTTCTGTATTTACAGTTAGACACTGGTTAGGGAAACTGACAAGATGGCAACGTTTACGGGCTATGAGGTTGAGGACTTTACGAACCGATGATGTTTATGACAGTGACGCTGAGACGATCAAGCCGAAAGTGTAAGCATATATGCTGCTAATTGTGGTAGAGATCTTAGTTTTATATGATAACTATCAAAAATTTATCACAACAGGGGTGCTTGCTGATTTCCTTACAGCTCCGGAAACACGAGACCTATTATCGAAGATGTCTCTTCATCTGGAAGCAGTACCCTGGGAGGAACGCAATCCCCTCCTAATAAAGTACTCAATGATTTAGACGAGAATTCTTCTTTGCTAAATCATAAGCGACAAGCCCGGCCGTCGTATGGATCTTACATCAGATCCTTCCTGATGTATCAACCTCGCCCTATCCCATATATCCACAAAACACTTCCGTCAAACGAAACCACCATCGCCGTTCTAGCTCTAGTAGTTTTGAATTTATTTTACACCTTCTTTCGCATTCCATTCACCATCCCCGACCTCGCAGTGCTAGCTGAGAGAAGTGGACTCGTCTTCGTCGCCAACCTACCTCTATTGTACTTCCTTTCTGCCAAAAACCAGCCTCTGAAGCTTCTCACAGGCTGCTCTTATGAATCTCTAAATATCATTCATAGACGACTAGGTGAAATCCTGTGTCTCCTAGCCGTTCTTCACACGAGTACCATGTTCGGTGTCTGGTACACCATCTTACGACAATTTGGCTACTCTCTAGCACGATTTCTGTCATTAAACGTTGTCATTATTGGTCTAGGGGCATTCACGTGTTATGAGTTATTATATCTCACCTCATTGCACAGCTTCCGCAAAAGGTTTTATGAGTTATTCTTGGGATTACACATTGTTTTACAAACAGGAGCACTAGGGTTTCTCTTCTTTCACCAGGAACCTTTGAGGAGCAGGATATGTGTTTTGGCTGCACTGGCGATCTTTTTGGTTGATAGACTGGTGTACCGACTCGTCACCAAGAGCACGACTCTCAAAGCTACCGCCACCATTTTGGAAGATGAGGAGACCGTCAGTCTATCAATGACAGTCCCACGACGTCCACATCGAACTTGGAGAATAATCTCTGGGCGTTCCATCAAAGACGGATGGCAAGCAACTGACCATATTTTCATCACCATCCCCTCTCTTGGCTACAAACACATTCCCCAAGCACATCCTTTCACTATCTTCTCGCCAGCTCCATCTCCTACCTCCGATACGATGCATCTCACTCTCCTGGTCCGCTCTATGGGTGGTTTCTCTCTCGACCTCCTGAACAGAGCAAACCACCTACAACAATGCGCAAGCAAAGAATTGGAGGTAAGAGGCGATGGACCGTATGGAAGCTCGCATGCGAGAGACATGTTAGCAACTTCTGACATTGCGGTGTTGGTGGCTGGAGGAAGTGGGATTGCCGTTATCTGGCCATTGGTGCATCACCTCCTTGCGCTTGAGCAGGTGAGGGATGTCGAGGGTGCGGGGATCTTGAGACAACGCAAGATTGTGTTGATATGGGTGGTTCATAGGGAGGAACACAAATCATGGATTTCCAAGCAGAACTTGGATGAAATCAAAGGGCTGGGCGTAAAGGTTGTTATTCCTAGGGCAACGAAAGATAACGGAAGGCCAGATTTGGGATTTATGGTTAGTAATAGCATAGAGGAGGTTACGAACGTTGGAGTGGATCGTGTGAAAGCGGCGAAGGTGGTCGTCAGTGGCCCGGATAGCATGAATAGGCTGGTGAGGAACACGTGTTCTGTAATGGTGAAAGATGGTAAGGATGTAGATATCGTGGTTGAGAAGTTTGGATGGTAGAGTATATATTGTAGATACACAGATGGCATATACTGGTATCGAGATGTAGAGCTCCAGGTAGAATATGCAGTCAAACCAACTGCAAGACTCCCTCGTACACACAAAAAGATGTTGGATTGTGATATTCCTATAAATGCAAAGGGTCTATTTTGGGCTGGTTTCGAATGTTCTGTATGGTATTTTGAAGTTTGCAATTAGCAATTCCGTACATCTTGAAGAGATATTTGAAAGATCAGTATTTAAGGGGAGAGATATTGGATTGTTCTTACTGTATTGATTAATGTAATATCTGGCACCTGGCTAAAGCCTGTAGCTCAAAAATAGGAACACTCTCCATCTCTTTTAAAAATTCTGTCCGTTGAGATCAAAACTCTATACTACTTTTGAGGACCATAGTATTGATGTCATAAAATAAGAAGCAACAAAGAAGAAGATTTTCCCCGATAAATTCTACATCCTAAAATTGAGAACGAGTTCCCTAAACGCCGTCCCCTTGTTTAACGCCAATCTTTATGTATCTCCATCCCAGAACAACTATGATTTGAAATTCTTAACATCAGTCTAGAGCAGTTTAAATCACGACTTGCGTCTATATTGTCTCAGTATCCAGACTATCAGCGCCAAACTCCCAATCGTTCGGCCAAGAACTGCAATCCACACTCCGCGCCTCATCATCTCATAATAACCCTCGAGCATAACACCGACGGCATATTCTCTCCCCTTACCCTTTCCTTTAGACCCATCTGCCAGACCATTACTCAGTCCGCCAATGAACCATGGGTTATCGTCAGAGGTAGTCACTGCTACTGTTTCGCTGTCGACTGCAGTTTGATTTCCACTCTCCAATACTGCCTGGTTACGCTTCTTTAGACCTATCGTCACAAGGTGAATCATTAATCTTGCGTCCCACTTAGTAAATGTGGGATATGACCACAGCTTTACCGCGTTGTAGGGCGGTAGCTGATCTAGGAAGTCAGCTAAAATACCGAGCGTCAGTCCCCAAAGTAATAGCGGTCGGGTATGATCCGCCGATCCAGCATGATCTCCTAAATACCACTTATAAAAGCTACCTGACCAAGAGTCCTTCGGCGACTCGATTACGGATTCGGGGGGCGAGAAGAACTCGGCGGTAGAGCTACAATATACGGATTCCGAAGGAACTAAACGGATAGCTGAGAAACGCATCTTGCCTAAGATTGAACGAATTATTGCCTTTGCTACAGTACCACCTTGTCTCGCAAACCGATCTGAGACGTCCACATACTCATATGTACGGACGGAAGGTGAGAGGAGGGTGCGAAGTGGTACCCAATGGGTAGATGCTACTTCTGTTGGTTGAAGTTTTACAGGCGGAAGTGTTGCTCTTGTATATATATATACGTAGGGGCAAAGCACCATTATTCTGCCGTCACATTAGTCTCTACCGTTTTACCATTATATTTGGGGACGACGTACGGCACTTTCCCCCAGCTGGTTTTGACCACCCTCTCAGGCAAGTTGCCCACTCTCACCACACTCTCGTCAGTCAGATCAAGCCCAATCTCCTCTGATGTCTCGCGGATTGCAGTCGCTCCATCATCTGCATCTTCCGGGTCTCTTTTCCCCCCTGGGAGAGCTACGTGAGATGTCCACCTGTCTCCAACTCGTGCTGCTCTTTTTATAAACACGACTTCTGGGTCTCCCGCTTGGACCCAGGGCTGTGCAAAGAAATCGGAAAGCCGGGCAGCTGCATCTTGGGGTTCTGAGTTCTCCGAAGGTACGGTGTCTGGAGCAGGAGATGGATGGTTGAAGTGAGGACGTATACGCAGAATTAGGGCGACAGATGCTCGTTTTTTGCAAGAGGGCGGGTTTTCCACCGTTGGGTAAGGATTCTGGAGGAGGGAATTGAGCGTTCTATGGAGGCTATTCATGAGAATTGCAGAAGCTTCGTCTGGAATGGGTTCCGCCATGCTTGGTGAAAGTCGCGTTGTGGTGAAGGTTCTGGGAATTGTTGAGGGAAGGCTGAAGGATGACGATTTCGGCCTTGCGAGCCGAGGTTCGTCGTCATGATTGGACGACAACCCTTTGTTCATAAAGTATACTTCTACAAGTCTGATAGCAATACTTTTCGATGTATTTTTTGAAACACTTTTCCTAATAGCTAAACTCCTGGTTTCTAGTAAAGAGTTTGAATGATAACCTATTATTTTACACACGATCCTCTAACTTCCTTAGATATTCCGATGCTGATAACTATGGGATGAGGAGTGAACTTGATATCTACATCAATTATTAATTGGAACAACATTGGCAAAAATATATTTTCTTGAGTCCGATCTCGGATTTTAGATATTGAGAGATTATATGTCGATAACGAAGGTTTGAGAGTAACATACAAGCATATCAGAGTCTTCCTTTTGCCAAATGAGTTGGATTTCTGTGCTTTAACCTAACTGGTTTGAGTAAGGATATTTAAGAATATTTTATCTACGATGATCTGTCTTCCAGGCAATGATTCTAGGATTTGAAAGAGCAATTTATTTATGAAGATGAGAGAGTTTCAATTACACTAGCTATTCACTAAAGCCCAACCTACACTAACACGCCATCGAACTCCACAAAGGTGACAGACTCTACGACTTCGAGATCCCCATAGTCTGAAATATCATCCTCCACGGTTGAATCATCATCATCATCATCTTCCATGTCAGGGAGATCATCCAAGACTATGACCTCGCGCGGTCGAAGCCCATCGACTTCTAGCTGAGCCGAGTTCTCATCTCCAACGCTTGCCTCGTCTCTTCCTCCACCCTCGCTCTCAGCTTCCTCTCTGTACACCATCTCCACTTCCTCCATCAAATCCTCCATCCTCTCCTCCTCTTCTCCCGCGCTAGCACCTCCTTCCCTATCCCTTAACTCATCCTTCGCTCTCCCAACCCTCTCAGCACTACCAACCGCCTTCGCCCATATCTCATACGGGACCTTCAACCTCAGCGCGCCCTCCTCCCTTTCCAGATCCACATATAACTTCTTCACGGTCCTCAGCTTCCTCAGGCGCTCCCCGAAGACCACGCGCGTGTCGTGCGCCGTGAGCCTGCCGAACCCGGCCACCAGCTGTGCGAAGTCTGCTTTGAAGAGCGCGAGCTCGTAGAAGAACTGTGCTGATTGCTTCGGGCAGATCGGCGTGCGGAGGTTGCATTTGACCTGCGCGCCCTTGAGACATTTCAGCTCGGCCGTCATGGCGTCGAGCTTTTGGTCCTGGGGAGATGGCCGCGGGGGCTCGGTGGGGAAGTGAACGTGCGGCATGGTTCACGGCTTCTGCTTCTGCTTGCTGGTTTCTGGTTTTTGATTTGTGTTACTTTGGCTTTATGTGACTTCTTACGCCAGGTTTCTGCTGCGAATTTTCTTTTGGTTTTGAGGATTTGGTGGTTGGATTGCGGAAAAGATGAAGTCTATAGAGCCTTTTTATGTCGATGCCACTAGCACACTCAGTTCAGATCAAAAGTTTGGTGCACTAACTTGTGCTCTAAGGGGGCGAGGGAACAAATCCGGTTTGAGATCGATCGTTCCTAGCAATTTTAGCTACTGAGCTAGAAAATCGTGTGCTCTGCTAAAAACGAGTGGTTTATGACTCTTCTAGTCTTGTTCAGATGTACTCTACAGTCGGCGACCGACATAGAAGCTGAAACGAATGTAGCTAGATCCGTTCAAAACCTTCACATCTTTTTCAAAGCAGGCATAAGTAGCAGGAATAGAAGCAGGAATATCTAAAGGTGTACGTCGTCTTTCGCACCTGTTGTTAAGTATACAGGTCAACTGCTCGAACCTGAAAAGGAAAGGAAAAGATTAGCAGTGCAGAGAATTCTAGCCATGACAACTTCCAATGAAAACAACTACTAATACTCCACTATGAGGATGAGATAGATTCTTCTCCCTCAATACTTATCAACCGGCCACAAGGTAGCGGAGAAGGCAGCTGCATGCATTACTTAAGTCATCTAGAAACGAAGAGCATTCAGTGTTCAGCTCTAGGAATTAATATGAGACTGAGATCATATATGATTTCTCGTTATTGTGTAGTTATCTTAGGTCAAATACCTCATCACTGCTTGGGACGTCCATGGCCTCTCCATTCATCATACCATGCACATAGCATTCCCCAATAAAATTCCAGTGCAAGGTGTTCTCGCTCTTCCGAAGTACCACTGGAACACTACAACCATAGAGAATGCAGATGGTATCACCAAGCTGCGTTTCTCTCGGCACCAATCCTACCAGTTGCAACTGCTTACTGACCAGAAACTTTCGATTCCATATCACGCTCTGAACCCTCTTCAGGAATTCAGTGATGAGCGGGTCATCAACTTCCAAAAGCAATTTCTCTGTGTCAATATTACCACGGGCGCTAGAGCGGCCGATGCAGAATCCTAGAGCACGTGGATACCAAGCTGGAGGTTCACAGCCGTTTGGGTCTAGATTTGCTACAAGCGTACGCCAGAAATCTTCCGGGATCGAGCCGCCATCGCTAGTGTTGCAGCCGCCAAGATCAAGCCATTGACCAAGTATAATGCCCTGAGATGCCCAATCACCAAGTTTGGCGACTTGATCTAGCACAAAGCCGGAAGCTTGTAAGCTACCTCTATTTTTGACAGAACTGTCCACAGTGCCAGGGAAAGGTTTGGCTTTACAGGCATCGTAATGAGAGCGGCCTGGGAGCCCTACAAGTGAGTCCGCAGTATTTCGACCTTGGATTTTCGATGGCAAGCTGGGAGAGGTCTGAATCCAGGATGGCAAGTGGAGATCAGGAGTAGCCCAGTGGCGGCATATGATATTTAGGGACCGAGAGCTTATGGTTGCGTGGTAGACGAAATCTTCGTAGACTTCGACAATACTCTTGCTGTAGCTGATCTCAAGACCTGAGGTCTCGTCTTTAGCCAGAGCCAGCATAGAGAAGACACGATCTCTAGGCTCACCGCAACCGAAATTAACAAGCTGTGATACCAACTCTTCGAGTGACAGCAACCCCTTAGCCTCTCCATCCATCTCCCGACGGGGTTTCCTTAGTGCATGAGTTGTTACGTTCACAAAACGCTCCGTGAGAGAAATTCTTGGATCATCAAGAGCATTGTGATGCAACGCGTGGTGCTTAAGGACATTCGCCGCAAGATTTGGCCGACACGAGGTAAAAATTCCAACAGCGTCAACAAAATCCAAGTAGTTTCTGGAAATGTTCCCAGCATGTATTGTGACACTTCGTCTTTGAGATATAGCGACTTCCTGTAGTAGCCATAGACGACTGAAAGCATTGTTCTTCATGAGATTGATGAAAGCAAGCCACTCAAAGATGTAAGTGGGATCGCTGATCAATTCCGATATCCTTCCCACCATTTCTAGCAGCTTGGAGATGAAACTGAAAGCAAGCTTTAGGTTCTCGTCGTCTCCGAGCCAAAAGCAGAGGTTGATGGCGCCTTTGAATATATCGTGCTTAAGTTGGGTTTGGCTGGTTTTCTCGGTGTTCTCTGCGACCTGAAGGACGGTGTAATCTATACAGAGCGCATCAACCCAGAAGAGTCTGGGCTTGGTGGAGTGACGCAGGCTTCGGAGAGCAAGCCATAGATTTTTCTTGATTGGCCATGGAAGAGGTCGGGAGGAGTTACTTGTAGCCTCCAAATCGATCACGACCTGCTCCGTCTCAGATCCCTGCTCCTCGGCACCCCAGTAGTACGAAATAGTAGCATAGGGCTCGTCGCCGGGGAGGGATTTTAACTTGTTTATGGAGCGTGTTGTAAACGAACAGACGATTTTGTCATCCTTACGCCCAGGGTGTAGGCGCAGTATTCGAAACTCGTCTGGCTGGAGGGGTTGGTACTTGAACACTGCTCCTCTCTCTGGCATTGATTTGGTGTCAATTTTGATTTCTCGTTTGGGCTCTGATTTGATTTGTGCAGTGGGTTTTGCCCATGCGTTCGCATCCGAATCGGAATCGGATGCATCATCATCACTGTCACGGCTCGGACTCTTGGTTTCCAGATTAAGGTTAGAACTTGTATGTCGTGATTTTGGTCTATAAGAATCTGAGAAGTCGTAGATCTTTGTATCAGATGTAGACATGCCAAGCTGGGGAACAGTATGAGGCTTTGCCATGTTCTTTTTACTTGGCCCTCTCGTTTTCTTGCTCTCTGTCGGTGCTGAGCATTCCAATGGATGAGGTTTGTGTTTAAGACACCGCTCGCATTTTGCTGGCCATTGTCTCCCTTCGGGGAAGCACTTATACATGGTTAATATTCGGTGAAGGACTAGCGTGGAAGCGTACGTACCTTCTTCCTCGCCAGGCGACATTGATTGCATTTGTATAGATTCAGTTTCTGGCGTTTCCGTGCTGGGCCAGTTCCCGATTGTACAGAATCATTATCACCGTCGTCGTCGCCGTCCGCATCGCGTTTGTTTTGCTGTGACGGTACTCCTAGAGACCCAGCGCGACTGGGAGGTAGACTTGGTGGAGGTTGCAAAAGTTGGGGGTCAACATTCTCCGTCGCATCGCTATATGTCATTCTCTATCTAGTGAGTATTTGCGATGTTGCGCTTGATGGCGATGGATGGGATCTTGGGATGGCCGTAGTGACACCAAATTGGGCTCACCGAGAAGACAGTTGGGCTGAGTCGCGAGAAAAAGAAAAGGCGATCAGGCAGATTTGGAATGGCAGCTGGGGGGAGGATTGGTGGGAGAGAAGAGGCCGGTTGCTTACGCGTCATGATCAATCATCCAAGCAAAAGAGGGGGGAAGAAAGCAATGTTGTGATTCGACCAACACGCAGCTTCCTTGCACCCGGCGTTTTGCAGTCCTCGCGCAACCAAAATCCCACATCCCGTCGCAAGCAGATTTCCACCCATCGATGCCCAAACATGAGTTGGTTCCCCATCATATCCATTCATGTAGCAATCAAGGGACAATAGCCTGACGTCCAGCACGCCGCTTGGGATTGTCGGTTCACCTACACGCATTATTGACCTATTATGTCTGTTAAGAGGTCAATCTGGCGTGGTAGTAGATAGCGGTAGACAGCTACGATGTGAGAAAGCCCCCAAGTCGCTCCCCATCTCCAAACTCCCTTCGCAACTACTTGCACTGTCCTGTCTTGTCTATTACATGTGTACAATGTTTCCACAAGAACTCGTCTCGTATTCACCAGATCGGCAAGCAAACTCAACCAACCCAGTGCAAGCAAATATAGAGTTAGAGCATGCACTGCCCGCATCAATTATGCAGGAATTCATGCGTGGCCACCTCTGAGTGGGTGGTAGACTCCAGGAATAGTCGGTGAGCCTGAGACCAGCTGAGGCCAAGAAACCAATTAAGGGTGCGCGCGCAATTATTCCAATTCCCCTATAAAAGGGAGCGCTGCCCGCATTTCCCAGCTTTGCTTTCTCTTCTCACTTATAACAGCCTTCACTCATCTGCTTCATCCCATATATATCTTCACCAGCGACACTATTTTTTGTGATCACCACACTCCCATACCACTACACTTTATCCTCAACAGCACCCATATTTCACACGATATTTGCTGTCGTTAATATCGAGGCGTCGCAATCATGTCTGGATACTATTCCTCCAGCTCGCGCACCTCCCCATTCGTTGTCGATGCTCGTCCCTCAAGGGCATCAAGCGCAAGAGTATGTTACCACTCAGCACCAGCACCGCTATACACCTATACCAACGTGGTGGTTGTCAAAAGAAGATCCAAGGTTAACAGACCCAAGGAAAGCATCGTCAGCTTCGACCGTGACTTCGCCCGCGCTTCGTCGCAGGAATACTCGTCGCCCCGCGGCCAATACCGAGACGCGGCGCAGGCAAACCCGGACCGCTACTCCCTCTCGCGCTGGGTCCACGAAAGCTCCCGCGAGGCACCTTATTCTGCTCCGCACCGTTCGTCCACAAGCTATGCACAGGCGCGCTATGAGAACGAGTCCTCGCGCGAGCAACCGTGGAATGTGATACGTGCAGTGCCGACAGTGAGAGCAACAGAGCCAAAAGTCACCAGAACTATACGCTCGAGTACAAGCCATAGTGTCGGATACTATGACGGCCAGCTTGGTGGTCACAAGGGTGCCTCCCATCGCGCACGGGAGGGGGTCTTACATCGTACACGCTAGAGGGGATGATGGTGTTGGATTTTAATAGAGAAGCGCCTGCGAGTCTTTTTATTTTTCTGTTATTTACATTTGGCATTAGGTTGGATTTTTAGCATGGACGGATCATGGGTAGATATGCAGGCTGGCAGGATAGATCGTTTTGGTCTTGGGATACGTTGGATGGATACTTGTATAATATGATATGACTGGAAAGATGAAGCATGATAGTGCAATGAATATATGATACCCCTATCAAAAAAAACATGTTCTCGGGAAACTATCCTAATGAAATAGAATGGCTTCAAATTCATAGTAAACCCGAACCACGTGACTATCATTACATTCATGTTCACCTATCTCATCATTCAATATTACGCCTCGTAAACTATCCAAAAGCTTTGCTTGCTCAATTACCTTAAGAGAAAAGCGACAGTCGACGGAAGTTAGCCAATTAAGAGATGCCAAAGTTTGACAGGATGTTGTAAATTAATGAGAGACATTTCCAAGCGGCCACAACTTTTGTAAAACCTACAGCATGAACTTAAAACGTTCCTGATGTTAACAGGATCGTAATTAGTCGTGCTAAGTCATTGCTTGTCTAACCATAGCTACCAATATTAGTGTACTTATCATTTGCGGATCTCGAATATTGGCCTAGCAACAAATAGCATTCCTCAAACACTGGCATGTAAGCCAATATCTATACATCCAACACTCACCTCCTTTTCCAAATGTAGTGCTCCAACTTTCATCCTATTTCCATCACAACGATGAGGTCTCGCGCCAACAGCCTGCGTACGCTCTTCGTAGTCTTTCTTGCCACCTCCTACATTGTCGTCTCGCTGCGCGTTTACATTCGATGGCGAGTCGTCAAATCATTCGGCGCCGATGACTGTTTCCTGCTTGCCGCACTGGTGAGCTTCACCATCTACACCGCCGCCGGGATGTTCAGCATCCAAAACGGGATCGGGACCTCTCATATCGAAAGTACTTCTCCTATCCTCTCGATCGGTCTCCGCTTTTGGCTCATCGCCGAGATCCAATATATCATGACATGTACCCTATTACGTCTGGCTGCTATAATTCAGCTTCGGAAGCTTGCCAAATACCCTCAACAACGTCGGGTAGTTGCAGGTTTGGCAGCGGCAACGATAATCTACAACACGGGGTTTTTCCTGCTGCTATTGTTTCAAGTTGCGCCGGTGCAATACTTTTGGAAGGGTTGGCTTGAGAAGGAAATAGGAAGCAATATGGATCCAGAGTTGATGGCGGAAGTGAGTTATGGTTTCGCGGGCGTGGGAACAGGAACGGATTGGCTGCTTGTTGTGGTGAGCCCGTGGTTTTTCTGGGAGCAAAAAGAGCTGAAAATGAGTCGGAATGCGAAGATTGGGCTCCGCTTAATACTGCTTGTTGGTATTGGGTGAGTACTCTTGATATATCAGGTGAGCTGAGCTGATAACTTTAGTGCTGGAGCGGCTGGGCTGGTCAGAATTCCGACCACGAGTCGGCTTTTGACCACGGATGATTTCTTCTATGATTGCGTACCAATAGCAATAGGGTCAGTCGTGCCTTTGATCAACATCCCCTCGGGGACTACTTTGACTAATCTATCAAAGATGTATCCTCGAGTCAGGCTTCGGGATAGTGGCCCTCTCAGCATCGACATTCAATTCCCTCTATCCATCGTTCTTCGAAAATTCACCAAAAGCGGTGCCATCAGTCCCGCTGGGGTTAATGGAAAAGAGAATGAGCAGAGATTCTGATTCAGCGACGAGCTCTAAGTCAAGTTCTAGCTCCAGCTCATCTACAGACTCGTCGGGCGCGCAAATTCCAAATAACACGGTGCAGAGAAAGGTGAGTGAGGAAAAGAGAATAGAGGGCAACTAGGATGGAAGGCTCGAAATTTAAAATTATTATCACCAGGGAACAGAGTCATTATCGCAGGATTCGGAGTTTATATTTCAAAAGGCGAGCATGCATTCTGGGAGATTTGATCTATGGTAGACTGTATTATTGGAAATTCAGCTAAAACAATAGTAAGTCCTGTTCTCGTAATGCCACATGGGAAAATCATAAGCGCAACTTTTTACAGTAGCACGTTAGGAAAGGGTATGATTGCGAGTCAATTCTTCATCTGTTACAGATACGCAGAGGGTGTTTGGAAAATCGAAATGCGCGGCTGAATACCGGGAATGGAAATTCCTAATAAGAAACTCCCCCGTGGTTTCTAAATTGTTGAATAATCAATTTTTCCGTTCTACTGATATGCTAATACTCCAAAGAACTGCTTTGGAAAAATGAAACGACACTATGAGGATGATACATTTTCCTTGGGCGGCGTTGATTAAAACTTTCTCCGTGTAGTACCACTGGGTTCAGCTGAAGCTCTTGGACCACCAACGCCTTGGTTTCTGTCAAGGTCTAACGATTTGGAGTTGCGTAAGTTGAACAGCTACCACTGGCAACTCTAGCCAGGGTACTCACATGAAATTCTGCCATACCATGGGGCAATGTCAGCTTTGCCCCACTGAGGAAGACCTTCAAAACAGTGAAGTAGGATTGTGGATTTATGAAACACGATCTTTTTCGACAGTAATTCAAGTGACAGGTAGCTGCAATATCATGCAGCGCACCACATAAATAGAAACTGCAATGAAATGAAGTTTAGGGGCAAGTTGAGGCTGCAATTGTTTTTTGTCCTGATGTACTCTGTAAATAACACAGTGAGCTCGCTGTTGACGTGAAGCCTCACAAGATCCTTTTGCCTGTCCATAGGTACGATGTATGAGATCAGGTCATCTGTCAAGTGATGCCAGGAAAACCTACTTAACAAGTCTAGGGCATGAGCAGTTCCTCTTAACAATTTCTTTTAAGGTGCATACGGAGGAATTAAACTTGCAAGGAGTGAGGGGAAGAATTTAGATTTAGGGTGTTATACGCTTTCGTACTCGGCTAAAATTCAGGGCGGCTGGCTAAGCGAGTTTCAGGCCATCTTTCCTGTGCTCAACATCAATCAATGCTGTGGGAATACATGAGTTTCTTACTTCAATGATTAAACTTTAGACTTTGCATCAGTGCTGCATTCTGTATGTGCTTTTATCCGTCGTCTAAAATCTTGTTTCCTGGCTTCCAATCCAAAGGCTGTCGTTAGAACGAGGATGAAGTTTCCAAACAAAGTGGAAACAGTTCCTGTCTCCAATAGTAAGCGCCACCAGCCCCCTCTGCACAACCTCATATTTACCGCGCTGCTGCGATCGAGGCGTTATGTATGGGACACCCATCTGGGTCCATGGGCGTCTTGCGCCGCCCAGAGAAGATCTTCTGGCGGTTTCGTCGTTATGATGTTCTTCCAGGATGTACACCTAGGATGAACATGCACGCCAAGCTCAATACGATTGTCAACTTCGACTCCCGTTTCATCCCCCCTCATTTCGGAGGGATTCTGCTGGTCCTGGCTAATAATTGCTTGTTGGGAGGCATTTGGTATGTTTGCCAGTATGCGCCAAGATTATAAGTACTTGCTTTGCCTGCTCTTTATTTCTATACCATCACCTGCATCTTTTTGCTTTCACTCCTTTACTGCAGTTTTTCTTCATATTCGTCTTTGTTAGTACAATTTTTAAAAACTTGCTAGTCAAGAAATCCACGTTGACCGTGCTATCATTCCTTTCATATCAATACACCTCTACGGTTACACACTCGTTCTCAGAAACCATCAAAACTTGCCTGTACGGACTTTAACAGACTATTTCAAGAGATCCCTAAACAAAGATGTTCTTTTCCACTATCATCTGCGCAGTTGCGCTATCGACTACTGCCTATGCTTCGCCACAGAATGGCCAAGCTAGGAAAGGAGGCAATGGGGGAAATGGGGGGAACAACGCGGGTGGCCTCACACTTCTAGCCAATGCGATTCAGAAGGGCTCATTTGTAGATGGAAGCAAACAAATTGGAGCTGCGGAAGTAGGACAGGTGAAATCAGCAACATCGCAAAACAACTTCATCAACTTCTGTGCTGGAAAAAAACTTACCGATGGACTTCAAGTTGTAGAAGGCTCATGCAATGGTATCGGTAAGTGACTTACTTTCAACACTATAACAATTGACTAAATTTTGGTAGTTATGGGAGAAATCCCGGCGAAAACGAATATGGTTTCCTCGGTTATCATTAACCCCCCAACCGGGGGTGATCCCATCCCCTCGGGACAAACCTTTGATATTGAAGTCAAAGTTTCTAACCTGGAGGCGGGATTCTTCACCAACGCAGCTGCAACCTACTACTCTGCTCCTCAGGCCCTAAAGAATGGGAAAGTAATTGGTCACACCCACGTCACTGTTCAAGACTTGGGCAATTCTCTCAACCCTTCAAAGCCCCTACCTCCCCAAACTTTCGCATTCTTTAAAGGAATCAATGATGCCGGCGACGGTAACGGTCTCCTGAAAGCTACGGTCACTGGTGGGCTTCCAGCTGGCAACTATCGTGTATGCACAATGACGGCCGCAAGGAACCATCAACCCGTTCTTATGCCAGTTGCGCAACGTGGAACTCCAGATGATTGCACGAAGTTCAAAGTTGGGGGCAATAGCAACGAGGAGAACCCAGCGGCTAGTGATGGAGATAAAGGCAAGGCGGCTGCAAGTCTGGCGCAGAGTGCAGTTGATGCTGGACCAGCTGCCACAGCTCCAGCTGCAGCTGCTTCGAGCACAAGTGCTGCAAAGGGCAACACTGGAACTGGGAAAGGGGGCAACGGAGATAGAGGAGGGAGAGGAAGCAAAGGAGCTTCATCAGCAACGAGCTCCGCTCCAGCAAACCAGTCGAGCACTGCTTCCAAGGGTGGAAGGGGCAGGCAGCGCCCTAAGAGAGATTTGATCTTGTAGGTTTCGACCGTGATTAACGGAAGTGGTGTATTATTATGGTTTATCTTCTGGTGTGGGTTATTTAGGGTTTTGGAAGGTTTAAAGAGCGATTTTCATGTCAGGCCGTGTAATAAGATGATTAAAAATGAAGTCTTTATACGCTGCACTACTCCTTTGCGTCTTTTCCATACATCTCCAAGCTGAACAGGAACGTCGTTCGAATCCAAACGAAACTCCAAAACCAAGCAATGATCAGCCCTGCCCTCGTCAAGTTTGACAATCGTCCGAACTTTTACCCCGCTCAATAGTTTCGATGTCCAGACCTGTGACCTGGTAAACGACTAATCCATGGGAAGCTCAGGGCCAAAAATTAGTAAATTGGGTTCGATCCTTGAGACAAGTCGCTCGGACGTGTTCTTGGTGCCTGAAACAGTTGTTGTGTTAAGCCCCTGTGGTGTTTTCGAGGGAGCCGCACTTCCGCCTGGTCTTGTCGTGTATGCACGACATAACAGGGTAACTTTAATAGCCGTGCGGCTAGACTTGTACGGTATTCTATGTACTGTACCAACGTATAGGATGCGCGGCTGGTTGATCAATAGAAGGGTGTTTCTTGCGTTTTGGATGAGAGTTCCATTTTGGTAGTTGCAAGTGTTGTTATGGTACAGATACTCCTCTCAGCCTCTAAAAGTTCTGGCTGTGATAATTATGCTTAAATTCATGATAGGGTGTTGGAATGCTCCGGTGCCTTTGTCTAATTTGAATTTGAATTCCTACGCTTTACCTAGATTAGAAGCAGAGCATTCTGGCCATGAACACCACAGGTTCGAAATGAATTTAACTAAACTCAGAGTAGTATAGGTGACCTGACTCGGAGTAAGGGATATGCTTTTAATTTAATCACTGAAACTCAAAGCTGTCGGTGCTGACCAAGTATCAAGAGTAGAACACTGAAATCAATGCAAGGATAATCTATTGAATTTGATAGCAGGAATATTTTCAAAGATCTTGCGTAGATTTTTCTTTCGTCAATTGGGTGGTTACAGTCCATATAGTGGAGTGGTGATCGGAGTCGGCCATCCGGTCGGATTTCAAAATCGGCGTTGCAACCATGTAGCACTAGATGGCGGTAGAACACCAAGTAGTGCTTGGTAGCCAATATAATTGTCTGTTCATGACGTCGAAATCCTCTTAGCGTATGATGTTGCGGTTCGAACTTTAACAGCACGGAACTGGGCAAGATCTGTCTTCGACATCTTGATACCAAATAGCCCATTTCATCCATACTTCTCACCTAAACTTGATATCATCTCTGCGCAATGCGACCTACGTTATGAATATTTCATGTGAGATTCAAAATAAAACTAACTATGTTGTGAATCTGAGAGCTAAATAATAAATGGTAGAGCTTGGTCTGGCCGCCATGTGGTTGATGGGAATACGGAAGAGTTATCGCAGTTTTAATAGCCTGGTGAATTGCCATTTCGAAATATTTCTAGTCCTTAGGGAAAACTCTCTAGGTCAGGATGAATACACAGGTCGCCAATCCAGCACCTGTACGGGTCGTAGATGGCGACGACAAGGACCTAGATCGCGAGAGGATTAATTCATCCAAGACTCTGGAATTACCTGCCGAGCTTCGCGGTTTCATGCTCTTAGATGCACTAAATCTCGACCCTCGTCCAACATTCATATTTGATCTGGAGCCAGCAAACATAAATGGGAACGGGAATGAGAGCATATCAAGGCTTGTATTCTGCAACAATGCGTTGAAAAGTCGACAAGCAGCTTTGCATGAAGTTATTAAAGCCGAGGAGCAGGATGTTGCGGCTTGCTGGCGTGACACGAGTGCAATAGGAGACCATTTCAAAGAATCAGACTCACCAGTAATGCTCTTCGGGCTCCACTGGGACTTTTACACCATCAACAGCAGGTGGCGAGTTGTAAGTACGTCCTCTAAAATAGAATCGAAAACTGCCAGAAAGTCTCCACACGTGAATGAGCACAACAGGTCAAAAATTGGTCGGCTATCACAGCCACTCCATCAGCTTTCAACAGACGCTACGATAGAAGGAGAGTTGGGGTTGGATTCAGACTCTCTTCGACCGAGCTTCAAAGATATCACTTCTGGTTTCCGTGAAGAGGCCACGCCAGCATTTTCAACGCAGTTTGGCCAGTTACTTTATCAGTTCGATTGGGGCAGTACACATCTTGGTCCGATGTACAACTGGGATCAGCAGCTTTTAGAGATGTTCAAACTAATGATGACGGATCCTAGACCAGCGATGCTGTTCTGGGGCCAACATAATGTCATGCTATATAATGAAGCTGTCGTCCCCTTGATGCAAGATCGGCATCCCAGCAGCATCGGTCTGACTGTCGAACAAATTTACAAAGAGGTGAGTAATTTTTGAGGCTAGAATGTCATTTTAGCAAAGTAATAAATGTGTTAATCCTCTACCCCTGCGAAATACCCCTGCGAAATGAAACTTGAATCTTGCGTGCATTTCGAGAGTAATAAATCTGCGAAAAATGATTTGATCGAAAACTAATTGCGGCATTCCATTTCTAGGTATGGGATGACCTGCACAAGCCCCTTATTGCTCAGATTATGCAAACGGCAGAAGCACAAACTCACGTCAAAACATTGCTTTGCTATACCAAGAACGGCTTCTTGGAAGAGGTCTATGCAGATTTCACTAGCATTCCAATTATTGGACCGGACGGTTGTGTTGTTGGAGTCTACCAAAGCATTGTGGAAAATACGGAGCACATCCTAACACAAAGAAGGACAAATACACTATCCGCACTTGCCACAGGCTCGGCAAGGTCGAAGGATCTAAAGGATGTTTGGGTGCAAATCATAAATTGTCTTGAGGAAAACGATAAAGATGTCCCACAGATACTGCTATACTCACTAGACGAAAATTGTGGAGAGCAGATCACCGATTCCCAGTACAAGCTTGAGGGTTCGATTAGATGGTCCCCAAAAGCAGAGCCTACGTCTGATACTTCCCATCACAACAAGCCAGAGTATTTTCTTTCATGGCTATTCGAGCAGTCCATGAATAGTGATACGCCATTACATCTTCATCAAACCCCACAATTGGGCGGTAACCTTACCCCCGAACTCAGCTCATATCTTCCATATTTCATTGACAGATTCGAGCATGGTCCTTTTGGAGATCCTTGTAATCAGATCGTAGTATTCCCCATCCGCGCGAATGCTACAGATCAGCCAATGGGATTTGCTGTTTGGGGACTCAACAGTCGACAGCCTTATAATGAGAGCTACCAGGCTTTCGTGTGTCTGTTGCGACAAGCTTTAGCTACATCGATAGCATCAGGACTTCGATGGGAACAAGAAGCCCTTCGTTCAAGAATTGCTGCGGAACAAGCCGAAATCCATCACGCAAATCTTTCTGCTCAGTTACTTCAACAAACCAAGGAGGCTCGGGCGAATGAACTGCGATTTACACGACTTGTTCAGCATGGTCCTATAGGGATTTGTATATATGCAACTGACGGAAGCATGGCGTTCGCGAACGAGCAGTGGTGGTCAATGACGAATTTCCCAAGGGATAGCAATACCACAGGTACATCGTGGTGGATGCCAATAATATCCGAAGAAGACCGCCCATATGCAGCAGAGATGTTTACTAAACTCGTAGCGGAGCAAGTGCCAGTTCACTTTGAAATCCGCCTGATGACCCCATCAAAACATGTGGCTAGGGCGCCCTTCACCTGGACACTAGTATCTGCATATCCAGAAATATCAAATGAAGATTCACTACAAGCACTTGTTGCTTGCTTCACTGATATTACAGAACAAAAGAAAGCTGCTGAAGTAGAACGAACTAGAACGGAAGATGCTGTGGAGGCAAAGAGGCAACAAGAGGCGTTCGTTGACATCACTTCCCATGAAATTCGGAACCCATTAAGCGCAGTATTGCAATCTGCACAGGAAATCAGCTCTCTCTGCGAAGCGCAACTGGCAACAATCAAGGAGGGCGAGTCCACTATGAGTATTTCCACAGAGGATCTGAAAGATACTTTGCGTGCAGCAGAAATTATTGAGCAGTGCACTATGCACCAAAAGCGTATTGTAGATGATATCTTGACGCTGTCCAAAATGGATGCGGGAATGCTCCCAGTTATAGCGGCACCAGCTCAACCACAGATGATTGCTGAGAAAATTTTGGAATTCTTTTTTCGTGAACTCTCACAGGCGGCGACAGATATGAAATTTGTCATTGACGAGTCGTACTATGAACTCAATCTCGACTGGTTAGAACTCGATACCGGCCGACTAAGTCAAATGCTCATAAACTTAACGACGAATGCGATCAAGTTTACCAAAGAGCAGCCAGACCGGCAGATTGAGTTGAGGATGGGTGCATCATCGGGATCCACCTACCTCAATACTTGTAAGCGCCTTTCTACCATACTTTGATTAAAAACTACTTCAGTGACAGGCATACTGATTGGTGGATTTCAAAATAGGGCATCTCGAATATTTACCTCTATCATCTCATAAAATACAGACCGTTGGCTCCGACTGGCCAGAACACGAATGTGTATACCTGCATTTTTCTGTAACTGATACTGGCACAGGAATGACAATGGATGAGCAGAAGACTCTCTTCAATCGCTTCTCCCAAGGCTCGGCAAGCACTTATACACAATATGGGGGCTCTGGGCTCGGGCTATTTATCTGCCGTGCTCTAGTTGAAATACACGGTGGGCAGATTGGTTTCAGCTCTATGGCTGGTATTGGAAGTACATTTGGCTTCTTTATAAGAACACGACGCTCATCGGCACGAAAACCATCTCAAAATGCATCAATCAGCCGTGCCTTGTCATCTAAACCAGCCTGCAAAGACTCTGTCTTAAATATTCTGCTTGTCGAGGATAACCTGATTAATCAGAGGGTACTCAGCCGACAGCTTTCAAAATTAGGACATATAGTGGCGATTGCAAATCACGGGCTCGAATGCTTAGAGATTCTTCAGCAATCTCACTTTTGTACAGACTCAGGCTCACCGCTTTCAATAATCTTGATGGACATCGAGATGCCAATCATGGATGGACTGACCTGTGCAAGTAAGATTCGGAGCATGCAATCAGTTGGGCAAATTCATGGAAATGTTCCCATTATCGCCATTACTGGAAATGCACGAGACGAGAAAGTGCAACAAGCCAAAAAGGCAGGAATTGTAAGTAGTATACACCAGGCACGATATTTGGAGGCTTGACGCTCGTTGGTGATAAAACTCGATTTCTTCTTTTATACTTCTAATTCAGGAGCTAACAATTGTTTTTAGGACGAGGTCGTCTTGAAGCCTTTCACGTTACCCGTGCTCATGCCAATGATCAACAGATTGATGAAAAGGAATGGCACCAGTACTAATTCCTCGGATAAGATATCTAATGTGGTATGATATGAGTAGTGTAGGATCATTTAAGACGTGATAGCATGCTCTTGTAACGCTGCTTATTAAATACCTGATTCCTGTACAGCAGACTCAGGTTTGCTATTCACCTTCGATATCCGACTACTGGCTCTCTGGACGGAAATATCCCACACGAGCCAGAGGAGAAGATACAAATTTGCAAAAAGTACATTGTGATATTTACACCAGAATTTATAGACTCCAAGAAGGTTGACGTCTGAAGGCACATGCATTATGAAAGATATCATAGGTATGGGGAGTTCTAGCGTAGATGTAGATTGGATTGCAACCAGGAGGACATTATTCGCTTATCGAAAAGGGGAACAGACCAAGCAGATGGTGACCACCTTTTGGTTTAAATATACAAGATTCGAGAAACAATCTAAGAGCAGGAAAGACTTTACGTGCAAATGCATCAAACTTGATTCTATACTAAATATTTTAAAGTACAGGCAGCTCTGACTTTGAGAGTTTGACATATGTACGGTGGTCGATAGCAGCCAATGTGGAGCTGTAAGCCCATCACTGTACACATATGAATATGAAGAACAACACCTCAACGAATCAATTGTAATACCTCGTACACATTTAGAATAGCAGGGTTGCGGATTTACTGCTTCAAGAAGCAGTAGCTGCAAAGGCTATGCTTACAAGATGTAAGTCCCTATTTACACAACGGAGGCTACCCCGCATGCTATATCAATAATAGCTCACCCTCCCATTCTTTGATATCAGTCTTACAAGTAACAGGATTGATCCATCTCTGCGTCTGCGACGCGCAATCCACGCCTCTGATGCTCTGCTCCTGCGGCGGATCCTCAAATCTCATCCAACCCTTCTCCAAAACCCCGACGCCTCTGTCCTAGGCCTGAGCAATACCTCCCTCCATCTTGCCGCTTCCCTTGGGTCCATCCCCCTCGTCAAAACCCTCCTTCAACTCGGCCACGAAAAAGAGGGCATATCACTGAATGAAGAGCACCAAACCCCCCTCATGCTCGCCGCGCGAGAAGGGCATACCGACGTCGTACACCTGCTCTGCACCGAGTGTCCCAAAGCCATTCATAAACAGGATATCCGCGGCCGAGATGCGATTATGGAGGCTTCAAGGGGGGGCCACGATACTTGTTTGCAGATCCTGTTAACATATTGCGGCGCGGGCCCAGATAGAATGCTGGCCAATGCGGATGTGGATGGGAACACGGCCTTACATTTTGCGTCGAGTAACGGGCATTTATTGGTGCTGAGGACGTTACTGGCTGCGGGTGCGGACAGTGAGAAGAGAAACGTATGGCATTGGACACCAGTCAGCTATAGTGCCACAGTACAGGCGGAGGTTTACTTCAGGGGTTTGGTCGCCGAGGTTGAGAGGCGGAAGGGTATAAGGAGGAGTGTAGACAGGGAAGGGAAAGGAGAGGTTAGAATAGTTGAAAACGAGGAAGCATAGCGAAATGGTAGGATTGGGAGTTTGGGTTTGGGGAGTTGGATGGCTCTGGGAATATCGTGGAGTTGCAATGACATTTAATGAGTATCTTTTTACGTCGTGTTTCCAAGTGATGTATAACATGCTCGTGCCTCTGGATAATGTGGTATATCAGTATAGTATCAACCAAGCCTCAAGAGACGCTTAGAAGCCTTGAAGAATCCGAACTTCTACGCAACTCTTCAAAGAAGCTTGTTTTCATATTTTCCCCGCCGAAAAACTTCAAGACTAGACTTGTGCTGGGTTCTTCTTTCTGCCAATATCCAATCCAATAATGTTGGCACAGGTATTAAATTGTCAGTCAAAACCTTTACTTATGCACCCTCGTGTATAGCAGCACAATCTCACCACCTAGTAAAGATAATTGAACAAATCAATTCGTATAGCTCCGAATCGCATCCACTCTTAAAGCTAGCTGCTCGTGCCATCATATTACTCCGCTCGAGCACTTCCCTCCAATGCTAGAGGGAAATAGAGTCGCTAATTCGACTGTATTTGGATCCGTTTGGGTTTGGGCAGTCGTTGCTCCTTTGAATCGTCTCGTTACCCAATTCAAAGACTTTCCGTCAGCCAGAACTTCGCATAATTCTAGGCTACTTGTGTCTCACTTCCATTGGCAAGATTTGACATGGCCATTAGTGGAGCTAGGTTAGATATTTTTTTCTTTTTATGGCCAAAATCTGTGTAGATAACGCTCACCACATGAAGCTCCATATAGATCAATCTGCTAAGGAGCAAAGCCTCCTCTGATTTGTAGTTGATAGTATGTACAAGAGGTAGAGAGAATATGTGGCACCTAATAATTGTGAAGATCTTGAAGTGGGACCAATCAACGAAGTAGACAGTCTAAGAAGCCATGATCACCTCCCTGGATAAGCAAGTTCATAAAAATTCCGGGTTGTTTAGCTATATTAGATTGTTAATAGCAAGCTGTATATGTTAAACTTAATATGCAACTAAAAGAATGCTTCTCCAAGTGTGTGCCACGCCGTTCAAATAATCCCAATTACAGATAACCCCAGTGGTCCCTAAAGCAAATGCCTTCCCTATTTTGTACAACCAATATCGCCTAATCATACCATCAACTAAATAACCTTCATCATTTAATAAGCTATACCCTTCGCCTCGTTAGTTAATTGACGCTTCAAGACCTCTCGGAAGAATTCCTCCTCAGATAAGCTAGCTAAAGTAGGGTGAAAATCGACAAGGTCACGTCGAATTGCAGGTGTACCGTCATGGCCGATCAGCTTCCCATCACGGTCATACTTGGTCAAGCGGTAATGGAACCGCATGCGATAATCAAAGCCAGCGCTGACAACATTTTTGCGCTTCTTGGCGATACCGACCGGAATAGGACCTTTCTTGGGCGGCTGCTTGCCCTCTGGAACTAAGTAAGCTTTTGATGAATTTTTCCACTGGTCAGCGCGCTTTTCACGTTGTTGTAACCTATCGATTTGAGTAGCAGTAAGATTCGAGTTTTCCTGGGCGAAATCGTCCGACTCTTCAGAATTGTCAGATTCGTCGTAAGCGGAGTAAGGGCGAGTTGCGGCCACAGGACTAGAAGAAGTCATGCCAAAAGTGGTCTTTTTCCGGGAACGACCATCTGGCAGTACATCCATATTCTTGTTGCCTTTGGAAGCTTTCAATGCTCGAGAAGGACTGGGCTGAGCCCGTGATTGTTGTTCCTGAAGAAGACGGCTAAAGAGAACACCATCCGACTGGACATCACAGGCACCTTCAATGACTAGATTCAATAACTGTTCTTGAGTCATGCTTCCTGCAATGCTAGCAACAAGAGCACGGTTTCGTTGTAGCAGTCGATCAACGGACGCTTGCTTTCCTTGTTTCTTTGGGGTTTTAGTCTTGCCGCCAGCGATATGTGGTGGAGGAGCAGACACATTGGCGTCACTTTGAGCTACTTCGGCCTGCTTTGTTTTTACTTTTCTTGCGACGCGAGTACTTGGAGTGCGAGGTTTGACTTCTGTCTTGCGCTTCTTAGTAACAGGAGCACGGGTAGTTAAGTTTTTCCTGCGAACAGTCTTTTTGACAGGCTTGCGGGTCTTCTTTCCAATTTTCTCTTTGGGCTCAGGCTCTTCCGAAGACGTAGGTCCAGCAAGGGAATCGGCTGACCCGGCAGATGGTTCCTGAATTTCAGCTTCTCCTAAACTAACTTGCTCAGACTTCTCCTGTAGTACTGGAAGCGTTGGACCTGTTTGGTATGGTGACTTATATTCACGTGGTTGACTGGCTACAGCCAAGTGCGGGAACATTGTAGTGACAGGCGTGATCACTTCCTCTTCCTTGCTTTTTGCCTTTACGGGAATATCTGACTTTGCAATAGTAACTCGACGCTTCCGAGGCTTTGTCTTGTAAGTGGCACCAGCTTTTTTAGGAGTTTCACGCTCGCCTTCCTCATCAACCTCATCAGCCTCATCTTCAGATGATTGATGGGCTCGCTTTTTGCCGGACTTGCGACGACCAGAGATGCGAGGTACAGAAAAGATTGGTGGCGGTGAAGCATTCTCATCGGCTTCAATGGCAGTCACCTTTTGCGAGGGTTTGCGCATGCGTGTTGGGCGTGGAGAGAAGAGGAGGTGTTCCGGTTGTAGTGGATCAACGATTGGAGGTGCATCGTCCTGCAAGTTTGGAGACGTCTCCGGAAAGACATCTTTGGTCACCTGTGATTTCTTTTCACGCGGACTCATCTTGGCCTGGTCTTCAACGACTGTACAGGTTCGTGGATGCGTATTTAATAGTTGATTCCATCAACGACTAGATTATTTTAAGGTTCCCTTGATCCCGCTAATTTAGCGAGCATCAATCACGTGTTGATCGTGAATGTCTCTGAATCGTTGCTATAAGGAGTATTTGTGTTCCTTTAGACAATAGTCCTCATGAAACAAATAGTACAGGCGAAAATTAAGGCTACATAAGGTGGGTTTGAATGAATCAGACTGCCCACGCTGCTACAATTCCGGTTGAGATGACCAGCTATGGTCATGGTTCCTTACCTACCCGTTTTGGAACTCGTTCTTGCGGGTTTGCGCCTACCATTTATCCCTGCCAAATTTCACAATTTCTGTAAACATGATTGTAGTTGATGCGCAAGGCTTGTAAGTTGTGTTCTCCATACAGCTAGGCGATCTTTTGTTTGATTGAACCTTGACGCCATAATCCTGTTGCAGCGGAGTGGTATCGAAATTGAAGACGGGCTATTGAGCCACAAGTGCTTTTCTACCGTGCATCAAAAAATGTGTTAAGCTACTGAACGCAAGCCAGGTGGAAAGCGTAATTGACCTACCTGCTTGACCTGAGGAAGCCTCCGCTCGTGTAAGGTGCAAGCGAGGAAAGCAGGAACTTGAATAACGAGAGAATTTGTAGATAAAATAATTGATTATAATGGCGGCAGCGCATGCATCAGCTGCATTTATATCACTTGCGTACATTGATATAGATCAAGTTTTCACTTGCTTGCATCTCATAATCCATCCAAGCATTTGTTAACAGCGAAGCTTCGACCCCTGAATAGCCGAGGCCAACAAGCGAAGATCAGGGGTTGCACCACCCCAAACAAATATTGTCAAAAGTGACTGAATTTTTCAATCAAATTGTTCATCAAATAAATATTGATTCATCTAATTTACCGAGCTGAGTACTTGAAGTTTATATACACAGTGGGTGCCAGATTGTTAAAAAAAAATTGAATCCAAAATATAGGCTTCCTACGGCACAAGACCCCAGCAATATTATTACGTATCAATGTACTGAAGTCAACAGCCATAGTTTTTCAAATAGTGCGTGGACTTGAAGGGCAGTAATATTGAAAAGTTTTATATTTGAAAGAGTTTAAATTCTGGTGCAGTCTAGGCACCTAGATGGAGTCAAGAAAGGATGGACTGATAACCATAAAACTATTAAACCACATTAGCGTATGGCGGTGATGGTTTCCCTTGAATCTTTAAAAAGCACAGTTGATTCTTCGTAAAACTCTAAGGATTCCATTGAAAACATACGGAACACATCTCAATTCTATAGTGTAGAATGGATTCTATCGTCCAGCCGAAGTTAGTAGAGACTAATACTACCAGATTGAATATATTCTAACATGCAGGAGTGTCATCAGCCATGATTTCAAATATAGCGAAAAGAACTTCATTTAGAAACCAGTATGAGTTATGCATTTCAGAAACTAGTCTAGCAATCAACGAGTAACACAACATATTATTTACAAAGCTTTCTCTGCCTCTATTCTTTTTTCCGGATCTGCAGGTAATCCCTTCTCGGCGTCAGTTACATCAGAGTCCGATGTACGACCTGCAGTAGTTGTGATCGCGGGTTCAGTGTTATCCAAATACTCGCTCAAGAGATACTCCTCATTATCTAAGTGCTTGAAAGTAAACCAGAACACGATAGAGAGAACGAATCCAATGATTGTTGGACCCCCGAAGGCCCAGATGATAAATGGATCTTGAATGACATAGGACGTGCCAAGACCGATAGCGAAGTTAACACCGGAAGCGGCAAGATTGATTGAGGAGACAAGTCCACGCATGTTCACAGGAGCGCGGGAGTATGCGATACCATAAGCGGTAACATTAACAAGGATTTCGCAAATGGCTGTAAGCATAACAGGAATAGCTGTGACCCAGATGGAGATAGGTGAAACGAGATGGTTATCATTCTCATCCACACAGTCATTAGAACTTGCGCGATTGCCACAAGGCGAGGTCTTGTAGGCGTAGTAGGTGATGACAGGCCATCCAACAGAGAATATCGAGCAAAGGCAGAGTCCAGTGAAAATGCGCGCAATTGGGCCATAATGGATACCGCGCTTCCTGAGTGTTGGGTAGATTATATAATCGAAGACGGGGACCATGAAGATAATCATAAGGGGGTTTAAGTTACTGAGAAGATCGTTGGGCACGCCGTCGGTAGTAAGCATAGCAGAAAGAGCATCTGAAGCTGTTCCAAGGCCTCCATCATTGATGAAGAATATGGGGAAGAAACAAAAGATACCAGTAGCTTGGAATGTCCGCTGAACGTCCTTGACAAATTGGTCATCCCAAACCAAATCAGTCCGTCCATTGATACTGGGCTTCGCCGAGTCCCAAAATCCCTTACGGCCAAACTTGGCGATGCCCCCATGGCTGAGTGCATGACCAAGAACTTTGAAAACTCTGCCCAAATCTGAACCTCCAGGAGGCTTCAGAATCATGCGAGGCTTAATGTACCATAAGAGGATTGGGAGCATGAGAAAAATGATAGTGGGAATAGAAAACGATGCCCAAAACCCAACGTCTTTAGCAAGGTAGGAAGTGGCGACTCCGAAGAAACCACCGATGTTGATCAGCATTATTCTCTCGGAGGTAGCCTCAGCGTCAATGATGACCTTCTCCCCTGTTGGCAATGTCGATACAACAGACTGAGGGTATGGGTTCTGATCCAGAAGCATAGGAGATACGTTTGGCTTGAAAGCACCTGAGAAAATTAGCACTCAGTCAAAAAATGGGAGTCCTTCTTATAGGAGAACTTACCAGCACCAAACACAAGTGAATAAACACCGACAGCAAAGGGACCGAAAGCCTTTCCAGATTGGATGACTTTGGGAATTCCAGCAACAATCAAAACTATGTGCGAAAAAGCGAAAATCCCTACACCAATGCAGACCATGTTAAAGCGACCTGTCTTCGTATCGGCGAGCCAACCACCCAGGATTGGGGAGAAGTAGGCAAGCATCTGGTATGACTGTTTGATTGCATTTGAGATGGCGTTCCCCTTTCCTAGCGCACCTGCTGTATCCTGAGTGCCCTTCTTTGGGGCACCAGCACCATTTCCACCCCCTGGTAGCGGAGCCCTGACATAGTTCCCAAACACTTGGACAACTCCATACCAAGATGCTCGTTCAGCGAATTCGATAACGCAAATCAGAAAAGCGACTTTTGGAACCTTTCCGGCCACCTTTCTAAGAGTGGCTTTTTCTTCTTCTGTCGGGAACATGCCATCGCGATCTTCAGATAGACCTTCGCTGAGAGGTAGAACAGTGATTGGACGGCCCTCCTTTGTCTCCGACATGACAGCTCCTGTGCCTGACAACGCGATTTGCGTATCCGCAATGACGGTAGGTTGATTGGCTGACTAGATTAGCCGGTATTCGTACCCTAATTTTTATGTGATTTCAGAACTTACACATGATGCCTTCACAGCTGCCGTTCCAACTTGATTTGGGGAAAAGGACTGTGGAGATGCTCAGCAGTTGCAGGACACTGGGAGTAGGTACCTATACTTATGTGCTCTCCAGAAATTGTTCATCCTACCCTCGCGATCAACACAACTACGAACTGCCTAATGCAGAAGTCCTCTGGACCCTCCCATGGAGCTAGTATCTGTGATAAGTAACCCAGGGTGCAAAGATGCAGGAAAGCACGGATTACTCGTATGCACTTGAACTCCACTTGGAATGATCCTCATCATTAGACCTTCATTTCGTCGATAGGGAAAACGGAGCAAGGGCTCAAATTCACCAAGGTAACATCTGGGGGGCGAGGAGAGTCCAAGTCCATGGTTGGACGTGATTCTAACTGGTTGTCGTGGCTTGTCGCGGCTTGTAACTGGTTCCTGTGAAGTGCAAAAACCTACTACACCGTACAAGTAACACCCTCATCACTTCCTAGCTTCCAGAAAAGATAAGGAAGCTCATGGTGGATCCCTTCTGGGCAGGGGGGTGTTCGCCGCATTGTATAAGTAAGAGTTCCATCACACAAGCACAATATCATACTTGGGATATGGCTCTCCCACCAGTCTACTAATCACTATGAGATCTAGCCTCGGTTAGGCATGAGAGCATTAGATAAGATTATGGTGTTATGTGATGGAGGTATATTGCATAGTAGAATACAGGTAGATTCTTTATTTCCTAATTCCTATTTCCAACTCCCATGCGAACAATGGAATGTGGACGTTGAAGTGTGGACCACGAGAAAAGGGCCGCTAGTCAAATCCCTTGCATTTGCCAAGCCCGCCTAAACTGGCTATAGTTCCGAACTCTATCAGTTTCATATCTTCTACTCTAATGATCCACAATCCGTTATCTTGGATTTGGAGCTACTGTACAGTACGCGATAGTCGAGTACGACTTACAGCAGTTCGTTATATCTGGCGCATCATTCTGATACCAGGTGCCGTGCTTGACAGCGACATATGAAAGAAAAACGGAAGGAAGGGGATACTCATTCACTATCTGAAAACCAAGTACAGGTCGTCGCCATAATGGGAAACAGATAGCGCATATCAAACAATTCGTCGACTTCCAATCTGGTTAATCCCAACGTTGCATGACCCTCGGGCTTCCCCGAACGTCCCATTGGTATAGGCTATTTCTATACGTATAAGCGCCACCAATTAATACTGTTACGACTAAGATGGAGGAGGTCGGTGGAGCACACGACACAGGAGCTCCAAGCAACTCGCTACGGTGGCCGCCGTCTTGATAAGACTGGAAGTAACTAATCACAACTGCAAATATGTTATCCACTTTCAATTCTGTGTTTGTACGCAAATCGATTGGCGCGGTCGTTATTTCACTCTCTATGGTGGCTGCTCCAAAGCATTAGCATATGTTCGCGATCTGCAATTATACATGTCCAAGACAGTGACAAGTCGAGATAAGACTTGCACAAGACTGCCACCCTTCGTGGCAAAAGCTTGAACCCCGCAAAAAGGTTACCCTTTGTTTCGCCAATATGGATTATAGTCGGAGATTGTTTGGTGTTGGCAAAAACAGTGTCTTGGTATATTCCTTAGCTTCCGCCAGCGACCTTCCAGAAGCAGATTCAATGGTGATGTCGCAATCTTGGCTGAAAAGTTGTCCTACCTCCCTACGACGCTGTATGGTATTTTCAGCGAAATACGAGAGGTGTAAGCATACTGTACATCCAATGCGACGCGAGCGTATGTTTGGGAGAGCGCTTGGTGAGACCTACAGCGCTAGACCTGAAGAGAACAAGCCTTCCGTGCATATAAAGAACCAAAAGATTGTACAAATCACGTGTTCTAGCCTGCAGTTTTCGACTGACTGGTATTCCCAGCCTCTGACTTTTCCCGACCTAAGGTCACCATGCTAAATCGCTGTGAAAAGAGAAAGTCTATCTAATTTTATTCTTTCCTTCTACATGTAATTGTTCCGTAGTCAACTGCACAGATTCTATTGGATATTTTGTCAATACAGGCAGGGTATAAATCGTGTTTCTCGCGCTGCTTGTCTGACTACGAAGATAACAAAAGTAGGCCTAGCCTAAGTATCTTGGGTGTGGAAATGATGAGCGTAGCTGCAATCAGTTGCCTCGCCACTCGCAATCCTAAACAAGCAAGAGAGACTTTGTGATAATGTCGCATCAACCCGTTCAATTAGAATGACGTGAGCTAGTAACTAGTTTTGATCGCTATACGGCGGCGAGGGTTAAATCTGCATTTTGGAGATGTGGGATGTCTTGATAGTATGCCGACACTTCCGAAGGATTTGTTGTATCCAACGTCTTCACAGCTGTGCCTTCCTTGCTACTCAACCATGAGTGAAAAGTCCCATACCACGGCGTTTAGCTTGATAACCAATAGATAATTCTTTGCGATCTAGGCACTGTCATATACGGTTACGGTAACTGCATTTAGTCCTTGGTCTGAGTTCAAACTCAATTAAGTATCACAGAGGGATTTCGGTGATGAACCCGACCTATCACTTAGAAATTTCTTGAAGGAGGCAGGGAAACTGGGTACGCAGGATGAGACATGCGTTGCAGCTACTGCTTCGTGAGACATAACGATATCTTCTTCTCTAATGTAGATATTTATCTTGGTTAACTAACTTGTGAAAAGTGATTCTCGTAGTTTTATGTAACTATAAAAAAAACTTACTTATGCATGTCTGGATGGATACAAATACTACCGGTTCAGCTTGACTCTGGGCAGGCCTTCCTCATTTTGAATGTCATTTAATCCAATTCATACTTTGTAAGAAAGGCCAGTTCTATTACTGGATGATAGACCATTAAAAGAGGCTTATCATGGTTTTACTTCTACTATTGTCAACACCGTTAATTGCTGTTAATGCTGCAGGCTTGCTTTTCAGCTCAAACTTTTATCTCATCACTAAAGAATGATAAATCAACCGAACTTTCATATAACAAAGTAGCTATTGGCCCAGAGGATAAGGACCCAGCTCGGTTATTAGAAGTGTAAATGGATGCTCTGTGCAAGTAGTGAGACTTGCACACTGACAAATTGTCAGCAATGCTTCTCAGTATGTGACCCGCTTTTACTTTGGACAGCCAATTACATGAAGAGGCCGCAACAACAATGCTGACAGCTTAACAAACAAACCCCCCAAATAACTCGGTGGCTCCATTCAGATAGAAACCTCGAGCAGCGAGAAGAATGAAAACTTGGCGCTAATATGGATAGTCTAGCGCAAGTACAGAACCAGCAAATCAAGAAGCGCTCGGCGTGCGACCGCTGCCATTCACAAAAGTTACGTTGTCTAAAACGTACAGATGTTGATGGGTGTATTAGATGTCACAAAGCCAGAGCAACTTGCATATTTAGTCCTTCCCTGCGTAAATTTCGCTCTCCCGATGCCAATGACTTTGGAGCACCCCCAGTCGAGATGTCAGGCGTTCCTATGCCTGACATTGCTCTCGGCAATGCAGACGCTTTTGGTGGTCATCAAAATCTCGATCAAGGCTTCTATAATCTAGGTTAGCATACTTTAACGCTAGCCGTGTCTCGCTGACAAAATTTCGCAGAACCCTCAATGAATGATATAGATATTCCCAGCGGTGATCTTATGAACCTTGGTTGGAACTCAGATATGTTCGCAGTAAGCAATCCAGACGCTTCAGTACGCTACGAGGCAATAGAGACGCAACCAAGTGATAATGATAGCACTCCAAATCTGTCGAGCAGCACAAGCTCAGAAAGATTAAATGACGTATTCAAGAGGCTTCCGGCTCAATTATCCCCATCTGAAATCGTCATGCAAGAGGTCAATCAACTATCCAGCAAGCTCTACACTCATGCAGATAAATTTCCACAGAGAGATCTCCCCATATCTCAAGATGGTGTTACGCTCCATTTGAGCGCAACTCCTGCGGAAAGCCAGTATTATAATGACACGCTCTTCTTCACGAACTGTGTAATTGAATTGTATCCGAGATTCATTGCCGACGTCCTCTCCTTTTCGCCGAAGCCAATTTGCAGCCTGGACATGAGCATTGCTACTCCATCTATCAGCTCTGGAAACTTAGCTATTAAGATAATACCGCAGCTTGACTATCCATCCATACTTCAGGTTAATGCATGCCATCAGCGTCTTACTGGCTGCTGGGATAAGTTGCTCAATCAAATGGAGAGCTGCACTAAACACATGATAGAAGACATGCTACAAAATGGCGCAGACATATCCCTGGGCCACATACCAAACATGCTGATTGGGAATTACAAGCCTTCCAAGGCTCAGGTTATGTTAATGCAGCAAGCATTATTACTTCAACTGCTAAAGCAGCTTTGGGAGAGGTCTTGCGATCTACTAACGACAGTACAAATGTATATGGAGATTCAGAAGAGCAGCGTAAGCCTCACGGCGACTGGAAGTATGGCGAGACTCACAGAAGGCATATGTATAGAGACTAAGACCATGGCTAACGCCAACCTGGATAAGCTTGGTAGATTGAAAGGGTTATGGGAAGATAGAGGATTGGTGTATAGTCTTAAAACTTGAGCAGTGGATTAGCCTCAAAAACTCTTTAACAACAGCCACGTCCTGACCAAGCATATTGCCCACGACTCGAAATACTATTTTACATAGTACTTCTCTAGCAATATGCCAATGCACATTAGGAGCACATGGAGCTAATTAATTCGTCTTGGTCAAAAGAGTCATGTGGGTTGGCGATGGTCTGGAATATGGAAGGCATCAGTATGGCTATGTTGGATGACCAGTTCAAACAGATATGTTTCGTGATCTTGTCTAACTGCCAAGGACTGGTTTGGGTTGTCAGTAATTAGTACATCTTGACAGATCCAAGTTTGGAATGTAACAATACTAAAAACGACAGAATTATTCTAATCACCTTGAAAGAAGTATTTTAATTAACTTGATCCGATGTAGGAAGTCCCTCCAAATGACTTTAGTCGCAGATTTTAAGATCAGTCATTCGGCGTTGACTTTCGGTGGTCGGCGGGCCTCCGCCGAAAATATGCTTGGCACTGGAATTTCCCTCAACGTCAATGGGTTTTGTTATGTGTATATAAACACTAGGGTTGCCGCTGATTGTTATTTGGCTAAATTATTCAACTTTCTACTCAACTTTTCACTACGCTATAATAGCAAGGCTTTTCTTCCAGATGTCCGCAATAAACCAACTGTACCCGCCCAAGCCGACCTTTACTGAAGGCGATGTAGAGTCATTATCTGGGAGGGTTTTCATTGTTAGCGGTGGCCATTCTGGTGTGGGCTATGAGCTTGTGAAGATTCTTTACTCCAAAGGGGGCGTCGTCTATATCGCAAGTCGTTCTCAATCAAAAGCGCTCAAGGCAATTGAGGAACTCAAAGCTCTTCCAGGGATCACGACAGGTGAGGTCAAATATATGCACCTAGATCTTGGTGATCTCAGCACGATCAAAACATCAGTTGAGAACTTCACTGCTCAAGAAACACGACTCGATGTTTTGTGGAATAATGCCGGTGTAGCTGTGACCACTGATCATAACAAGACCGCCCAGGGCCACGAGCTCCGAATGGGAACCAACTGCCTTGCTCCCTACCTATTCACCACACTCCTGCTTCCCATTCTCCAAAGCACTGCTAAGATTACACCCGAAGCGAGTGTACGAATTATCTTCACTGCATCATTGGCCATAGAAGAGTCGCCGCAAGGAGGCGTATGCCTTTCAGAACTAGACCCTCCTGGGCACACCGAGAATCAACGCCGCTACTATGCTGCGTCCAAAGCTGGCAACTTTCTCCTCGCATCTGAATTTGATCGACGGGTACGAAAGGATGGTATCGTATGTCTAGCCCAAAACCCGGGAAATCTTAGGACTAAGATATGGGACGACGTGCCATTCATCATGCGCATGATCATGAAATTGACATTGCATGATCCTAAGTTTGGTGCATATACGGAGCTATGGGCGGGATTGAACAAAGAAATAAAACTTGAAGATGGAGGACGATATGCTATTCCTTGGGGAAGGTGGCATTCGAACACGAGAAAAGACATTGTTGGGGGCCTGAAAACAAGGGAAGAAGGGGGCACAGGTGTTGCAGCAGACTTCTGGAACTGGTGTGAACGCAATTCCAGAGAATTTTCTTAGTTGTGAAATATACCAGCTGGAACTCAGGATAATAAACAATAGATGGGCTAATTGGAAAATATATTCAAACTTATATATTTCAGATATTTTGCCTGAGCGTGAAAATGTAGTATATTTGCTAAACAACTGCTACTTCAATATTAAATCAAATCATGCTTTTTAGAATGAGTGCAGTATAGTGGTTCTGAACAAGCTTATTGCTTCATAAGTAAGGGGAAAATAATGCAAGTCTGATAGGGACCCTTTGGAGCACCTTAATCACTGTATGTTATTAAAATGGCTCAGAGATATCAACGACAGAGCGTTCATTGTCGTTATATCATGCTCCATTGTTACCAGCTTCGCGTATTTCCCCACATATCTTGGCAATAACCCCTCGCAGAGCTACGAACCCAGATAGGCTTAACCTACCAAGCTCGGCCCTGGTTGTGATGGCCAAACTGTGATATTTAGTTGTCCACGCCCAACATCTCAACTCCCACTCTGGTGATGTTCACAAAGCCCGCGTCAACTCTTCAATGGAGGGCAGCGAGAAGGCCGGATATGCTCCCCCTAGAGAGAGTAGCTATCCTCATCCTCCCGAACTACGACCAGAAAGCGCGCAGCAATCGCAACAAACGAATATGCATTTGAACTTGCCTTATCCTCACCAAGCTCATCATCCTCCCCAGGAAGAGCTCCCTAGATCTTATCAAAACTACCAAAATGCGGCCTCGTACCCACCTCTTCAACAGCATTACTCAGGCGCACCTTCAACTGGCCCAGCACCAGCACCTATACCTGTGCGCTACTCGATTGACGGGCAACTGAATGGGCATAGTACAAATGCAGCCATGGTCAAGCCAATAAAACAAGCTGCAGGACGAGTAGGGATGGAGGATGTTTTCAGAGGTCAATTAGCACCAAGTTCAGCAGAAAAGAAGATCCGCTTGCGCAAAGCCTGCGACTCCTGCAGCCATAGGAAAGTGAAGGTTGTACGCCCCCCAAACTGAAAATAGTCCTAGACGCTGACTTCTAGCAGTGCGATGATCAAGAGCCATCATGCCGAGAGTGCGTCAAGCACGGAGTAACATGTACACGAGAACGCGAGAGTAAACAACGAGGTCCGACGAACAAAAATATACAGCAGATCAAAGACCAACAAGCACAGGCAAATAAGCGCAAGAGGGAGGATCCGTCAAGTCCAGATCAGAAGTCTTCTCCAACAGTTCAAGGCATGACCTTGTCGCCCACTACTTTGGTCGGAGGCGCTGTCCACCTCTCCCGCATATGTCCCCTACCTGTTTTAGAGCTTCTGGTAGAGGATTTCTTTACTTATATTCATCCTCTCGCACCTCTTCCACATGAGCCTTCCTATTATGCCGCCTTCAGAAATCCAGAAAAACACAGTAATCCCATTTTCGTCGCATTAACAGCTTCTATGATTGGGGTCCTCGTAGCCTCCTTTCCAAGACGACCTAGGCTCCATCTCAGGTCTCAAGGCCTAGAACATATGTTTACTAGGTCAGTTAACTTTGTGGATTCATGTCATCAAGTCGCGGTTGCTGCTCGGGGACCCGGATACTTAGATGATAAGCCGTCCGTTTTTGGCGGAATTACAAGCTATTTCTTAGGGTTGGCTTCTGCATATACACATCAGTGGCAGCGATCTCGGTTGTACTTTGCAGAATCGTTGAGCATTATCAGGGTTTTGGGTGCACATAGTTCTAAGGATCCGTCCTTCTCGCCTGGTGGAACAGATACCCCGACTTTTGCCGTTGACCTTGTCCAAAAGGAACTCGGTAGGAGGTTGTGGTGGGTTATCTTCATTGGAGTTAGGTAAGTAACATACGCCAAGTACAGATCTTAGTCATTAAGTAGAAGCAGATCTCTAAGCCAACTTGGCGCGAACTTCCGAGAGCTGGTCATTCCTCCACCTACACATTCAAATCCATATCCGCCATATCCTACTGAGGTTGACGATGAGTTCATCCACCCAGATAAGATTCAACCACAGCCTGCAGGTTCTATATCCAGACTGACTGGCTACAATGTTGGCTTGGATGTGTATATGTCAATCACATCTATCTCAACCTGGGGACTTATGTATGGCATAAACACCGTCTTCGACTGGAATCATCAAAAGAAAGTGCTTGATGAAGCTATACAACGGATTAAGAACATCTTCAGTGATCTTCCCAAAGAGCTAAAACTCAGTCCCGGCTCAGAGCCCGGCCACTTTGAACAAACCGACCCCACAGAACAAGCCACCCAGTACCAATATACATATACGAACAATAGCCAATACCTTGCTGATGGCCGGAAAACCCAGCGCCGCAACCTCCAATATGAGATTCAAAAGGCGAATTTATATGTAAGCTAATAGTCATATTACTATATCATTCCGAACATACTGCATACCCCTAAGACCATGCTAACATTGCCAAGGCTAGCCAACTTGGGACACGTTCCTATCTCATCGAGATGTACGGCAGCATGCAAGAGGAAGTGCGGCAGGATCACAACGATAGCAACTCAGACTCTAACGATGCAACTGATCGGAAAGTGGCAGATGAACGAGAGACTGTTGTGAAAGACCTACTTCGTGTTCTTCGTAGCATCTCACGGGTTAATATGGAGCCTAGTTCCGAGAGCTTTGTAAGAACCCCCATCTTTTTTATGTCAGATTTGTCCCCGTATACTGCACTCCCCACTCAGTTCAGCGTCCCGCTTATGGATGAAGCTATCTGTGGTAGCCAACGCGATGACATTACTTGTAATAGACAATCACTAGATACACTGTTGCTAGGCCCACGTTTCTACATCACTAATGGTATATTCCAGATTAACAAGATCCGACAAGTCGCATCCACCCTCATCAGCACTCCAGAAAATCGCAAAGGTTTCGTTGCTCGTAAAGCTGAGGAGTATCTTCCACGTAAGTCTTCATTCTTCTCGAAGCGAAGCCTGTTCCTATCCTATACTTACCAAATATATCTAGGTTTCCTTGAATTAATTATGCAACTGGAGCATGTCGGATCCGCAGATGTTGATAGCGAGGAGGAAGATTTGCGGCACTGGGCTGATATTCGGGAGCTACAGATGCAGTTTGCGCGATCGGGTGGGTTTCTTTTGCAATAATTCTGTATTTAGGACATGTTTAATGGGAGGGACGGTGCATCGACAAAATATTAATCAGGCGCACTGGTTAGACATTAGAGAGCGAAAGATACCCACAATGTAACGAATTTTATACGACCTCTTCTGTATCATCTATTACTACTTTGACATGACTTCTTCAGCAAAAGGATAATAGGTCGGAGCTAAATATGATTTGCTTGTAAATACGAGCCTCGTAAAAAACGCGAAAGATCGCAAAATATGTAATCTTGACTGTGAAGATTATGTTGAATCTTCTTCGGCTACTTAATATGATAGTACTACTATTGACTGCGCCCATAATCATGCAGTTTAAGCGAAAAGCTTATTCCAGTTATGAAGTAACTTCACAAGTGAAACAGCAGTGTTCATACAAATTACTCGAATTGTACGGTACTGTGTATTTGCTTGGTTGGTTGTGTACAACAGGGCAGAACCCGACGCCCCACAATAATACCTACGGGACGTCGTCAACTGTATAGTTGTCTTCTTTTAAAACTGCTGCCTAGTTTACTTCTAAATACGGTATATAATCAGGCATGACAATATATTTTAATCATGTCTCCAGTATGAAATGCTTTCCGCTTTACAGTTCATCATTTAAAAAGAGACAAAACTAAACATGTCAGACCGCTATATTGAAAATGACTTCTCGGTTCTGCGCACCGTTTCTAACAGCGAGCATCATCTCACCAAGTGCTTAACGGAGCTCGTAACATCCTACCCTCCAAAAGCAGCATGGACAGAAGATGAACTCGGGGGCCTGATGCTGGGGCCGACAGGAACGGCGTATCTCTTCCTGCACATCTCCAGATCGCACCCCACCTTGATCATCGCCAACAAATCGCCTCTAGAATGGGGCCGCGAGTATCTCGCTGGTGATCGCTCCGACAACCCTATCGAGAGTGTCACGGATGAGAATTGCGGCATGGCTTGTGATTACCTAGCACATCTAGCAGTCTCGGCCGCCTACTCGAAAGATCTGAAGTACGTGCGTGAGTTCCTAGCCTTGGTACCGAAGCTCTTAATGGACGGGAGCGGATGGTGGGATTGGTGCTATGGGCGTGCTGGGACGCTGTACTACCTGCGCTTGATTCGCAGCTGGGTTCCTGAAGCGGGAGACTTGGTGAGGGAGGCGATCACACAGTTATGTGAGCTCTTGCTGCGCAACGGTGATCCATGGATATATCGCGGACGCGAGGTCTACGGCATTGGTCATGGGCACTTGGGGATTATCGCGCAGATCGTGCTTAGCGATGCGAGTTACGCGCCGCAGCTGGAGAAGCGTTTGGTTAGGTTGCTGGATTTGCAATTGGATGATGGGAATTGGCCAAAGGAAGTTGCGGATACCAATCAGCCTGGTATTCTGGTCCAGCTTTGTCATGGTGCTCCTGGCTTTGTTGTGTGTTTATTAAGCCTCCGCGAGTATTTCCCTGCCTTGAAAGAGAGGATTGACGAGGCGGTTATTAAAGGTAGAGAGGTGACTTGGAAGAGGGGTTTGTTAAAGAAGACACCTAACATTTGTCATGGAATTAACGGTAATGCATTGGTCTTTCCCCCAGGAGAGAGACGAGATCACTTTATGAGTTTTGTTACAGAGGAAGGTATTCAGAAGGGTGCAGATGAGGGATGGTGGGATGCGAAAGGGAACGCCGATTATGGATTTCCGGATAGCTTGATGTTTGGATTGGGTGGAAGAGCATGGAGTTGGGCTGTCAAGGATCAGGAAGAAAAAACTTATGTGGCCTTTGATGACTTATGATATATAGATGGAATCCTTTTAAAATGCGATCGATCTGAGCCGTGAATGGTATACATGGTGGAGGGGCTGTTCTATAAGAGAATGCCAAAACTACACTACCTCCAAAAAGAATTCCTAGTTACGCCCCATAATAAGGCTTTCCAGAGATCATCGTAAAACATCGGTTGGCGTACCCATATTAGTAGTAATCGCGATTTTACATTGCTGCAAGTGATGGATATTATGCCAGATTACCAATCTAAGAAGCAAAAGACAGCAAAGCCCCTCCCCCCCGCCAATTAGATACTACCATAGTGAAGATTTGGATCAATCCAAAACTGGCCTCTGTTACAAAATATAGACTGTAGATACTACTACAGAGCTACCAAAGCTAGATACAAGTATCACATATTTACTCAAAACCACGATGAGCTAAGGGGAACTGTGCTCACAAACCATTCGTAGAGCTCAATCAATGAACCTCCACAATCTGCAGCTCTACTACTTCAACCCTATTCCCCTTACTCCAGCACCACGAACTTCATAATTACGATACAAGCCCGACGTCATATCTACACAGCCTTGCTCAATTCACGAGCCCCTTTTCATTAAGCGAGTTATATCACATGATGTAGCAGAACCCATTACCATCGACATGATAGCTTGCAGCTGCTTTCTTCCTTTTAGGTTATGGTTCCTTGATGGCAGCTTTCAATCTAACAGACCTTCAGATCCATAGCAAGAGTTCTAAGGAGGAGAGGAAGTTAGTTAGGGATAAATATAATTTATAGGCTTTAACAATTCAGACGGAGTATATCAACCATTACATATCTTGCAAAGATTGTAATCAGTATTTAATTGAGATAGGGTACTTGTTTGAGCATGTTTGGCTTTCCAACTTCTTTTCTTGGGGCTTTGAAGAGCTGCTACTTTCGTGCCACCGCGGGTTAGGCACTAGGGAAAATGATCTCCTGAGGGAGAGATTTGGCTACCTGCCTAGGGTGTGTTGAGGCCGACAGCATTCGAGCATATTTGAACTATTGTAATGTAGACTCAGATCTGTTATCAGGATCTCGATTCTTCTAATTGTGATTGCTTCTATTAGTGCTAATGCGATTTGAATTGCGGGTGCCTTAAGTTTTGGCAGCTGAGAAGATCAATGAGAATATCAATGAGCAAATCAAGATCTTGAGACAAATCTAATATGAAATGTTTTTTGCGGGAGAAGAACTTGATAATCATAAAAGACTGTGGTCTGAAATATATGAGTGGTACTATGTAACTACTCTCTATCGGTTCCAGCAGTACTTACAGCAGCTCCGACTTCATTGGGCCATTGTCTGGTGTCAAGTGACTCCTGGGAATTAGAAAAAGTACCATTCCTATTCTAATTACACGGAACTTAGCACGTTGCTAGCTCCTTTTGTCAGATGATTTCTCTGTTACTTTTACTATCAGGCGTATAACGCCAAATCAACAGAACCCTGGTACCTGGAACCAGAACAGCAAACTAAAGCTGGTAGTCACATGAAAGTGGTCGATAGAAGGGCACATGCAAAGTCACGCACTACCCACAGACCGTGTGGCTGCTTCAGAATACAAAACACAAATATTTGGTGTATCCAAAGGGAAAGGGAAAGGGAAAGGGAAAGGGAAAAATGGGGGGGGTGTGTTTCCAAAGCTCCAAAGCATATCGTAATGGGGAAGTGCAAGGTTTCAATTACCATTGCCCCGAAATCCCCAGTATCTAATTCTCCATCTCATTAGCCCACGCGTTTCACCGCCAAATTCCATGGTAAATCATATATATAAATAAATTGCCAGTGACGCCCAATTTAACCAAAGAGCGACACGGCAACAAATTGGGTCATCTCACCTCAAATCACTAATTTGCTCGCAAGAACCGTTTGTCATCCCGAAAGAGATGGCAGGTCCGATCGCCTTCAGGGGTCAATTCTGAATCTGGCCAGGAGCCCTGAAACCGCCAGGGTTAAACGCGGTGGAGTCGGGATAATGATTCGTGAAGAAGAGGGGTTATGCAGGGAGTTTGCCTTTATTCCGGCTGGACGATGCTGCTGCACGTCAAAAGGGGTTGGATGTCACTTGGCTGTGAGCCACGTTGCTTGTCCGCCATGGAAAGCTCCCATTCGGGTTTGATTTTGGGGTTGATAGATTGATATAACCGGACAGGTCATATTTTGTTAGTAAGGTGATGCGTGGTGTAACCCTTCTACCTGTGCTTTGCCTCTTCTGATACCACTACTTTGCATTTCGAAGAAGCACTACACCGCTCGTTGGGGCATCTCTCATGGTACTGCTCACCAGCAAAAGAACATAGAAATTGAGGGTGAGGGTGAGGGTGAGGACAAGGAGGTGACGTTTGACGGTGATAGTCGGTTGGAATTATACGTAGGGTTGGGAATCTTGGGTGGTGGTACACACAAAACGGGTTGTTGGCGAGGGAGAAATAGCTTCTCCCTCGTCACGAATTGCACCCCAACCCTGGCCCGCCCGTGGTCTCTGGCCTGCCGGGGGACCTGGTGCGAGATCGACCCCCTCGATACGGAATCGAGGTACCATCTGGTGGGTGTAGAGGAGGACCCCTTCCGCCGCTGGTCGTGAAGCTGGGTGGTTGTGGTTGTGGTTGAGAAGAGAAGAAACCCACCGACGAGAACGAGCGGATATAGTATTGTAAACCTATTAGTAGTATTAGTTTATCATCCATCATTATCATCGTGTTCAAGGAATCGATATCACAACTGGCTTTCTCCCCCACCTTAATCAAACGTTAAACGTCTTCATCTCAGAAAGTCTAACGTGGTTAAATTAAGCACACACTTTAGTTGGCTCAGGCTTCTCAGGTACCGGAGATCGTGATCACACACCAGACCGGACGTAGAAACCAACACAGACCGCGCCCGCTGAGGCTTCCCCAATAGTGGATGTTTCACTAGCCATGCTTGCTTGCTTGCCTGCTTGTGTGCTTGCTGCCAGGCTGTCAGGCCGTCTTCCGTCCACTCGAGAAAAAAAAAGGCTCCGGCCGAACGAACTCTATCTGGGATCCCATCTAAGCACCTCCTCAGCTTCCTTTGCTTTTTCTTTTCGAAGCCTTCAACAACCCCCCCCCGTTGTTCTACCGCGTCACCTCATCCTGCGGAAGTCCGAGATCACTCTGGTCGTGATCAATCACCAAACACATCGTGACAGAGCAGACAGTCCTTACAGCAGTCGTCGTTCGTACGTTTCTCACTACCGGCCCACAGCCAAGCTTAAGCTTCAGCTCCCTACAGTAACTGGGACCAAACTCAAGGTTTCCCCCTACTTAGCACCTAACACCAGTCCTATCTAGGCTGTTTCAATACCTGCTATTCGAACATTGCTCGCATCAAGAATTCTCCGGCTCAGGAACAGAGCATACTCTTTCTCGCTCCATCTCCCCATCTCCCCCATCTCCCCCATCTGCCACTTGCTACCCCTCTCAGCAGCAATTGGATGTTCCCGCCTCATACTTCGCCGTTGGGATAGCTTTTGCGTTGATGAAGATTAGCTAGGGGTCGTCGTCGCTAGCCCTTGCTCTTTCAGAATCCGCTGCTTGCTGCTGAGCTGGTAACTGTGTTGCGGCAAAGAAAGCGTCCCCTCAACAATGCAATCCTACGAGAACACCCCGACTTCTCCTGCGAACCGGCATCCCCTCACTTTGAACATTGATACCGAGTTTCCAAAGGGAAAAGTCAACAGTGTTACTCCTCCGCACACACCGAAAGGTCAGAGTCGCTTTAGGAAGGACAATAATGCAGGTCAAAGCCAGGCGCTTAAGGCGCAGACGCGCACAAGGGAGACATTCCTAGACGACATTACACCCATCGACAGACATTTAAATACGGAAAATAGTGCAGAAAGGGGACGCCGGGGCAAACGAGACTCGCACGATCTGCAATTGTCCCCCAGACAGGTTACACGCGATTCATTGGTGGACCACATGCTGCTATCGCTGGATCAATTTGCCTTCGAGTCGGATATTGAGAAACAGCCAACGGTGGAGGAAGAGGGATTATACTCCAATTTTGGCGAGGAGGACTCATATCAGTCGCCGCAGAATTTCGCTCCAAGGCACGGCAGAGCACCCGGTCACAATTATTCATACAGCTCTGACTACGATAATGCAGACGATTCAAGCAGATATTCGGAGAAAGTTTCACGGAGTCGGAGAAGCAACAGCAGCTCAAACTTTCAGTCGGCGGTAGGAAGGTTAAACAGTTTACGGCATAACGACACAAGAGGCCCGCCTGCGCCGGTACCTTCTCGAGGAATACATTCAAGGGGCGGTGGGAAAGGTAGCAAAGGGAGCAGCGCAAACAGTTTCGATTTGGGATACGCGCAAGTCACAAGCAATCAACGATGGGCACATGGTCTACCTGGGAGATCCTCAAGTTTTGACTACGGCGAGATCCAGTCTCCTAATACAATGAGCCCGCAAGTTAGCAACAACGGGAGTGCATTCACTCCATATGATTACGATGCAGCACCAACCCCGACTGTGCCAGGAGGACCTCGGAGACACCGTCCAGCTTCACCAATCACGATATCCCAACAAGAACCCCGAGCCGATCCTCCACAAAAGGTTGAGAGGAAACGAAGCACTAGATCATCCAAAAGTGCGTACAAAAATAAAGCTGACTATGGGCTCCATGATCGCACACGAGAACTGCCGCCTCTACCAGCGTTTCGCAAGGAACAACCTGCACCAGCGCCACTAGTAGGATATGGGAAAGCAAAAGAGCAACCTGGAGTACCACAACAGAAGGAGCGTCCCGGGTTTTTTAGACGAGTTTTCGGATCCTCCAAAAACGCACCCATACAGAGCAACCCCAGAGCACCTAGATCGCACAGTTCCACCGCATCTGCTGAGACTGTTGAACGTGCGAGCAGCAAGCATCAACACATTGCTTCTCAAATCAAACCACAACATGCCGCAACACCTCCACGGCCTGCTCCGCCACCACCACCTCCCCCAAAAGACACGACACATGTTCTCACTAAGAAGCCCTCTTCCTTCTTTCGACGGAGGAAGAAGTCTGTTTCGGAGCCTGAACCGTCAGTCGCCCTCCCGATTGTGCCGCCGATACGATACCAGTCGGAATTAGACTTGACCAAGACAAATAGTCCGGTCAGCAGTCTCCGGAAAGTCATGAATCCATACTTACGGAACCCTCCCAAAAGCCCCTTTGATCCCCAGAGCAGTATGCAAAAACAAACGGGCAGTACTCCACAACTTGAGCGTCACCAGAGAGCCTTTTCGCCAGATTATGAACCAAGTCCTGGTGCCACCATCAGAGCGGTTAGACCAGTTTCAAAAGACGAATCCGAATCCGACTTGCCAGAGTCGTTTCCAGAAGAGAAACCAAAGGCAGGAACATCGGCTGGGTTCCTTGGATTTGATGCGCAGTCGAAGGAGGATGGTGGGACGTTTCTTCAGGATAGTAGCGATAATGATAAGGATGCTCAAAGTACCAATTCCGAAAGGGTTGCTACAGAACAGGAGTCAACCCCAACTCGTAAGGGTTCTATACCCACCTCCTCTCCGTCTGTCACTAGAGATATCGCGCTTGTTGCGGAATATGAAAGAGTGTACTCGAGACGCTCTCCCACGGCCCTGAGAGCGAAACTCGCGAAACCATCTCCCGCTGTGGATTCGTCCCCTGCTGCAACTGTCTCCCAGCCTAGCTGGACAAAAGATGAGGACTGGGTTATATTATCGCCAACAAAGGCACCAGATGAGGTTGAAAAAGATGGTCGAGTTTGGTTAGAACCGTCATCATCGGAAGAAGACGTAAGTATCTCGAAGCTGGACGTACCAAGCAAAGAACAAGAATTACCAGAGCAAGGATCAGAATCAACAGACACTACTTATCAATCCGCCTCAAGTCTGCCTATATTGCAGATCGAAGGAGAAGACCACGAAGACATTCCTGCTTTGAAGGTACAGACTCCAGTGGATGCTGCTCCTCCACAAGAAGATCTAAATGACGACGGTGCTGCCAAGATAGCAGATGATGACCGTGAGAGAGCAAAGAAGATCTTCAATGGCATTGAGGACTTTGTTTCCAAGGATAAGGCTGCAGCATGGTTAGGTGAAGAAGGAGTTATCCCGGTCAGAACGTTGCTCGCTTATATGGAGTTGTATGACTTCACAAATCGCAATATCCTAATCGCCCTACGGAGCATGTGCAGCAGATTGGTACTCAAAGCTGAAAGTCAGCAAGTTGACAGAATTCTGGTTGCATTTTCTAATAGATGGTGCGAGTGTAATCCTAAGAACGGTTTCAAACACATGGGTATGTGCATCGCCTTTTGTCACTTAGAAAGTATACTGATCAATCTAGATGTTGTGCACACCATCACTTATTCTCTGCTGCTCCTAAACACAGATCTTCATATGGCTGATATTGACCAGAAGATGACTAGGAGTCAGTTTGTGAAAAACACTATGCCGACCGTCCGAAAAAGCGTGTCTGACAATGCTCCTGATGCATTTGAAATACGACCATCAGTGCTTCCAGGGAAGAGCGCCACATTTGATGTTGACAGCACCAAGGCAGGCGAAAGCACCCTGAAGGCAGAAAGAAGCTCCATTGAGATCGAACGACCATCTTGGAGAGCATCATTTAAGCCTCCGCCAAGAGTGAACTCTGACGGTCTCGGTCCAACGCCTCTGGACTACGATACGCCCAGTGATGAATGTGGACCGCTTGTAAAATCACCTTTCAGTGGTACAGCACGCACTTGGGAAGTCCAAGTTGAAATCATTCTCAAGGACTTCTACAATTCTGTTCGCAGTGAACGACTCCCACTATTCGGCGCCCCGATTGAGAAACCAGTTATGCCGGGACAATCGTCGAGCACGCTTTCTGTCTTTACAAATGGTATGCTTCGACGTACCCCTAGCGTGTTGAGCAAAGCACCATCCGAGTCGCAGAGCTACATGCGGGGAAGAACAGCAGATACTGCAAGGTCTGGTGGTACTGGCAAATGGGCTGCTAAGAATCGTTCAAGACCTCGTCTCTACCCAAACTCCGGTATGGGTTCTAGTCGCACTAGCCTAGACGACCAGTCCTCTATGTGGAGTCCGTCCGTATCATCCAGCACATGGAGTAAGTATTCACTTGGCAAAACCCACACGTCGATGTCTGTGGATTCCTTCGGATCGAGTTGGGGAAATGGTGATTACCAGCAATCCATTGGATTCGCGAATGCCTTGAGTCAAGCAATTATTCGTGAAGAGCAGCCAGTTGGCACCAGTGGCAGTGGCTCAGGCGAAGAACTCAAAGTCGCTCCTTTACTTGAGGACGAATCTCTTGAACTTGCTGGAGCTCCTTGGGCAAAGGAAGGAATTCTCAAGCACAAACACCACCTTGAGGCATTGGACAAAAAGTCCAAAGACCGCAACTGGAACGAGGTGTTTGCTGTTATCGAGAAGGGTTATATGAGCCTCTTCTCTTTCTCGTCAAAGAGCATGCGGAACAAGTCGAAAGGCAAGGTTTCTGGTGGCGTTGTAGGTGGAGGCAACTGGCAGGAAAATGCTGAGAGTCTCGGATCATTCTTACTCCGTCAGACTATTGCTAGCGCTTTACCCTCTCCTGGCTATTCCAAAGCTCGGCCTCATGTGTGGGCACTATCACTTCCTACTGGAGCTGTTCACCTATTTCAGGTCGGAACACCTGATATTGTAAAAGAATTCGTTTCTACGGCCAACTACTGGAGTGCACGCCTGTCCAATCATCCCCTAGTTGGCGGTATCAGCAATATCGAGTATGGCTGGTCGGAAGCTATTGTCAACAACGCCCTCGTTGCTGCTATCAACGAATCAACTTCCGAGCGTCGGCCTTCAACTAGCAACGCACGACCTAGCATGCAGTCATCCCTCCGCTCCAGTATCGATCAGGTTAATAGCAGTGGTAATCTTAACATGCGCGCTCGTCTCCCAGGTGACAAAGTCACCATATCTGACTGGTCTCCCCCAACCCAGAGCATGCGTGCCTCTAATCTTATGGAGCCAGATCAGCTTCGTACCCTACAAGCATACGTTTCTGGTATTGAGGAGGAACTGCAAAAGCATAACCAACTGCGCAGCCCAATGTTGTTGGCATTTACCCCAAGACATCCCAATAGCATAAAGGCGATGACAAACTGGGAGAAAAAATCAAGTTATTTGCTCAGAGAGATTGTCAAGTTCAGGACATATATTGACAGTTTGAATGCTGCAGAAGTAGCCAAAGCAAGGATATATGGGGAAAGAGCTGACAGGTTAGCCATGGAAGAAGAGCATACTCTGAGATCGGAAACCTCGCCTTGTTGAGATTATTCATTGAATTTCCTTTTTTCCCTTTTTTTGTTTTTTCTTTTAAGGACCGTGTTTTCTCCGGCCAATCCATGGAGAGGAGTATCATTCGATGCGAAACATGTTTTACGACTCGCATATCATTTTGCACCACAAAAAACACCACATGAGATGGATTCAGGACACGCTGATTTCGACTTTCTTACACATACAAATCCGGGGTCCCTTCATAAGCACGAACTTTGCGTCGCGTTGCATTACTTGGAGTTGATTGTTATATGATTAGTATACCCCCGCGAGCTGGTTTGCGCGCATTTCTATTACTTTTCTTGGGAGGAAAGCCTTACTCTATCTGTTATCTATGAAGCTGTAATGTGGGACATACAGGAAAGGAAATCTATATTCATGAACCGAAATGAGAATATGAAACATGATCTTTGTACCTATGGAAACAATACGAACGTGTAGTAATAGAGAGGATGGCATGAACAGAAATGGAAGGAAAAGGGAGTGAGGCATTTTATCGACGCATTATGATAGGGTAGTTGGACATGACTTGAATATCACATATTTTGTAATAAAGCACCTTGACTGCCTTGTTATGCTGTAACTTTGGGATATATTCTACTGTGTGCGCTTTGCTCATTTGATATACTTCCAACAAGGTATCTGCGCTAGAACATCGGTGTAAGTCAGGTAGCTGTCCCCAATAAAACAAACCAAGGCCTCTCTCGAACAAGCGAGGCCCCCTGAACCACCATCTCTCGCTTAGGCACAAGCCTTTTTCTTTTGTTCTTGTGCGAATTGACCAATTAAGTTACGTAGAGGAAGGAAAGGATCAAATCTGGAGGAACGTTCAATTGAGTCCACTCCCTCGTTGAAAGCTTCGCTATCCCTCCCGGGTGGATTTCAACTGGAAACGTAAGCTTATAGTTCATTTTGAAAAGAAAAAGAAAAAGAGATTTCCCCCAACATCGCTATCGGCATTAGCCTGTCTAAGATGATGGTGTTGGGAATAGCAGAGCAGAGCCGCAAGCAACAGATGGTCCGCATGTCAGGATGTCAGGATGGCGGGATGAGGGATGAGGGACCTTGATAGTTCTTTGCGCCGAGGCATCGTTGCCGGTGGGGGGGGGGGTTATCCAGTGGCGTTTCCGTAGCCCGCAACGTGGTACAGAGGCCATATGAAAAAAAAGTGATCTGTGGTGGTTTAATGAATGTCATCATCATCATATACTTGGTCCAATTTCGGTGAAGCATCACTGCATACTTTCACAATGAATATAGTCTAGCAGCTAGCCTGTTTTTTTTTCTTCTTTTTGGCGAACGATACGCTATGTGGTGAATTACTAATACGGGTGTTGGTGTTGGTGTCGGACTCCATCGATATCACGCTAGAATAACGTCGGGGTCCACCGGGTCCACAAAAGGCGGGGTAATGCTTCCAAAGAAGGAAGGATCACGTTATTATCATGCATCTGTTCAACATCATCAACTACCACAAGAACTACCGCTCACCTCCACTCCTTCCGATCAATGAACATATTCTACAGGCTCCCCAAGTTACGAGTCCTCTCTTCCCACCTTTGTAAACACAGATACACTGCTCCTTCATATAATAAACTACATACAACCGCAATCATGGGTGAATGTCCAATCAAGCACTCCAACATTGGAGGTGGCGGCACCAGAAACAGCGATTGTAAGCATCACCTACCCTCTCGCTCGGCACGTTGATTATATGAGCTATGGCAAATGGATGCCAGTCATAATGTACCCCAATTACATCCTTGGGTGAAGTTCATATCCCCATTGCTAACCCTTTAACCGTAGGGTGGCCAAATGAGCTGAAGCTCAACATCCTCCGACAGCACACCGAAGCTACCAACCCATACACGAAAGACTTTGATTATGCGGCAGCATTCAAGAGCATCGACTACGATGCACTGAAGAAGGATATTACTGCCTTGATGACCGACTCGCAGGACTGGTGGCCTGCTGACTTTGGTCACTATGGCGGTCTTTTCGTCCGTATGGCATGGCACAGCGCAGGAACTTATCGTCTATACGACGGTCGCGGTGGCGGTGGTGAAGGACAACAACGCTTCGCACCATTGAACAGCTGGCCTGACAATGTTAGTCTTGACAAGGCACGTCGCTTGCTCTGGCCTATTAAGCAAAAGTATGGCAGCAAGATCTCCTGGGCTGATTTGTACCTGCTTACTGGTAACGTGGCGCTCGAATCTATGGGTCTCAAGACCTACGGATTTGCTGGTGGTCGTCCTGATACCTGGGAGGCTGACGAGTCTGTCTACTGGGGTGGCGAGACCACATGGCTAGGCAATGACGTTCGCTACTCAGATGGTAACGAGGGAGTAAAGGGTAGTGGAGTTGTAGATGGTGATGAACATAAGAAAGAACATAAAGATATTCATTCACGCGACCTCGAGCATCCACTGGCAGCTGTACATATGGGATTGATCTATGTCAACCCTGAAGGTCCAGATGGTGTTCCGGATCCAAAGGCTTCAGCAAGAGATATCCGCACTACCTTCAGTCGCATGGCCATGAACGATGAAGAGACAGTTGCCTTGATTGCAGGTGGTCATACTTTTGGTAAGACACATGGTGCCGCTCCTTCTGAAAATGTAGGCAAGGAGCCGGCAGCAGCCAGTCTTGAGGAACAAGGATTTGGATGGCAGAACAAGCACGGTTCCGGAAAGGGCGCAGATACCATTACTAGTGGTCTCGAAGTTACTTGGACCAGCACTCCAACAAAGTGGAGCAATGATTACCTTGAGTATTTGTTCAAATTCGAATGGGAACTTACCAAGAGCCCTGCTGGTGCCCAACAGTGGGTCGCTAAAAATGCTGAGGCTACCGTCCCCCATGCATTTGATGCTAACAAGAAGCTACTACCAACCATGTTGACATCCGATCTTGCATTGCGTGTCGACCCAGAATACGAGAAGATTGCACGCCGGTTTGCCGCAAATCCCAACGAGCTCGCAGAGGCTTTCTCCAAGGCGTGGTTTAAGTTATTGCACCGTGACTTAGGTCCACGTTCTCGCTGGCTCGGTCCAGAAGTACCAAAGGAAATCCTTGACTGGGAGGATCCAACTCCCGTAGCAGACCATCCATTGATTGATGAACAAGATATTGCTTCCTTGAAGAAGGAGATTTTGGGTGCAGGAGTTGATGCCAATAAGCTCATCTCCACGGCATGGGCATCAGCTTCAACCTTCCGTGGTGGTGATAAGCGTGGCGGAGCAAATGGCGCCCGCATTCGTCTTGCACCTCAAAAGGATTGGAAGGTGAACAACCCAGCACAACTTAGTGAAGTGCTGAAGTCATTGGAAGGCATCCAGAGCAAATTCAACTCCTCTGCATCTGGGAGTAAGAAGGTGTCTCTAGCCGATCTTATTGTACTAGCCGGGTCAGCTGCTTTGGAAAAGGCGGCAGGCGTTTCCGTCCCATTCACACCCGGCCGCACAGATGCCACCCAGGAGCAAACTGATGTTGAGACCTTCAAGTATCTCGAGCCATACGCCGACGGGTTCCGTAACTATGGTAAGGGAACACGTCGGGTCAAGACTGAGCAGTTTTTGGTCGATAGGGCTCACCAACTCACCCTTTCTGCCCCAGAATTGACCGTATTAGTTGGTGGTCTCCGAGCTTTGAATATCAACTTCGATGGATCAACACATGGTGTCTTCACTAAGCGTCCAGGTCAACTTACTAACGACTTTTTTGTCAACCTACTGGACATGAACACTGCTTGGAAATCAGTTGACAATGAGATCTTTGAAGGTGTAGACCGCAAGACTGGCGAGAAGAAATGGACTGGTACCCGTGCTGATTTGGTGTTTGGATCTCATGCTGAGTTGCGTGCAATCTCTGAGGTGTACGGAAGCTCCGATGCACAGGAGAAGTTTGTCAAGGACTTTGTGGCTGCTTGGACAAAGGTTTCAAACCTTGATCGATACGATGTTAAGAATGGTTCGAGGGCTCGTCTTTGAAGCTTCATTTCAACAAAATAACGTCGTTGCAGTAGAGTTCTAGAATGTTAAATCTCTTGCTTCATTAAATGCTACTTCCTTCTCATATGAATTATGCTTCTTCATGCAATCTGTAATTAACAATTGTGTAATCCAGAAAGTTTAAGGTCTAAGTTAGCACGGTAGATTTTAGAAATAATGCATTTTTCCAGTGATACAACTACTACTCATCCAAAATTAATGCTATTACTTGAAGGCGTCTCCTCCAAATGACAAATATCACAGCCAGATATCAAGCTGTAGAGTAACACTTACTGTGGTCTACACTTTCGAAGTAAGGTTGTGAGAAATTTTGCTTGGCGGTCAGCCTTGTGCCAAGAGGGAAGTCGCGACGCGTTCTCAAGAATGTATACTGTATAAGGTAAGAGACATACATATTCAATGGCGCACCTATATAGCAGTCTGCACTTGTGAGTACATTGAGACACCAAGATGTCATGTTTCTGCTCAGTAGCCCACGAAACGCCCTCTCGTTGAAAGATGGCTACGGTCACTTCACTTGGTCTTCACCAGCCAACAGGGCTACATTATGCTGTTCAAGAACGTCTTTTGCCAGCAGATCCTCCTTCTACAGCCTACACCTGGCAGAACCATTCCGAATATGACTCGGCGAATGGGCTCAACGATGATGAGCTCCTCGTCACCGCACGTTGCGTTATTTGGTCTCGAGGAGGGATATTTCGAAAAAGCTACAACTTTGATTTGGAGAACGAAGAAGTTAGCCAGGCCTTATTGACAACCTTTCCTAGTGTTGGGCCTCTTGCTGGAAGAGAAACCAAATCTGAACTAGGGGCAAATGCAGCTATTTCGGACTCAAAATCTCCCGCCATCGTGGTGTTCCTCAAAACCCAAGCACATATCTACTTCTTAGCTGGCACAAGTCATGTCATACATCTACCCTTCGAGGTGGATTCCGCGACTGCTGCCCCGCACGGTTTGATTATACAGAGAAAACTGCGAGTTGATAACCTGGTAGCAGCCTCCCTCAAGTTTCCTACCGTGCCTCCTAATTCTTTTGTATCGTCACATCCGCAGCCATGGTCCGCCGCAAGCTCTATACAATCCACTTTCTCAATCGCAGATCTTGGAGCTCCCAAGCCAATGCCATCACTTCCAAACTCGACTATGAAGGATCTATGGGATCCCCCCTCATTAAAGAATGACTCAAACTGGCCGCGCCTTTTCTCCTTGTCGGATCCGCTTGCAGAGATGGGCTTGGTAGTTGCCCAACCAGAAAAGTCTGGATACCGGGGAAAGAGAGGCTCTACAAAGATATCTGCGCTAGATACAGCGGAGGAACTGGTTCATATATCCCGGAAGGGCGAATTCTCAAGTGCTGGCAATCAACAATCCTTGGTCCTTGCTTTAACCCTGAACCGGGAAACAAGCATGTACACGGTATGGAAGCTGTCATATGTTGGGAAGGAATCTTTGGCTCGGGAAAAACAGCGTGTGCCTAGTGGCACAATGTCTCGACGGCGAAGCTCTTTCGTGCCTGGTACAGCTACTGGCGCAACAACTCCCGTGCTGGGACCACAGATACCGCGCGAGAGCTTTGGAGGTAACCCAACACTTACGGGGGCCAAGAAGATTGCTAGGATAGATGATAATACACGGGAAAAGGTTGTGGATTTTGCAGCATCCCTAGATGCTGAATTCGAAAATCCTGCCATCCCCAGAAGGAAGTCCCGACGGGTTAGCTCAATGCTTGCACGTGCAGACCTATCTGCTTCTCATGAACGATCAGCGTTTTCCGAACTTGCATCTGGTCTACCGCATGGAACTTCCAGGCGGGGAGAATCTATGGGCGGCCAACAGGCGAGAACGAGTATGGCTGGTCTTGGTGCCTCTCTTGGACAGAGCTTCAGTCAATCACAATTCAACAATAGTATCAATAGCTATTTGGAGGCTCCAGTTGATGATTTGTTAGATGAGCTAAGAGCCGGTGGGGACTTTGAAGGATTCCATAATATGGGACTTGATGACGAAGAGTTTGATGCTCTCAAACAGGAAGTTGTTCTCACGAAGGTGTGCAGGGTGCCTGCAGAGCATAGTAATGTTCGATATTCCAGTCAGCAGTTTCCGGCAAAGAGTCAATGTAAGATTTTCACGCTCACGGCGCCGCCTTCCTTGGATAGGCGGGGCAACACAATAATTGTATGCATTCTTGACCTTGATGAGAAAAAGCTTATCGTTTTGACATTGCTTGCCGAAACTCATAAGAAATCTTATCCTGACGCTACAAATATCCATGCCGACATTCCAAACACCGATAACGAGATCGTTGTAGTCTCACTGAGCAACACAATGCGGGCAAATAGTGTCATTGACATTTGCAAGCTTGAAGATGGTTTCCACTCTCGTATGCTAGTGCTCTCCGAAACAAACGACGGGTTTGGGGAATTGAGCTTACAGGCCCCTTGGAGTGTTCTTATGAAAATCAACCTGCCACGTCACTTTGCTATCAGCAATATTAAAAATCTGAGCCACGATTCGATACCACTGGCCAGAAGAGAAGGTGGCTTCAAGCGGATTCTCAGCAAAGGTCCTCGTGCTTTACGCCAACTTCGAAATGTTAAGCCAGGGGGCCTAGTTGACGTCGTTGACGATGCAGGAAGGATGCATCAGCTAAGAATTCAAATGCAGCCTCGGGACCCCACAGTGCGTACAGCAATCGAAGTCTGTAGGATACTTGTCCCTGGTGCAACAGGTGGAGAGGGTATTTTGACTGCGTGGTGGAATGTTATGCAATGGCTCCGACTCGAATCCATCGAAGTCATAAATGTGGAATGGTCTGCGTTCGTTATAACTATCTTTGCTTTAATATTGTCAACGAACAGGACATCGAAAACCACACAGACCAAGACTCATGTCAGACGAAAGTCACGAGGTGGGTTTCTACGTTCTAGTAGTGGTTCCTACGCGGACCATGAGGATTGGGACCTTATGCAAGCGCAAGAAATGTCTAATGGCAATCGTCTTCCTGCGTGGGCTCAGAATCGTGGCTGGCAGTGGCTGGATGGTGATGATAGCACGGATGCTCGTACAAGGAGGAAATCTGATGCTGCTTTCAGTATATTCGCAGCAAATGCTAGCGAGAAGGGCAGCTTTATAAGTGAGCACGTGCAGCTCACACGAAATTTCATTGCGACTGAGCTTGGTCATTCTGTTATATCCGGAAGTTTCACTACCTTAGATGATGCCAAAGGATCTGATACGCGAAGAGCAGCCATAACCACTATTGTCGTCGGTCTACATGTACTTCATGAAGAACAGAAGCTGGATACAACAAAGAGTGACTCATTGAGTACAGGCGTTGCATCTTTAACCCCAGTCCTTTCCCAGCTTGCGAAATGGTTAGGATGGGAAAGCTGGATAGACCACTATGACACCGAAGATGCCGCGCTGCTCGATGAGGAGTTTGATATAGATACTAAGATTAGCTATGCTATTCCCGAACCATTTCCTTGCCCTGCAATATATGACTGGATTGAGCAATCACTATTAAATTCACGGCCCAGTTCTTTTATGACACTGCCTCAATTGGCTCGAACGCAATATGCCATGAGCCTGCAGCAAGACACTCGCTGGCGGGACTTAACACCTCGAACTCTTTTGTTTTCCGATGTCTTTGCATCAAAGCGGGATGATTGGTCCTCTTCTCATTTTGTTGAAGCACTTGTATCTGCTGGAATGGACAGTCTATTGCTCGAAACGTTGCCGGAAGCTGTGCTTGCTCCATTTAGAGAAGCAATCGCACACTGCCAGTCTGAGCCACCAACTACCTGGAGTAAACGCCTACTAGCTATTGTAGGACGAGAAGACGTTAATATGCTTTTGACGCCGGGCCAACGTCCCCCAAACACTCAAACAACACTTCTGGTAGGTGCCGCATCTATTGTATTATAAGTAGTAAAGCTAACATTTATAGGCACCCTCTCACGAGGCAGGTTCTGATGTACATAGCATATGCATATCAACCAGCGACCTTGAAACAGCAGGTGCATTTGATGGATCTGCTGAAGTTGATAGACAGGCTATAACTGGTTCGATTTTCAAAGATGATAGGAGGATGAACGAAGCCATGAATATACTCAATACTTTTCGACCTACGATTGCACGTTGCAGGCCGGAACCTCATTGGTCAGAGTCAGATCTGCTGGAGGCTCAAAAAGACCATGCACAAATGCTCGCCTACCGAACACTTGCAATCTCGTCCGGACGAGGTCTTATTTACTATAGTGCCAGAATTCCACTTTTGACTCAGAGGTTTCCTATTGGGGGTTTCAACTTGAGTTGTGTAATGAAGCCAGATAATAACACTGTTGGGGTTGATAAGAATTCCTTCACCGAGGAGAAGGTTTGTTGGGCATTCTTTCATGCTGGTGTGGCAGCTGGCTTGAGCATTTCCCGCGAGGCTAGAGGGATTGATACCTCATGGATTCTTTTCAATAAACCTCTCCAAGATCTCAGCAATCGACATGCCGGCTTTCTGCTTGCTTTGGGATTAAATGGCCACCTAAAATCCGTTGCAAAATGGGTTGCATTCAAATATTTAACCCCGAAACATACCATGACCTCTATTGGCCTGCTTCTGGGTTTGGCCGCTTCGTATATTGGGACTATGGATTCATTAATCACGAGACTCCTATCTGTTCATGTGACTCGAATGTTACCACCTGGCGCTGCTGAGCTTAATCTCTCGCCATTAACGCAAGCAACTGGTATTATGGGTATTGGCCTACTCTACTGCAATACACAGCATCGCCGGATGAGTGAGATTATGGTCTCTGAAATCGAGCACATCGACACAGAATTAGAGGAAGAACCATTGAGGAATGAGGGCTATAGGCTTGCAGCTGGGTTTGCTCTCGGATTCATCAACTTGGGCAAAGGATCTGACCTAAAAGGTCTCCACGATATGCGACTCACCGAGAGACTTCTTGCATTAGCCGTTGGAACAAAACAGGTGGACCTAGTTCACGTGCTGGACAAAGCTACAGCTGCATCAGTTGTAGCATTTGCTCTGATATATATGAAGTCCGAAAACAAGGTGTTGGCACGTAAGATTGATGTGCCAGAATCTCTGCTCCAATTCGATTATGTTCGACCGGATATATTTTTACTCCGCACCCTAGCAAGACACTTGATTATGTGGAAAGAGATAGTTCCTTCATTTGAGTGGGTACAGAACAGCCTTCCTGAGGCTTACAGGCGGCGGAGTAGGCTCGATGGAATTGTGCGGCTTACGAGCGATGATCTTCCGTTCTACAACATCATTGCTGGCCTCTGTTTTAGTATTGCATTGCGACATGCTGGGTCTGGCAACACTTCGGCCCGGGATGTGTTGATCCATTATCTAGATCAATTCATGAGGATATGTCAAATCGATGCCAACACCTTTGATAAGAAATTGACTCGAAACACAATCCGGAATTGCCAGGATCTAATTGCACTCTCTGCAGCTACAGTCATGGCAGGTACAGGAGACCTGGCAGTATTCCGACGTCTTCGATCACAGCATGGCCGAGATGACTCGGAAACTCCTTACGGTAGCCATTTAGCAGCTCATTTGGCAATTGGTGCACTTTTCCTAGGTGGTGGGACATTTACTTTTGGAACATCAAATCTAGCCATTGGTGCACTACTCGTAGCTTTTTACCCGCTGTTTCCTTCCACTGTCCAGGACAATAGATCCCATCTCCAGGCTTTTCGACACTTCTGGGTTCTTGCCACAGAAGCTCGATGCCTTGTAGCTCGGGACATTGACACCAATCAGCCTGTACCCATGCCGATACAAATAACGCTTCGAAATGGGTTGCAAACACAACGCCATATACCTTGTCTTTTGCCAGAGCTAGATCAAATCAAAGCCGTCCGAACCAGCAGCTCAGAATATTGGAACATAGTCCTCGACTTTGAAAATAATAAAACACATGTTGCGTCTTTCAAGGCCACGCAGACGATCTATGTTCGGCGTCGTCCAGCCCATGATGCTAGCACGTCTGCTTTCCAAGCCACGCTTCAAGCGCTAAACGATATGGACAGCTCGTCCTCGCAATCTTTTGAATGGCTATTCGAACTACCTGTCTTTTCAACACTTACCAAAGCTGAACGAGCTTTGGTACTCCCTCCTGATAATGGGGGTGCAAGTGATGTTCACGCTGGTACTGCGGAAACAGTCATTGATTCCCGCCTGGTGTTGGAAAACGCAACGCTGGACAGCGGGAAGAGGGATCGACTGGAGGGATTGAAATTATTGTTTGAGTGGGCGGAGAAAGAAGTGAGCGAGGGTAAGGAGGTGCAGTGGATCAGGATGGAAGTTATACAGAAGCTGAAAGCTAGGGTGTGGATGTTAGCTAAGGAATAGATGGCTATTGAAATGTAATGTTTAGAACGACGATTGGGATTGCGTTGCTAGCGTGCATGAGAAAGGTGTTTACATAGAGGGCCAGGAAAACAATGACATATGCGTTGCTCTGGGTAGCAAGGTTGCTACCACCATAGCCGAAGACAATATACCTATACCATAAATTTCTCATTACCCTACGTGGAGATAAGTGAATCTTCGATATTTTGATTGCCTCGTCTGATAAGGTATCCTACACACAACTGTGAGAATGGAAGCTGACCCAATATGGGAAGTTAAGTTGAGCAAAGCTTTGTGTAGAAGCACAACATCGGCTCCTCCTTAAGAGCAGTAAACAAATATAGGTGTATCATGAAAGCAGCATCATCACCTCCGCAGGTGAGTAGTTCCCAAAATCGTTATGCTTTGCCAGTCAAGGGACGAGGAGCTCGTCAGATTAAATCAGGAAACAACAAGGAACCAACCGTCCTTAAGTCGGACGCTATGTAACATGTCTTCGTCGTGGCCCACCTTAGAGACATATGATTAATTTTTCCATAGATGATCAATGTGTTGTATTTTCTTCTCAATTATGTAAACCCTAGTGTATTCGGAACCAAATATGGAGAAAATATGTGGCATAGTTTTTGAAATATCCACTGGGGGTTTCTATCTATGATGTAGCTCTGATTATTTGGTTCCGGTTTACACGGATGCAGCCTATAAGTCTCAATTGAACCTCTTTCTATCTTTCTATCCCGAGTAGTAGAGAGATGCAAGCACAATGCAATCAGGTGACGCTCTGCGGATTCAAGAATAACAAGCCCGGGTCAACTCTCTTTTTGACCTTCTCTAGCCTCTCCAAGTTTCCCAGCCAGTAATGCGCATCCGCTTCCGGTTTGCTGAGCGTCGGGTCCGCGTAGTTGTAATACATTCCCAGCTTCGCGTTGCCTTCGGCAGCTTCGATGTCGCTCACGAAGGCGTTCAGCCAGGACAACCCGGACTCTGGATATGGAGGGGCCGCATAGCCGTCCACGAGCTGCCATTCGAAAATCTGATCTCGATGTGGGTACGCGGTGGCGTTGTTTGCTGTTTGAGGGACTATGGATGTTGGACCGCCTTGCGCGGCGATGATGAAATACCAGTTCTATTGTTTAGGTTAGCAAGGTATTAGGTGATGATGTTTGTAATCGAGGATACTAACCCCTGGATTGGTGGCACCGGTATCATAGAGACGCTTGACAAAGGCATTTACACCGGCGCTCGAGAGTTCGTTGGTCATCAAGCTTTTAGCGAACTATAGCGAAGTTAGTTGACTCTCCAAGGTGAGGTAAGTGCTGAGCATACGAATGTTGCATGCTGTAATTTCTATGTTAGCATATCTTCAAAGTCTTGGTGATGGGGCATCTCTTACAGCTGTATAGTTGAATGGAACGGCCAACGCCTCTCCGCTGTTCCAATTCCTGAAGAGGGCATTGTTGTTCGCATAAAGCAAAGAGTCCAACCATCCTACACTCTTCACTACAACATCAGATTCAACTAGGCCTCCTACAGCGTTCAAATCATTTAACATAGGCTGGATGGCTTGAAGAAAGGCTTCCTGGCTGCCATGATAGGCACCTTCAAAAAGGAAAAGTAGTGTATTATCGGTGTTCTTCACAACCAAGACCCTAATATTCATTTCAGCTGGAATTATTGGAACGGTCTTTCCTGCACTGTAGTCTTGGAAGCCTACCCAACCAGGAACGGCTTGGGTACGATTCCAGACGTAAGGGTAGTAGAAAAGAACGTTCTCCTCGGGTGCCGCTATGGTACGGAACTTGAAGCTGGTTACGATTCCATATGACATTCCTGCTCCTTGGAGAGCCCAGAACAAATCTGGATTTTCGGTTGCTGAGGCGGTTTTAACGCTGCTATCCGCAAGAACTATGTCAACGGACTCAATAAAATCTACAGCAAGGCCATATGTGTGAGAGGAGTAACCCTGGCCACCGTGTAAAACGTGCCCGCCAACACCAACACCAGGACCTATTTACATCATTTAGTCAGCCGTTGTATGAATCCAATTTTATAATTCTGTCACAGAGGACAACAACTCGTTGGGCAAGTTGGATAAATACTCCAATGCCGCCCCATCGACAAACTTACAGACACCATGTGCGATTGCACGTTTCCCTTGATTATACAAACCCAGTGCCAGGTTTCCTAGCCGAGCTCCTGGGCCGACAGTTGCGATATTAGTAGTCTTATCGAGGTCTATCTTATTTAAATATTTCAGGTCGACGACCAGATGACCATCTTCACCGCCGAGAGAATGCGCGGCATAAGAATGGCCACCTGATTTTGGGTTTACCTTAACGCCATACTTGGATGCACATCTTACAGCGGTCTGTATTTGTGGTACAGAAGTTGGCACTGTAAAGGCAACTGGCGTGAAATTAAATCGAAGATTATAGGGAACGATGTTCCGCTCAAATCTCTCACTACCCGGGATGTATTGAGGGACCTTTGCGCGTATCAAACAATCCACAAGAAGGTCAAAAGCCGGTGCTCCATTGACCACCTGAGCAAGCAGAATCAAAGCAGTGAGGAAGCGAGCCATGTCGACAGATTCAACAAAAGAACCAGATACACTAAAGTAACCTGTTGGTGCTTCCAAATAACATGATCCCTAGGGGGTCTTATATAGAGTTCTGGTGAGGAAGTAAAGTCGTATTTCCAGGGACATTACCAATACCTCGGAGCTATAGATCCCCCAATCAATTGATTGGGCAGCTTTTGTACGCGAAGCACTTTGTACCACGATTGGATCGGAATTGTGCAAGCTTACGGCGCAACACCTGTTAGATTACCATTTTAAGCACGTGAGAGTGATCATGGTCAGCAATCTCAGCGATACCATGCACTGTTCGGCTACTTCCCAACCTGTCTTTTGGTACAACTACTTCACCCGGTAATTTGCTTGTAAGTTGTAGGGAGATGTGAAAAAAGGAAAAGATCTCAGTGGAATTTTCAGTTTCATCTCTGGAGAATTGAGTCTGTTGAGCTGATTAATATTTTGTCTCTTGACTTCAAAAACAGGAGTACGTCAGAAAATTCCAAACTTCCATCACTGTGCCTTCCATATGTGCAGGAGCGCTAGATACATATGAATCTGATATTAAATGCATTCCATTACACTATCTTTGATATTGAGGAGCAGTACATCTACTGGCCACTAGCCATTTATCACTTATATCATCTTACACTTTTGCTTTGAACGATTACTGGCCCCTCCTTATCATGATATGTATAAGTTTTTCCGTTGTTTTTGCGGATAATGATACACATTGATGTAGGAGGGGATGTCAAACTTGACTGTAACGTATAAAGCAGAATGATACATCACATAGAACAGGAAGTGTGAGAGCAGCACATACCTTTGGCATGCACAAATATGTTGGGACACAACGAAGTATGGCATTAGAAGGAAGATGCAAACCAGAGTGTAGTATTGAGGTTATACAGTTACGCTTCTGCAGTGCCATATGAATCGATTGGCCATATATGTCCCATTTCACTACAGAGAGAAAAGATATAGTATAGTGTCGGTAGGAAGAAGCTAACCAAGATACCAGTTCTGTGATTACTTTCCTTTAAGGTGCCTGTGAATTCTTTAGAACACATACAATTATGTCAAACTAAAGCAGTGCTATGACTGATATTGCCGGAGTCATTAGCGTGGGACACAGGTAAAAAGCGGGGGGAAGGCGATTCGAGATAATTGCCTCCCCCAGGGAAACCTATTTCCAGATAAATTTTCACGAAAAGCCATCCTTACAACCGCATATACAGCTCAAAGGCCAACCTAATAGGGATGTCCCAAGACAAAGCTAATGTGACAAAACTTCCTACACCTGCTCTAGCCGCACTTACGTGCAATGACGGGGCGAGCCTCTTTACTGTCGGCCCGCTAAACCATGGATTTTTGGTAGCGGAAACAAATTTTGCGCAGGCTTTTACATCACGTGATGTTTATCGCTCTAGTCGAACCACATTTTGACCGGCGTAAGAGCGAACCCATGGAGATATATCCATAGTAAATGGATACTATCAGGGTGTCCGGCGGACTCCATAGTTTGGAATTTGCACTAGTTTTTCCTCCACGAATCCTATATAGTGCCTAACCCGCAATGTTGACTGCTTCTTGACTATCTTCCATCCCTTCAATGCTATATGATATTTTGTCTTGAGACGTGCTTTGATCCATTGTGTCGTACTGAATAAAAGTGTCTGTTATCTTGTTCTTTGAAAATGCCTGACGATATCACTCCCATGAGTGAGAAAAAGGACGATGCTTCTCAAAGCGTTCACTCAGATGCCGAGAAAGGGCAAGCCCCTGAGCTTAAGAGAAACTTGAAAGCTCGTCATCTACAGATGATTGCTATTGGTAAGATCAAGTTAGCGAGCATTAATTAGATCTCTATACTGATTGGTACTAGGCGGAACCATTGGAACGGGACTCTTTATTGGATCTGGAGCAGCAATTGCTAAGGCTGGCCCTGCAGGAGCGCTGCTCGGATTTGCTTTTGTCGGATGTCTCGTCTACTCTGTCATGCAATCCTTTGCTGAAATGGGTACTCACATGCCGGTTACTGGAGCGTTCACCGCATACGCAACTCGATTCGTTGACCCTAGTCTTGGATTTGCAATGGGATGGATGTATTGGTTCTCTTGGGCCTGCACGTTCGCACTTGAACTCACTGCCGTTGGGATCATCATCCATTTCTGGAAAGACAACGTCTCGGACGCTATGCTCATTACGGTTTTCTTGGTGGCTATCACAGCTGCCAATCTCCTGCCCGTTAAATTTTACGGAGAGTTTGAGTTTTGGTTTAGCAGCGTCAAGGTTATCACCGTCATTGGATTCCTCATCTTTGCCATTTGCATCGATGCTGGAGCCGGCCAACATGGATACCTCGGATTCAAAACCTGGAGTAATCCTGGTGCTTTCGCACCTTACGATATTGTCAAAGACAATGATGCTTTGGCAAAATTCGCAGGGTTCTGGGCAGTCATGATCAAAGCCGGATTTTCGTATCAGGGAACGGAACTTGTTGGAGTGGCTGCTGGTGAGACCGAGAATCCTCGTAAGAACGTTCCAGCAGCAATTCGAAAGACCTTCTATCGTATCCTGTTCTTCTTCGTCTTCACGGTCTTCTTCATTGGACTTCTAGTACCATACGACAACCCGAAGTTATTGTCAGGAAGTGAAGATGCATCTGCCTCGCCCTTCGTCATCGCTGCCCAGCTTGCCGGCGTGCCAGTAATCCCACATATTATCAACGCTGTTCTCATGTTCGTCGTCCTTTCAGCTGCGAACTCGAACGTCTACTCTGGAAGTCGCATTCTTGTTGGCCTCGTTAATGATAGAGCTGCCCCTAAATTCCTCGCAAAGACTTGGCGAAATGGAGTCCCTTATGCCGCCGTACTTTTCACAGCTGCATTTGGTCTTCTAGCTTATATCAACTTAGCCCAGACCGGAAGCACCGTCTTTGAATGGCTGCTCAATATTTCTGCAGTTGCTGGTTTCATCACATGGGCATCCATCAACCTCTGCCACATCCAATTCATGCGAGCACTAGCTGCACAAGGAATTTCTCGCGATAGCCTCCCATACAAAGCCTGGGGCCAGCCCTTCAATGCTTGGTTCGGGCTAGGATTTAACGTCCTCATTATCTTCACCCAAGGTTTCGAGGCTTTCATCCCATGGAACACTGTCAACTTCTTTACTGCGTATGTTAGTTTGATCTTGTTTATCGTATTATATATTGTGCACAAGCTGGTCACAAAATCCAAATTTGTCGACCCTAAGGTGGCGGATATCGTCTCAGGGAGCTTGGCGACTGATGATACTGTTTGGCCGGAGAAGGTACCAACTACTCTCTGGGGCAAGATGTGGGCATGGATCTGCTAAATTATGGTCCTTCGTAGACGGGTTCGGGAGTTTTGAAAGATTGGAGGTTTAACTTGGATTGTATTTTAGCGGGTATGGGTATCATAATATTAATGCAATGGGGTTGTATGTCACTACTGAATGTTTGGCTCTGAAATTTTACGCATCCTGAAGCAGTGTTACATGACATAACAGCTGCGGGTGCTTCATATTGTCCTGAAATGCGTGCACCCAGTTCATCGTTCTCCACTTGCGTATCGCGGATGAGCTACTTATCCGTCCTATGTGATAACAAGTCAACAAATCTGTAGCCAAGAAATGTAAATTCCAGACAAATTTCATAATTACAGCAGTACTAAAACCATAAAAATGTCATCCCCTACATAGCACTGGAGCTGGAAACTCCATGTAAAATTCTAGTAAACATAACGTGAAGTCGTGAGGATTAGGAATGACTTAAAATGAGACGAAGTAGCTTCATGCGATCATCTTCTGTTCCGCTGACGCTATTGAAAATGAGATGACAAACGTATAGTAGCGTGCTTCAAACCATTGATGAATCAAAAGAAAAAGGGCTATTCGTATCCGCAGCCAGTGACCTTGAAGAGCTTGAAACATTATCATCAAAGTCCTACTAAAGCCAAAACTGGTCAAACCATCATTTCGTGTCCAAGTTCAGGTCATTGGCATGATGACGGTAACAAATATGAAGACAACTTTGGAACTCGATCTTTCTTACTCCAATAGTCGTAGACCCTGAGACCCTGAGAACAAGTCTAGAAGGTCAAGAGACGCAAAATTACCCGAATCACAATTTGACCCCATTTGATGACCCTGATGACTTTCGAGATATTACCAAAGGCATCATCCTCGAGGAATCTAGCCACTAAAACTCTCTATATGCTCTCAGACCGCTTGAAGATTTGCGAACTTGAATTGTTTGGAGGCTAGCCTTTTTAAAGAAAAAGGTGTATTTTTCCTACATGAAAAATCAGAGTCAAATCGGGTTCAAACGGAGCTGTGTTACTACACCTTTATGTTGATTCTGGAAATACCGAAAACTTCCTGTCGCCATCTCAATGAATATAAGGACTGTCAGTACTGTAGCCCTGGAGTATAGTGTATAATCGGTCGACGAATCTCTTAGGTATATCAAAAGCGATGTGACCAAGAAGAATCATAAATAGCGTGGGATCTTCCTGGTAGAATGAAGTACCTCAGTCATCAATTTCGATGCGTCTTTGTAAGATTTACACTACGTTCCGTGCCATTCTCTCCGTCAAAAAAACCCCACGAAGATAGGGCAGTACAGTATAGTATTTTCCATTGGGCTATTTGCTGAGAATTAGACGCCAGGCGAAGCTACCAATTGGTAACTTCTATATAAGAAATGTAGCTTCGATAAACAAATTCAGTAGGTACATAGCGACAAGTGAGAGGTATGGGCAGCAAGACAAGACTGAAAGGAATCTCAAGCTAGTACAAAAGTCCGCCAAGCTCGGTAGCATATGTCCTATGTTGCCTTTTACACCCTAGGCAAGACACCCGCCAAGACAGTTGAGCAATATGTGAGAATAATCTCACCATTATCATGAATCTAAGCCACACCGAAATGACAGCGCCGAGGTATCCACTTCTAGGAGAAAACTGTCTAAACTTGACATGTCGACTGAGATATCAGAAGACTGCTAGTAGCTTACATTTTTATACTATTGTAATCCAAAGCGATAGAACAGGATAAATGACCGGTATGAAGCTTGGATTATTCGAAGATATAGAAGCAATAAGTACATAAGGACAGGATGCCAGAGAATCACGTAGCTATCTTCTAGCAAAAATCCAACAAAGAACTTTCCTAGTGACCGCAAATGCGCCGACGACATGCATGGAATTAGTCAATGTACCTGCATTATGTGCTACGCATGGAAGTGACGTAAGGTGTATGTTCAGTAACATGCTACACGACTTCTGCCGGCCTGTACATTTTAAACATATTTGCTTAATATTTCCTCCCGATTCCACCAACCACAAAATCACAAAATAATGGAGATTGGAGTAGATTCGTAAAGACGCAAGAAGAAAGAGAGGAGATGAGAAGTGTTTAGATTGTAAGAATGGTAAAGTAGAGAATCATGATTACACCTACTACTCGTGGAGAAGACTAAATGGCATCATCAAAATCCAAGACTCTTTCAAACTATACAAGACACTAGAGTGACAGAAGACTTTCAAACTGATCTTAAGTGCAGGAGCCCAGCACATACTGTATGAACAGGATCTCCACACCGGGTGATCATAAACAAGAAAAGTCAAGTTCAAACTGCAATGGCTGTGAATGTTATTACCAATAAACTATTCCATAGAAATCTTGCCATTCTAACCGGCTCGACTGACCTACTGTGCCTCCCGGCCAAGCGACCGTTAAAGAGTGATTTGTCTCGAGTGACTAGGCTGCCTCGTCTTATTGACCTTCCCCAAGGTGACCCTTCTACCCAAAAAGTTGATGACTTTCGTGTAACAGGGCCAAATACACGGAGACAGGCAGTCCCTATTGGTTCAATAAAAAATGCGGGGTTTAGCGCAGAAGTCTAATCATCATCGATTGTATGAATAAGGCTTAGTTCGTCTTGGTATCATATCATTACTGGTGGCGCTAGTCTCGGGTAATTATCGTAAGCCAAGGGGCTCAAACATGTAGTTTGGGATGTACTTTCAAAGAAGCTAAGCTGAGCAGAGACAGGTACTACCAGCCTGGCAAGAAGAGCTTGATAGTAATTAAGGATTAATCCACACTCAGCTGTAAGTATGTGATGACAAGCAAGGGAAATGAAAGTGGATAGGAGCACTGGGATAGAAATGTGCCAATCAACAGACAGATTATGTTGGTACTCATTTGTTGACCATCCAGCCATCGTGCCAAGATATCCAACTATGTAGCAGGCCTTGGAAAGCCTGGAAATTTACACCAATATACTTTGTACTGGGGAAAGACATACGAGCGAGGCTTAGACTTTTGTTTTGGATCAGAGGTGGAACTGAAAGTACAAAAGGTAAGAGCTGCCGCCCTACTTTGCTTGCTCCTCATCCAGAATCATCTGCCCTCTTTTCATATACCTGAAAGACATTCAAAAATACCAAATATGCAGCTCAAGACTTTCATTCCTCTAGCTCTAACAGCTATTGCTTCTGCTCAAAGCACCCCCAGTCTCACTGACGCACTGGCTTCTCAGAACGCGACATTGAGCTCCCTCACAGGTACGCCTCCATCCACCTGAACCTTCATTCCAGAAAAAATAATTTTCAATGCTGACTTTGCAAAGAACTATTAAGTGGTGCACCGGAGTTAGTCGAAGCTCTCGGCAAGGCACAAAATATCACAATCCTAGCACCAAGCAACGATGCGTTTGCAACCTTCCTCAATTCTACGGCTGGAGCTGCTGCCGCAACTGACGCTAGCGCCGTTGCAGCTCTCTTGACATACCATGTCTTGAATGGCTCATTCCCGAGTTCGGCTTTTACCAATATGCCGGCATTCGCCCCAACACTGCTCTCGAATACCAGCTATACCAATGTTACTGGTGGGCAAGTGGTGAAGGCACAGCTTAGCGGAAGCGAGGTCTCTATCACCTCCGGTCTGTTGGTCCAGTCAAAGGTTGTCACCGCAGTAAGATGTCTTCACATTCCTCAAGCCTAACTCTCACTGATCCCTTTGTAGGATCTCGCATTTTCTGGTGGCGTCATCCATGTTATTGACACTGTTTTGACGGTTCCACAATCGCCATCAAGCACTGCAGCCGGTGCAAATCTCACCTCTCTCACAGGTGCTCTTACTACCGCCGATCTTGTTTCCACCGTCGACGGCTTGGAAGACGTTACAATCTTTGCTCCATCAAATGCTGCATTCCAAGCAATAGGTTCTGCACTCGGAAACGCTAGCACCGAAGCTTTGACCGGCATATTGACCTACCATGTAGTTCAAGGAACAGTGGGATACAGCTCCATGTTGACAAATACCACTCTCAAGACTGTTAATGGCGCAGACATTACCATCAGCATTATCGACGGTTCTGTATTTGTCAACTCTGCGAAAGTGACCATCCCAGATGTGCTCGTCTCCAACGGTGTTGTCCATGTCATTGATGGGTAAGTTTTGGGTTGGCTTCGTTGTGAACAGTCAATGCTAACATGCATACAGCGTTTTGAACCCAGAGAATGCTTCTGCGGCCCCAAACCCAAGCAAAACCGAGGTTGCATTCCCAGGCGCCACTCAGGCATCTGATATTCCATTTACATCCAACGCTCCAAGTCCAACTGCGACTATCGTACCCGAAGCCTCAACCGCTGGCGCAGCACGGGCTCTCGAGACTGGTGCTATGGGTCTGGGTGCGTTGTTCGGTGCTGCTGCACTTATAATGGCATAAATGGATTATGTTTTCGAAACGTGGATTGTATTATTTCGGAATAAATAACTAATAGTCGAAGCTGATCGATGAACAATTTGTCTATTGTTTGCGGAATAATGTAGCTAGGAACATTTCAAGACCTAACTCGATTACTTTACCTTGCCTTGCCTGTGACGCAATATGTGCAAAGTGCCATCTTTAATCCTCCACCTCATAATAAATTGATCTCGGCTATTGCAGTTTGATCTCTGATACTAGCGGTCTGCTCAGAAGGTTTCCGACTGGTGTCTACTATACCTAGGCTGACTCCTGCCATATGGATTGAACCTACCACTACCTCGCAAACCATTGTCGTGAGGTCGTCCTCGACCTCTAAAGCTACCACGACTTGGCTGCTCAGTTTCTCGATCGTTATGTTGTGTTGCAATTCCGTCCTTATTCCTAGTACTTCCTTCACTATATTGAACATTCCTATCCCAATCTTCTAGGTTAAGGTAAGGACTTCTCAGCCAGGCCCGCATCTCATGTAGAAAAAGTTTCGTGTTATCTCTCCCTAGGAAATCCTGCAGCATATCCTCGGCTTGACCACCACTGCCTTGGATATCTACAGTCTTCAATATCGCCACAATGTACTCTAACAAGAACTCGGCATTCTTCGCCCTTCGATCTGACCCTGACGTGTTATCAGGCGTCAAAAATTCAAAGACTTGAAGCTCCCGCCGTATCCATTTGCGTGCCCGGTTCACTAATTCTGCATCTCTGCTAAATAGCTGAGGTACAAGGTCTCTGTAACGAGACACTTGGTTTGACCCTACATGAAGAGAAAACAGTTGAGAACTGTAAACATTGCGGCGCCGCTGGATTGCCTCGTCTGCCGTAGGACGTGGATGAGGGTTGTATTGGCTTCTTCGGTGATATGGCTGTATGCCTTGATGACTATAATCTGGACGTCTTGGGCGATTAGAGGTATTTGAGGATACGTTCGTTGCGGCAGCTATTGAAGGTACATCGTAAGACTTGTGAGTTTGACTTTGCGTAAACTGGTAATGAACTGTTTTCACGTCCGCCTTGCAAAGAGGGCAACAGGCTCGCTCCTGAAGCCAACTAATCAGGCAGATGAAATCAAAGCTTTCATGTTTGCATGGTTGGGCAACTGCTCTCTCAGAGACAGGTTCGAGGCATATAACGCAGCAATTCTGCTCGCCATCTACCCCTTCTCGGGAGGAAACCTCATCCAAAGTCGTTCGTAGGATCTTAGACCTCGCGTCCAAATCCTCAGAGTCCATGAAGAAGTGATGTCGTCGCCACTTCGCCATAAAGCGTTATCGTGGGGTATGTGACTAGTACAAGTGGTGCCGATAAGCTTACAGGGGTGCAACATTTGTTCGCGATTATGGTAACATTGACATTTCCTCTAATTCCCCCTACAACAATAACCTCTTTTCTCGATCAAGGAAAACGACTGGGAGAACTTTGGCCACCTCTCAACACAGTTGTATTCTGTCAACAGTCGCCTACATCCTTGGATTTCCAACTGCACTTTAGCCACACATTTAAGACGCGTCTGAGAGCGCGTACGTGAGGTTGTTATATAAATATGATGTATGAAACCTTCGGTGGAGGATTTCAATCATGAACAATGAGGAGCGAGAGGAGCAGACGAAGCGGTCCAATAGTCTCAGGCTGGAATTGAAAGCATGGGAGAAGGAGTTTGCTGCAGCAAATGAGGGCCGGAAAGCTTCAAGGGATGACATTAAAAAGAATCTTGAGATTGGTATGTTGTCCTTCGAGTGACTGTTCTCTATCTAGCTAATTTATATACAGCACAAAAATACAAGGACTACAATAGAACCCGCGATATACTATCAGGGAAAATCGTTCTACCACCTCAACCAAGCTTCAAGCTAACACCACGGAAACGGAAGCATGAGGATGATGTTACTCACAACGAAGCGAAAGTACAGAAGCATCATGGTATCATGAGGACACCCTCTAAAATACAATTGAATCCATGGGAAGTGGATCCTTACGAATCCCCAAATGTTGTACGAAACCTATTCACTCCTTCTACAAAAACTGCCATCGGTCCGACACCGCAGAAAGATGGGCAGGTGCTTGGACTATTCGATCTTCTTCGAGAAGACAGCGTGACACCTAGGAAGACTCCTAGCAAAGTTGGTGCAATGCCAGGTGCCCAACTATCAATCAATGCCACGCCTCGCAAGTCGGGTGGATTAGACACTGCTTCCAAGCATAGTAGAACACCAGCTTCAACTAGAAACCACTCCATGTTGGACAACTTCACTACACCTTCCAAGAACCGACTTCAGGTGAACTCGCAGGGAGGCAATACCCCTTCTTCTGTATCTAAACTGCATTTTGCTACCCCTTCCTTCCTGCGGCGAGACCGGCATCGGCCGCTGCCAGTGGTGGACGAGAACAATTCAAATTTGGAGCTCTCTCCTCAAATGGTGAGACAGCCTAGAAAACCTCTAGTTCGAGGACTGAGCAGTATACTTGCTGGGTTACGCAAAATGGAAGAAGACGCCGCGGATGAAGATCTCGAAGCCCTACACGAAATGGAGGAGATGGAAAATGAGATGGCTGGAGGAGGCAAACCGGTATCGCAACCTGTTGCAAAGCAGGCGCCCCAAACATTGGTTTCTACGTCAAAAGACAACATACTGGTCAAAGATAGTCAGCAAGAACTCCTCGGTGGCTTCGATGATGAAGCTATGTTTGACAGTGAACCAGAGGAGATGAAAAATCCACCACTTGGTCGTGATGGTCAGCCCTTGAAAGTTTACAAGAAGAAGGGTCAGAAGCGAACTACCAGACGAGTTAACATGAAACCAACCCGATCCAAGCCACAGTCAATACCAACGGCAAGACTACAAGAAGACAGCGAGGATGAATTAGGACAAGATAGTGAAGCCGTTCCAGAAACACAGTTTGTCGAAGCCCCAGAGTTTGACGATGCGCGAAACTATGAGTCAGGTTCTCAATCCGAATATACGGCATCTGAAGGAGGTACGAGGTATCGAAGACCAGATCAGAGCAAGAAAGCGAAACGAATCACGAGAGATGGGAAGATTAGGACAGCGACCAGAAAGGTCACTGCAATAGCCAGCCAGAATTTCAAGAGACTCAAGTTGAAGAATTCTGGGGCGAAGGGAGGACCAGCTCACAATAGCAAGTTCAGAAGGAAGAAATGATAAATGAATATATGCATGTCACGATAAGGGAAATCAAATTAGCGGTTAGATAGCTTTGCACAAATGAAGATTTGGCACTTGCACTCATTCACTCAATATCAGAAAGTCACATTTAGAAAGCAAGGCAGTTTTTTGGTATGATGTTCATGAGATCCTTCCAACCATGCTCATACACTACATACAAGGAGCACCAGTCTTAAAAGCTCCAAAACCCCCATTCATATTAACATCCGGCATTTCATGATCAAAAAGACTTCTTTCCCATCCCTATGTTCTTATAGAGAAGTAAAAGCATGACCACCGGAAATCCAAATCCATCTTGTATTAACTCCGTCCCAAATGCGTCAGGTTTTCCTTCTTTGTACAATTTCGACCTCGGGATGAAACCGGTGATGATTCCTACCACCCGTTCTTCGTGGTATATCATCAAATTCATCATGCATGCTGAAAAAACGCTCTTCTCAATGAAAACAACTTTTGCTCTCTCCCCTTCTCGCTCCCCAAGGTCACCCCTCATCAAGTATAAGCCTCCGCTAATACATTAATACTCAGAATCATCACTAACAGGCCGATCGTCACAATGATCAGCAATGCGAAACTAAACCAGCCCAACACCATAGCTGTTGTTCCCACTCCACTCCTCACACTTCCATTCCCTAAGTCTTGGGCGATGATCGAGGCAGCGACCGAGGCGGTATGTTGCCAAAGAACAGAGACAAGAACAAAGATGGAGGCTATGAAGATGATTGCGAGGGCGGTTTGAGAGACTGGTCGTGATGGGAATGGCTTGACTTCGCGTTCGGAGCCATCACGGTCTTCTTCTTCATGCCAACCTGGGAAGGTTGCAAGTAGCAGGAGACAAATGAATGCGAATACTATGGCGACGATACTAGGTTTACGTTAGTTTGTAATCTCTTCGACGTGGGAGCGTAGGGTGAGGTGCATACATGAGGTAGGGAAACACAATCATATCCTTGAATTGACTCGCAAGCCAGATCAAGTTCAACGGATCTTGATCAACAGTTACTTCATTCGCCAGTGCCGTTGCATTGTTGCTGCATAACCAATCTCCTCCATCTGGATTAACGCATATGCCGAAGTACCCAACTCGAGCTGAGAGCCTCGCTCCGCCTACAATATTCGTGATTGCTTGGTGGACATTGAAGTCTGTTTGTGCAGTTGACGGAACAGGTGAGTAGGGTTGGTAGTACAGGGAGATGAGGAAGATGTCGGGTATGATGGGCGAGGACGATGAGCAGCCTGCTAATAGAAGTGCTAGATTTCTATTAGTTTTGTTACTTCCTTTTTTAAGGGAAAGAAAAGCTTACAAAGTAAAATAATTGCAATTGCGATGAGAATCATGAGCACATGATGGTACCCGAGGAAAGGTATCAGCCCTAAGGAACGTTAGCAGGCTTCCTACTTCGTGAAGAGGTAGTTGAACATACTCATCCATCCAACCTGGAACCTTTGTGCCATTTTAAGTTCCTGCCTTCTCTAAAACCTTCCTTCGGACTCTGTTCGCTCCCGTCCTGGTAGGACGATGGAGCCGCAGCCGTGGAATGCTGCAAAGCTTGAAGATATCGAGGGTGAAATCCTAGAATTGTCGAAGAATGTTGACGAGAGAACGATGTTTGGGTTTCCCGGATCGGTGGAGAAGAGCGTTTAAGTTGTCAAGATCGTAGGGTATAGATAAGGTTTAACTACCAACGACCTCAGAACAAGTGTTAGATTAAAGCTGCCACACGTTAAGAATTAGGGGAAAGATGGTAAGTAGCAGAATTTGTTTGTAGATGGTTTTGAAGCTCACTAGATGAATGGGATGTATGCACACAAGTAATGCGTCGAAATTTGAGGAGGTTGGTATGAGTACGTTGTTCTCCAACCTCTTCGTTTTTGCGCAGGTTGCGATGTTTACTCGCCCCTTTCGCTTAGGGTTCCACCCGCTGGCGGGGTGATGTACAATGGCAACCACGACGGGCGGGCGCTAAAGCAACCATGGCAAGCCACCCCGGTAACCTTAAATTGGATCGAAAAGCCTGAAATATGGATTTTTATTTTGCGTAACTGACATCACCTCGAAATGCTTCGGTTCTATGCTTTAAACAAAATGTGAATGTCGTTAATCTTCTTAATCCAATTCCGCCCTATTGATACATGTCATAATACGAGCGTGGTCTTACTCTGAAGCAACATCTGCAAGCCAAGTACAACAACGAGCTGCCGAAAGTCTACAATAACTACATAACTATCACGGCCTCATAGGACACAGGCCTGGCTAGACCGGTCAACTTGTTCCAGGATTTCACGATTGAGCGGCCTCCACTGTTTCGACTCCACTCAAGTCCGCGGTTCCATAGCCTGTGAATTATACTGTCATATCAAAAATTAATCCTGCTGAGAGACCTTTCATATGTTAAACTTGGCAAGTTTCAAGTAAGATCTTTGGTTGACTGGACAATGATTATATATTTGTCTGTGCTGATACAATCCACTCATTCAATCTAGTACTGATAAGAGCGTGAATGAACTCATCTGATCTGTTACAGCAATGCCATTTCCCAATCTACTCTGCACTCTTTTCCTTTAGAATTTTACCATATACAGTAAGATCCACGTACGGAAGGAAAATAATAACCACTAGTAAGGATTTCTACACTGCAATGAGTTCAGTTGGTAGAATAACACAAGAGCAAACGATTCTCCCCCAGTGCTGAACTTCTGTTAATGTTTCAATTTATGGCTGGCTTCTTCCAGGTGCATTTCCATCTGCAAGGTTGTCCACACTGCCTCCAGTCTTTACCTCTTCCATCCATGTTTGCCTCTCTATCGTGGCAACTCCTGGGCCTTTGTACACACTTCCATACAGCCCCGTTGCCCAACTCGAACCATCCTTCGCTTTTTGGCTAAGGGAGTTGGGTTTGGTGGGTTTAAATTGACGTCGGTACCATTTACCATAGGCAAGCAGATAGTACAGTCTGAAACACAGCAGTGCATACTTGTCATTCTCCAAATCCTCAGGATAATCAGCCCCCAAGTCCACTGCGGCTGTAATGCCTGACATGACAGCAATTTCATGTGCATTTACGAGGGTCCACGACCCAGCAAAACGGGTGTGGTTCTTCGCTTGTAAAAACATGACCCAAGGAACCACAAAGAGGTAGTGTGTATAGCTATGACAAAGTTGGTGCCACCAGTCCTGTCTGATGATTTTATCTTTGTTAATCTCGTTGTCTGTCCACAACTTGCGGTCACGATCTTTGTTAAGATATATAGTTTGGAACACGTGCTGCTCGAACGGTACCTTTTCCGGAAACTGACTTTGATAGTTTGTTGTGTCAAAGCACATCTCCAATTTGGACATGTCATCATCATACATCTTGATGTAATACATAGGCCGAAAGCTATCTTTCGCAAAATCAAGACGGGAAGATTGATCAACACCATTGACATTCGTGACAGCTAAATCTTCTCGATAGAAGTTCTCGTAGTGCTTCTTCATATAGTCTGAGTCATTGTGAGTAATAGTGATATCATCACTGAACTTTGCAGATCCAAGAACTCTTTTCTCTTTCCAGTTCGCTGTACGGCCGAGCACCTTCTTAGCTGTATCTGCTAGACAGCAAAGCACAATTTCATCATAGCATTCTTCGTTAAGAGGCATATCTGGATCACCGTCGGTAGGATTATGTCCATCGGCAACAGGAGTTCTAGGCTTAAGTTTTACAACGACACCTGTCTTGTTCCGCTGAACAATTTCAGCTAATTCAGTGGAGAGGCGAACTGTGACTCCTCGGGCGATAAGATCCTTCTTCCATGCATCATAAAATTTCGATAAATTTGGGAACACAATCATCGGAGGTTGATTATGCACAACGGTATTCTGGTCAGGTGGATACCACATCCCATACGTGGGTGACGTGCAAAGTCTTTCAAATACCATGGCAGGAACTTCCGGCGTTGCATTTCCAGTTCCGAGGAAGAGAGCTGTCATAGGAAGAGCAATGGTGTTGATAAATTCCTCAGAGAATAGGAACATCTTAAACACTAAACGAAGTGGGATGAGGGCGAAGAAGATTTCGAACCAACGCATAACCTTCAGCATCGTGAATAGCCGCCGGACCTCTTTTTGATGGCGAACGAGGAGCTTAGTGGGAAATACATTTGACCAAAAAGTATCATCTTTTCCAAATGACACATGCAGGTTGACTGGGTCGGCATGGAAACCTTGACGCTGGAACATCGTAACTGTGTGGTGAAATATATATGAACCACCTTGGACGCCTTGATTGCACCATGATGCTCCGTATCGGCCTTTCTCAAGGGGAACTGAAAAAGCCTGCCCACCACAATAATCAACAGCATCAATGACGGTCACGTCGAATTTTTCGGGATGCATAGAGAGATGGTATGCCGCGGACATTCTAAATTACCGCTCTCAGCATTCGCAAGAAGAGATGGAGGTACGGAACAGGACCTACCCAGCAGCTCCAGCTCCAACAATGAGGACCTTCTTGCGCCCATCGCTTTGATTGTTTCCACTTTGAGCCATTTCTTTGGTCTTCAGACTCAAGTCAGATATTCATAAGGTGGAAGTCAAGAAAGTCGACTACGGTATGAGTCTTTTAGTCTTCTACTACCCAAAGGTCTTAAAAAAACGTGTTAGGATTCAATATAGTGTTTCCCGGATCGATAAGTTTGATATTGTAATTATTAATCTTGTAAATGTCCCTGCAATACCTTATGTATATGTGTGAAAAATTACTCCTCACTTTGTGGCTGATCCAATTTCATGATGAATTAACCTCAATCGAGTACGTCATGATCTCAGTCTAGATCTAACTTACATCCTTCCACTTACACAATTAATTATTGTCTCTCTAAACAAATTAAAAGGCCTTGATGTGATTATTCTAAGAAAGACAATTATTAAGAGCATTCAGGTCTTTTCCCGTGGTAAGCCCAGGATACTCCTATTGCATACCCCATTGTTGATACCCCACTATTTCTACCCCAAAATCGGTATAGAACTACCTCACGTGCCGTTTGTGTCCTTGTCAACAGCCCATTCACCTATTTCCAAGCGCCTTCTTTTCGGGGCCTTTTGCAAACCTCCTCAATTTATGATGGGTTATTTTTATATGCAATGATAGGGAACTCGTGAACTTGATTATATTAGTTGGGCACTGGTCAGTTGCTCTCCGAACTATTGAGAGCTCGCTCTCTTGATATGAAGGAAGCGTACGCAAAAGCTGAAGGAGTGGATGAGGGTTCGGATCACCACTGAGTTGAAGCAATTCACCAAGTAATAGTCAGACCCTGTTCGAAGACTTTTCCAGTAATTCTCCTTCAGTTGTAGAAATTTAGATATGGAATTTGGTTTGTCTTCGAATATGATCTCACGTGATTCTGAACTACCGCCAAATCACCCAATTTATTGGAGACAGCTTGTAGTACACATGGGAGGAGATACCCCGCTAACGGCAATATCTTTAGTAGGTTTAATAACTGGAAATCTAGAATTCCTAGTGGCAACTTTCAGTCTCTGGAGACAACTTCTTGGATGTAAAGAGATACGCTTTGACGATATAGTCTTTCAGTGCTCATAGCGGGGCAAGCAAGAGCTGACAACTATCTAAGAAGCTTCCCTCGGGCTAGGTGGAAGCAATCCAAGATGCGGTGAACACTCGCAGATAATTTAACGAATTATGGAGCTGTGGAAACTATAGTTACGCACTATGTACAACACCATTGGTTCAACTCCTTAATATAGCAAGTAGCGTCGCATATTCATGCGCAATATGGAGGTAGTTATGTCGATCCCGTGAATAATTATCTGTTCAATGGGTCCATCATATCCTCGCCATGACGAACTGGACACGACGAATCTGCTGCGACACAGTTGCTGCCATATACTTTGATCGGATGCCTACCTGGAGAAGCTGCAATGCAAAGCCACGCACGCGTTGGTTTAGGTCCAGGGTTATTGATTTTAGCGCCAGTCAACCGTTGATCTAGATCAATGACCAATCTTTCTGTATATTGAATCTATCTGGTGGACGAAGGCTTCCCCAAGTGGGGATTTGGCTTACCGACATTATGAATTCCATATCGAATTCGAGATTGATCAGATGATATCATACAAGTTTGCATTACTACGACACGTCAGAACTTCGAGAAATGTTTCGTGGGCCAATATATCCTCTGTGATGTCGATATGGGCAATATCCATTTCTGATACCATTAGATTCCTACTTGCATGAAAGCATCATTATCTAGCAGACCATTGGTCTAGAAGATCAAGGTATCTTTGAGGTTTTCTCAGTGGATCCAACAACAAACCATTAAGAGCATAGTAAGCTCAGTGCATGGTCTTTACTAAAATCCCATCTTCAAAGGTTACATATCCGCTTCTCCACTAAAGTTGCTTATTTGAGGTATTTAAACATACAGCCTATGAGTGGGTTCCAGGGCAAACGCTATGCTCATAGCAGTTTGCCTCGTGTGGCAACCTTATGAACTATTCTGATCTAACCCGAAGCGAAAACCGTGCCTATGCCTGTGTTCAAGTTTTCCCAACGGTATATAGACCTCATAAAAATTTACAATGTACCTAATTTTGATCCTCTAGGTGTCTCATACCAAAGTTTGAGACGCACATTGGATTTTGTAAACACACTTGAATCATTTGGGAGCCTCGGAGCAACTCCCCGTTCTCGCAGTCACTGTTCGGGCCACCACATCATAGGGGTTTGGCTGGGACCTATAAGCGAATATCTTCAGGGGTCAGGGGTAAGAATCATCAATGAGGACGATGACGTAGGTGAGGCATGAAACGCGTTGATGGGTTGCCTCGACGCCAGAAGCTTTGTGAAACCTAATCATCGGTGAACAGACGAGAACGCATTGGCGAATTGAACATTGCCACATCCTCCCGCAATTGTTATAAGCGTGGGGTAAGATACACCAATTGCCAGTGCTTAGATATATATAAGTACAAATAGTAATCTGACAAGATGAGCAATCCCATCATCTCCCTTGAAACACATCCTCCGCCCACCTCATTTGCAAATGAATCACCAAATTCAAACACTCTTACATGTACCACGAAGGAAGCAACCATAACTCCGATCACAATGGAGATCCTTATCAAATAAATTATCATACACTAGACATGGGAAATGAAACCCATTCTCGTAAATCTGGATCACAAGTATGCCTTGTCAACTACACGGTTTAGATGAGATGCAGATTCTGACTATATTATAGCCTTCAAGCTCCATGACATTCAGGGACAAGATGAATGCAATCAACAATCCAAATACATTTGATCATGGCGAGGCTCAGGTATGAAGCAACAGAGATGATCGTGTTTACTCAATTTAATCACATAGATAGTTTAACGACCTCAAACGACAACTCGATGAACTGGATGCTGAGCGCCATTCCCATCATGAGCGAAGACAGAGCGAGCCCATCAATACAGCACACACGCCTGATGTTCAGTTGAGAAATAATCGAATAATGTCGCCTATTCTAGACGGCCAGATCTATGATAGTCCAAGAAGAATCTTGAGTCCTGCCGGCAGAGATCATTCAACTGCGTCTGACTACTCCTCCGAAGACGAAGAGTACTCGGAGTCTATCCCGTCTTCGAGATCTTCAACGCAGTCGCATCGACCTGCATCTAGTTCTACCACCTCGTCTCCCCTATCACCTGTACAGAAGGGCTTGCGTGAAGCGCGTCATCTTGCTGGCGGTATAATTCATCACCCTGCCGAAAGCACAGATCACTACTCAATACTCCGGCACTCTCATGGTCTCGTCTTTTACCAAGGAACCGCTACGTCCCTCGCAATATCGGTATTCGCTGATAGGGAATTACCATCCGATAGATCGTATCTGCTAAAACCAAAAGCTTGGTCTATCACAAAAAAGAATCGAGCCACGTTTAAAGAACAAACAGATTCTTTGATAAATGTCACTCCATCAGCAAAAGTGCGGGTTGAACAACTCAATCCAAACGATGAACGAGCTTGGCAAAGAGACATCGCCGAATTCAAAAAGAGGACTAGGAGAGGATACAAAAGGAAGCACATTCTAAGAGAAACGGTTGTGGTGCGCATACCCACAGAGGCTGGCGATGGCTACTTCCAGCTTGCACTTTGCCATGGGAAATCAGAGGAGATGTATTGCCTCAGTCCCGTTTTCCGCGTGCTATCTGTTTCACCTAACATGGGCGCCATAAGCGGAGCACACTGGGCAACCTTACCATTGGAGATCGGCGCCATAGCACTGACTATGCAGGCTAGAGCTGCTATTGGAGCCGCCTTGCTCCCGGTGAAGCTAGCAGCCAAAAGCAAAACCGAACCTCACATGGGAGGCATGATGGCACATGCGGGCGATGCTCGTAAAGCAGGAAAGCTTGCCTATGGTGCCACTGGAGCAGCCGACAAGATGGCAGTTGAGCTCGCAAAATTCAACGAAAGCTACACACAGGAGCGCGAGGGACCTTTTACTCCTGCTCTCAAAATCGACGATGACTATGAACATGGGCCAAAGCCACCATACCCCATAAGCTTTGCGGCTCATGTCGACACTAGTCGAAGATCCAGAACGAAACATATCATGCCTAGGCGCGACCTCGTCAATATCCCAGACACTGTGTTATATAAGCTCTGCGGATACTATTTCGGATGGTGTTACCTCACTTCAGAGCGAGTCGATAGACATGGCCGCGTCAGAAAACGGGCTCGTTGGTACCAGGCCATCATTATTGTAATCCCAATCGATATCGAGGGACTCGACCGCGTGAGCATGTCTCGCGCAAATCAGAAACATGCCCAGATCCAGATCCTAGATGACCATGAACAACCAGGGCACGATGAGATTCTCAAGATCCAAATCTTTGGGTGTATCCGTCCGTGGGATCAGGAACTAGAGAGAATGCTCGCGGCTGATATGAAAAAGGGCGAAGAGGTGGCGTTTGAGACGGCGATGGAGAACGAAGCGAGTGATATCGTTATTGCTCAAGCTATTCTAGACGAGCCATCTTGGCATCCGGAGGTCGTCACCGAGAGAGAAGCCGCGGAGCCGAAGGAAAAGCTCCAGGGGCTGGAAAGGGTGAAGCAGGAGTATACGGAAAAACGGCTTGCGGTTCAGAAGAAAATTGACAAGGTGCCGCTACACAAATTTGGCGTGAGGATGCCGGTGGATAAGCGAAAAGACCACACGGTTGTTACGAATGGGTTTTATGTTGAGCGATGATTCCGCCATGGGAGCGAGACTATGATTTACGAAATTGCATCCTTTTGCGGGAATGCTTGACCCGATCGGGTGGAAAATGCATGTTTGTTGCGCTTGACTTGTCAAAAGTCGCGGTGCGAATTCTTCAACGGTGCAGAACAAGGCCCCGGCAAGATAGTACTTTATAATGATAGATAATGTAGAATTCCTGATCATTCACAAGCCCATGAATATGAATATTATGAATATTAAAATTGACATACTGACATCTAACTATGCGTAATACTTTGCGATGCCCATTCTCCAACTATCTTACATGACGTGAAGCTTGAAAAGAAGTTCATGTCTGAGCTACATAATGGCTAGTACAGTTACCAGCACCACTGCCAACATGCCACTCGGCGACTTTTATCACTCTTTGGAAAGAAGGGAAATACGTTGTCAATTTCTTGTGTTATTCAAATGTCAAGCCCACCTGTCTCGGAATTCTGGCAAGACGTCTTAGAATCCGGCGCCTCAATAAGTTTCATAAATACATCAAACAGGTCTGCCTAAAGTTGAAATGTTCTATTCTCATAAAGCCACTCTCACATCTCTTGAAATGAATGGAGTCATACTAGCTGAAGTCCGCCTTGATATTGGCGAGAAGACCACAGCCTCACTACCACATCTCAGACAGTGTCCCGATCTGCTTTCTCTACCCAGGTAAATTCGGGATCATACCCAATATGCAAATGTTGAATCGGTACTATAGATCGATACAATACTGTTCGCTTCTCGTCAGAGCTCTGTATGCTTTCCGGCTTTGGCTTGCCCCTTCTGCTTTTCTCAAACTCGGACGCAACTTCCCATGCTCTATAAGATACCGATATTCTTCTCAGCTTGTAGTAGTCTGCCCAAACAAAGTTTCCAGTGCACATGCTACCGATCTGATCCAAGAAAGCCCTGACGATAGGCTGGATGATGCTGACGCCAGGACCCTCTGGGGCAGGAGGATAGCACCCCCAGCTGTCATGGGGGAAGCAGGTAACGCATGTCAAATTAGTACCACGAACGAGTGCCTGTCCGATTTTGTCCTGTAAGCTATTTTAGTAGAAAGATACGCTAAGCAAAAAAAGAATTGCCTCCCTACCATTTCTTTTTCTTCAGGTGCAAACTGAAACTCTTGTAAATGAGGTAAGCCATCGATGATACTTCCCACAGTTATAGCAGATAGATATGGAATCTTCATATCGCTGCTTCTTCCCTTGTAAGTCATTTTTAGCGTCCTCAGGTTCTTGTGTTTCAATATACCCTGCAAAACCATAGCCGAGAGCCCGGTGTTGACTGTGATAGAGTCTGGGTATTCCCCATAATCGGCAATTTCCAAGGTTGTTAGGGTGTCAAATGAAGACAGTAAGCAAGTCTTGCCCTCGTTACTTAATCTAACTTCTCTCTCTGAAGGGTTGTATCTATCTTCTGACATCCTCAAGCTCAAACTTCGTAAGCTTGTACCTGTAGGCGTGCCTTGAGAAGCAGATGCTAAGTCTGCAATACTGTGATAGAAGACACCTCCATCTTGTTGTAAACGCCCAAGCGTAAGCTCACTCAACCTCATGAAGTCAATGGCTTTATGCAGCGAGGCAATAGAATTGGCGTTAAGCGTCAAGCCAGAAAGAGTGAGCGACTTCAATCTGGCGAAGTCGTGCTTGCCTCCCTTTTGAGAATCGTTCGTAGAAGTCTTCTCTTGCAAGTCTTGCGAGAACAAGTCACTATATGAGCTCGTCTCTAAGGCCAAGCTTTGAAGCGTCGACTTTGAATTCTGGATTAGGGACGGCAAGACGCTGTGCTTTCCAGTAGAGTAACCGTAATCTTCTATTCTGAAGTGCTTCAGATTCTTAATACTGGCAAGTGGCTCCATGCCCTCAGCTTGGAATTGGCTAGAATATAAGTTGAGAGCCTTCAGATGCTTCAGAGATGCGATGCTCTGGCCGATAGACCTGCAACTGTCGTTAGTAAGCTGCAATTAATCCACAACAACTGACGTAGATCATTCACGGTGATTATTGAAAGCATACTTCGTAAGCTCACGCAGCTCCACTATTTCTACGTTATCCAGATTCTTAAACAATTCTTCTAAGTATCTCTCAACAATGTATTTGTGCTTCTTTCCGGGATCTACACAACCGACCACGATCTGTTCCACTTGATTAGTATTAAAACAGGTTGACAGTGGTGATAAAATAACGAGTTTGCACATTTTCATATATCACTATCACATCAAATCTCTCCGAGATATCATTCTCTCTTCGTTCCACTCTTTGAATTGTCCATGACGTTTGGCTTATTGTTGAAGAAATTTGCTTACCTGGCGTACATAGTTTGCACAAATCGGCGTTAAATTCTCGTCGATACCACTTTCATATCGTTCTTGTTGGCCTTTGTATCGACCCTCCTTCTTCAACTGTTTCTTTTGTTTTACGGTGAGGAGTGGCTCGATAGTACGGATGAGCTTTGGAATGTGAGCGTGAAACATTGCGGAAACAGTGATGCGTCCGTAGAGTCGGGGCATCATAAGAGAATAAAACGTTTTACAAGTTCGACCAAGCACACTCATGGTTAAAGGGTCTCTGATCTAGTATGCGATATCAGCATGATAGAAAGTGAATACCTCGTGCTCCTCAACGTACATTGTCCAACGTCATTTTCATAAGTTCTGGTGGTAGAGTAGACAAATTGTTCTGGCCCGGGCTGACATGAGGTTTAACTGGAGAAGTTTTACCCTTGCCAGCTGTTGACTTCACTTTTTCACTCTTACCCTCATTTTGTTTTTTGGTCGTGGGCTTTTTGGCTGCTGGAGCTTGGAGCTGTCTAGTCCTGGCAGCTGTACTCAATGTAGGTGGTTGCTCGCCCACAACCTGTTCTTGGCTTATCAGATTTCGAAGCCTGGTGCTTTTTCTAGATGCCATTTCTTTTCTTGGTCTATTCAACGCTACTGCGCTGTTAATCTCTTAGATGAAAGGTGACTGCGGTTGTGAGAAGATGAAGATGAAGTCGTTGCTGACATGACACGTTCTCACGACAGCACTAAATAAAGACCAGACCTTTTAGCGGAGATTAATGAGCCTGTCTTTTCAAACATACAAAGAGCTCAAGAAGAGAGGTTGAGAATAATTTATAGATCGCAATCAAAGCAAAAGAAGATCTTGCCGAAGTAATGGTCTCAATAATTGAGATGTAGAATGGGAACTTATGTGCTTCTAGCTAGAGGGTTTAAGTAGTAAGTAGGCAATACCCTCGGAACCCCCTATTCACGTAAACTTTGCCGCGAACCAAACTTTGTCAAGCGTTCACGTGACTAGGAAGCCTAGAAATGGATCCTGGCGTGCTAGGCAACACACCTCGTACCTAATATTTCCTAGCAGGGCCTAAATAGTAAATCGACTGTCTAGGGCGCCGAGTAGAAGGACAAGGTCATGAATAATATTGCTGAGGTTCTGACACCATTTACGACTTGAACAATTAAGGACAAAGCTATGTTTTAATTATCAATCTTGAATTCCACCTTCCTCCATCCTGTCAATCTGCTGTGTACACACTACAAGAAATGCTCTCGGTCCCTGTGTACTGGACTAACGAAAATGCTTAGCTAAAATATTAAGATTGTGAAGTGTTTGAAGCGTATTTGTGTCGAAATTACCAAAGCTGCCTGGAAAAACATATTGTGGTCGCAGGCCGGGTTCCTTGTCAATTGTTTTTCACATACAGTGCATTTGGGCATATTCCAATATAAAAGATGGCACCAATTTTATAATATACTTCTAACGGCTCCTGTCATCTCAGAGCATTGGTATGTTGGTGGTTGAGGGCTTCTTGTTGATCTGGATGCCCTGGTATTAATGAAACATGTCACCCTCTTTTCAAACTAGGTGACCCTTCACTGTAAGAGTGTCTTCCTCACACATACATAGCAACTTCACAAAATTAGTTGATTTGACCCTGGGAATGAACAATTTCCCCATCCTTATAGATTCTAAGGTTTGTGGAACAATCAAGTATATTCGTTTGAATCTGCATCGACGAGCTATGTTGAGTCAGAAGTCCTTTAGGAAACCAACATAGCTAATCAATTAGAAGGGTTGGTAGGATACTCGACAAAGCCTGTTTTTACATAAACTGTTGATCACATCAAGTCCAAGGTGAACTCCATACAAACCTTATACCAGAAACGGCCTTTCCAACTATAGTAAAATAACATATTACTGCAACTTGTCAAAGACAACTGCCAGGATCCCAAAAGAAATCAATGCCAAGTCTGCTATCCATCCAAATTCATCCCAAGATCTACATCATGTGTTCGGGTGTGCCGCCGAGCTCTCCTAGTAATTCCACTCTTTTTCCAATAATGAGAAATCCCTTTCCAGGCTTTTAATTTTCGACTACACTCTTGGTTTCCTCCGAGCTGAAGTCGGGATAGGGATTGGGAGGATCTCTATTTCTGGAAATAGCTTCCTGTCATTTTCGGTGTCTCTAACTGTATCCTGCAGTGATGCAGGTACGGGATTTGTGCTCGGTTCACGATAAGGGACTACGTCTCAACATCATGGAAACTTGGGAAACTTGGGAAACGCGGGAGCTCATTGAAGGCTGTGTTACTTCATTTCCTACGGTTAGGGCATGAGAAGATGAAGAGTAGTGGTGTTTTCGAGTTTCTGGTGATGGCTGCTGCGGCATGGATTTTCTTCTTGGGTGTTTCATGAACTTTGGTGTGACGTGTAAAGGGATGTAAATGTCAGAAGTGATTTGTCGAATCGCGGCTTGTTCGAGGGACACCTCTTGCAAAGGGTTAAAACAGAGACAGTCAAATCAGCACAGATGGAGGCCACGAGATACCAACATGCCCGCAAGAGCGTTCTGCTCACGGAACTCCCGGTGGACTTTCGTTACATGCGGGACTTTCGTAGTTGGTGACGTACGCTACGAACGAAGAATGCAAGTGAAAACAATAGCGACCGAACCGTGAGGACATACATAGGCAGATGGCCAGACGCTGAGAAGGAAGTTTTCCAGTTATGACATCGTGTGGAGATATGTGTGGAATTGCGGCATGTTCGACACCATTATTGATGGAGCCGTATATGTTCTTGGTTCCGTGGTTGGCAGCAGGTTGCATTGATTGCTGGTGGATTAGCATTCAGGTACCGAGCATCAGAACGTTCCGTCGAGCCGTGAGACGCGTGCACTGCTGTTGTTGTGAGTGGTGGTTACTGGTGGGCCTGCTTTTACTAAACGAGGGGGTGTGGATTTACCCTGCCTGGGCGTGCTTCGCCTCCTCAACTGAGATTAGCCACCCCACTTCTGCCCCCGTTCCTGGCTAAGCGCTGCTAGAAGCACCCGCCCCTGCTAGTCTGCCAAAGTTTCGAAGTGCAATTTCCCAGCATCCCCCCCCAGATCCACTCCTTCTCAACCCAAGTGAAGCCATCTCCATTCCATCTCCATCTCCAGTTCTCATCGCCTATCCGCTATCATCTTCTTGATGAGTTACATTCACTTCCAGTAAACAGTCATTTATTCAGCACGGCACATTCGTTACGGCCAGCACCAGACAGATTTGCATTTAGGAGGGCGACGCGATAGCAAACCAGGAGACGTTTCACGACTCGAAACAACGGAGACCCATAGATCATCAACGATCATCCAGCTACCAGAAATCAATCATCTCGAGTCTGCCATCGAGTCGACCAACATCATCAATACCTTCATCGAAGAATCAATGAGCATCGCCTCGTAGAGAGAGTCATCCAACAGTTTCCTTCCCGCACGAAATCCGACCGGGCCCACCAAGCAGTCGACCTGCTTGCTCAGTCCAGTCCGACCCTTTTATCGACCACCAGGTCACGGCCATCAATACCGCCTGTCATGAAGACCTTTATTACTCTAGTTGTAGCAGCTGCTGGTCTGCTGGATCTCACATATGCCACCCCACATCATTCGCATCTACAAAGTCGACAAAATGGACACTATGGAACTATGACACTGAAGGGTTGCTACTCCTCAAATGGTGGTGCGAAACTCAACAACACCGATATTTTCAACACCGATGGTATTTGTCAACAAATGTGTGTAGATAGCGGGAAGCCAATAATGCTGCTTACGGCTGGAAGTCAATGCTGGTGTGGTGATCTTGTGCCATCCTCGTTGACCAAAGTTCCCGATACAAAGTGCAATGTTCCTTGCCCCGGAGCTGCAAAGAATGAAAAATTGAGATGTAAGAACATTCCATTGCTTGATTTTCCGTTCGCACGCTAATTCGGTTACAGGTGGTGGATTAAAGAACTTTTGGAACGTATATAATGATGCGCTATTCCCAGTCGATCCAGAAGAGGCTCCAGCCCCAACATCAACATCTAGTTCAGTACCGACTGCAACTGCATCACCAACTTTCGTTAACGCTCCAGCTGCGACTACGATTGTGACCACTGCACCAGCATCCACATCCGACGAAGCAGTCGCGAAGAAGTCGGGACCAAACGTAGCTGCCATCGCCGCGGGCGTCGTTGTCGGTATCGTTCTTCTTGCTGCCATTGCAGGTGGTGCTTTTCTCTATATGCGCAACCAGAAGCGTCGTGAAATTGAGGAAGAGCACAGAAGAAATGCCGCAGTGAGCAGCTTCACCGCTGGTGGGAAAAACCCCCTCAGTGCCAGCTCTTCCTTTTCCGATACACGACTTGACCCTGTTGTCATGGCTCGGAGAGAAAGCACCGGTAGTATTGCAGACAATCAAGACTACTCCAGACGAATTTTAAAGGTATAGCATTACGTCTTTGTCCATCATTAAACCAACTAACATACCCAGGTCACAAATGCATGATCCTACAAACGAGAACGATGTCAATAAGCTTTTCTAAGTCATTTACGGCGTTAAGGTTCCACTCTGGAAATGGTCTGCTTGGGTCCCAACCAAAATTTACGGCCCAATGGTGTTGTTCATAGGTGGCGTATCATGAAGGAATCGAAATTCCAAACCCTTTTCTCGTATCGAGAGGCGTTTTCTTTGGTATCATCTACGACTACACCGTCCTGTCCTTTCAGACGCAATTCATTTTCTTCTCTTCCAGCAAAACCCATTTTTCTTTTATCTCATCAGACGCGATCTCGCCCCACGATACATACCCAATTGCTGTGGCACGGAATGCCATATCCACCATGCTTACCGACTCCGAGAATTTTTCTTATAGGTTTCTTCACGGCCATGTAGGCGACGAAGAAACTATGTGTACTTTATAGAAATTCATCTGTGGGAGACAGATGATGAGTTGGATGGATGGATGGATGAAGACTATTGGGAGCTTAGGTGCTGCTTGTAGTTAGGTCCAATGAACATATAAAAAAAAGGGTTGACTGTATTTTTGTGATCTTCTCATCAGCTTCTAGTTTGTTGGTTCGAGTCCCTGCCTGATGGTTCTTTTTTCCCTCCCCTGATTCTTTCTCCCTTCCCTCCCTCAACGTTACCTCATCTTAAAAAACTGCACTAATCCACAATACTCGACCACCTTTCCATCCCCTAACATATCACATACTTGTATTTTATTCCAATCCAGGAGTCGAGATAAAGTTGATGCTAGTTCGCGGCACAAGTAGGCAGGTTTTCGATATGTGGTGTTACATTTGAACCTGGGCTCAAAATGCTACGTGATGCGCCTCTCCACCGCTTCGAGTGGGAGTGACGTGGGATAGTGGCGTGTAGACCTACGTTGGGCCTGGATAGCAATCCACGCCTAGGTATAGATATTCTCCGTGAGTTGTTTTCCCAAATAGTCATGAGTGGAGTGGAGTGGTGGTTGATGTGGAGTTTCACGTCCAAGATTGAAGCTCGTCTTCGATGTATGAAAACATGAGGTACTTTAGTGGCTGTAGTACTAATATCCTTCACATATGTTCATTTCGGGCGGCACAACTCTTCTGACTGCTACCGGTTGGCCTTCTCACATAAGGCTGTTTCGGTTTGGGCGAAAGTCCAGGGCAAAAATAGGTTTAGGCACACTCTCACGAAATCTTAGGGTCGAAATATGTACCAAGACGATGTACTGCATTGCATAGTCCGTTGATTCTAATTTGGTACCATCCCATCTCGTTGAAGCTCTGGAAACAGTTCTGCATGAGTCTAACGGCACTCAAGATGGGATACTTATCAGTCTTAAAGTCAAATTTGCAGACTTGGAGGAGCACTACTTCCCTTACGAAAAGAAGAAATGGTCTTCTGAAGCATTAACATATGTATATAGGGTCTAAATATCAAGGTAGCTGTGGGCGATTGGGGCATAACGGGACATCGTAATCGAACCTGATCATCTAGGGGGGGAAAAGGTCTCTGATACGTTTTGTTCGTTGCTCTAGGATTTACGTCGTGGAGTAATATAAGATAAGTCAACCAGAATAACACAAGGCATGAGAATTTAAGTGTATGTTCTAGGTGATCTTCGCTGCGTGAAAACTGTGGCTCTGTTACTTGGAGCTAGTGCTAATATTAATCCTGAGGATAAACAAGAGTGCCAATTTCCAGTAAACAAGTACTGATATTATAAAAATAGGATCGTCTCAGCTAGATCACCAAATATAACATACCACGAGACGTGAATGTGCATTGGTTATATCTGAGAGATTGTTAACATTTCCTCTAGTACTATATTAGATTATACATACTCTCTAAACACAATAGTGCGTTTCCTAGTGATGGTCTTCTGTAGTAATAAGCACGCCAACAATTAAAGTAGGAGAGTTTTAGAACCTGTACGACCAAAACCACCACAGTCCTCGAACTCTTACTACTAAAGAACTTTGACTAGTAACTAACGGTGAAACCCGCCATTCTTGAAGGCCCACCAAACCGTTGTAGACGAAAAGAGAGACTATGTTCTCGATAAGGCTGTAGGAGTTCTAATACTCGTACCAATTCATTGAAAGAGGGGGTCAAGAGTTGATATAAGATTATGTAGAGCAACCATTGTTAACATAAAACGAGCTTAGTATTAGTATTATATGAATAAAGAGTGCGTTATGTGTATAGACTGTCCCAAGAGGAGCATTAAGAGAACTTGAAGCCAATTCTAAAGCGCTGGGGCAAACACGTCGAGTGAATGATTGCAGTTATCTCAGCGTATTGACGTATTGAAGGTATTCGAAGAATACAGGGAGTGTTTAAGGTTTTGCGCGAAAAAAAATCATCCGGAAAGGCTACATCAGACGAGATAGTTTCGATCTCTCTTTTTCAACACGCTGAAGCAATGTTCCACGATAGTCATTGGTCATTTTCGCAGATTTAGTTGTAATGCCCTCGATATGAGCCATCTAGCTGAGCAGAAAATGGTAGTTTGACAAGCTCTATTGTTAGTAATGCTGAATTCAATATGCCTACAATCTATATACAGAAGTATCTCCGTATAGCTCATGAGTTGATAATGAAGAAATGTGTTCCTGATCAATATTTATATCTCAATATAGGGATACTTGCACTGTTACTCGTCATCTTATTACATGTGAATGACAGACACAGATTTGGGTCATCTAATACTCAGAAATAGGGCGGTTGGACTATTAGCTTTGTAATGCCGAACTAACTAGACACGAATCTACAGATCGGTGAAGCGTGACATCGTCTATAGTGCCAGAAGTGCCGGCTGTTACATCGTTCGCGCTATTTTATGTCTGATGTATCAAAAGGGAAACGCTGTAGAAATAAAAAAAAAGTCATTGTTTTTCTGCCTATAGAATAATAGGTCATATGCCTCAACTAGGCAAATCCATCATTTCATCGTCATACGCAGAACCGTAGACCAGGAGACACCACACCCACCTACCTCTGCATCTGTTTCGCTATCACTGCTTTTGAACCAGTTAAGCATAAGTTTACATCCCTTTTACTCTAATCTAATTCTGTATGTGAGCTAAATCCCAGCTAAACCTGCCATAAACTTTTGCCAATGTTTTGTCTAAAGAAACAAATCCTACTTTCTATCTTTATGGCATCTCGTAAGCATTTCTGGTGGTTAGCAGAATGCGTTATGTTGAACTTCAAGTACGGTTTCAAGTACGGTAAGGGGTATCGTTAAACAGCTTCATTAGCAAATCACAATGATCTATGATAATCAAACATATCTTATATATTATAATTCTTACTGTAGCATATATCTCGTCTAGTAAGCTATGGGATACAGAAACGAAAAGCCATATATATATAGATTCTCATTTCATTCTTTCTACGATATAGATATAATTTTAGTTAACGTGTTTTGGGCGTCTACTTGGTGCATTTCTATGAACGGAAGGAAGGTCAGGCTATGTCGTCAATCTGGCTCTAAAATGGACAGCGTCGTGTTAGGTTTGAGACCAAGCATGAAGAAACAAGCTGTTTACTTCATTGTCATACTATCCTATGTAATTAACACTCTCTATATTGGGTGGACGTATTTCGTTGCCTCTGTACACGTGCAATGTGAAATGTTATGAGATACTATATCGATAAACGGCCACTAAGCCATCTCTTTGCGTACTGGTACCATTATCATGGACTGGCAAGACCGAATTACAGAAATGATACTCTAGTTCTCGTAACTGATGATGGTCAGATAATGACCATACGAAATTTACCTTCACATATGCATATCTCCACACACGTATATTAGAATTTGACCTGAAAATACCTCAAAACTGGGCGGAGGAATCAATTTTGAGATAAGGTCTCAGCTGAAAGTAAAGCGTGGATGTGATATGAGGTACATGAGTATACATGGGATTTTTCACATAGGATGACATCAGATTTCTTTCACAGCTTTAAACAGAGTTTCAACAACGTAAAAGAGGAAACGAAAGAAGTGAACCACAAGTTGATGAAGGGTGACTATACGTCGCTATTAAGCGGTACGAGTGCAACTGTAGAAACAAAGATAGTTCAGTGTAGCTACGGATGGTATGGATTTTAACTTAGATGTTGCTATTGTATGTATTCAGATATGAAAGCAATCGTTGGCTTGAATTTCACTCCGTAGTCACAACAGGTTGAGCGAGAAACCCTCTGATACAATAGAAATTCAACAGGTGCAGTCAAATCACCTCACGAGCTATGGGAGTTGTAAAGAAGCCCTAAACCACACGTGATATTGTGGCACGGGGTAAAATGGGACAATTGGTCTAGAGTGAGGATTTAGGTCACATCAGGGAATCTCAAAGCTTACTATTAATGAATGAGGAATCAAATTTTGGCATAATATAGCCGCTATCGCAGAACGATGCAGAACAAAAGTCACGTGAGGTTCATCCATTTAAGCCGTGGGTATCAAACCGGCATATCTTTTCTTTCCCCAATCTAAGTGAGACATGATGTGAGCATAGGGGCCTCGCTTTGCTACACGCCAGGGGGATTTTCCTAGTTTCATGGCTCTCTATATCATAATCCGTTCACCCGCAAATTAATGCACGTGAAGACTTCACCACGTGGACAAGTCATTAGCTGATATAAGTATTTTTTATAGCATCTACAATCTAATGTAAACAGTTGTTTTCTTGATTAACTTTCATGCTAATATCATCTGGGATAGGGAACATTCTTTATGCTCAAACTTGCCATATGGGAAGTAAAATTTAAGCGAGCAAGACCCTATTTTCTTTAATGGCAGTATGTCATCTCTACAAGTTCGCTATCAAGTATCAAGCCCCTCGCTTGCTTCTTCTAGATAGACATACATATCATCTCATTCGCTGCACTACATTTTATGTCGTTGCGAATTCTTTTGATGATGTTACTTACATTACGTTAACTCACACCCTCAGCTCATCAGACATATCACGTGATTTTCATCCAAACCCATTTCCCATATATCGTTTGGTTTTATTGTACCATATCAATTTTGATGTATTGAAAGACAAACTGAGCAAACAGAAGCATAGTCATATCCGAGATAAAGAATTTACTTTCTAAATATTCTAAGCGTGCTCTATTTCTGTTCCCATCTACCACGGGCTCCAGTGTACAACCCACCCCCAACCAACGCTTCGTTCGCACCGCCGTAAACATGGCATGGGATGCCTTCCTTATTTCTTCCTTACTTCTTCCTTATTCCACTAATCAAACCTCCACTAAGGGCAGTCATCTTTTCACTCGAAAGATCAAGCATTCCCAACTCCATAATTTTCAGCTTCAACGACCGCCGATCCTCCGCTTACCATCGTCATCACTCGTTGATCTTTTCCGTCTTCCCAAGCCAGCCACATCACCTTCCAAAACTGTGCAGTCCTATCACAAACCCATCATGGCGAAGATCGCAAAGCTGCAGACTCCTGCTATTCTCGTCCTTTGCCATACAATCCCCTATTTTAAACCTTACACAAACACCAACCCTTGCGGCCACTTGTGGCTACCAGACACTACTGCAGACGACATGTGGCTAACCCGTCACCTGTCACACGTTCTCTAGGCCGCCCTGTGGTGCGGAGAAAGAGAGGTTGTCGTGCCACAGATCAACTGCCACCGCTTCCCCTCGTTGGCCTCAACTTACCAAATTCTGGTGGTAACGAGCCACACATCGTCCAGAGCCTCCCCTCACCCTCGGAATCCACGTTGGCTTGCCTCCCTGCTGCTTTATTCGGTATTCGACCTCAAGTAGAGTCTGGTAACGTCGTGCCACAGATCGACAAGTCGGTATCCAATCCTGTCGTATAAACGAGCCACAGACGAGAGCCGCTCGCACACTTGCCACATCTACCCTACTCCCATTCTTTCTTTTCATTCGAAGGAAGCCACACCGACTTTGACCCTCAAGCCTCATTCTATTTCACCCTCACGCCACATCTGTACCTCTCCCGCCTTATCGCGTGGCCCTTTCGATGCAGCCCAGAGTTTGGTCGTCAAGCCTCGCCAGTGTGTAGAGTACGTACCTAACTCCCACGCCGAGCCTTTCGGCCTCGCACTGCACCGAAAAAGCACCGCATCTCAGGAGCGCTCTCTGTTCCCCCTAGCCAAGCGACCCCCATCTGCAATGCGCTGTCACTCCAGGCCAACAGAATCCATCCCTCTGACCCTACTAGCCTATCACCACCCCATTCCCTCGATATCCCACATGTATGTATCAGAGATCGACAGCACGTTACCGTATGCATGCGAGGAATGACTGACTGTAAGGAACGCCTGGTTACAGCATGCCGCCCGTATAGTGGGTGGTACTTGAGTACTTGGTAAGGCAGCATGCCACGCTACTAGACATTACACAATGCCCTCGAGAAACATGCGTATTGTAGGACGGGGTTTGGCAAGAAGCATGGCAGTTCATCCTAAAGTCAAATCCAAACCGCCTCCCTCGGCTTCTCCTTCTCCCAAGAGACTGGTTGATGTACCCCAAGGTCCGAATAATAGTCTAGACAATGGACAGAAGATGTTTAGTTATCTTTGGGAATAACTGCGCCACGGCTAACGACTCGTCTAGATCATCGGATTTTCATTACCAAGTAGCTACTTAGAAACTCCCACCCAATAGTTCTTCCGTGAGAAAGGGAGAAGTAAGAGCAGCGAAGGTGTGGCTGGTCCAGAGAACTCAACACGCTCCCGCCACGAGCTTCATCCCCGTTGCAGCGTCTAAACTTTCCCTTCATTTCCCCCCTAGTGGAACAAACCCAAGCGCTACAGAGCATCTTGACACCCAAATGACGTATCCCTAGCCTAAACACAATGAAAACTAACTAAAGCTTTTCATTTTGAAAAAGGTTTCGGGTAATAAGATTGTGGCTTTAGCTGTTTGGAAAGGACGGGATGACAAGCTGCTAAAAAAAAAGAACGGGTCAGTGGGAGTGATGAGTGCACTCGCCACCGCTAACCCCACAGAGGAAAAAAGCAGTGTTGATCTGTGGCTGGTGCTTTGTTCACTTCACCTCTAGATGAGCTGGTGGGTTGAGACGGAGAGTGTAGATTGGTGCAGGGCAAGTTGTTGCTGAAGAAAAACCGAGTCGAAGTCGGGTGGTGTTATATGAGAAAAATAACGTTCTTGGCTTATTGAAGGAGACTTGGAGATAGAAGATAAGTTAGCCTAGGTCAACCAATCAAAGTAGTAACAGTTACCATCAATTTACCATAGCTTGCCCAGTTAGCGTAGGAAGGTAGGAAGTAAAGGGATAATGAAATGTTAAGACCGAGATATGTGCGGTTAACAATTGAAGAAGAGACGCGAAAGGTAACACAAGTGAAGTGGTATGATAGACATCCATATTTATTCTTGTTTTTAAATGTGCCCGCCTTTCTAGCTAGGTATCATTCCCTAAAATCAAAACGCCTGTGAACCTTCTCTTTGAAGAGTTAGATCCATTTAATCCCTCAAAGGAGTAAAGAGATTCATTTGCATCGTGATCCCACTTGTACCTGGCCCTTGGGGGAAAATATAAACCGCCTATGTATGTGCAAATGCCACCGAAATGAGTGTAGTGCGAAGATGTTCGCAAAGTATATACGTTGAAATATGGGTACAGAAATTATCTGTCCCTGTCGAAAAGGAATAAAAAGGCTTCCGCCCGGGACCGTTAGCTTGATGCTATTATCTCTCTAAGGATGAGATAAAAAGGCAATTGGTAGAAACAAGGGTTGTGCTCCTCACGAAAGAGGAACTGGTATCTCAGAAAACAGTTTTGTTGGCGCCAAGTCAAACTGACCGCCTCAGTTCAACAAAAGATAGAAGTCCTCCGTAAGTTTGTTATTACATGACAAATCGAATCCGGAGCTAGATCGAAGGTCGTTGGGTATAAAATTGAAGAAGATTTTGCGTGTATGCGTGTGTTGGAATAAAGTATTATCAAAAACATTAGGTATAAAAAATTCGTGTTTAAAAGGTTAACCGGAGTTCCACGCCGGTGGTTTGGATGACATTTTGCGAACCGCCGATATTGTCGCTGTCAACAGCGGCATTATCAGTGGTCAAATCCCACTCGCGTTTGAGCTGTGCCTCGGAGTTTTGTACTTCGACGATCTCCATAATCATATCCTGGCCTTCGGAAAGCTCACGAATAACATCGTCATCAATTTCAACTTGGAGACCACGGTCAAGAACATGAAGTGTTTTGAGGATTCGAGTTGGCTCTATGTTCCACTTAAGTGCAATCGCGTTCTGAAAATCCTTCAGGGTACGCTGCATGATATAAATGGCACGGTAATATTCGGGTTTCTCTGTTGGCGTGTTGCGCAAAAGCACATAGAAGCAAGCAACTGGTTTGAAGGGCCTCTCTACCACCGGTGGCTTATATGAGGCATCCACTCCCAAAGTCTCGATCCAGCCACTCAAACTTCCTGTTCGATCCTTTTTGAGAACTCTCGTCAATTGATCTGGTGGACTGGCTAGTTGTTGAGGGTTTGATGTGTGGGAATCTGTGGGTGCCAGTTGCTGGAAATCGCCCCAATTGGTAGGAGGATTGATCGCCGAAGCACCGGGCTGTTGCGACTGCAGTGATATCGAGCTTGGAGATGGTGACACAAACGACGAGTTGCCGCCAGTAGAGCTATGGTCGCTGAGTTGTCTCCATGCGGGATTCCCAGAAGACTCGACCTTTGTAAGGTCCAATGGTTCACCTGCAAGTGCCACAGGATGTAGGTCTGGATCATCTTGTTCTAAGCCACGGAGGTAGAGAATGCTGACAGGTCTTGTACTAGTGAACATGTCTTGCATTGTCTGAAGTTTGTAATGCAAATCTTCTTCCATTGGAGGACGACCCCCACCGCCAGATGATGCGGAAGACATTGACCATGTTCGCTTGTGCCTTTGTACCTTTCCAGGTCTTTGGCTGGGGATTGCTTTGGTGACCACAGATCCAGTCCTTTTCCTCTTCCCAAAATCTTTCATACCAGTCTCGGCCTGAGCGATCTGTTGTTTGAGCTTGTCAATGGTCTTCTTAACGTGCGCTACGTCGTTTGATAACTTCCGCTCAGCTCCATGGTCTCTGAACAGCTTCACCTTACAAAAGGCAACTTCGGAGAAGTTAGGTGTCGAGCTTGGTGATCCTGCCGAGAGAGTTTCGGTCTTGGCGCAAAGCCTGACTGGAATTCCCTTAACACCTTTGGAGTGACTGAAATCGGTGGAGAGGAAGTTAAAGCGAACTGCAATGTTACACTCCGATGAGCCATTCGCCCCTGGGGCCCAGATCACGGAAAATCCATCGAAAGAAGCAGTATCAAGCTCGATCCGAGTTCGCGTGTCGTCTCCTTCAGCGGGTTGGTTTGCTTCAACGTATTCCACCGCTTGCAGCTTCCCGCCTCGTTGATGAGCCTCATTAGTACCTCTCCCTTCCTTCCACAGTTGCCAACAGGTCGCTGGCTTTTGACGTTGCTGTTCGTCTTCAAACGAAATACGCACAAACGTACGATATCGAGTTCCTGCGGGGAGTGGTAGCGTTGGCGTAGTATCGACAATGGACACCGAGTAAGCCTGGCCCTTGTTGAGGTATGTAACTGGGATCTCATCTGCTTGCTTGATCATTGCTGTTGGGGCATTGAGAGTGACATGGAACCTGAACTTTTCGGCAGATGCAGGCAAAGGCGCGGCCATAGACATACCATACTGTGGCTGGTAAGCCATCAGAGGTGACTGGTTCAGATTCATATCTATGGGTCCCATTCTGCTGTCTTCCATAGGTGATCTTTCATGCTCCATGGTCTCATAACCTGTATCCTGGTGAATAAATGAAGAAGGAGCATAAGATTGTTGCGATTGGTGTTGCTGGTGTTGTTGTTGAAGGTGGTGCTGCGGCTGATGACCAAAGGGGTTATAGGTTTGGAATTGAGGTGGCATCTGATGGCTAAAGCCAGACATATCCATCATTGCACCAGTGTGTAGCCCATCAGAGGAAGGACCCAATGACAGAGGCGTCCCTAGACCCATTCCCATACCCATTCCCGGAGTGTGAAGGTCCCCAGCCTGATTGTGATATAGCGTGTTCGTGCCTCCTGGGGTTGGTGTATAATAGCCTGGAGGCTGGTTCGCGAAGTTGGAAAAGGCGAACGAGTTTGGATCTAGTAGCGATGGTGTAAAGCGCCATGGTTCGTGTTGTGCCCTAGGAGTTGGATCGAGGTCCTTTATATCATCATGGCCAAGGCTGTGCGATCTACAGAGGGGTAACGTTAGAACCACAGCTTCAACAGCAAACTTTGAGTTTGGGTCTCCAACTACTCAAGGAGGTAAGCTTACCGGTCTGGAGCAGCGTTCGCGCCATCAAGTGAGGTATTTCCCGAATTAGTTGCGGACTGCGCCGTGGCTAGGTCGGGGAAATTCTGGCGGAAGTTTGCGATGAAATCATCGCCAGGCTTTTGCGAGGATGTTCTTCACCAGCAAAGGTTAGTTATCTGTTTTAGATAGGAGGGTAGGATGGTAGACTGCAGTATCGCAGTTTTGTAGGGTCTCCAGCTGGACTTGGGAACTCGAGCTCAACGTACCGGTTTCGAAACATCTGGAGGGATCTAGTGAGCTTTCTAAAGCCCTGTCATTTAAGACCAACAACGCGAAGATGAAGTAGCTATTATTTTTGCTCTGGCGCGGAGGAGAGGTGCTTGCGGTGAGGTTATTCGGTCTCGAGGTGCGTGTTTGTCCGGAGCATGTAGTTAGAAATTAACGTTCGGTATATCGGTGGTAATGGAGTTATGGTAGTAGCGAGCGTGGTGAGTGTCTCTGCCTCGTGGAATACTGGCACTTGGAACAGAGAACGTAGCGAAGGTAGAAGTAGCGGAGGCTGACAGAAGATGGATGTTATGTGGGTGATATGAGCTCCATATGAAGGGGGAGGTGAGCAGCGGGAAGTTCCTCTGGCAGAAGACGTTTATGACACCGGGGCGTTCCCTTACACGGGACCAGAGAGAAGCTACTACTCGGACGGGACAAGACCAGACAAGACCAGACCCATGAAGCAGAGAGGTAGGGGCCGTCAGGCACGGACAGATCTTTTTTGCTTTCTGGTGACGGGGTTTTGTTAATTAAATGGGGACGTACAGCGATGCTGATCCGGGCATGCCTGTCCCGGACAGCGTAGTGAGGTGAAGAGTGAGTTATGGCATATAGTAGTGATATGATATGATATGAGCAGGGGGAAGGGCACCGACGCTAACGCATCATAAGAGAAGACTCGGACGGTTAAAGCAGCGCCGGTCGCTTATACTTCACGGTGTGGCTGAGAAACATCGCTCGCGGTGCTACTGTACGGTGCTGTGCGACTACTGTACCTCACTTGCGACTAGCACAGCGGTGGGCGCGGTGGATGGTGTGGCACCGAAGGGGTTGTGGATGGTGACAGTGGGATGGGATGGGATGGGATGGGATGCGATGGGATGCGATGCGATGTGGTGAAGGTGCGTGGGAAGGGAAGGGAAGGGAAATTATGTTCGCCTTCAGTGGCAAAGGGCCGCATCACCACCAGACACCACCACCAATCTGCATGGCGGAACATGCTATTCAACCCCATTATGATTCATTCATACCATTCGCATACTCGCACACTCGCACACACACACACACACACACACCCCCGAAGCGCACCGCGAGCGAGCAGCAGCGTACAGGCCGGGTCCCTACCGCCTACGGATACGACGAGTAGAAGCAAAGCAAACGGTTCTACTCGACGGTTTGGGACGGAAGATACCAACACGCCGTGCTCTATCGCTCCTCTTACGAGCATTCCGGCAATAAGGCCCAGGCATCGCTTACCCTCACTGCTCGTGGCTGGCCTCGGTGCTATGGCATGTGCCCGCAGGCCTTGGAACTCCTAGTAGTACTCTTGTTGCTTCAGCACCTTAGGTCGAGTACCATATCTATGCATATCCGATCCACTATGCCGAAGAGCAGGAACACGCTGAATCAGTGATGCCAAAGCAGAGCAAAGCCATCCTCACGAAGCAGAGTGAGAAACTAAAACTCGCTATGCGTTTGACCCAGCCCAGCCCAGCGCTTGGCCTTGTCATTTCTCCCCCAATGGTACCACAGATTATACAAAGAAACTGACCGAAACCTTCAATGCTATTTCCCGACTGATGCTGGCCGGTTAAATCCTTCTAGAAAACCATCTGATCGAAATTCTCCAACATGTATCTGCATTTGGACCCTAAGACTATGATAAATGCGACAAACGACCAATAATCGGAGCTCGTGCATAGACACCTCCCCTTCTCGATGGACTCACGCCTCTATTGCAGGCACCGCCACACTCGCCAGGCTCGGGATGTGCTCGTACTGAGCCGAAGGAGGTCAAATGAAGATAACTTTAATCAAGCCACACGGATTGGCATGCAAATTTCCCTATCTAGCTCATTTCGATCTCTCTTTGCGTCGGCACAACGTAATTTGTAGATCGGAGATGAGGCGTCCGGCAGGGATTCCGAGGAAACAAATCGAGAAACAACACACCACTGCAGGAGAAAATCGAAGTTCAGCGAAACTGCAGAGGGATTAACCGCGTAGGTATCAGCTCATCAAGGATCACAGTGTCTTGTTGCTACCCAAACCAACAGCACCATAGTATTTGTTATCGTCGTTTGTGTCTGTTGAAAACACCAGTTTTCCAAAGCTTGCGTAATACAGCTACAAGGATTAGCCTACCCCAGCTTCAATCACACACTGAATGAATGGGTAAGGCTGATGGCTACCCGATATTATCAATCAATTTAATTCCTGTGGTTGTCAAGAGATTTGACGGCTGTACAACTATGAAAGCATAAACAATTTGGCATGTTCGGGGAGAGCACATCAAGAGGGAGTAAGATGGTCGGTCCCCATTCACTCTGAATTAAGCCAACGCTAGGGGCGAATCTCCGTAGAAGTCATGTCTTCTTACATATTCACTCATGAATGAAGCAAGGGTCGCATATTACTTCTTTACACAGATTTTCTCTCGCATTACCAAGTCAAATTGACTTATATTAAAGGCTCGCGCTATTCGGCTAATTGTGGACATCGCGAACAAGTGAGAAACAATTCACATCCAGGCTCTTAAAGGCCTAAAGAATCAAATGTGCTTCGATTCTCGGACCATCGGTTCCCAAGAAATAAGAGTCACCAACTAATTTTCCGAAATTTTCAGGTATCCTCTCGTGGTAATCCCCGTCTTCCCTCGTGGGCTATGGAATGCGCAGTTCAGGAAGCTCACCATAAAAATCCCCGATTCGATTCTCAATAGGTCACAAAGGTATCGACTTATAGTTGGCGGCACCTTTAGCACACGTCTGCCTATGAGTTGCTGGATGTATTTCGATTTTGCTGCACCTCTGCTGCAGTATCTACTTGGTGTGCGTAAATTGGAGGGGCACGTTACCACTTGAGGGTAGCTATTCGCCAATAGAGCCGTGCCGCTGGGGCGGCTTGAAACATGCTACTCATGAGCTTGACATTGATGATACACATCGAGCAAGCAAAGTATAAGCAGCGTTCCCAACTGTCATTCGGCCACGATGATCAACGTACTAGAAACGTCACAATCCTATAAGCAAAGTCTAGAACTGAAGAGCGCTGCTAAAATTCCTCTTCTGGGCGAAGATCTCTCAGGAGCATACGTGGCTGGTGAGGAGATGTGGCGGTGCTTCCCGTCTCTTTAAGGTTTTGGCTTGTGAGGTTAAGAAGAAACCGGACGAGAGACTTGATAGAAAGTGAGCATGGCGTGTTGTTTGATCGGCTAAGATTACCTTATATGTTCCAGTCTGCTATCAGACTTACGATTGGATGAACCAACGACGATATTCAGCTTGTGCACCAATTTTCTCCAGGTTATTGGGATCGAAAGGCGAGTTGACACATATGACCGAGCGTTTGGTATACTGCACTCTTCCACCTAAGCATCTCGACTTTCCCAGGCCCTCTGTCCTTTTATCTCTTGTTTCTCTGCTCAGGATCATGTTATTTGTCTTACCGTTATCTTTTATTGACAACACTGGGACCAAAGACCCCACGCCAATCCCACGTTCTATGGTTCCTTCTGCAGCGCCAGTTTGCGTCAGGAAGGCAGATGGCGGTCAACCCAACTGAAGAGAGAGGCTGGATTGCTCAGTCTCAGCTAATATCGATATATTGACAAGGAAGAGGCACATAACTAGTAATCATGGTGTTGGCAAAGCATTCATCACATCACACATGGGTCGTCTCCAAGATGCGTCCAGATCACACCTTGTGAGGACCGGTCCAGACTCACCTCGGATGGTCATATCACGCACAAAACCTGGGGTAGCGCAGTGTTTGAAACATTCTATCCCAAATTGCCCGCAGTTCCCTGGAATCATCGATTACCGGAGCCTGGCCCGATATGCCACACTTCGTATATAAATCTTCGATTCCTCACCTTATGTTTGTTGTTCGTTCTTTTGACTTCACAGTCTTCAGCAAGCCCATTAGACGTCACATTTGCACCCACAAAGAAGGACACCGGGCTCACATGCCTCGGCTGCCCAGTTTCTTCACGCCTGCCCAGTTTCTGACCTCTCCAGCCACACGCCTGTTGAGGCCGCTTTACAAATTCCCTTACAACAGAAGTATCACCATAGAATAAGCCGAAACGCCTTTGGTGATTCCCTCGATGCTTGGCTTCGATATACCTCTTCTTTCCTTCGCCGAAGGTCCACTAAGTACCTGTCAAATTCTCCACCTTCAAACGTCTCCCCCCCTCGCACGATGCCTGTATAGTGGGTAGATACCAGGGTTGGTCATGCTTTGTTCATTACCCCTTCAGGGTAATGCTTCGCCTTCCTCGCGCTGCGGTGCAAACCATCGTCACTGCTGCAAGAGAATCAGGGACACGCTCGGAGCCATGTCCTACAGAAGGTTCATGGAAGCTTTCAGCATGAACCACATTCTTTTTATATCACAAGTAGTTCGATCGGCAGTCTCAACGAAGGTAAGATCTTCTAAGGGTCCTCGAACATCATGAGATTTCCTGGAGAGTGATGTCATCTTGTCCCCTGCTGCTGACAAGCCGTGCGCGTAACGACCCAACTTCATTCCAGGAAGCGAACCGATATCCCCGCCCCATCCATCTTTCTGCAGTTCCGGGACATGCTCTGCGGAGAAAAGACCCTTTAAAAAATGTTGTTCTCCCGGTGGCTCTAAGGCTTGCGTAAAATAAAGAGATTGATAAACAACGATTCAACCTTATCGGTCAACGTCCGGCACATCTTTCGATAGTTCCAAGATCGCTTCAGGGACCCCTATATGCATTGAACCTGGATTGCAGATATACCTTTCCACACGTAGATTTTCCCACGGCACTGCTCACTTACAAACAAACAATTTTTCTGGGGACAAAAGCTCAGAACCTGTAATTATGGTCACTGATAAGAAGTATCCTCGGATTCCCTCGTAGACAATGCCGATCTATACTCACCAGGGTACTTATCCCCGCTTAAATTGACTTTGCAAATGAATTATGAAAGGTGAGAAACAGGAAGTGTGCGTCGTCATGATGGTCGGCAGTGAGACACGAGTCGGTGAGGGGCCGCTATCGTGAATTGATGGTTGAGTTTTGACACATACATATCTGCGGTCAGGAGTTGCGACGGTGAGCTGTATGTTTGGAACGCATGATTGAGGCGAAAAAAGTTCCTTGGTATTCGAAGTACATGATCCCCTTCTTCGTACATTTCGTACCTGAGCCAAAGAACCGGTTCGAGGTAAAAAGCCGGTATTGCTTCAAATATTCTCCGACTATGTAGACACGCATCCAGCACAGGAAGATACGAAATGGTGTGTCTAATTTCCACTTTGAGAGATACATAAGACAGATTAAGCGAAGAGAGAGGGACATGTTTATTAGGATTCCCGACTAGAAAGTAAGCGGGTCCTAATATCTAAAGTTCATGCATTTGTCTCAGCTACGAACCAAGGTCAGATCAAAACTCAACCTTTCATCTTAAACAATGTTTCTTCGAGTACCCTCTACCCCTTAAGCTACCAGCAGACCAAACGGTTGACGTTCCTAAATCGATTCCGAGGACCTGGTGAGAGGTTTCTGCTCAGGCACGTCTGCGGTGAGCGAATTCGCAAGTAGTAGAAGCGCCACCGCAAACCACAGCGGTACACATAGTTCAACATGTGCTTGAAAGGAAAGGCACCTGCTTCAAGTGGCATGATGCAGATTTATCATTCCGAGTTCCGAAGCCACCAACGCTTTCTGACGTGGAACACTTTCTCGTTCTCAATAGACGCGGACGGATCCTGGTATACCGGCCCCATACCGTGCGTGCACAAGGCTTTGCGTGATAATGTACTACTGTACTGTACGTCGGAGGGAGATGCTCTGTGGGAGAAGTCCGTTGGTGGCTGTGGAAGGGATGATGGCTAGGTTCAATGCAGTAGTGAATGGAATCTCGCTTGGGCCCTTTTCTCAACAGGCCAGAGCGCTTCTGGAAGCTATTGGCGCTTTCGCCTGTTTGGAGGAAGAGCTTGCGAGAGAGCGTAGTAGTGGTAGCCTCGGGGTCGGGGGATGTCACAAGCCACAAGGCTGTAGAGGGACGAGGGTTGATATTGGTGTTGATATTGATATGGATATTGGTCTTGGTCTTGATCATGTGAAAGTCTTTTGTTTACCGTACGAGGCACAGCCAGGGGACGGATGGAGGCTGAGAATGGAATGAAAACGAGCATGAGAATGTCCATTTGGTGACGTTTGCCAATGATTCGAGGCATGGGGCACACGGGGTATGGCGGATGGGCACGATTTGGTGTGGGTGATGATGAGAGATGCACGTGTGGCCATCACGAAGTACTCAGTAATAGGAACTAGAGAACAATGGTGACACTCCGGGTGATGGGGGATATCTATTCATTTCAACGGCTGATCAAGACCTCCATCTCTTTTCAAATCACCCTTTAATCATAATAACAATCAAAACATAAACATCTATCTCTACAGGTTTGGTTTGGTAGACAACCGACACGATAATCCCTAAAGCAACTCCATTCATACGTTCAGCACCGGCTCGGCTAGCGGGGCTGACTTTCTACTATCGCTCTTATCGCATTAACGTCACCAAGAATCTTCAAGCTCGAGGCTTTTCAATTATCACAATTTGTATAACCTCAATCTCCACCTATTACTACCTGCCCAGTCGCACTTGCTTCTTTTCGGCCTCCCCATTTTATTTACTAGGGCTCCCTATCTGGTGGCCTATACGCAGCTATCCCAATCATGGCTTCCGCGGCGCCCGATGCGGTACCAGTCTCGAATACATCCACGGCGGCAGAAAAGCCCCCAGATGACAAGAGCAAATTGAAAACATTTTTGGGCATCCTGACAAAGTAGGTACTCTTTCTTGGAGTACTCGATAGAGGTGCCTGCGAGGGTTGGTGGAAGGGCAGACGCGAGAAGTGGCAATTCTCGAATTCCTTGAACGCCCTTCCACCAATATCCATCTCCGCTTGCCCAACTATGCGATGGTCTTCATAAATTCAGAATGCTAATTCACTCTACTTCAGAACCATAGGCGTAGCAGACCTTGCCTCCGTCCGATTCTCCCTCCCTGCCTCGCTGCTAGAACCGACCCCCAACCTTGAATACTGGAATTACCTTGATCAACCCCACACTTTCGTCGCCATTGGAGAATCAGATGATGAGTTAGGTCGTATGCTGGAGGTCTTACGGTTTTGGTTTACTAAGGACTTGAAATATGTAAAGGGGAAGCCCTGCAAGCCTTATAATTCTACACTGGGCGAGTTTTTCAGGGTAAGTGGGATGTCTGCTTGGGCAGCTCGGTGTAAGAGATGGGCAGGACTAATCGTGTTCGTATAGTGCAATTGGGAGGTTGAAGATACGGCACCAACTATAACGCCAAGCGCAGGCTCATCTATCAAGTCTGGCAAATCCCCACGGTTGTCCTCCAGCTCCAAGAGAGCGGAGATATCCTCTCCTGGCACACCGGCCAGGTCGAACTCCAAAACAGTTCGCGTTTCCTACCTGACAGAACAAACATCACACCATCCTCCAGTATCAGCATTCTACGTGGACTGTCCAGCCAAAGGTCTCACCGCCCGAGGCTTCGATCAGCTTTCCGCAAAATTCACCGGAACATCGGTACGCGTCACACCTGGCGAACACAACTTAGGTATCTTTATCGATGTCTCCAGACGCAATGAGCAATACCGACTTACGCACCCCTCTGCATCCCTCGGTGGTTTCCTTCGTGGAGGACTGAACGTCACAGTAGGTGACGTTTGTTATGTAACCTGCAAAGAAAGTAAAATAAAAACTATCTTACACTATCTTGAAGAAGGCTGGATTGGGAAAACACAAAATAAGGTTGAGGGAGTAGTGTTTAAATATGATCCAGATAATGACGATAAAGTGAGGATCAGAGATGTACCGGAGGCCGATATTTTGGCGAGGATATCTGGAAATTGGAAGGACAAGCTGTACTTCTCTAATGGAACTAAAAACGTACGTTCCCTCACCAATTTTCCTTTTTAAGCTCAAGAACTCAAATTAATCTAAACCCCCTTTAGGACCCTCCAAACCTTCTTATGGACCTTGGGCCCCTCTCTGTCTCTCCCAAAGTTCTTCCCCCTCCCTCTGCCCAACTTCCCAACGAGTCTCTCAAATTCTGGTCGAACGTCACGGAAGCCATCAAGTCCCGACAGTTTTCCCGCGCCACAGTGCTGAAACAAGAGATCGAAGAGAAGCAGAGAGAGAAAGCTAGGGAGAGGGAACGCGAGGGAAAAGAGTGGAAGCCAAGATTTTTCACTGGTGCGGTAACGCCGCTGGGACAACCAGAGTTGACGAGCGAAGGAAAGGATGTGTTGGGGAGGTTGCAGAAGGGCGAGTGGGAGCTTGAGGATGTTGAATCCGGTGTTGAATCTAGTGTTGAGCCTGTTGTCGAGCCGGTAAGTACGGCGTAAACGGCTGCGATGCGATTGGGAGGAGCACGAATCCTGGAACTAGAGCTGCGGTATGGTTTATGGCGTTCGCATATTGAATTGACGATGCTGCTTTTTCTCAACGAGAAACACATCACACGTACATACATACATACATCATGGGTTTGCGAGGTTGACATTGTTCGCGTTGGGGGTTTGACTGCGTTGCTAGAAAGAGAGCATTGTTAGAATTAAATCTTCTACTCACACCTGCATTCACTCGCTTCATTCTCCTTGAGCTGAAGAGATGCCAGCTTAAAGACGCTGGAGACACTCGCTGAAGGGCTAAAAGATGTGTTCCAGTAGTTGTGAGAATGAAGATGGATCATAAAGTAAAACCAGTCTCTTGTATACGTCTTTCTCGTGTTCTTGTAAACCGTTCACACCTCTTATTTCTTCCTAGATCCTGACCAGAGAAACGCTAGCTTCACAGCAAACTACACATTACACAAATCAACAATAGACAAGCATCCAACCCTATAGCCAAAATAGTCACTAAGAAGTAAAAAGTAAGGAGAAAAGAGGCAAGGATTTAAGATTCCCAAATAACAACCACCTTAAATACTCATTGGTATATTATAGATGTAGATATAGATATATATCACTACTTAATTACTAATTTTCACCAGCTCCTTGTCCCAAAGACTCATGACTCAAAATTTGAGTTTTGAGACGTTTCCACCTTTGAGTTTCAAGAGAGAGGGGAGGAGGAATTGAGTATTCCTAGCTGCTTGGAAGGATATTTATTTGTTTATTCTTCGTCTTTTGACCGATCACGGTTGGTATTTACTCATTTCGGTTCCTCAGGTTGCAACGTGATATTTTTTCTTTCTGTTTGGAAATTGCTTGAAGATATAGAACAAACTCGAGCGGTTAGGGATGTCGGTGTAGGAATAGAGAAAAGCGCAAGTAGGGAGTGGAGGAGAAGTATGAAAGGCTGCGTTGAAATTTGTTTTTATCTTGCTTGTTGCAAAATGGTTTATATTATAATATAGGGTTGGGGTTGGGGGGACTTATTTGCCGCGGTTGAAAGGGATATCATACTCCTTTCCCTAGGGGTGGAATGTAGTAGTGATGTGTGGGTTCATGGGGTGTGGAGCATTTGAATGATGTTAGAAGAAGGTCAGGTGTATACGCTAGACAATGTTGTATTTTGTTTAAAGATGCGAAGAATGCACATGTTAACAAAATACTTATCAAAGATCAACATGTTGATTCTAGACATTCGCGAATTATCATCCGCATTTACTCCATATCCGCACGCTCTTAGAAAATCACAGTCAGTGCTTAATAATGATATAAGGTAAGGAGTAATAGGTAGTCATTCATCGGTATCGAAAGTCATGCTACCACCTATCAGAAATCAAAACTCCCCACCACGTCCATCCAAACTCCAGACAATGCATCTCCTTAAGTCCTCACCAAACGTAATCGATCAAGCAGTAATCCCCTCGTAAGCCCTTGTAACGGTCTTGCCCCCCAACCCAGGAACCGCAGTCAGCTGTTTCAAGCTCTTGATAGCATTTCCTTCATCATCGCTCTGCAACTCCAAGAATTCGACTAAGTCTCTCGCTTTCTTCGCTCCAACCCCGCTCAACCCTTTGATCAATGCAACATCTCGTGAGTTTACAATATCGAGGAGCTGTTTGGTCCGGGGGGTAGGATAATCAAGAACATCATCAACCGAATCAGTGAATATCCGCATTGTGGATTTGGAAGCGCGCTTTGACTTTGTTTTTCTGCCTTTGGCAGGTTCGTATGAGAAACTTTCGTCGTCTTCATATTCCGCTCCATGCATTGCAGAACCGTTGAACTCATCATCTGATTCTGTGTTTGCTTTCTGGTGCCGCGACTTGGCTTGAGGTTTTGGCGGGCTGAGCTCTGAGGATGCTGCGGGTGTTGGAAGTTGAATTATTGGTGCGGTAGCAGGCTTTCGACGTTCAACTGCTGGTGCAGTGTGTCTTGATGCCTCTTCACGCTTGGCCTGAATCTTTACACGCAGGTTCTCAATCTTTCGAACCAGTTTTACCTGGCCTGGAAAGTATGGTAGCGCCATCTCATACATCTTAAGTGCACTTCCATCCTCACCCCTTTCTTTGTGCTGCTTAGCCATAAGCAAGAATCGGAGACCTTCAGCTCTGGTTTCCTCAGCTTCTCCATTCTCAATTTTCCGCTCTAGTGCATCGAGACGTCGCTGAACCTCTTCCGTGATGCTCACTGGTGCAGCAGTTGCTGGCTGATCCAATACGCGGCTGGCTAGGGCTTCTGTGACTTTACGCTCTATCATCTGCTCAATCTTTGCTGCCGATAACTCAGGTCCCGCTCGTGCTCCCATTGGGTTGGGCCTTGAGATCTTTGTTGGACGTTCGTTACTTGCTGTATCGGATGCCCTTTTGCTGGGATTCGCTTGTCTGGCAGCATGTGTCGCAACATGAGGACCAGTAGATCTGCTCTTGTCACTATACACCGAAAAGGCTTTCAGTGGCTTATCCCCAGGCTTTGTTACTGGAGCATTTACATGAGCGTTATGTGCATTCGCTAGAGGTCGTAATGGCTGACGACTCATTGCTGATCCAGCCATCGCTCCTATCTTGCGCGGCGGTTGTGTAAACACCACCTCATTCTCGATCTCCCTAACTTCTATCCGCTTTGCTCTTGAACTTACGTTCAGCGAAGAGAGTGTATCAAGATGATAAGACCGTAATGGCGCAAGGTTAAGGATCATTATCGTTATTCCGTTGTTCTGCCCCAGACTTAAGATTCGTGTCATCTTCGACTCTCTATATGGGATTCGTTTATCACCACGCCCAATGGCATCAATGCACTGTGAAAGCACAAAAAGACTCTTGTTAATACTTGCCGACTCAACCATTCTCTCCTTTCCATTCTCTGTCCGTCGATTATCTTCCGATCCAGCCAAATCAATTGCACTGGCTGTAGAAATCAATGTTTCATCCCCATTCGTCTGAATCACTTTGACCATAAGAATAGCATGACTCCGACTACTTTCCGAATTTAGCTTTGTTCCTGCCGTACTCCGATTATTATTAGCTTCAATGTATAGCTTCTCAAAGTCCTTCAGGTCGTTGCAAGCACGGTCTGATAATCCAACCACGACCGTCTTTCCATCTTTTTCTCGTAGCGGTAACCCAGCCAGTGACCGCTTTTCGGGGCTTTCAAAAAGGTCATAGACTTTGTCGTTATAAATTTCGTAATATGAGAGGGTCACCGAGACGTTAGTTTCGCCTCCCGAATCCTTGGTGACCTTCCGGCCACGTCTGTATATGCCGCTCAGTAATCGTGGGATCACTCCTCGTTCAGTGAGCTTGAGACCACCTCTCATCGTATGTGTTTTCCCTGTACCCGTAACTCCGTATGCAAAAATCGTAACATCTAGTCCCTGGAAGAGGGATTTCAAAGTCGGCGCAACTGCGATTATTAGCACCTTGGTACTTCACAAACGCGCGATACCCATACCCTCATTTGTGAAAAGCTCCTCTTGCGATGTCCCCATGTCATAGACACCATTGAACGTAAAGCTGAACTCCTCTGCTTCATTTTTGGGATTCGGTATCCGCACCAAATTCGCAGGCTTCCCTTCTACACTCGACTCAGCCCGTACAATTGTGTCTTTATCCAGCTCTTTATCCAGAAGAGGGCGAATACGGGCGACAACTATTGACAATGTCAGCTCAGGTAAATACTATGGGAGGTTGAATGTAATTTACCTCGAACAGACATGATGCGCAAATAGGCAAGCAAGGAAGTCACAGAACGATTAAGAGAAATCCAATTGATATAGCACCGTGCCGGGAGAGAAACACTTGCACTCTGTCGTTGTTGGCGGTCCTACTGTCGCAAAATACTCGGCGGTCGAGATTCTACAACTTGTTTGGGGTTCCACCACATCTCCTTTCCAATTTGTTGCCGTGGCAACGCATGGAGCTTGTCCGACCGCACCTCATGCCTTTCCTTTCTGCACCATTATAATACTTATCATGAGCCCTTTGGATTATTGATTCGTCCTCTCTATAGCAATAAATCCCTATAATAGAACAATTGTTTGACGAAGGTTGTTACTGATTAAACGGGTGTTTTTACGACTCTGCCAAGGAATTACAGCTACAATATGCGTCGAGCTTGTAAAGTTAACAAAGCGCATTCTTAGAGTAGGTCAGGTATTGAGGTGATTTATGCATTGAGGGAAGTTGAGAGGCCAGCAAAACTCCCGAGTGCATCTACGATATTATTATGTACATGTTTTGTATTATTTATGTTCGATTTGTGTTTCCACCCCATATATGTAATATTCTCTTCCTTTAGATAACCTTCAACTTAAAGCCACACTGCACCCATCTTGTCACAATATAGATCACGGTTCCAACTGCCATCGTGATCCCACAGAAGATCTGTAGATACAGATAATCACCGTTATTCTCTCCGACAAGCGCACCACCAATAGGATTTCCCGTTAAGCCTGCAAAAGCGACAAAAAGAAAGAACGTCCCATTTCGTACGCCGATTTCACGGATCGGCGATATTTGCGCAACCAACGCAGGACCAAGAGATACGAAAGCTCCAGAAGTGAACCCGTAACAGATGGCGAAAACGATGATCGGTGCGTTGCCGGTGGCTGGTAACCAGACGGCTAAAACGAGGATAGAGGAGAGTGCACACGTTATGATCATGGTGTTGAAGCGCCCAATTTTGTCGGCAGCGATGCCTGGGAGAATACGGCCAAAGATTGAGGCTGCATTGAGCATTGCCAGAAGGTACTGGGCTAGACCTTGAGACATACCGAGTTTTTGGGCTCTGTGAATCGCATTAGCATTGCTACATAATTCGCATAGGGTATGTACATACTGGAGAATCAAGTAATTGAACGGAAGAAAGGTTCCAAAGAAGAAGAAGAAACTCGCGATGCATAATAGTACAAAGGATGTTTGTTTCAACGGACGGATGAATTCCATCACATCGAATTTTTGGGGTCTTGGAGCGAGCCTCGACTTTACGGTCAGATTGGCGATAATCAACATCCCCAGAATGATGAATGCGCAAATCCGCATGGTCCATGGAAATCCAACCTGTCTGATAAGCCTGGGGACCATGATTGGGAAGATCACTCCTCCGAGACTAGATCCCGAAGCCATGATTCCAAATGACGCAGCTCTCTTTTTGAAAAACCAGGTGCCTACAGATGCAGTGGCGGCGCTAAAGGCCATGCTTGAACCTAGAGAACTCACCAGACCCTGAGACAGTAGGATTTGATAGTACTGTGTGGATAAGGAGGTCATCATCAAGCCGAAAACATGAAGAAAGGTCCCGACTAGAAGAAGGTGGCGAGGTCCGTAGTTGTCGAAGACTTTGCCCCAGATGGGACCACCAAAGAACATCATAAACACTTCCAAGGATGGAATCCATGATACCGATGATGATGAGTATTCTCTGAGGGTGTTTTGTTGATAGTACTCTTGGAAGATACCAATTGCGTTGACCCAGCCAAAAGAGCAAAATCTAGTTGAAATTAGTATTTATGTCTAAGAATGGAGGATGGGGCAAAGCTTCTTACAGGACACACCATGCTCCAAATACAACCTGAGGAAGAGGTTAGCCATACGTAAAATATGAAGTATATAGTAGTTCTTAGTTAATATATGAGAATCAACTTACCAGCCATGCCTCCATACCACCATCCGGGAAATCTGCTGGATTCACTCCTCCCGCGACAGGTTTCGGTGGCTCGGTAGCATTTTTTTCTAGGTCCGCTTCTGCCAACCCTTCTCTTTCTGCAAACATATTCGCTTCTGTTTCCTTGTCTGGGCTTCCAACCCGTGTGTGATCTGAAGAAATTCGGTCTTCCTTAGTCACTTCTGACCCTGGGGCAGCGGTAGATCCATTCATCGCGTCCCGGTTTTTTTCATCCAGGTCTGTTGATGTGTTTGAAGATGGTATTTCCTGGGCCATGGCTATGTTTTGATTTTCTCTGATGATGAATAATATGTACTAGAAGCGTTTGTAACGTGATGAAACTAAAACAGACTGGAAGTATTTTTGCCCCCTTTCACCAGGAAATAACAGTAAAGAGTAACAGTAAAGAGAACAGGCGGCTAATAGAAGAGCATCCGACAAAACCTCCTAATCTTCTATTTCTGTAATTGTACAATTTATATATACATACATACATACATACATACATACAAAGGAAGGAGAACTCTCCAGGCTCCAGACGCAGCGGTAGATCTTAGGTTTGTTGGCTCCAATTTCTCCAGATCCTTCCCGCTAGTGACTGCTTTGCTCGGCCTTACGCTCCACGCGAGAGCCGAGCAAATTGTGAGATCGACCACTAGGTACACTAATCGCCGTAAAAACCGTTCCCCCTTACGAGAATCTACTCTACTCTACTGGTCGCCAACGCGACAGGCCACCTCGGATATAATCACGAAAGGGTATAACCTTCCGGAAAGACCAATGAGTCGTTATATGGCGTGGCTCCCTGAGCTTACAAAGTAACTATTACCAATTCAATAAACGGTCAGGTGTTTGGTACTTCATTATTTCATGGAAAGCTGACTAG
>Ga0247810_10000077_pt1 | contig 164329 bp, 158 predicted proteins | sample UWRJL119311C1_FD_179918 | JGI IMG/M metagenome (GOLD analysis project Ga0247810, IMG submission 179918) | Plant litter microbial communities from Arlington Agricultural Research Station in Wisconsin, United States - UWRJ-L119-311C-1 | ecosystem: Environmental > Terrestrial > Plant litter >...
GAAACCCTACTTTTTCCTCTTGACATAGAACGGGGCTTACGCGCTGCTAATAATAAAGAAAAGGACAAGGAATGTGATTCTTTTTGGGGTGGGGGGAGAGGGGGGGGGGGAAGGGGTAGCTGCTTTGTAGATCGCTTCTCCTTTTTTTTCTGAGAGGGAAAGAACTTTTCTTTCTCGCGGATCGTCGAGAAAAGGGGACTGGGGAGGGAGGGATCTTCAACTCCCGTCGCCTGTTGACGTCAGGAGGCGAATGAGGTGAGTGAGATGAAGGGTGGGAGTTGGGAGTTTTTTCTGAATGAATGAATGTGTGGTTAGGGGTATTCGTGTCGTTGTTGTTTTTGGTATGGTACAAGGGAAATGTCTTGAAGGGATGGAAGAGACATAGAAAACAGAAATAATGTGGAAATCTTAATCATTTATTATTATTAGGAAAACCCCCTTGGACGAGGCTAGTAGCAGTACATGTTACCTCTAAGTACCTCCTCCCAAGCAGCCTCAGTTAGGATATCCCTCAATTGTCACTTTTGGTGACATTGCCTTGCGCCTGTATCAATTTACATATTCATTGTATATCTCGTAATTGCCGTATTTCCCAATCCCAATACTCCTTCCAGCCTGCCTCGTGTGTGATGCGGTGTGCCCGGCCCATCTCCCAAAGTCCATAATGCCTATTCCTCATTCGCGTAGATCGCAAACCCATATTATCGTAAACCTATTCCTACACAGTCCCCAAGCCGGCACTCTTCACCGAGGCAAATGCTCAATCCGAAATCGCAAGCAATCGTTGATATGATCTCCACACATTGCCCAAAGGTTTAGAAGCCATGCTGTTCAACACCGATGGTTTGCGGTACAGAACACAGCTTCAATCCAATTCTCCCCCAGTTCTTGGAGATTTATGCAAACCACCCCAAGTCTGGCGAACTGAATTAGTCGGCCAAGATCGCCCGCATAACAGTGCAATGGGGACGTACCTTTACTCGGTTTACTTTCACCTTTGCACCAGCCAGATGGTAGGTTGTTGCACTCCGGGTCATCAAGATGGCTTCGGAGTCGATGATGAGCTCTCCAGCTCCTCGGGGTAGTTTGGCTGGAGAAAGCATCAATATCATCATGGCAGGTACGAAAGCGAGGTGAATGGCTAATAGCGATTGTCCACCCAGATACTCACCCGTTGTCGTAGTCCCAATTCCGGTGCGCCGCCCGGGCCTAAATCTGTACCTGAAGGTCCCGTCTGTGCGGTGGCGGAAGTTGGCTGCGAAGGAAATCCTACCGATGAGGATTGTGGTGATGTCGAGTTGTCCGAGCCCGACAACGACGAGGATTCGAATGGGAACGACGGGAAGCCCTGGATCTCTTTCTCCGTGGGCAACGGGAGATAATCCGGCCAGAAATGCTGCTGAGCAAATGCGCGTTGCAACTTCCGTCGGTGGCCGAGTGATATTCCGAGATTTTCGAAATCTGGTTCCGAAAGTTGAGATAGCGTCGCCCAACTCGAGACGCCGGATTTTCGACAAGGCTCGATGTACTGCGGCAATCCCAGGGCTCGCAGACCCTGTTCAATTGTTTTGGTCGACACACTAGGGCTGTCGTTGGATGCGTGAGGCATGGCCGACTTGTTGTCACTGATTCCGTTCATGGTCATCGTGCAAGTGTCGTTGATGTCGAGGAGTGGGCGAAGTGTCGTGTTTATACTTTGGTGAAAACCGGAAAGAGGTGAAGAGGCGAGGGGGAGGTCACGTGGTCTTGGGATTATATAAGATATAAATATATACAAAATATATGGCCGCAGACTGGAGGAAGCGGGTGGGAGAATGGGCAGTGGGCTGCCTGGACTATATACTATATAGAGACACAGATCTCTTTGGGTAATTCCAATGGCACGGAGTGGAGTGGAGTGGATGATCTGTGGCGGGTTCCCAGCGGCAGGAGGAGGAAGATCTGACGCTTTGGCAACTCTCACTTTCACCCCCTTCACACCTACACTTCCACTTCCACGTCCACCACCGCGACAACCAAGGGGGAAGAATACAACAGTAGGGGTCCTGCCACGTCTGGCGATGTCATTTGCTGCGCGGTGACGTCATGCAGCCCTGGATGCTGAGTCGAGACCCGATGAGTGGGGCTTCGCTCGTTGTGGTCTGGATCGCGGCCATTCGCGACCAATCAGAGTGCAGCGCCCGCCAGACACGGCGATCCGCTATTATATGATGGTATTATGGTACTATTGTATAATTGTCACACTAATATATATATTTATTATATCCTGTCAGTTGGGATGGGACGGTAGGAGGACTGAGTCTCACCTCCCCAGCTATATCCTGCACTTCGCACTTGAACATACTAGACCAAAGTCTCACCCATCCATGATGAATTTAGGAACACACCAAGGCATACTAGCACTGTACCGTACCACTCAATCAAGGTTCAATGCGCCTAGAAAACCCTCATCGCGTTTGTGTATTTAGGGGTCGCCCACCGCCGCGGCTAGAGGAAGGGGGAGATCCCGCACCGCTCAGAGTGGTATGATGGTGATGTGATGACGATGGTAAAAGAGGGACTGGGCTCACGGCAGACGTGAACAATTGGATACCCCGGACACAAAGGAAAGGAAAAAAAAGGGATTTATCTGGGAAGCGAAGCGATGCCACGAATGGTCCTCTCCACATCACCTACAATGGCTGGAAGCGTGGGAAAAGTTGCACACCGTCGAGTGCGTAGCTGCCCGGTCGGCATTCTGCAGTCTGGCCATGGTTTGAATAGTGGTTGATGCTGGAGGAGGACAACACCACAGACTGCGATGGGCGCGATTAGGTAAGAAAACGACCTGGTTGTGTTGTGCGCCGCGGCGAGATTAGCCCTACCATCCATAGATCGCCCGTGCATCACCGTGGTTTGAGGAGGTTTGATGGGACCCGGGTTGATTAATGGGGCCCGTGTGGCTCGATGGCCAGCGAAATGGTCCCGTCAGTAATCCGGAAATAACTCTCGTTGCTCGATGCTCAGGACATCCCCAAATCCGTGGCAGAGGGACATGCAGCTCATCGAGTGTCGGCCGGTCGTATGACCTTCCTAAAAAAGAGCACCTCACGACCGTAGGACGTATTTGTAACTGATACGAAGTTCACTAGAAGGATCAATATGACAATTTGGACATACCGATCGAGAGCGAATGACAGCCGATCCGGACCAGTGCGACTAGGGCTATCAATTACAAAAATTCCCAAATAAATCGTATGATTTGCAACCAGAAAGCCCGAAATCCTGCACACAAATGACTATGCCATTGCCGATACCTCTCTCTTCCAAGCCGACCTTGCTGCCCAGCTTGCAAGATAGATCTTCTAGACATCACGGCCACACCACGGCTACATTGACGCAATGTTGACCAGATACGGCGGACCGTTGGCTTAAGGGTTCGACAAATTGGACCCCTGAAAAACGATGCGAGAAGAAGCCGTTGGCTGGCCCAGTTCGAACAAAGAAATACCCCGCGACAGATTTCAGAAGCCCTTGGTGTTTCTTTAGTCTGTCTATTGGCTCCGGAGTCTAAATATCAATGGGATCAGGCCGACCAGCATTCAGGCGGATTGACCCACTCTGCTGCTCAAGTGCAGAATCCAATCCCGGTATCTACAGATCCAATGCCTGTTACCAACAGCTATCTCGAGGCCCTGACTATTCGATCCGGCAAATTTTACATTATGTTGCTGTTTTTCCAGTCACCGCAAGCCCCCAAACCTTTTCTACGAAGCCCCAATATCCCTCCTCCCCCTGCTTGCCCCGAAACTGTTGCACATGCTCGGCACCATGAACCAGCATCTTTTCGACTTGATATCCCTTCTTCTGCGCATCTTCTGCATGGTTCTCCACATCTTGCCAGGCGATGGCCAGATCCTCTTTGCTATATACGTAGCCCTTGACACAGCTTAAAGGCAACACCCGACTATCATTCATGGCCGCACTCGGCTTCCAGACCAACTCTCCCCAGACCCATTTCGGCAGCCAGTTCACCACCACGTACACTACCGACACGGTCGATAGCACCACCGCAAAGAAAGGTAACCACGAGAACCAACCCCATGTGCGCACGGGAACGGTCAGCGCGTAGATATCCCGTCGAAACTTGGGGATACCCGGCGCCGAATCGATGATCCAGCCTTGGACGGGTAGCGTATGACCCGTCGCAGCTTTATAGGCTGAAGCAATGTTGTAGACTCGTTTTCCGCCACCGTTGCTGAGGGAGTGGATGAATAATCGTTCCGATGCTGGGTCGCGATCTTGAAGTGCTGATACGGCTGCTTTCACATCGGAGCGCCGGCGCGTTTCGGTTTGGAACAGAAACCTAGGTAGAGTTTTAGTTTTAGTACGAGGGTGCTAAATTTGGGAGAGTGTTGTCCTCAGGAACATGGCGCTTACTCCGTGGTGTTGATGGTTACGAGGATGATGCGGGTTTGAGGAAAGAGCCGCATGTACATGCGCATGTAGTAATCGATATGTTTGGGCAACGCATTCATCCACGAGCAGAAGAGAATAGTGGTAGGATGAGATGCAGGTATTGGCGTGCCTGTTTTAGGGGGCTCGTAGAGACGAACTACAGGCGCAAGTTTGGTAAATGCTGCCAAAGGTTTGATAGCGGCTGTGTCCTTCAAGACCGATGGAACGACCGCTTCTCCTGGAACGACTGGTGGTAATGCATGCGCCATTATAACGTGCTGTTAGGTCACGTTTTTAAAGCTTGAGAAGCGATTGATGTCCACTAGATGAATACAGCTTTTGAGCTCTTCAATACTGGAACCGAGGCACTCTTCTCTTTGAACCTTTCTGATGGTACAGTATCCCAAAAAGACCCCTCTAATCCTATAGTAATTGAACTGTCTTCGGTTCGGTCGGAGGAAAGTAAAGACCAACGTTTCGGGTTGGTAAAAATAGTAGTCGCTAATATTTCCGAATCAGCTTAACCTGTCAGCCTCGCCCTCAAAGTATCGATAATTGCTCCTGCGTTGCGACGCTGTCTAAGTTTTGCTTCCAAAATTCAACTAGAATCAATATCTGAAGTAGGTTATAAGATATAAAGGGGAAAAAACCTTACATCCAAATGACAGAATGATACGTCCGTACCAGTAGGTTGATTCCTTCGACGGGAAATTTTAAGTGGGGATCGTTCGGCAGCACGTGAATTTTGGCGAGTGGGGATTTAGGGTCTGTGTAGCGAGAGATCTCAGGGGCGTATTAAGTCTCTATCAAGAGAAAGTCATGTTGTACTTCTGCTTACTCTATATTCAATTATCGAGATGAAATAAACTCCTCTTCTTCCTCAGTTATGCATAATGTAAGGTTTGCGATTACACCTCTTCCATTACTTCGGGCTACTACGGCGATGTGGAAAGTTGGTCTCGCATCGTAGACCGGATAAGGTCTCAATGTATCAGGAATATGCTTATTTGGAAAGTGATGAGCTTGTATTGAGGGAAGAAAAAGTCCTCATGTGCCTACCACGTATATTTTATAAGTGCGCAAGAAAAAACTAAGGAAAGAGAAAATAAGTTGAGGGAATATTCATCACGAACGGTATTGTGATATCCTCTCGCACAACGAAATAGATGGCTTGGAAATGCCAGGGGCTTTGGAGGGAAGAAATGAAAGAAAGGGGTAATACGTGAGTACGAGGTACGAGGCTGCGAAGTTGTTAGGGTGTATATATGTGATAGGAGTGTAGTACGTGGTGGAATCGTACCGTACCACCCGTCTATGATCCTTTCGAAAGAGGACAACCTGAAGCAGAGACCCAATTAGCGAATTTAGAAAAGAAAAGATAGATAGATAGATATCTGAACGATACTCTGTATGAACTTTCAAATCGTCTAGGGGAAGGATGGCATTTAGACGTAAGCTTGACTTTTTTGTGGCTGGCTTTATCAAAAAACGGAGTAGTGATGCGGCGGCACGCCGATTTGATCATGTAGCACGGTGAAGCCCACTGCAAATAAAACCGTACAAATCCTTTTCACGTACCAGCTATGGCATCTTCCTTTTCCTCACTTCCCAACCTTTTCCCAAAATCACACTTTTTTGAAAATGGGTATTCTGTTTCCTTCACCTCAACTGTCTCAGCATTCATTACATACTGAATGGACATCTTCATCTTGACAGTCGGCTGTACATCTGTAAAGTATATTATGCGCCATTGGAATTCTTTAAATAATCGTGTACGAGACATAGATCACGATCTCCATAAATCACAAAACCGATCATGCTTTTCCTATCGGTGTTCCTCACCACAAATACGTCCGCAATAGCTCTACACCACGTCGAAATTGCCCTGTTGAGTCAATGGGCCTTGAAGCCCACAGTCCAACCTCAACCTGCTCAGGACCATGTGATGTAAAAGCTGTTGCGGCAAGTCGCCGCGTAAAGAGATCATGGTGTGGTGGGAGGAGACGGACTATATTCGGATTCTATCCAGCATTCGCCTATCGGTTGTCAGAAATGCCATTGTAGGTGAAAAAAAACGTGCCGCCATTCGAGTCCAGCAAGCCTAGTTCGTGCTATCAACGAGGAGGGTTTGTGTATTACTGGATGGAACCTGCTCATTGGTTACCTTATCCTGGATCTCGCGAGTCTGATCCCAGTGGATTCTAGACAGAACAATATCAACTTTGCACTTTCAAAAGAGCTAATCTTTGCTCGTTGGCAGGATATCTCTATCTATGAGATTAGGATTAGGCTCATTTCCTCCATTATATTCTGAGAGAAAACGATATATCTCGTGACTTAAACTTTTATCAATTGCATAGCACTTGTGTCTGTTGGGCTCTGGATTAGACCCCTGAAACCCTAGCCGCCTCTCTTTGGGAATTTCCAAGAGTAATATTCGATCAGAGGGTTTTGGGGGTGAGGCGAACACATCTATTTATCTTTGCTGAAGGCTCGCTAACCCAGCCAGGACGTTTTGGCGTCAGCTCAACCAGCAAAGATTTAGTGGCCATACATATACATACGGCCTTCACGTATGGTCGACTCCCACTACGCAAAAGACTCCGTTTTTGCGAGATACCCTTTTATGTCCCTTATATTTGCCGTCTCGACATTTGTTCACTGGGTGTAAGACGATTGCTCAGTGTCTCCCTGGCGAAATTCTGGTACAGTCGACTCTTTTTGCACACAGATGTTCGGGATCATATTGGAAGACACAGTCCAGGTGATCTTGCGGTCAATAATGGCACCTGAGGTAGGTATTGAGCAGCGCGGATCGTCACCGCAGAGGTGAAAGAGAGTTGTGGGGTATCTGTGGGTAGCTATATACTTTACCAGGACATCACCTGCGTGATGTTATCCCATGCGACAAGGAGTGACCGGTAGCGAATAGGGAAGTGATAGGATACTGATCCTGAAGGTTCGTGGATTCAAAAGTTCTTTTGATTTACACGACAAAGTATGCTCAAATGTAGATAAAAACTCGTAAAATTTGGCACATTAGCACGATAGACTTAAGAATCAACGTCTCCCGTCTCTTTTCACTGTTAGCGACAATAAATTTAAGTCCTGTTTGATGAAATGTGGCATTCAATTTCAAGTTGTTCCCTATATAGAGACATATAAATCGCTCTGGCCCATTCGAAATAAAAACCCAACTGAATAGGATTGTCCGAAAGGAGGAACCCCATCTCAGTTGATCAGAAACTATTTCAGATAGCATCCCATTACCTCTTGCCATCCGATATCTGAACTCGGCATAAACTCAATTCTACCACATAACCTAACACATTCCTATCAATCCTTAGGCCTTACCAAGAAACGAGTACCTCTTTCCCGCATCCTTCACTCGCCGACCATCAATCCTCCGCCTCTCTTCCTCGCTCAAGCCATCGTCCAGCTCCAACAACCTGCCACCCTGTACGTTCCTCCCCGTCGTTTCCCAGTCATGCTTCCGCCGCTCGATCCACAACTCCTTGTACCGACCGCCAAAATTGCGCTGCACCCAGGCCCACGTCGGCAACGTGACCGCCTCCCGCACCACGACCGAGCCCCTGCGCCGGTCCTCGGGCGTCGGCTTGCGCCAGAAAAACGTGAGCTTCCGCTCCCACTTCTCAATCTCGATCATCTGCATGCGCCCGTCGACCAGGAGCGGCGGGTTCTGGTAGTGCAGCTCCATCAGCGGCTTCTTCTCGAGGTCTTGCCGGATCTTGTTCTTCTGTCGGTCTTTGTAGAACTTTTGCAGCTGGATGTTGTAGACTAGAATCAGCGGGCCGAGTTTGTGCTGGGCTTGAAGGAGGATTTTTAGTTAGCTGGGAGTACTTGGGATGTAGAATGGCTGCTAGTGCTGGAGTTATGCTTGGGAGATGATGGCGTGAGATACTTGTTGAGCCTTGCAACATCCAAAATTCAATAACATTTCAATGAGAAAAAAATGAAGATACGTCTTACCTGGACTATGAAGATTGAATATTACATTGTTTTTGCCGAAACCGTGCTCGTTGAGATCCTCCGCTTTGCGTTCTTTCTTCACCTCCGTGGCCAAATTGTAGACAATAGAGGACATATTTGGAGTCTTGCCTGGGAGGTTCCCATTATTTGCTGGCATCTTCCAATCGTTGTACTCGTAAGGCGTATATTTTTCATGAGAACCAATCGTTGGCGAGGAGGTTTTATTCATCTCCCGAGGACCACTGATAATCTCCAACGGAAGACCTTCTAATTGTCCAGCTGGATCTGGAGATCGTTGTCTTATTTCGCTGTCGGTATCACTGGCTATATGCAATGGTGGTAACACGAGTACTTGCTTTGCTCTATTGGTTTCGTGTTGACCTCCATTTTTCTCATCGATCGAACATATGCCGGGTATCGCTTCTTCGGTGTGGCACGAGGAACTTTCAACTTTGAGTTTGGCACCATTATTCTCATCAATCGGACTGATTGGGGATACTGCTACTTCAGTATGGCATGAGGAGCTTTCAACCTTGAGTTTGGCGCCATTAATATCCATGACTGTAGGAATACCAGTGGATGGTTTCTTGGAAGGATTGAAACTGGTTCTCTTCATTCCAGTCTGAAATCCATTGGTTTCTCCCGTAGGATGCAACGCGAATGATATCCTCTTGTTAGCCATGGTGGGATTTTACTTGAAAATTGTCAACCTTTTGGAACTCAAGACACAATCTCGAATTTGACACACGCTTGAAATTAAAGAAGTTGGACTTCTGTTGCAGCTTGAGAACAGTAGCCTGCTCGTCAAACAGTATCGCTTAAGCAAGAAGAAGTTCCAAGCCTGGACTAAAATGAAGCTAGTAGAAAGAGACGCCGAGGTATACATCAGCTTTAGCAATAGCTTTGCAAAGTTTGTAGAACAAAATAAATGTGGCCGAAGAACGTCTCACTAAAGTAGTCCAAAAGTCTTCCTCTTTACCAATTCCAAACGCCAACACGTAGATCTACGAAAGCAAACAAACATCAGCGATGGCTTTCAATGTGGTCAACACGTCTTTGCAAATCGTTCTCGCAGGCTCTATTGCTTCTCGATTTACCGACGTATGTTATGATTCGATGTCTCTTGAATACCGTCTCTAATCTTAGCACAGGAGGAAGAATATGGCCGCTTGATCGCCATACTCATTCGCATCTCTCCTAACAAATTTGCAGCGGAGGATATGGGTGAAGAATTCGCAGAAGACAGTGTTTTTGCGTTCTTCCACCACTTCCCCAACATTCTCATTCGATATCTTTCGGGATACTTCGAGTACCGCATCCGCAGATTTGAAGTAAGCATGAGGAAATCCATCAATTCACAGTATTTACTTACGTGTATAGATCTCCGTTCCGGTGCTTCACCCTGAGGGCGTCACTAGCCAAGAGGCATACTTCAAATACATGGACAACTACCTGGCCTTTTTCGCGGGCATGAGGAAGCGGACGGAAGAATTGTTGCAGGAGGGACTATGAAGACAATACTGGCAATATGTAGCATCAGGATTGTGAAATAGCCTGGGATATTCTAGCTTCAACCAGATCAATCAAGCTGATGAACGGTTTTCTTTGATGGCAGCAACTACACATGGTAATGAGGTAGCATGTTTGAAACCAGGAGAAACAAGAAACCTTCAGAGCAGTTATATAACAGGATGCTTGCATTCATTTAATTGTACAGTTAGACAGGGTTCTGCTTGTTTTGTGAATAAAGATCTCTTCTCTGAATTAAGGTCACACGTCACATGTTCGGTAAATTAGGGGGCGGCTACCGTCGCGGCTCGGCCCGGTTAGTGTCCGCCGGAAACAAAAGCCAGTCAGAACCAAAAATTAAAAAGCTGGCATTGATCTTGATTCACTACTTTGAAGACTTAATATCTACCTGCTGTTCTCGAAGTGTTTCTATGTAAACATACACTGTTGTTTAAACAGATGCAGCGCGTTTTGGTTTAACATTTACTTTGAACGATTAGGGGTCAATGAATTGCAGTTCCTAAAGTGATATCTTCTAGTATTGAGGGTATGCAACGACACTTAAAGTGCTTTTAGATTAGTCAAATCTTGAAGGAGGGGTCATATCTCCCAGGCCGAGGAATTCTGATGATGCCAGTGCTACTTTTGATACATCGTTGCTACTTGACAACAGTGGACTCTCCATACAAAGCAGGATTGTTAAGGCTGAGTCGTGATGTTATATACTGTTTCAAAATAATTTTATATTATGACAATACCTGTTTATCTAAGCAAATACCGCATAGTATCACAAGAAATATTGATGCTGTTGCTTGTTGCAAATTGGTACACTTTGCTATTGAAGAGCTTGTAGATATAGAAACCACCAAGGAATACTGCGCTGAGATGTTTCTAAACGAGATATAATTTGAGGGTGGTTGAAACTGGCTAGGTATGTTGATATTTTATCTAAATAGATCGGTATTGACATGTTTCACCTGGAGAGTTAGCCACGGCGACGTCTACCAGGCTGAATTCTAATGTTTATTCACTAGCTTGTAGAACTTTACATTCAAGTACCAGATAGCGTAGCCAAATAGTTGTGAAATTACAGTGGCTGCCTTTCATTACATCGCAAAATATTCTCCTTGTGAAGCTATGGTATTCATGGACTATTGTTAAAACACTTATTTAACGAGAAGGACCGTGGAAGATAACAGGTAATTTGGTCACTGTAAGTCAGCGTGCCGACATTAATCACACTGTAAATGCGTTGGAAATGTATAGCTTGATGTGTGTGTTGCTCACCTTCAAGTGTTATTTCACTGTGAGCTGAACTTTTGCCCTCATGTTGCGTAAATGCTAGCCCAGAGACATCTCTGTAATGTTATAAGTGAGGTTTAAATAGAGAAATTCTGAAATGACCAGTATTTGTAAAAAATAAACAAAATGTTAAATCTAACAGCTATGAAATTGGTATTCAATGTTGACTGAAATTGATGTCAAAAACAGAAAAGCCTGCCCGCTAGAACCTACTGTAATTAGCTACCAATATATATCATTAAATGTAGGTTTAGAAGTCATGTTACATCGATAGCGGTGGTCTTAATGTTTTTTAGATAGCGGTGTAGAGCATACCTTGTTGAAACTCAGTCACGAAAGAAGCGGAAAAGAATGGTATAAAAATGCGAAACCTCTGACTCCATTGATCTAGATTATTTACACAGCCGTAGAACGCCTGCGTCTGACTTCCAACCTTTTCCAGGCAATCAAAGCCCAGTCCAACGCCATGCCATGCTTGTCGTTTCGATGCAAATCGCCGATATAGATCCCGGTCCTCTTACTCAACCGGAGATGAACTCATAGTACGGCTCGAATCCGGGGAATTGCCATCACCATCGCCCTTCCCATTCTTTTTGAACTTGGCCACATCCGGTGGAAGAGGTGGTAAATTAGGCTTAGTACCATTTCCATACTTCCACTTTGACTTTTTGACGATCCCTAAGGCATCGGTTGTTGGCTTTTTCTTGATAGTGATTTTCTTTATCAGCTTTTTCTTAGGTTCTACGGCTATGGTACTACCATACTCTCCATCGCCATCATCATCATCTCCATCTTCGTTATCTGAGTTCGGAGCTCTGCTTTCGAAACTCAATTTTGAAGCTGAAAGTTGGCTAGACGATTTCATCATCTTTGGAGCCTTAAGTTTCGTCGCCGCGGTTTTCTTGATTGTTTTCTTCTTTTTAACCGGGGAGTCGGAGTCATCATCATCTTCCATGGACCGTTTGGTGGGACTTCCCCTTCCGTTGTTCTGTGATCCTGGAGCTGGAGTACCATTTCGACTACCTGCTTGACTACCACCTCGGCTTCCGTTGCCGTTGCCGTTTTGGAGCTGCATATTCGCATTTTTGGCTGCACCACGACCTCCACCTCCAATACATCGCATCATGTGTCTGTTCATACGTCGGATTGGGATATGGCTGTTGCAATTTTGGCATTTGGCGTGGGGAAACGGAATGTTTTGGCGAGGGGCATCAGGGGGAGGTGTTGTATTTGCATCCTCCTTGTAGACTTTCGTTTCTACCATATCCGCCTTTCTCTTCCCCCTACCAGGGCCCTCGGGCTTGAATGTTTGTCCGTATATATCATGATCGGGTTTGTCGATGAACGGACGTGCCTTGCAGTAGGTATCAAGAGGTTGTTCCGGTTTTCTCGCTCCTTTACCATCGATGGGATATAGAAGGCGTGGCAACCCACACTTCGGACAGAGAATATCAGTCGTAGACTGTAGGGGGTTCTTCAGGAGAGTAGTTTCGCCATTGATGACTGCCGCTGCCTCTGTCTTCACTGGCCGTGGTTCACCAGTATCCGAGTCTTCGTCAGGAGTAAGCAGTGCCAACGTTTGTGCCTTCGCCTCCACCGCAATTGCAGCCGAGTTGGCACGTGCAATCTTTTCCTCTCGATGAGTCGTGAGGCATATATCGTGAATAATATTGTAAAAGACATCATCAAGTACAGCGATAGTCTATGTGTTGCAGTCAGTAGTGTACTATCGAGGCACAAATTTGTTAATGATTTGAGTAAGAGTATAGTACCAATTGTTGCATTGGAGAAGAAGGTCCATCACCAGTAGCAATGACAATACCCGCCGGCTGGAAGGTACTGTCGTCCGACATCTTGATTTGTGTCTCCAGACCAGGCTGAATAAGTGAGCAGATTGGGGGATGTGGCTATCAGAGAAGTAGTTTGAAATGGTTGCAAAGACGTGCAAATATGATCAAAGCTTCGAAAGAAAGCCCGCACACTAGGTCGAGCAACTATCAGGATTGCAACAATACATCCATGCTTGCTTCTGTCGGCCAGCTATTCATGCGAGCTACAATACGCAATTCAATTACATGTTATATGGGTCCACAAGATTCGGCAGAATTCTAAATTAGGGTTAGTGCGGCAACTCATGGTGCTGTACACCGCCCTCAAATTCAGATCCCCACATAGAATTGTGTTTGGCGCGACCTTGGTGGGGAACTCGTGTATTGCGAATAGCTTCACACCTGTAAATGAAGAGTAGTTCGGTTTCTTTGGCACATACGTACATTAACCGCGGCAGAGCAACAATGGACTCTTCTTCTACTGAATCTCCAAGTATTGGCGCCGACCAACCTTCTATACGTTCCTTTTTCAAACCTCGAACCCCACAATACACAGCACCGCCAGTTTCCCCTAATGCACAAATTCCCATGTCACAGCAGTTTGCAAATCCTACCTCTACTGTTTCCTTGAATCATGCTCCTAGTGTGGCTTCGGTTGATCCTTCAATTACTATACAGGATACCTCAGTCGCACTATCTTCTCTAGCCACCATTGTCTCTATTCAACAAGAACATATTCAACCATTGCGACGCATAAATTCTCTACTCCTGGAAATAAACTATCCTGATAGCTTCTACAATAACATACTTGCGCCTGCTACTCTTCATCTGTCCCGCGCAATACTCTGGACCGATCCCTCCACCTCGGAAGCTAAAGTCATTGGAGGAATTGTCTGTCGCATTGATCCCTCTTTGGAACACAACTCAGATCCTAGCAAACAGATACCGATTTCTGGAAGCCATGACGTGTATCTACAGTCCTTGGCACTTCTCTCTCCGTACCGCGAGAAAGGGCTAGCAAGCGCTGCACTACAAGCTATAATATCTGCAGCTGCATCACAAAAGGATTTACATATAAGGGAGCTATACGCGCATGTGTGGACAAGTAATGAGGAGGGTCTGAAATGGTATTCTGCAAGAGGATTCAAGAGAGACGAAAACATGATACCGGGATACTACAGACGACTGAAACCAGACACTGCGTGGGTCTTTCGAAGAAAACTCAACCCCTCAGACCATATTCGATCACTAGAAGCAGCTCCTATTCCTACTAAAGTAGATTCTGCACCAGAAGGGTCAATTTCGAGAGCAGGGATGGTACATACCAAGTCCTTTCAAGATAGAAGGCCAGATATGGAGTGGAATGACTTACCTGAAGACGTACTTCGGAATACGTTGTTGAAGTCTCAAGGTCCCAAAACTCCAAGCGGAAGTGCGGGTGTCAGTGTTGCTTCATCGAGAAGTTCATCGAGAAGTGGTGTAGAAGTAAAAGCTGGAAAGAAAAAAAGACAATATCCTGCTGCAGCATTTAGTACGTGACCTCAGCTAGTATCCTTACAGGTGTGAATTCGGCTGGTTTGGTACAAAAGAGAAGAAGAGGACTTTAAAATAAAGGGGTTTTATAAGTTTTATGGTAGAAACAAAACGCATTCAAAAGCGAGGACTGGAATGTCGGATTTGAAGCACAACATATGGCGTATGTGAAGAGAAAAGGTATAGAATAAATTGGCGCATTACTGGTCACAGGTTGCTACATATTTCTGTTTAAATGCACTTGTATAGAACAGAAAGTCTAATTAAATAATTATTGATCTTATAATCACTCTGTCCCCTTTATCGCATGTCTCTTCTCTGCCAGTCCTGGTTGCTCCAAAGAAAATAGAATGACATGCTTGGCATGCTCCTTCTCTCTCCCTTTTGCTTTCTCCTTCTGCTTGGCTTCCAGTTCATCACCTTTCGTTTTCTTCTCCGTAAGCTCCGGTGCACCTTCCTCAGCATGCTCAGCAAGACTTCCGTCTTCCGTATATCCCCACATAAGTGCCAAATCGCCTTTAGTGAAAGCTGTTCCCCAGAGAGCAATGAGAACGCCAGGAACGAGGTAGAGGAGAGCGGGTTGACCATGCTTATAAATGTTGAGGACTACGAGCGTTGTTACCATACCAACTATGTAACCAATCTAGGTGCTTCGATTAGTCTTGTTCCCTCAGTGTCAATGCGCGGAAGATGGTGGACTATAACATACTATGCTAGCAGTGAAGTATGTCTTCTTGAAACTGGCTCCACTGGAGATAGAGGGAATCCTAGCGGAGAACGTATTTCCCCATGCACCTGTGGCTTCGATATACGCTGGCTTGACAAGCTTGCCATCCTTGTCCGGTATAGATGGTATACGGAGGTAGTGCAGATAAAGATCGAATCGCAAAGCGAGTGCCATCATAATACCCGGTAACACTACATCACCCAATCCCAACATACTTCCCCGTCCAGGACCAGGGAAGACAAGCTTGATGGGAACATCCAAGCTTGTTGCGACGGTTACCATGAGAGGTGTGTAAAACACCATTGTGATATCATAAAAGAACAGACCTCCCAAAACCAAACTCCCTGTCCAGAATGTCGTTGGACTCATCAACTGCAATGTCCCATAACAGAAACCCCAGGCGATTAAATTAGTGAGCCACCATGGGCGAGCGTAGAGATTGTAGCCTAAAATGGCGAGAATGCCGATAAAGAGCCCAATGAAGGATTGGAATCGCACACGGTTTTTAATGGAGATGATGCGGTGAATGTAGAGAGTGAGAGACAGGGATTGAGTTATAAAGGAACGCGCTGAAGGAAACGTCAGAGAGAGAAACACGTTGAGAGTATCTCCTGCAAAAGTGCCAACACCAAAAGTGCCGATTGCGGAAAAGTAATATCCTAATATTTTGTTGAGTAGCTTGAAGAAGTCAGTTTCGTGCCTATGAAGTTTAGGGTATGCGGAGAAGATATAGGTTAAAAGTCATCACAAGTATTGAGATTATAAATATTTTCGATACTTACAGCTGCATCTTCGAGCCACTTAATGATATAATACAATCCGGCCAACACAGTTCCAGCTAAAACCGGGAAAACAATAGCATCAGATGGCTGAAGACCTTCAACTGGTGGCGCAACTTCAATTTCCTCGCCATTCTCATCTTCGGTAGGTGGAGTAGCAGAAGGCGGACATCGCAGAGAGGCGTGTGAACCGGCGTATATAGGCATTAGGGCAGCTAGAATAAGATGAAGATACATCGAAGCAAGTCCTTTCTTGGAATATAAGTAGTAGCCCCATCTTCCTAAAAATTGCAGAGATGGACTATCTCCTTGAAAGGAGCTCAAAAATTGGTCCATGGAAAGTTTGCCTGCGAACAATATGTCAATGTGCTTCTTTACAAGATCTTTGCAAGAAGAAAACATTTGAAAGGGAAAGATTTAGAGACAAAATAATATCTCCCATATCTACCAGAAGGCATTGGAACATACTTGATGGTATACTAGTGGACACGTGTTAGGTCTAATAGATAGGTAACCTCGCAGTCCTCAGAAAATGGGTTTCCCAATTCTATATTAGACGGTAGGCAGATGTGTCTTAAGAACCTACTTCTAAACCCGATTGAAAAAGCTAGAAAGGTTTGCTGGTAACAAATGATAGAGGAAGGTAGGAGTTCAGTAGCAACAGGGATTATCAGACAAGGCTCGGCAGAAAATAAATATTATGTGGGGACATTCAGCCTTGTAGAAACAACTACATACAACCTTTTAACACGCCAATTCGTGAAAATACATACTATCACCAAACGTTTAGAGATACCAGTAATTAAACTGTATTGAAATCATCTAATAAATTCCTCAAGTCTCATTTCGTTTGAAGCTTAAGCTAATCATGGCGACCGAAATTGCTCTTCAAACTACCATGGTACGTATGCGCTGTGATCCTGAGTTCTCCATAATCTAACTATCTTGTAGGGCACAATCACTGTAGAGCTCTACCATGAACATGCTCCAAAAGTATGTGCTTCCATGCTTCCACTATGATAATTTCTCATTACTGACCTTCACAGACCTGCAAAAACTTCAAGACCCTTACCGAACGTGGTTACTACGACAGCATAATTTTCCACCGCATCATCCCTAATTTCATGCTCCAAACTGGCGATCCAACTGGTACCGGCCGGGGCGGTACCAGCATCTATGGCGAGAAGTTCGAAGATGAGATATCCCCGCTTCTGAAGCATACGGGAGCTGGAATATTGAGTATGGCGAACAGTGGACCAAACACGAACGGTAGTCAGTTCTTTATTACTCTAGCGCCAACACCTTGGTTAGATGGAAAGCATACCATTTTTGGGAGAGTTTCGAGGGGAATGAACATCGTGAAGAGGATGGGGTTAGTCAAGACGGGAGCCGAGGATAGACCGACAGACGAGGTGAAAATTGTTCAAGTTAGGGTTGTGGAGGGGGAGGAGATATAAGACTTAGATCAAAGGAAAGTGAAAAAGGAGTATGGCGTTCAGAAGGGTACATGGGGTTCAGTAATGCGGTCTTATTACCCAGGCCTGGAGTTAATTTCGCGGAAAGTTAAGTAAATTTCTTAAATAGATGAGAGCTCAGAGCGAAGAATGAGCATAGCTTAATCATAAGACAGTCTAGCCATTTCTACCTCCTTTCTTCGATTCTATCAATCAATGTCATATGCCATAGTATTTCTAAACTTCGAAATGCATCAATTGCAGCGCCCCAAGCTCAAAGCAAATAGCACGAGTGATGACACGAGCCATGTCAGTGACTTCTTAATCAGCCCCAACCCTTCTCCAAATCAAAAAGAAACTGTACATACGGAAGAACTTAACTTCGTAGTAATTTGCTCGGAACTATCACCAATGAATGGTTGCTAAGTGTAAATGGCAGAGAGCTGGGATCAGGAAATGATTCGGGCTCTAGCAAGATTACTAATAATTTGAAAATGCGGAATATACACATCATTGATCGCTCATTGGTAACCACCAAAAGAGGACTTTAGGAGAATCCTCATTAAAATCAATTCAATGAAGTTACAACGTTAATCTTCGAACCTGAGGAAAAGTACAAATAACCTGCTTCATTTCTAAGGAAAAAGAATAGAGCAGCTAATTCATTTCCAAAGCCAACTGTCAACCCTCTTTCAAGCCTCCTGGGTAAGCCGATTCGACTAATAAACTGAATAAAGGTCACTAAGTCGAAGGAATATTGGCATAGATCTATGCTGATTGGAAATACTGGATGTGAAGCAGCTCAAGATAAAGTCGAGAAGAGTAAGTTTCCAAAACGTGGCCAGACATTCAGCGAAACCAGAAATTGGGAAAGCATAATGCGGGAGAGGTCACAGACGGCTTCTGCCAAGCATGCTAAGAAGGATGAGGAATGCAATCGACTATTGTCCTTAGAAATATCTCTCTCTGAGAACTTGTAGACATGAATTACGCCAAGCTGTTCCAGTGAGAAGAACGATCGATATGAGAATAATCACAACACCGATTTCTGATATAGCTAGAGAAGAGAATACTTCGTGGCATTTACCAAGGTGTGTAAGTGAGTCGAAACATATTGGGGGATAGGCTTCCTATTCGTGAAATACTTCCTAGAAAATATTATCTGGAAGTACTGGATAAAAATTGTCTGAAGCGAACTGAAAAACTCCTTTGACTATGAAGAGTTTACTTCTTGCATGAGCTGAATGAAGTGTATGGCAACGAGACTTGGTAAAGCCAAGGGTGTCCCGCATTATAGCTTAGGATTAAACTATACTTGATTTTCCACCTCCAACTCTCTTTTCTTACCCGCAATTCAGTAATAGTCTGTGAAAATCAAAACAGATCTAAAGGCCTTATTCATTAATTTCTCACTCCTTCCTGGTGGTTGCGGTTTCCTTAGCGCCTTTCGCCCTTTAATTTCATTGAAACGACTTTTGTCCCTTCAGCTCAACGCCTTCGTTAGGGAATCTGAACGTGACAACCAATGATCATGCTTTATAGCTTGGCAGCAGCTCAGGGCTTAATCTTTAGGTGTTGAATGGAGCAAATGGCGCTGTGGCTTCCAGATTCATTACCCACAGCTCTAATTTTATACCGAGCAAGTATTCTTGCTCAATATAGAGATGGGAATCAGGTGACCTTCCTATGTTGACGGTACAATTGCTATCCGACTTACTTTCTACACGTTCTGACCCCTTTAATGCAGCTAACTCTCGTTTAGTCACAGGATTTAGGAGTATGCCGTATAAAAGAGTCCCCGGTCAATTGGCTGTCTTTGTTAGAGGTTTGGCTGGTGAATTACCTTGGGTTTGTTCTCAATTTTTCGTATATTCTACGCCGTTCTTTTTCAACGCAGTCTTTTCACAACCTTCCAATTATGAAGACCATCATACCATGCTTTGCATTTCTCTTTTTGTTTTCGGCTGTTGCTCAGATCGTATATGTCACAGATCTTCCTGCTTATACTCAACTTGCACCTTGCGCAGCGTCTGCAGTCTCTTATGCAATTAATAGTCTTACCTACAAGCAATGTGCTCAGGATGTCACTGCGCTGGCATCATGTGTATGCACCAAAGACCAAAACTCTGCAGCAGTTTCGGCAGATATCTCCAGCAATGTTCTTTCCTCTTGTGGAGCTACAGCCAGTGAAGATGTCACCAGCGCCGCGGCTCTTCTGAGAAACTATTGCACACAGGGTCCTAATGTGAATCCATTTCCAGAGATCTCAAATAGCGTCTCTCAGTACATTACCGATTTGGCAGCCTATTCAGATTTGGGCCCTTGCGCTTCGAGTGTGTTGCGCGATGTTGTTGGTTCAATGACTTATAAAAAATGTCCTGGAGCTGCCTCAGCGTTGGTCTCGTGTGCATGTCTAAAGAACCAAAACTCCCTTTTAATCAGTGGAGATATTAACAAATCCGTCTTTTCGTCCTGTGGGATGACTCATTCTCAAGATGTGGCATCAGCACACGCTGTGTTTGCTGGCTATTGTGGTCTCTACAATGGAACAAGCAACTTCCCTACGCCAACACCTCTAGCAGGCTCAATGACTTATTATCTTACCGATATGGCAGAATATTCATCACTTGTTCCGTAAGAAAAACATAAGAGACTAAAACAAAGTTGTTGGGTGAGGAAGTTGTGTGTTGAGCTGAAGGATCATGGCAAGATAATCTAAAGACAACTTCGTTGCTCCTCAGCTTTTACCTAATATTCGTAGTCATTTTGCTAATATTTAATAGATGCGCAAAGAGTGCAGTGAGCAATCAAGCTCACTTTTCACTGACCTATAAAAATTGCCCAAGCAATCCACTTGCGCTCGCGTCATGCGCTTGTGCGAAGGATGCGAATTCGGCTTCGGTCTCGACTGGGATTATAAGTGAGGTGAAGATTTCTTGTAGTACAACGGCGAGTGAAGATGTGGCTAGTGCTTTGGCAGTATTTGGTCTTTATTGCAGCGCTGCAAATGGACAAGTCATACCCAAGGGTATCACAGCATCAGGTGAGTATTGCAACCTGGTAGAGAATTATTGCTAAACTCATCAGTAAAAACGACTGCACGTCCGATAGGAGGATTTAATACAGCTAATACTGGCTCCAACGGTGCGGTTGGCCCTATAAAAACAGGATCTAACGCTCAAGCTACTGGTGATGGAGGATCAGTAAGCAACCTAAATACAGATTCAGATACAATAACAAGTGGGAAGCTGCCAATCCCATTGGCGGCAATAATTGGTATTTCCATTGGAGCTGCGATATTAGTTTGCTTGATCGTATGTGGAGGGTGGAGGTATCGTCGGAGCCGCCTCAACGAGCTATCGGAAACAAGAAACCCTTCGAATTACAGTGGGAATGATTTTGGTGGAAAAGCAGAATTGGCTTCTGTATCAGTGAGCCCACTACCGCTCAAAAATGAAGCTGCCCACATCCTAGCGTTAAGTTCTGGCATACCTCCGGTCACGCAGGAGAAACCAAGTGAGATGTCTGTTCCGCCTACTATGTACCGCGCCGAGGCACCGGGAACAACAAATTCGGCAGAATTATACCAAGGTTATAGAACGGATCACCAGACACCGGCATGGGGACAGCAAAGTTCGGCCAGGATTGAGATGTATGGGCAGTCACGGGAACCTCGACATGAGATGCAGGGCTCAAATTTGACTAACGGAACATATTACGAAATGCCTGGACATCGTGGGTAGTCAACCAGTTCTTTGGTGGCTTTTGATCTGCATATTAGGTGTTCGCATGGGATGGTTTGCCGCTTAGCGTCAAATTTGATGTATATTGGGTCTGTATTTCCGGTTGTTTGTTAGAAAGATATGTGTTACCTGTATTTGCGTCGTGTCCTGAGTATTATGCTTGATGCTCTCTGGAGTTTCATAGCACTACATGTCCAAGTTAAGCTATTAAAGTTTTCCAGTGCATCATTATCCAAAACTACGGCATATAATATGCCCCATGAAACTCAGACAGCCATCTATTCGAGCAAAGTTGCAGTAAAAGCAAAGAAGACATATCCCATAACAAGAATTCAAGCGCTACACTTGCCATCGAAAGTGCCAATGAGGTAGAAGATACCCGGATCTTTATCAAGCTGGCATGTATTGGGAGATTCGCTACCTTCACCGGTGACAACATCCGTACCGGATCATTATATGTATCACATACGATGGATCCTATTGCCATAAGTTGTGAGTGGGTCAAAAACAGACCATTACATGAGCATTACTGTAAATAAAGATGCTTTGTGGATTGAGGAATAAGATTATCCAGGGGACTTTACTTGGAGCTTTATCAGCATCTTGATGAATCAGGGGGCTTAAAACATGGCTACTCTAACTACAGTGAGTTGCATAATCACTAAAAACTACTGAATAACTTATGATACAAAATGATTTGGAGAAAGATATCGAATGCAAGAAATTTTCGGCGATGAGTTATGAGAGACGCGGTATCTCCACATTGCTCTGCTTGGGCACTTATACCGCAAGCTTTACCAAATAGAGACAAATATTGAGCTCATTTCCATGTAAACCTACCTAATGAAATTGACTAATAACCTGCTCAGCTTCGTCACGCGGATAATTTACAGGGTGTACTTGTAATTCTGATCAAAATGACACTCTTTAAAAGCCCTCACAGATGATTAAAACCCCTTTACACCATTCTGATTAAGCAAAACCTCACAAGAACCAACCACGAGGGCCCAAGTCGCATTGGACCTAATGAGATGGTGTGCAGTCTCACTTGGAATATGGAAAAGACGCAGGCCACTAGCTCTTGAACATTCAGCATTGGGAGACTTCCTTTAGAAATTATTATCGACATTGCAGAGTTCTTATCACATGAATCCGCAATATGCTTTGCTATGTCTTGTACTCTCCTCCATTCTCTAATTGCAAGAAAATATATGGCTAGAAAATGTCATAGACTAGAGAGCTCCGGTCGATTGAAACTGCTAGATTTATTGGAGCGCGATCTTCCCAAGCACGTTACTTGCTATAAATGCGAAAGGCTGCATGCGATCAAAGACGCCAAATACTACTTGGAGCCAGAAAGTCCAACTTCTCATGGCGGCCACGCCTGGTAGTAATACCCAGCTGCTATGAAGATGACCGAAAAACCAGCTTAGGATTTTATATTCATCACGACTCCAGTCTTGTTGTTGCTAAAATGGCTCTAAAACAATATCGTGAGGGGGCGGAGTATCTTAAGTTATTAGACTTGTTATCTTTGGAGACACAATACCGCTACTACTCCCAAGGCTATCTCGAGAATGTAACAGTACTCTGTCGCATTGTAGATGAAGTCCTCCTAGTCAGGAAGCAGTCTATTTTTATTGTGAAACCACAAGAAAACAAGCCATTTGACATCTGGGGATTCATGATTTGTCCTCATATTGGGTGGTTAGCTGGGATAACTGCTAACTCCACCAGACGTGATATAAGATATGCGGCAGCCCGTGGTTGTGCATTGCTATATCAAAAAAACATATTTCTGTCAAGGGAGCACCTGATACGATGTCAGTACTGCGCCACTGAGTTTCAAATCGAAATAGAATCTATCAACGAACAAAAGTTTGCAGTTATCCTCACCAAATGGCACAGCTTTGGTGGCTATGCGTTGTTTCAGAATCGCGACTGGTTGAATTTAGGTCATAATGGAAACTACTTATCATGGAAAAGATATCGTTTCCGTCTTGGATCAATTCGTGCTGCATTTGAAGGGACAATGTCGGTTGACTGCATCTCACTAAACGCCTAGTAGTCTGGAGTTAATATCACAGTATACTGGTTGCGTAGGTGTAAGAAGAGTGGTATTCTAGCTATGGAGGGAGCGAGGTTTATATGGCCCGAAAAGGCCACGTAAACCTCACGTGATTAAACAGACAGACAAAGATGTTTGACTTAAAGTCTATTTTAACTGCCAAGAAGAAACAGGAAATATTTTACAAGCCAGCGTATTATCACGATTTCAAGGGTGCGAAGCATTGTTTTTAGTACAACATGTACATCACCCCAAGCTAGTAAAATGTAATATGTTACAGCAAAAATTCCACGATAATAATCACATCTTGAAATCCTAGCTTCCAACCTGTTTGTTGCAAGAATTGGAAAACCAGGCAATTCTGATATCTAAAGCTAGCTTAGAATTATATGGCTACTTAAATTCATCATCTTCCAATTGTTATCAATTTTGCTATTTGCCAAATCTATCTCAGCGAATAATTCAGCTTCTATTGCATGCACTTTCCATGATTGGGCCAGCCTAGGAAGGGCGCGCAGCCCACAGATTGCCAATTATGTAGCCGCCAGTGCCATGGGTTTGTTGCTGTTTCACCTGTGGCCCTGCCTCATAGCTTATCTATTTAAAGAAGAAACCTTCCCAAGTTTTCCATCACAACAGCTGCCAAAGTAAAAAGGAGACTCCACCCGCCACCTACCATGAATGCGCAACAGAGCATATTTGGGATTCAGGAGCTTTATTGCCCCAAAGACGAGGACGCTACGATTGAGTAAGTGTCCGACCCAATCATCTGTTTAACCAACTAATAAATCTAACTCGACTTATGGCAGTATTGTTGCAGTTCATGGTCTTACAGGGGGAGCATTAAAGACATGGACAACTGATGATGGAAAGACATGTTGGTTAAATGGCAGCCAGCTTCTGCCAAAGTATCTCAAAAACGCGAGAATTTTGACGTGGGGTTATAATGCAGATATCATTTCATTACTGGGGAAAACACCGAGCTCATCTGATAGAATTCTGCAGCATGCTCAGACTCTCGTTGCTCAATTGCATGCGGATAGACAGGTACATTGGTCATTATTAGCTCAGCAGTATCGTGGCTCACAAAATCAATAGCTTGAAGGAGCCACCGAGAGACCCATCATTTTTCTCTGCCATTCATTGGGTGGCATCATAGTCAAAAGGGTATGTGGTGTCTGACTTTAGTTCTAGCCATTATAATAACTGTGCAGGCTTTGGCATATTCCCATAGTAGAACGGCTTCTAAGATAGCTCACTTACACTCTATATATACCTGTACCTACGCCGTCCTATTTTTTGGCACTCCGCACAACGGATCCAACAAAGTGCGCTTGCTTGACAGTCTTCAGAAAATCGCGTCACTCACAATTCCGAAGAAAGTGTTACAGTCTGAATCCAGTTTACTTTTGGCACTCGAAGAGGAATCAGAGACCTTACAAAACATTACCGACCAATTTGCTCCGCTCATGTGTAGATTTAGGATTTTCTTTTTCTGGGAGCAAGAAAAGACAGATTTGAAGTACACCAGAGACTTTATTGTCACAGAGTCAAGTGCCGCTCCTATTTTGGACGATACCGAGAGATCAGGCATCGCATCTGATCACAGAGGATTGTGTAAGTTTGAGGATAATCGTGATCAAGGATTTCGGATTGTGGTTGCTGCATTGCGAAGATACAGTCAGGAGGCTACAGAAGTTATCCAGGCGAGGATAAATAGGAGTACTGCTGCTCTGAGCGCGCAGCGGTGGCACGACGCGGGAGAGTTAATAGGAGCGACACAGAGCTTCGATATACAGCCAAACACAGCAGTGAAGAAACTTGGTGAAAATGCTTGTGGTGATTCACAGCCAGGAACACCCACGAAGCTCCATACAGTGTTGAATCCTACAAACAAGTAGATGAGATCTTACCACGTAACACTTAGCAACCTTCGAGTAGATAGAGATGCAATTTCGCCTGTGTGCCCGTTGTCATTTATCAGAGGATCCTGCAGCTTATGGAGCCGAGATTGAATTTTCTGCGTTATGGGATGCGCTATCATCAATCTCACTTTGGCCCTTTCAAATGCTATCTCACAAGTTTGGATTGCCTTGTCAATCTTACCATGCTTCTCATATAGCAGAGACATTTTCCACAAGGCGTAGACAGTGTCAGGATGCTCAAGTCCACGAGATTGCTCAAGACGTGGAATAGTGTCAAGCATAAGCTTTTCAGCTTCATCGAATCGGCCTTGTCGCGCAAAAACCCGTGATAGTACCCCACATCCCATGAGAACTCCCAAGTGATCCTCGCCAAGGCTTCTTTTCGCAGCTTGTATTCCAGGAATTATCATTTCCTCTGCATCGCGTAGATCTCCTATTTCCAAACAAGCTTTTGCGAGGTTACACAAAGCCCAGAGAGTGTAGGGATGCTCTTTTCCTAGCTTCAGCTTTCGTTCCTCATAAACCTCGCGCATTATAGATCTAGCTTGATTATGATCTCCCGAGTCCAGCAAAGCCATCGCAAGGTTGTTCATAGTAGTGAGAGTATCAACATGCGTTGCTCCAAGAACTTCCTTTCGAGCGCATAGAACCTTACGGTGAATAGATGTGCTTTCTTGGTATCTCTGCCAAGAGCCTAGAGTGACGCCGAGGTTGTCTAAAGCTGCTAATGTGTTGATATCTTTAGGACCAAGTGCTTTTTCCATTCGTTCCACCGTAAGCTTCTGGAGTTCAATAGCTTCATGGTACTGGCCATTCAACCAGTACGAGCTTCCTAGCTGGTTCATTGCTATTAAGGTTTCTTGATGTTCAAGACCTAGCACTCTCCCTCGAGCTTCAACAACGAGCTCTTGTAACATGATTCCTTCCTCTAAACGCCCTAGACCCCAGTAGGTGGACGCCAGAGCCAATGCAGCCTTCGTAGTCAGACCATCATCATAGCCTCGACTTTGTACTAACGCATCCTTCACCATTGATAGCAGTACCGCAGCTTCCTCGAAATGGCCTCGTTCAAGGTAAACATAACCACATTTTGCCGCCGTAGTGACGTTCTGACGAAAAGAAACCAGCGTCGTGTGTTGAAATAGAATAGCAAAAGGAAATTTCAAACCACCGAATGTGGACTGGTAATCAATTATCTTAACAGGGCAAGCGGCAAGACTAGCATCCAGATGCGGTAAAATATCACGCCGGAAATTCTCATGGGCGTCGCCTGTGTCGTCGGGAGGTAGTAAAATAGATTCAGCAAGTGTGTTAAGAGCGATTTGCGCCCAAAGAGCTTGTTCTCCAGTACCAAGTCGATCACGCGCCCAAGTGTGAACCACTGGGTGTAGAGAGAAGCTACTATACTGGCCGTCATAACTGATCAACGAGAATGAACGCAATTCATGCAGTGCCTTTCTAAACCTGTAAGGGTCTCGTATAGGTGAGTTTTGTCTCAGGAATTCTGGGAGTATTAACGATGGCTGCAAACGAGAGAGTATAGCGTTCGAGATTTTGGCAGAAATAGAGCTATTCCCCGATTTCTTCAAAGATTTCGATCTATTGTCGAGCGCCTTGGTAAATAAAGCCAGCGGAATATTCTCAAAGTGGTAGAATGCAACAATGTTGAGTAGCTGCGCGGCATCTTGACTGGCCTCTAATTGTCGCTTTTCCAGGGAATCCAGAGATAGTCCTAGTGTGTAATACACGCTGTAAGGGTTGAAGTCATCATTTCCACCCGACCGTCTTTTGATCGCTTGTTTTCGATACTGTTTATAAAATATTAGGTAATCTTTCATGTCGCAAATTCTTTGAAAGATCAGTGATCCTGCTTGTATTAGTGCAAGCGCAAGATAGCCCAAGGCATCGGCGATGGCGTTTGCAATCTCTTCGGTGGATGGATCCCAAGGACTCGACATGCCGGCTGCTTTAAGTAACAAGGAAAGTGCTTCTCTTTTTTCCAATCCCTTGAACTCGAGACATCCACTTGTTGCGTGCACTTGAAAATCTGGGTTCAGTGTCGTGACCAGCACATATCCTCTATCGCCTTCGGGAAAAAGATTTTGTAGTTTTAAGCTAGGCTCATTGGCATTGTTGATGATCAGCAGCCAAGGTTCGTTGAGATTAGAGAGCCAATGCTTGCCAGCACTCTGAGTAGCTTCGAGATTTCCGATCTTGCCCAACTTGGCATACGAATAATTTGCTGTATCAGCGGAGGTAGCATCAATCCAGAATACTCCCCAGAATCTAAACCGTGTCACTAGAGCATCTAAAGTTTGAAGCGAGGTCTAAACTTACCTTTGTCGATGAGTTTGAGCAAAGTGACAGCAGAATTGAGTTTTCCCGGAGCCAGCAATACCATATATAACAAACCTTCGTTGTTGATGAGGAGAAGCCGGAGTTTTGTCTCCAAACAAGCACTCTTCTACTTGCTGCGACATGGCTTCTCGGCCCGTATAGATACTACTCACGACCTCGGGTAGGTAGAAGTGCTTATTTCGGCTATCTTTTGAAACTCTCCGACGGTACTCTATCGGCTGATTCTCATTGTGTACATCATAAATTGTACTCGTCAATTCAGATGCCTCGTGAGATCGAATTTGAGCGATAAGATTTGACGCGCGCCGGTGCCGAACCGCAATGATAGGTGGTGCCATCCGGCAGTAGCGTGCAAGGGCCTCAATAACTGTCCTAAAGCTTGAAGAGCTGGTATCAAAAAACTTAACCATTTGCGAATGGGTTGCATGTATACCAGCCCGCTCTGTGTCATCTAACATCGGAGCTGCAGAATATTCTTCGACAACGAAACCAGCCCACTCTCCGAAAGTACTTTCCAATTCTTCCCAAAAGAAGAAGATATGAAATTGCTTCATCAGTGGAGCGAATTCCTCAGTAATCTGTTGCAAAGTTTCCGAGTCCTTTTCGATAACCGATAGAAGCTCACTTTCACGGAATTTTGTCGCAACACCTTCATGTGACATTGGCACAAGCCAGTTGGATTTATCGGTCCCATTGTGAGGAGTCCCGAAAAACATGATTGCAAAAGTGGATATAAAAATCGAATTAAGATGCTCGACATTTTTTGACCTTCGTGATGCAGAGTATGCTAGAGCCTTTTTCAGTAATACACCTCCTAGTCCATGGCAGATGAAAATTATAGGTCGGTGAGAACATCCTTCCAGCGATCTATCTGCCTGTAGTTCTGCAACGAATGTTTGTGCTTGTTGCTGAATTCTATCTACAGAACTAGATCCATAGAATGACGCGGCGGAGGCATTGTAGCCGTATGTCAGCACCCTTGCTGTTACTATTGATCTCGGAAGCAAGTGTTGAAGCCATAGAACTCCGGACTCACGATCAGTCCAGGCCCCTAGATGATCTTCGTTTAAGCCATGTACTGCAACAATGCTAAGTTACAAAGTAAGTGTCCGTACAATCTTAGGGAAAGGGCTTCCATACTCAACCAATAGTTCATTATTTTGCTTGCCTGATGTATAGTCGATATCCTTTAACGTAACTAATGGCATCTGGAGGCTATTTTCGGGCTAGTCTACACGTAGCTGTAGTATAACTCAAAGCTCATATAGCAAATCCAATTTGATGAACAACCTTCCATTATTCGAAGCAATGAACTACTCTAGGAGTGAGCGTTCCCTGCAAAATCGTATATGAATTTTTTTTTTTTTATAGACACGCGTTACATGAACAGTAAAATACAAATGGGGACAGCGAACAATAGAAGTCAAGGATTGCGGTGATGGTATGGAAAGGCACCAAACGAGATATGATGATATTGCTGTAGAAGGAGATTTGAGAGCTGCAGCCACGAACGGGAGTAGCGAACCTTGCATCCGCTGTATATGATCCTGATGTTACCTTCCCTTCTCGTCATACAGTGCATCGGTTTGTCCGTATCGGCTGTTACTCTCCTGTAATTTTTAGCGCTTTGATGATCCTTTTCCTTGCTCATTGGCTGGACAATATTTCTGATGTAACGCGTAGAGACAAGCGCATGGCATTGAGGTTAGAACTTCCCATCACATACATTACTCCTGAATTTTCTCGATCCAACAATTTGGTAGCGCCCAGTACTCGAAACAGTGTTTGTATTACCTCCATATTTCTAAACTAATCCAGCTTCTCTGATTGGCGGATTAGCTGCTTCTCCCCTTACCCCAGTATACGCTAATCTAACCGGGTAAGTCCGGGCGGCTCGAGCTTGACACTATCGTGGCAACATAATGTTTGATTAGTGCTTAAGCTCTTGATACAGTACTGTACCGTCTACAGCAAATCAACATAATTAACTTAGGCTCGGTTTTTTACCATTGGGAACCTTTTAAAATTTATGGTTTCCTTTTCAGATATTCTATATCCTATAGTCATATTTTACCACGTAGATTTATTTTGGACTTCCCATCGGCGACAGCTAGAATGTCCACAGTTGCTCATGATTTGCCGACTTGGCTCATAAGCGGATCGCTCTCATCGTCGGTTTTATTGTTGATTATTCTGTATTGTATATATTCTGGAACAACAAAATATCTAGAATATCGTGTAAGATTATTTTTAGGATTAAATGCCATCTAGTTACTGATTGCTGTGTTTTCAAGGCCGACGTTGCCTTTGGTGCATACCATGGTTGTTCACCACCACCTCAGCTGCCTAATCATTGGCCTCTTGGAATCGATAGACTGAAAGAACTCTGGGATTCCGACTCGAAGGGGCAGCTGCTGCCATTCCTCTGTACAGTTGCGTTAGAATATGAGCCTAGAAATATGCTATCTCAGTATCTGCTTTTCGGTCCACGAGTTTGGCATATACTGCGTCCTGAGAATGTCGAAGCTGTCCTCTCAACCAACTTCAAAGGTCAGCCATTTGTTGTCCCAGAACTAAACATCACCCAATAACACATTCCAAAGACTACACTTTTGGAGATCGTCCTGGGGTGTTTGCACCTCTCTTGGGGAATGGAATTTTCACCCAGGAGGGGGAAACATGGAAGCATTCACGAGAGCTATTGCGGAAGCAGTTCGTTCGGACTCAATACCAAAACATGAAGCAGTTTTCTGAACACGTTGATAATCTATTAGAACACTTACCTGAAGATGGGGTCATAGATCTACAGCCGCTCTTTTTCAATTTTACCCTAGATATAACAACAGCCCTATTGCTCGGTCAATCCGTTCATAGTTTGAAGTCAGACATCTCAGATAAAGCTGAAAATACGGCTTTTGCAGAGAACTTTAATATAGCTCAGAAAGGTTTGGCCAGACGGTTTCGCCTTGCTCCGTGGCACTTCTTTTATTCTCCTCCGGAGTTTCGACGGGCCTGTTCCCAAGTTCATCAATTTGTGGAAAGTTATATCGAAGACCTAAATTTACATGACAAGAACTTAGATGAGCAGGAATCACATGGTTTCATCAATCAGGTCGCTAAAGAATCTGCAACAAACGAAGATCTTCGCAATCAACTACTTAATGTGTTGCTTGCTGGACGAGATACCTCGGCTTGCTGCTTGTCTTGGACAATGTAGGTGCACTTAAATGACCCACTGCTTCGTATTAATGCTGACTTGTTCTGGTTTTAGCCGCCTCTTAGTACGCCATCCCAAGGTCATGGACCGTCTTCGAATCGAAATAGCATCTGTCATGGGTGATGATGAGCATCCGAGCAGAGAGCAAGTGAAGAGAATGATCTACCTGGATTGCATCATCAAAGAAAGTATGTACCATGATTCTCAACCTGAGTGATTACTACTATTAACACGATATTGCTTCTTCAGGTCTTCGACTCTATCCACCAGTACCGCTCAATAACCGATGTGCTAGAAGGACAACAATACTACCCACAGGTGGGGGATCAGATGGCAACGCTCCTATACTTGTGCGGAAAGGAGAAGTGGTGATAATGTCCCAATATGTTATGTCACGGAAGAGAAATATATTTGGTCCAGACGCCGATGACTTTCGTCCAGAGCGATGGAAAACTGGCGAGCTAGCCAACATTGGCTGGGCTTATACCCCATTCAATGGTGGCCCAAGAACATGTCTGGGGCAAGATTTTGTATTGATGGAGATTGCATACACGATAGTGAGGCTCCTTAAAGCATGTCCGGTCATAGCTTTGCCAGTTGGAGAAAAGAATGAGCCGGTTGGGATGGAGGAGCAGTTGTTGACGTTAGTACTTTCTAGTCGGAATGGGTGCAGAGTGCACATCAAAAGAGAAAAAGGCCAGATAGGAGGTTAGACCAAAACCCTGCTACTTCGAGCTTTGCCATTATCCTGTTCTCGCGATACAATTGATGGTCTGATGTCTATTTCCTTTGAGCTTGATCGGGCTTCGGGTTGGGGTTCGTCTTTCAACCTCATTTGAAGGCATCATAGTAAAACAGGTCTCGGCTCAGATTAACAAAGGTATGAGTTTTAGGACACGTGTGAGGAAGCAGATGGTAGGAATAGATTATGTAGAATTTGTCTGGTTGAGTGTAGGAGCACCTCCTAGGATTGGGAAGAGATGCGCGACCTGGAAAGAATTTAAGATAGGACTAGATGCGTAAAATCACAGATATTTGTTTACTATTCTGATTTTTCAAGCAAAAGAAGAATACAGCTGCCTAAAAACATGAAAATTACTGTGAGCCAGGTTTATATATATCTAGATAAATTACTGGAATAAAAGATCTTAGCCAAGCTCATTTAATCCTTATCTCTCGAACAACTCTACTCCTTTAATTCTCCATATACTAGTGAGGTGAATATAGGCGGTAAGAGCATAAGCTTAAAGTTGTCTTGCGATTCCATCTAATTTCAATATACGTAAGAGATAAAGAGCAGAGGAGAATTCAACTTTAGATCTACCTGAGCAGATACATTCACATTTTGAAAAGTATACGAAGTATCTCATGAACGAATTCAATCGGGGGTAGACCGCTATAAAATCTATGCAGCCTGGGCCACCTAAGAAGGCACCCGCGCTCTAGGAATACCCATGTATTAGCCATTATAAGGGTGATTGCGTGAATTGGAAAGCTGGGAAACACCAGGTCATCACGTATGAGGGCGCAAACCTTCACGAAGGGAGGGACGACAATATACGGACGCGAAGCCAGTTTGGTGTTTTGACAGAAATTCTCCCGTGTAGCTGCAAGAATGTATCAAACATGCCACTGATGAAATCGGTATACTGCCTTGTTTGGAGGGCCATGTTTCATGTGGTCCTGTTGACTGATACTGGAAAGAAGCAAAACTTGACGGCAACTAATCTTTGAGACTGATGAGATTTGATCCATAAAGAGAAGTATTTAATGAACTCATCCAAACTCAAGTGGACATCTTGTCAATACATTGTGGCAGATTCGTCCAACTCTGTTACAGAGCATGTGTACTGAGGAATGCAACAATCCGTTAAGCAGTTGGCCTACATATTACATATGCAGGTTATTAAAGCCCAGCGCTACTATAGACAATAGATGTTAGGACAATGAGCCATTGCTCTCAATCATAGAGTTAGTTACTGTTTTGATTATAGGACTCTTGTTTGTTAGGGTGACGCTGTGAAAATGTTCCCCACTTGCTCGGTTAAATTTTAGATCTTGGCGCTCCCACAACCGCGAGCTGGACCTTCACCCGAAGGCGACAGCAACGAGAGATTTGGATTCGCATCTCAATCTCTACAAACAGTACGTAACTTCGCATCAGCCATACTAGCTGCACTTTTGTCATTACTTAGACACAAGGCTTGTACTGTTGCCAGTCCGCTGACAGAAGTTGTAGCTCAACGACCATCCGCATTTCCCGACAGGTCAAAACCGCAATTATGGATTTGGAAAAGTTAAAGAAGATGCAGGAGAGGCAGCGCGTTGGTATGTGAATTCCCCAAGAGAACGGACTTGTCAGCTTTAAAGCTAGCCTGGTGTTTCGTGAGGCTCCAAGACAGGACAGCTAACATTTAAACAGGGTATGTATCAATTTCCTCACCACCTCGAAGATGCAATTTGTTACTACGATTGGGAATCTACCGCAGGAGAAAGGTCGAATTGCGAAGATGGAATGCTGATGAAGTTTAATAGTGGAAAGGGAAAGCCAAGAAGAAAGGTCATTCCTAAGCACAAGAGCACCGGTGGAGATGACAAGAAGCTACAAACACAATTGAAGAAGCTCAACGTTCAGCCAATTCAAGCAATTGAGGAGGTCAACATGTTCAAGGCTGATGGAAACGTTATTCACTTCGCAGCTCCTAAGGGTAAGGACAACTACTCCCACCGCTACTTTGGTTGTGGTGTCAAGAAAATGAAGCTCACCCAAGAAAATAGTTCACGCCGCAGTTCCATCCAACACCTTTGCCATCTACGGTAACGGTGAAGACAAGGAGCTCACTGAACTCGTACCCGGTATTCTCAACCAGCTCGGCCCCGACTCCCTTGCATCCCTACGAAAGCTTGCCGAGAGCTACCAATCCATGCAAAAGCAAGAGGGCGGTGAAGGCAAGGACGATGACGATGAGGACGATATTCCAGATCTGGTTGCAGGAGAGACTTTCGAGGATAAGGTTGAATAAGCGATTTCTCATACTTGGCGAACGGAAGGCTGGATGTGAGCGTTTTTCGCATGGTTGCATCAGGAAAAATAGGCAGGAATCTGTGTCACTTCTGCCAATGTGCTAAATGACCAGGTTCTTAGTAGTCCTCGGGCAATATGCTTGCTTGTACAAAAAAAGAACAAAGCAACTATCACGCATTTTATCTGCGACCCCAAAGTGACAACGTGAATCGGCTGTGGAATTGAAGGAAGGTGAGATTTGACTGCACTTATAGCACAGAATTGTTACGTCAGGCCACAAATTGAGTAGTGTAGATCAAAGAGTCGTGCTTGAGCTGCTGCAATGCGTTTTGGAATGCATGATAGTAATTCAACAGCCTAGCGATACTGTCCTTTGGTATGTTTAATAGTTTAGTTTCAAACTCCATTGGCTACCTGCTATTCCTCTCTTCTACCCACCGCCATCCTCAGACACCTTCTATTCAATTCGTATGGACAATGGCAATAGTCTTAGGTGTTTCAGCTTTGCATACTTAGCCAACGCAATTTTGAGAGTTTACCTGCTAGTGATGATGGAATTATTGGGTTTGAGAGCTGATAGTACTACGAGAAAATTAAAGGTGTAGTATGGGACCTGACTGATGCCATTCTTTACACATTTAGTGCTTATATTGCACAAGACACCAATTGGGCAACCTTCGATTTTGATGCAAGCTTTGACTGGCATTCTCTGAGGAATTAGGGTTTCTCTATTTTTGAATCAACGCATCCCCATCTCTCATCCCCTACATTTGTCACCCAATTCTTCAAAGCTTTCTCTTTCGTTTCTTTCTTAGCAATCATCCTTGGCTTCAGGTAGTCGCATCGAGATACCTCAATATAGCTACTCGCATTTAGAGCTTGGTAAATCCTAGGTATAGCCACTAGAGCGGAGATCTCTAATGCTAGCTTCCAGATAGAGCGTCGACAAGCACGTGATGAGCCCAAAACATCGTATTTCTTGCGGCCTTGCAGAATTCCACCGATCAGCACTTCGGTTTGAGCAGCGGGCGAGTTGGTGCCAGAAAAGATCCAAGAAGCTGCGATATTCGAGGCTACTAATTTCTCTCCTTCCTGCACCATTTGTCGTCTACAGTATTTAAATTCATGGCTCGTAGTCGTAACATCGAAAGGTCTGAATGCGTATCCTCCTTCCCAGTAGCTGTCTTTAACTGGGGACATACGGCCTGATGCAGAGAAAGCTCTTTTACAAGCTATTGGCGAGTATTGGGATGACGGCAATGTGAGGGATCTCAGATAGATTGAGGATGGGGAAATAAGTAAGGAGGATATAGATGAAAGAAGGGATTTGCACTGAGCTAGTGATAGTTTATCGGAACAGGATTTCGAGAGTGTAGGTGGTGCGTCTGGACGTGATGGTTTTCGTCGAACAGTTCCTAGTGCAGAGAAATAAGAGCGGCCATGTAGAACTTGCTGATCGTCCCCCACGGCAAGAGGTAGGGCTGTTGATTCCCATGGCGTAGCATCTTCTTGTGCGGCCATAGTGAGTTCCATACTCGCATCTCCACCTGGCAGACATTAGATGTGTTTTCAGTTAGGCCTAGAAAGAAGTACATGGGGCTTCAGAACAATACATATGCAACTCAATTCCATCTTTCAACACAAAAGGTTGAAAGTCTGTTTCCGTTGTTTCATCTTGTCTACGGAAACGGATATACTCAGACCCAATATCCGGAGAGGAAACTAAAACAAGGCATTGTTCTAAGAGAAAACGGTTGAACGAACGAATAGCAAGGATCTCAGCATGCCAATCATGGAGGACTATTCCTTGAGCAGTTGAAATTTTGTTATGCGGTAGACATTTCATACCCGTACTATTAAAGTTAGCTACTACTCTACCTAGGAACTTGAGGGTAAACCGTGTTTACGCTACTGATATACATGAAAGACCAAACTTTCCGCTAGCAACGATACCACTTAATGGTACCCATTCTTTTCCTTTAGTCCCTCTATTCAATGGCTTGGCTTTCTGAGGCAACTTGTCATATTCTTGCAGCACGGCGAGAGCTATTTGATCGCCGTTTATATCCATTGCATTTCCCTATATCCATCTCCAGAAAAATAACAGAAACGTGCACGGGATGTAAATTTATTGACATGAAAACGAGGGTCAACGAACGTAACACAAACGATGAGGCTGTAGCTCCATATTTAAACTTATATGACCCCACCTTTTCAGCCTCGCATCCGACGCATCCTTTGTACAACTTAATGAAGAAAGAGGAGAGCGATTTCAGATAATTGTACTGGATTGAATATGAATCCTCTAAGTAAGTCTTTCCTCTGGTATACCTAGGCCCTCTTCAACCAAGGTCTAAATACTTACCATGAATTTCCTAGTACCAAAGGGCAGAAAGGTACACATCTTGCGCCGGGCCGAACAACAGCGTATTACTGACAACATTCCAGCCAAAGTTTGAATTAGTTCTGCGCGTAATGATCTCTAGTATCTTTGGCAGACTGTTGCTAACGATTATACAGATCTATGACTTAAACAATGTCCCCCTGGTTGCAGGGACCTCTCATGTACGATGGAGTCTCCCCGCCTCGACAGGTACCGAGCATCGCGGGCGAACCGAAATGGCAGCAATCAAGGATAACAAAGTGACATGGAACTACACGAAAAGCATACCTGTGCGAATTGTCATTGATAAGAGCAACAACTTGACGGAGACTTTTCTTACGCTAGAAGTTATCCAAGATTATAGCGGTGGAGGAAGAGGAGAAAAGATAGTGCTGGGTGAATTAAAGCTTAATCTTGCAGAATATGTAGACGAAAGCGAATCGGTAGACTCGGAAGAAGGAGTTGTGCGGAGATATCTGATGCAAGAGAGTAAGATCAATAGTACACTAAAAATTGGGATTGCAATCAAACAGACTGAAGGAGACAAGAATTTCGTTGCGCCTCCGTTAAAAACGGTGCCTGTATTTGGGGGTATTGCTGGTATAATGTCAGGAGAATCTACGAAGCCGGATGATGGAGGAGGTAAGTTATGTGTGTGCTGAAACGGCCACGTTGAGATCTAACTTTTGTAGCTATGCCAACGATAAGTAGAGGTGGTGATCATAATGATCTCCAGGATCTATATCGGCAGTCTGTGGCGGCATCACTATTTGCGAACCCCAATGAGTTTACCGCAGAGGAATGTATAGAAGACATTTTTAATGGTGGAGATGGATGGAAAGGTGGTTGGCCAGATTCTAAAGATAAATCGAAAACCAAACCTAGAATACCGGAAGAGACAACTGAATATCGGGCTCATCATATGCGAAATAAATCGGATTCGAGCTTGAAGTCTCAGTCAACCATCAAGGGGCATACGAGGTTAGGACACAAGCATTCGAGAAGTCAGGATTTGCGGCATGGATCTGGTATAAGTACGCCGCCCGAGGAGCCTACAAGTAAGTAAAGCAGACAATATGACTTTGTATATTTCTGGGCCATTTCGTTCGTTTATAGACTTGATGGCTAACCACTTCCCACTAGGCTCTGAGAGTTCGGAAAGAGGAAGGCCAGGATTCAGACCTGCTCATGAAGTGGATGAGTTTGAGATGCGAGATGATTTGGTAGCTTGGAGGTTACCAGGCCTGTCATCTACGTGATACGCAGAAACTTCCCCAGTGAAGTATTACAACAATTATACTAATTTATGAGCTATGATAACATTTTTTTCCACTGCAGTTTATTGTGACACGTTGTGATGACTCGACGTTCAAGATCGTTAAACAAATCATGATGCTTCAGATTTTGTGCGGTGTGTATATCGAAGGGGTTTTCTTTCGCTATGGCTTTTCAACAGATCACTTTCGCTGGATAACCTCTTCCGTTTACAACGTACCACTACAGTCGATCGTAAATTGATGTATTGAGCCGTGACTGACTATGAGATGATGTCTAGAATATATATACTATGCATTATCGGGTTGACTACAAGCCGCTGAAGCACTAATGTGCTTGAATAGTTGAAAATTCTTTCGGACTGATATCACAACAGGTTGGAAAATAGAGGAAGCGGGCTCTATATGCACAAGGTTGAGTGTACATAGGAGGGTCATAGAAGGGTCGCTTGACAAACACTTAATCGTAAGTCGTAAATCGTGTGCAAAATATGGTAAGGAACCACAGCTTAAGCCCGTTAGAAAGATGTCTTATTCTTGCCTTTGGGTGATTTTAGAAAACAATAAAGAAAACTGCTGCCAAACATCCCGTTTATCCCATTTTAGTATAGTTCTATCCATTTACTACTTGTTAATATAAAAGAAAAAATCAACCAAAAAAAAAAGATGTCTACTTCAGATCGATGGAATTTAACCATCTCACTGTCCATTGACTGTTTTTAACAGTGCCGGGACACGGAATCGAACCATGATTGAAGGCGGTTTCCTGTATGCATTCCCTTTTGAGGGGGTAAATACCACAAGCCCACGTGCTACCATTACACCATCCCGGCTGGGGTGTTTATTTTGAATGATTTTGATTTCGACTTTTACCGAGGGCCTAATATACTACAACTAACGCAGCACGTGATGTGAAGAATTTTACAATAGTGGATATAGAACTACGTATCGCAACAATAATGTCAAGTTGGGATCTAGACGTTTAGAAATGCAAGTCTAAGCTCGTGCTTTACTGTAACTCCAAACTAATTAGTTTTGTCCACTACTTACGAGTTTATATCGTATCGCGCACATCACCTAAATCTTAACACGTGATACATTATCGTTCAAGTCTTTCGCAATGTAGATAGTGTGGATGAAACCGAATCGTTGCTCAAAACGTAGGGGGTTTTCTACAGGCCCAAACCTGATTCTAGATGACACAATTGAGGGATATGAGGCCTTCGTGTGATAATGTACCTATACTGTGCCATATATTGTACGGATAGTGCAGCGTTGGTATATTTGTAGGGCAAAACATCTCATTGATTCGGGCAGCTGGCTAAAATACAATCCTGGATTACAACATTCACAGTTCTAATTCTAACTTATAAGTTTAAATGATAAACCCTACAGATATTAAATAATTAAGAATATCCCAGCTACAAATGGATGGAACCAAGTAATACAGCAAATCCTCCGACGAGTAAACACATCTCTACCAATACTCAACAGCTATTTTTCAATGGTTCACCAATGAGGAGCTTACATCTAAGGTCCCAGCTCTCCTACCAACCAGACCGGCACTGAAAAGTTCTTTGGGCCCAGGGGTAGTTTTGGGATAGTAACATTTCCAAACGCAGCTAGCGTAGTGGTTGAAGAAAGATCAAACTTGCGTTCGATCACTAGTTCTTGGGTGCTGCGGTCGCCGGCGGTCTGGTTTCGGATATTTGCAAACACATTTGGGTCGTTGCACACCCGGTATGCTGGATCGGTGTCGCTACCATTGCAACTGGTAGAGAAAGCCGGTCCGATCCCTGCGTCGCCTGGTCCAGAGACGTCAAAGCGATAGAAGTAGACTGCTTGCGGCTCGAAGTAGGAAGTCGAATATTCCGTGACTGAGAATGCTCGCTCACTGCGCATTGAGGTTGGACGACGACCTGCCTGCGCAGCTGCGAAAAGAAGCGCGATGAAAGATAATGATTTGAATTGCATCTTGATTGTTCTGACTAAGTATTGGTGCTTGGTGAAGTGAGGTTTGGATAGTCACGATCAGTTACTCAGGAAGAAAGTAAACTTGTGACTTCTGGAATATACACTGTGAATCTTCAACGTGCTCATAGAATGATTGACTACTTATACCTCGTTGAGTTTTCTATACGCGTATAGCTCCAGTGGTTCCACAAGAGCTAATTGTGATGTATTTCCTTGGAACCTGGTGATGAACTCAGGTGTTATTCTAAGCAATTAGAGAGGTAAATCAATGTTCGGTACATGCGTAAAAATAGAGCCTATCAAATTATCTCAGTAGTGAGATCGTCCGATTCCATTGCGTCGATCAGTACAGTAGCACCCCGTATATATTTTGCTGAGCGCACTAATGAGGTAACGGAGCTTATGCGATGCACGTAAGACAAGGGTGATATCTCGTATTGAGCTTGGAAGATAGATCAGCAAGTCTTTATACAGCGATCTTTTCGTACTTTGAGAGCAGTAAGCTAGATGTACCAAAATTGGCAGTTTTCATGGTCGCAGGTGTGCAGCACTCCTCAGAGGTAGGTAAGTCACATGTACAAGACTTTGCACTTTTACGTTGCATCTACATATAATATCTGACGTTGGTTACGGCGATATTAAGGCAGCTTACATCTACCTTTGAATTCTTTTAATTATTATATCTAATAAAGCGTTTTTTATTTAGATTATTGTGAGTGTTGTCGGTAGAGCTGGTGAAATATGAAGTTGGAATTGATCTCGCTTAAAAAGGGGTAATCAATAATTTGCGGACCACTTTCTGAATTGATTATTGTACCATATCAATCACATTAGATCCTTTCAAATAAATTATCTACAGGAAGTCTAGTGAGTAGACTAATTTGCTCTCGGAAAATATATAAAACAGTCATCAGAGAGCAATGAGTGTTCACTTGCCCATTTTAGGTAGTCTTTCTACTAAATTTTTAGCGGACAGTTAGCTGGGCTCTCGCAGGTAATAAGTCACTCATAATTTCTCAACTGTGAAAGTGATTTTATTCTAGCGTTGTCCGAAGTAACAAGATTGGACATGATTAACTCAACAATTTTAGGGATTGTGTTTTACCATGCTGCCCGAATCATGAGATTGAGTATGCTCTACTCCAAATATCAGTGTGATTGTGTTCTAGCATGTTGCCCGAGTCAACGAGACTGGTTAGTCTATACTCGATACAATAAAGATGAAATCCTTCATACATTATGCAATACAGTACGAGATATTTTGTTTTGCGAGGAAGTCACTTTGTGTGTGAAGGAAATCGGGGTTGAAATTTATATACCGAAAAGTGCCAATAACTTATCAAAGAGAAGCGAATGCACAGTATGAATACTCAAATTTGTCATATTTGTAGAGAGTTTCCGGGCAAGTTTCTACTTATCCTTTTCAATATCTCGATTCACGAACATGCCAGCTGCTCGGCTGAAGATCTGGTCAGATTTAGACCCCCAAAAGCACTTGGGCATGATACCTAGCCATCTATGCATTGCTTGGAATCACTGGAATGCTGTTTATCATGAGAGAGTGCTGGCGAGTAGATTTCTTCATCTCACCGTATATCGGCGCGCTAAAATTAGGAATCTCTTCAGTATCATTTTCAGCACCGCGTTAAGTTTCGTCAAGACTTGCTACAGAGCACTATTAGGTATGGCTTACGATCAGTTATGTTAGATCCCACTAATGTAACCGTAGGGTATCTGTTACAATACCCGTTATAATTTCCAAGTATAATTTCCAAGTATGACAGATATAAGGAAGCTTCACAGATCAGTGAATCCTTCTTCTCATTATGCTAATGTGGTGTGACTTATAGACTTGGCTTGTAGCTTCAGTCACGACATGGAGCTTGTGGATATGGAATTATCCTTGTTTGCACCCAACTACCCCTCTGGTAAATTCTCTTTCGTCTCATCATGTTAAAAACTAACACAGAGATCCAACCGTATGCTGATACATCATCACCAAACCGGTGATTCTCGCCATCTTTGGTCGATATCTCGCAATCACCATGCCATTTACAGTCTGTTTCTGTTTGGTTTTTTCCATTCTCCAAAGAATTCCACCTACCCCACATCACGATAGATGCCGCTGCGTGATATCGAAGTCATAGCCTCTGTCGACTCGCTTTTCCTGGAATTCAGCTGCTGGGAGCCTGCCTGTTACGATAAGAGCGTTTGGTTGGCACCAGCGTTTCGAATCTACCTACCAGCCGCTGCGCTGCTCAACACCTCTCAACACTACCAGTCTCGACCACGGCACACTACGTTCCAATATCGACGTCGTACCTAAATGTCTGGGAGCGTCCGCCTTCAACAACGATCCATTCCACCCCCCACACCGCTCCTAACAAGCGCATCATTTGGGGATATATCAAACATGATGATAAACTGGGGATGCTTAATACGGGTCGAGTTCGACAAGGTGTCTTTGCTTTTGGAGCGGGATTTTACTTCTTCAAAGTTGTATGGCGCAAGTGGTCGTTGGCCATTTGATGCAGTGGTTTGAAGATTAGGGAAAAAGAGCTCGGTTCATGTTTGTGACAATGGAGTGGAGATAGCTGGTGCGGATTAACATAGCATAGCTTTCTACAGATATGATACAGTCTCTGGTACGTCAGATGCCTCTGCGTAGTTTTTCCAATTTCATGTTTGGGTTGTTGTTCAGACGGGATAGGGAGTATAGCGAGATCATCGTGGCTAGTTCTCGGAATTAAACAGTCTGGCCGTTGTAACCTTGAGATCTCATATCAATATTACTAGCAAGGTTAGATTTAATTAATATCCCATCTAGAGCAATCCTTTAAAAGGACTCTCTTTAAACTCTCAGCTATCCATATCCCTCCTGCTCCAGATATCGTTCTTGTCACACGGCTTTGTTAAGCGAGGCCATCATACGTAGTAGAAACGAATTTACCAGCAGCCTGTTACAATGGAACATAGTCAGGGACATCACTTCATTTCGGCCATTTTATATTTTAAAAACCACATCTCTAAACCAGCTCATCACTTATCACCCCCAAACATCTTCACATTCGCTTTTAGAAACGTGACAAGCACACCCAGCCTAAGTAAGCTTTAGATAGATCTAACTTTTTGCCTCGACCCAAAGATCGAAACGAAGAAATCTGCCTTCGCTGCCTTTTCAGCCTGACTGCCTCACCTCGGATGTGCCACGTACGTCAACGCGTATCTATTTTATTCTTACCTAAATCTTTTGCTTTGCTTTGTTTCACAGTGGTACCTAGTAGGATGGGGATAACCTCGGCTTTATTTGCTGTCTTTGAGAGGAAGGAAGAAAACCTCCCCCCTGGCACCCGTATGGTTGATAGGCATGTCAAATGAGATGGCTAGGATATGTATGTTGTAAGTACTATATGGGAAGCTGAACCCTTTGATCTAGGGAGCGAAGAGGGGCTAGGCATTATGGAATACATCATGAGGAGCTGGAGTACCGTACCGAGGGGATGGTTTGTTGTTGTTTGTTGGTGGTTGTTGTTGCCTAGTTGTGGAACACCGGCACGATCAAAAAATGATCCCAGCGGCGAGTTGGGACGGTCAGCTTGACTTCACACCGTGACCATTTGACATTTTCTCTCGCGTCTAGTCTCATCTAGTTGACAGAGTTCATGACATGCATATCGGAAAAAGGAAGAAGAAAAAGTAAGACATTTTGGGGTTGAAGAAAAGCTCCTCCCGTCACACCTCACTCACCCACCACACAGCATCTCCGTGGCGGCGAGGACTTAGACTCACTCACCACTTTGCTTGAATAGTCTGGACTACACTCACACTCGCACTACTTCCTGTATTGATCAAGGGGGCAAGGCGAAGACCGAAGCGAGAGGAAAATAGAGGGTGTGGCTGCAGGAAGAAAAATCAAAATTTCTTTACCCAACATTACATTCCACTCCATTCGAAGGCGGTGGCGGGCGGGTAAACCAATCAGAGCCGGCTGGATCCCGATGACCCACCACTCACCCAACTTGCGTCTGGTTGCACGTAAATCCCGGGAAAACCAAAGTCCAAACCAACCGGCGATCGAGACTCGGCAGATTCGGATGTTCTGGAAGCTTACTGCTTCGGGCCGGGGTCGCCCTCGGATATGGGATCTGATTGTGTGTGTGTGTTTGTTTGTTACTCTTCCTATTACAGTGATGATACGATGCAGTTGCAAGTCGATGGCGAAGTGGCACCACCAAACAACCACCCCAGCATAATAGTGTAGTACTGAGCAGATCAAGATCAGATCCTACCTCCGATGCTTGCCGATATACGGAGGGAGGGATCGGAATGTCTCGTGATTTTCCATCCTCCCCCAAAGGAATGAATGTGTGCCGGGGAATGAGTCAGTCAGCCTCTCGACTTCATTATGCCTAGGTTGCTGTGAAGGCAAGTCTGAGCTAGATGGTTGGGTGGTAGGCTGTGGCGTGGGAAATAGAATGAGATGAGCGATTATGGTGAGATGCGCGCGCTTATCTTATTATGTGGTGATGTTTCGATCACGGTACTTTGAGACAGTAACGTGATATGATGATGGCCAGGTTCGATGTGCGAGATTAATTGGAGAAAGTCATCCCGTCGTAAGAACTATGCTGCCATTGTCGCCGCCGTCCGAGTCCAGAAAGTAGGCCCGTATTCAATACCACCCAACAGTAGAGATAGTGCGATCGTTGCAGTACCGTACCTCCGTTCATGATTCAGCAACGCGTGATTCAATATCCCGTGATTCCACAGTAGGTCCGACCCTGCCGGCACACCCACCACAGCATCAACAGGCTTCTGCGTCTGGTGCTGCAAGCCTGTCTGACAAAGAATCTTGATAAGAATCCTCCGATATTAAAGTGGTGATACCGAGTAACACGAGCCGCCGCGCGCAGACAGAAGCCAGTGGCTGTGGGAAGCTGGGTGTGTGAGTCAATGATAGATGAGTTACGAAGGACGACGGAGCTGACGGGGTTCATCATTGGCTGTGAGGAGGCTTAGCGCGAGCAGATCTGGTGCCTTGCAAGACCCATCGAATGGGTCGCGGGTTGCCGTCGTCTTCTAGAAATTACGCTGTTAGGAGGGGGTGTGTTGTTGGTGTTCGGGTCACTCGGAATCACCTCTGGCCTGCGCGGACCACCTTCCACGACATACTGCGCTGCTGCGACTGGGGGATAAAGAGGACGTAGATGGAGCAGAGTAGAGAGCATAGAGCAGGCAGGAAAGAGGAGAGGAGCGAAAAGAACAGCTCACCACAGCATCCTCCCGCCCACTTCTCATTGGCTGTCCTCAACCTCACTGTCGCCCCATGCCAATCAGTGTTGTCAGAGTAAGCGGGGAACCTCACCTTCGCTTCGCAGCCTTTATTAGTTGCGATGGAATTAATTGGCTGTGTGCCTCAAGGATGTAACGGATAACCTGCCCTGTTCGTTGTTCGGAGGTCGTGGTTGTGCGTCCCACTCGACGTGCAATCATGGGGGGAGATCTGTGATACAGGACGAGATCACGGCCGTTGCGATTCTCTGTCTGCACTTCACGACGCTGGCCACTGGGGACTGAAGAGAGCGGGGATTGGGTTCAGGACGTTTTGGCTTTCAGGCGACCCTGTATCGGTCTTGAAATAACCTTAACTCCCAAATGTAAATAGAAGTATACTTAGATACAAGGCTGCTCATCGATGCGGCGATCCGAATTTAGAGGTGCGAAAGGGGGCTGATTCAACAAGCGATGGTGTGAAGGGGGAGGGGGTGAAACTCAGAGTGACACAGCTTTACAGCTTGCCGGATAATTATGGCCGCCCCATCTCATCTATTCTCAGGAGTCCGCCTGGTTCATCATGAGTAATGATGCGTGGCTGCGTACCAGAAATGAATCAGGATGGCAAGTCGTCGTCGCCGTGGTGCTTTGCTCCTGCGATCGATGGAGCAAGACGACGTGGCAAAGAGGGACTTGGACGCTGGTCTCGAGTAACTTAAGATTTGGCGGCAAGTAACTCGTCAGCGAAGTTCCAGTTCAGCTGTACAACCAGCCACCGGTTTTGCGCAATTTAGAGGCTCAACGCACTACTTTTGGCATTAGGTTTGCACTAAGATAGTAGGGTTGGACGTTTGGTGTGCAACATCAAGTTTAAGGAGTAGACATCGACGGGGGGAGGTAAAGGGTAAAGCTTAGAGGCTGCGCGTCACTTCTCCACAATGTGTACGGTGTTCTGCGTACAGGTCGGTTTGATGGGGGGAGATCATCTCATGCCTGGTTTCGGAGCGTGCGAAGGTTGCAAAGCGCAACACTTGCTGCAAGGCTGTGCTGTAGATAGGCAGAGGCAGCTTGCTCGCGAGTCGGTTCCATGAGGAGGACGACGAGGACGAGGGGAAAACGGAATATGACAGGTTTGGTGTACACGGTAGTAGGAATATAGAGACCGTAAAGAGATAGACAGCTGAGCTGAGGGATTCAAGGCCTGCTGCTGCTGCTGCTGCTGCTACTGCTGCTTAGTTCACTCACAGTATCCCTCGTCTGATTGCCTGCGAAGCGTAAGCTGGACATATCCGAGAGATGGAAGCAACGGCCAGGCAGGCACCGTATGTGCTGCCATCCTTCCTGTGGGGAACAGGAGGATGTGAAGCTTAACAGGCGCTGGACTCCGGTATCACGTTGTTCAATGATGTTTGCTCGTCTTTCCAGGAGATCATTCTGCGCTGATTTTGCACCGTCTCCCTCTCTCAGCTGATATCCGGCCGGACGGTCGGGCAGGCAGGCAGGCTGAGTTTCTTCCCTATGCTGCTTTGAGTCTTGGTGATGGCAAATATACGGGACAAGTTTGCCTGCGAGTTTCGAGGCTTGGGCCTGATCTTGGGCTGTGGCAAGCCAAGACTCGCGCTAAGCCGCATGCGACGGAAGAGTCACCCTCACCCAATTCCGTAATCCAGGACCCACTTCGCCCTCGCCGGCCAATCAGTCCGCCAGCCACCCATTGCCCCCAAAACTGAGCAGCAATGGCATCAAAACCGCTACGATGCCCGCATCCATCCCTCTCCTCCCCCCCATACAATCCGACATGTACGATCCAAAGCAATAGACAGCGGCTCTCTGAAGTCTGCATACATCCACCACCCGCTTATACCACAATCTGCCAACTCTACTCTATCTATCTGCCCCAACTCGCACATCGCAACGTCGCGATTTGATCCTTCTACCGCTTCGTGCACCCCGACCGGCCACCTCGCAAAGGCTCACAAAGCCATACCGAACCTGCCCTTTCTAAATTCGAACACTTGCCACTATATTATTTCATCGTCTTTGTTCTTTATTTCCTCTTTGATACCCAGCACCAGTCTGCCTGTTTCCGGCTGGTTGCTACCTACTACGATCCACCTAGTTGCCACTGCAGAGTCACCTTCTAGGTATCTCTGACACGACACCGGGAACCTCCAAAAAAAGACTCTAAAAAAGACTCTAAAAAAGACCAAACTCCACTCAGCCTTTTGTTTATACTTCCAAAAATCCCCGACTAATACGTTCCTTCTCACGAAGTCGATGCTCTTATAATCTGTTTGCATTAATTCGCACGAACAACATGCTCCTCAAGTTTCTCGAACCTACCCCAGTCGCCAGTCTTACATCGTCATTCGGTACTATCGTCTGCAAGGAGATCTCTATCCCCCTGCTTTAGCTTGTCCTCTTCCCTTGATCACGCAGTTCAACATTTGTTGAACCTGTATCTAGTCAGAAGTTTCCACGGATTCAGTTAACGGTTTATCGATTCGGCTTTGTACAGACGGCGACTGGAGTTTATACCAAAATAATCTTGTCACCTTATCCTATCAAAAATCACGAAGATGCATTGCGGCGAAGATGATTCGTCGCCTTATGTGTCATATCAAAATGGTCCATACAGCTATTCAATAGCTTCATCCGCCTCCTCCTCTAGCGCGTCAGTCTTTTCCCAGGATGACACCTCTTCACAATCCTCTTGCGACTCAGACGATGGTCCTACCATATCCCACGAACAGTGGCCCAAAAAGTTATCAGTTGAAATTCCAGCCGAGCAAAGACAAAACCCCAGAAGATCTAGCTCCGGATGCCCCCCTGCATTAGTTCGACAATCGGAACGAAAGGTTACCTTTGTCGACAGCCTCGTCGGTAAGAAATACATAAATTTTGCAAAATTCCTCCGCTCACCCTAAACCAGATTCATCCGCTCAAATCGTTGAAGCGATTTGGCCCCTTTCTTCCATAACTTGCCGTAGTGAGATGGGAAGAAATGGTGTGCTTCCTCTACGTACCTTCATCCAAGAAACATTGCGACGTTCAAGAACAAGTTACTCGACCTTGCAGGTTGCCTTGTATTACCTGATCTTGATCAAACCGCATGTGCCTGAACATGATTTTACGATGGAACAACCCTGTGACAATACTACTATCCGGTCCCTTCAATGTGGAAGACGTATGTTTCTCGCAGCTCTCATTCTCGCCTCTAAGTATCTTCAAGACAGAAACTATTCTGCTCGGGCATGGAGTAAGATATCTGGATTGAACACCTCTGAAATTAACCAAAACGAAATGGCATTCCTGCTCGCTGTCAACTGGCGCATACACATCACAGATGCTGTTTTTCAACGTTGGACAGATATTGTCCTCCAATATACTCCCCAATTCCCTCCATCTCCCGGCTCTCCATGCGTACAACACGCAGACTGGAAATCCATTATTCCCAGGCTCAACCCAAACCTAGATATTGTTGAAGCCCCAGCTATCTCTGTTAAGCTGAGCCCTCCAAAGACTTACACTTCATCTCCCCTCGGATATGGTTCGAATGAATCAACTCCAACGCCAAAATACTATACTCCTAATATCATGGAGCCCTCTCCAACATACCCATCCACCAAACCAGCCCCAACTTTTGGTCTGTTACCAACACCACGGTTGACCCCGCAAAGCTTAGGATTCAACACTCCTGCAGTGAGTGCTGCATCTTACATGCTCAGCAAGTCATCCATGAGTTACGCCATGGCTCAATCGAGTGCACAGATCACCGACAGATGGGCAACTGCTTCGCCACAATCATATGTATCTCACCGACGTTCATCACTTGCCAATTCTGTATCCTCCATGTCATCACCAGAATCTATGGTATCAGATTCATCACGATCCTCTCGTTCATCTTCAATCTCGTCTGCATCCGGGCTGATGAGCGCGCCTGTTTCATCCAAATTGGATGTCCAAGCGCGCTGTCGCTACGCGAAGCTGTGTAGTGAGAAGGTGAACCGGATTGCATCTGTTCCAGAGATCTACGATGGACCAACATCGTCACCCGAGTCTTACTGTCCTGTCGGAAAGGATCTCTTTGATCTTTCCCTGGACACTCCAAGACAAGACATGGAGTACAAAGATGAAGAAGCAGCCCGTGCTTTACAGGAATTACGTTCAGCAGATTCTCCTTCTAGAGGTTCAAAACGTAGTCGTCCGGTCTCCATCGATCATTCCCTCCAAGAAAATGTTCGTGAGATGCTGCACACTAAATCCGAATCATGGTCGGAAGAGCTCGTGCGTTCGCGACCCACTGCTTCGCGGAAGAGAGTCTGTTGCTCAACTGAAGCGATGCAAGCACCCACCCCGAATCTCCATCCCGCCTTCGGTGGTATTGGTGGTCTAGGCATGTGGGCTGGTATCTTGAATTAAATGACATCACCACTGCTGTTGGTGGTTCATCGTGCACATATCCGATCTATACATATCCTCAATGTCATAACAGTAATTTTCTTTTGTTTTTGGGTCTCTATTTGCGCTGCAGAAAATGATAGTTGGGTCTTCATCCACTTTCTAGCTGGCTATACATCGCATCGTTTGCTGCATCTGGAGGCGTTTAAACGGTCTTTAGATGGTATGGTATACCTTGCATTGCTGTCGGCTAATGGAGGGATGAGCTTGTAAGTTAGCGACGGTTCACATCTGGAGCCTGTTGGTTCCGGCTGGGTGTGGGGAGTACGATGGATGGGCTGGACTTTGCATGGATTTGGGGAGTTATGAATGTGCCGCTGTTAGGCTGCAGGTGGTGTGGTGGTGCCGATGCTGATGAGAGTGGAGTGAGGTAGAGGTGAGAAGGAGAGAGATAGTATGCAATGAAGATGATTGCAGAACAAACTTTGATGTCTTCTTGTGTCTACCGCATTGAAGTAAAAGTGAAGTGAAGTGAAGCAGGCTCACTCTTCAATTGTTTTAAACCAGATGTGCAACTGAGTAGTAGCATGTGCCTAGCCGCCATTCACTTGAGTCGTTTGTATCGTATCTTCTCTCCCCTCTTCGCTATCTTGTGGATCGAATATCTAACACTTATAACCTCAGACAGCGGAACATCCACAGAACTGACTATGTTTCGCGCAGCTAATCCATAGATGGCACGCCGGTGTCCATTAGGATAAACCCGATTCACGGAAACCAAAATAATCTGGACATACAAAGTGAAAAAACATCGAGGAAGGGAAAAGGATAGCCTGTACGTTTTGGTTTTCTTATTTCCCTGTGACGCTGTTTGCGTGTTGTTGGCCGTTCTTCTCGCAGCATTTTCGTCCTTTTGTCGTGTCTATGTACGCTTGATACACGGCGAGGGGTCTATCTTAATATGATGTTGCTCCCGCTAGCTGTGGATGTGGAAGCTACCTTGTTCTAGCATTTCTTGGATATGGTCCCTCCCCTCCCAATGCGAATACAAGATACGGGAGAGGGGATGCGGAAATGTATCCCACATAGGTCTTTCGTTCACATGGAGAAGCTGTGTGGTAGAAGGAAGTGGGCTTGATGCCTTTAACTTCGGCGCAAGAAGCGGAAGGATGGTGGTTGTTCCCACTAACTATACCTGTTTGTTCTTAAAAACCCTTGCGGAAAATGCTGAAGTTTAGCGGATAGGTGAGTAAATTTCAATTTCTGTTCATAGAATCTCTTTGGTACAGGGTACGTTTCGTCCGTATCGGTGGCTCTGAAAACGATGTGGACAGAGGCACCGGTAGAGTGCTTACTGGTGGTCATTTGGATAGAACTAGGCAGCTTCGTGCTCCTAAAATTCTCTTTAATTCCTATGCTCATCGTCTAGCAATATAAGCTTTAGTTCAGGCAGGCTTAGCAGGTGCCCTGGTGCCGCTTGAGAGTAGTTGATGATACATGTCTTTGTAAGGCACTTACACGTCAGATTGTCTCAACTATTATTGTTGAATACCACGAGAGCATGTAAAAAGGCCTCCCTCGCGTACATAGGGCAATCTCTCTAAAGGTAAGTAGTGTGGTCAATTGTGCTTGTACATGGCCCATAAATCATTACGCGTAGAAATAATATAAATGATGCGTATTATACTCTACCCCAAGAAAATAAGTGCATATTCAATACACGTGGAAATCGGATTGTATAAACGAGCATCTATACGGTAGAGCCTTGTGCTTGTCTCTGAAATTGAAATGGCAGACGAAGGAGGAAAGGGGCTTTAGCGAGCGCACGTGATTTACCATCCGTGACACCTGTTACATCTTTTCTACGTCAGACTTTAAGTTTTCTTGATCAGGTAAAGGTGAATAAAGCACGCAAGCCATAGATGATAGAGACCTTAGCAGAACTAAAAGAAACTGGAACACTCTCTCGACTTTAGCTTCACTCTATAACCCTACGATCCCTCATCGGGCTTTTGAACATTCTCGATTTCATCCACTCAATTACCTTCTCTGCTCTGCTCATGATGGGCCATTGTAACAAATTCTAAGCACACCAACGCTTATAACTTTCTTCGAAAAAGTCATCAGTAGCTAGTCTATCTAGCTATGGAAGAAGAACCAGCTTTTAGAGGAGCAAGCTTGTCAACTCCGACTGCGAGGAGTCTGCAGCAAATTGTTGAAACGAGAGCCATGATATACGTGCTGAGGAAACACGTGGAGAAGCACAATGCCGCTAATTTTCCAGAATTTGAATGGATCGTATGCTAAACTCTCAACTCGTCATGGTATCTGAGCTGTAAAAGAAAACGCAGCAAGGAGAAATATGTTGCTTATATCATATATCAAATAGGCTGTCATTGCTAATGTGGGTGCTAGACACAGTAATACTGATCATTTTGTGGCATCTAAGTCGGTAAACAGATGCCGCTACAACAGTCAGGATATGTGCTCATGCTAATTGTATCACTGTATTTGCTCTTGGTACTCAGGGTGGTACAATTGTTGACCGATGGGAGGGTAATGAAGAAAGAGAACGCTAAATAAAACTGTAGCGTCTTCCATAGAGCTGTTCTAAGCATAAATATCAACAGTTCCCCTATCACTTCAATCGCACCGACAATTTTGAATTTGCTTCGATTAAATAGAAAGTGAGACTGCAATATTAATACGAGTAAAACACGCGCATCAGATTCAAAAGTAGGGAGCTATGGAAGACCTCCTTAATGCCGCCATATGCAGATTACCATCCCTATGCAATAAAAAACAATCCAATCCCTTGGAAAACCTTCTTTCTGAAATAATCACAGAGAATCCTATAGGAAAACCGCCACCCGAGTTAATATGCTTTGGTGCCCAGCCTAATCCTCCGAAACCCCAGCAAGCACCGAAAATTGACCTCCACAGTCTGCAAAATTAATCTTCTTTCCTTTCATATCACCCCTTTCAAGCAACGTAGGGACCTTGACCGTATCTTCAGTTGCAAGACCTGTACGATAATTCTCCGAATAACCCCAAGCGTAGGCCTTCCCTTCCTTGGTAATAGCAAACGAGTTATCAATAGCCGCTGCAACAGAAACCACATCACTGACAGTGGGGATAACGGTTGGTACGTTCAGAATTTTGGGTTGATTCCGGTCATTGAAAACCAAATTATCTTTGGGTACTGTGTCAAGACTGATGCCTGCCTGCCCCTCGTCGCACCGGCCCCAGAAAAGCAGCGTGCCATCTTCAGTACACGCAACTGAGTGATGTTCACCACCCTGGATATCTCGTATCTTGTATTGTCGAAGACCTTCTACAATGGTTGGCTTTTCCACAACTGCATCGCCGTCTCCTGCTCCATCTGAAATGCCGGCTTGACCAAAGTTATTCAGTCCCCACGAGTACACGAGTCCTTTCTCGTTGATGGCAAAGTTGTGGAATGCACCACATGCAATTTGCTTGATCTTAGACAAACCTAGCCGAGCTGGTGTGAGGCAGTTGAAGCGTAACTTGCCTTCCAAGATACGACGACCAAGTTGGTTTTGCTCTCCGGTACCCCAAGCATGAACCCTTCCTTGAACATCCAATGCGAGAACATGGTTATTACCAGAAGCAAGAGATTTGATCTTGGTCAGATAGGGTATTTGTGTAGGAGTTCGTTGTAGTGCCATTTCTGGACTTTTCGTCTTTGCGAATTCTGCGGCATCTTGTGTGGAAAAACCAAGAGGCCCATCATTTCCCTAAAACCTTGATTAGCAATGGGAGTGAATACGCCTTTTTCCAACTCACCCTAAATGATCCCCATCCATAAACCTCGCCAGTGCTTGTAAGTGCAAAACTTGCACTGTCCGTTGCGACAACCTGCACAAATGTGTGGTCTTTTGGTAAAACGGCCCCATCAATAGCAGCTGGCGTACTCTCAGGTGGGCTCAAATCAACATCATCATCCGAATCCTCGGAATCCGAGCCAGCATCCATATCCTTTGTAGGTGCTTCCCATTTAGTATCACGTCCCAATGCACCACTGTCATTGACGCCCCAAGTCACAATTTTTTGATCACCAGTTAGCGCAATACAGTGCATACCACCAACGGAGACTTGAGCAATGTTGAGTTCATCAAGAAGCTTGTTGCGTCGCGGCACCTTTACTCCGGTAGGTCGTCTTCCATCTATTGGCTTTGGTCCTAATCCTAACTCTCCAGATTCTCCATCGCCAACCACATATACATTTAGTTTTTCGGTAGGGGCAGAGTTAAGTTGAACAGCAACCCTCACCCGCTTGGCAGGTTTCGAGTCCGCATCGTCATTCTTGGGTCTGCCACGCTTCAGAGCTGCGTAAGGTTAGAATGGAAAACACGCGCCTTAAAAGTTGAGTTCTTACTTGGTTTTGAGGCAGCATCCTCTGGAGCTTTATGTGGTACCATATCTGGATCTTGAGATGTTTTCCTCTTCGTAATTGCAGATTTGGTTGCTGGTTTCGCAGGAGCTTTAACTACCTTGGCTGGTCTTCCGCGCTTTGCTGGTGCATTCGCTGTTGCTGCAGGTCGAGACATGTTATACTAATCGATGAATTGACTTTCCAATTTACCTTTCTAATTCCTGCACAAGATTATAGAAGAGTTAGGTTGTAGAAACGTTGATGATGAAAGAATTTGTCGCACAGCCTTGCCAAATTTGTTCCATGCGCGTAATGTTTTTATTGACAGGGTTGAGCAAGCTTATTATATATGCCAAGGCCAGCTTTCATAGTTTATGAACACGTGACCTAAACATCCCAGATATGGAAATAGTGAATCGATGATATGGTTTTGATCAATCTGCTTAATACTAGTTGCAGTAATAGTTCTCTTCGCCCTCCTTATTGTGATGCTGATTGGCTTTTCAACATCAGAAGTGCGTGTGAAGATGTTAAGCGTTCATCCTTGAGCGTATATCTAGTTCCTCGTCCATACCACTATTACAAACCCCGAAAAGAGAGGTAACTTTCAGTTTGACCCATGATTGTTACTCTACTCAGTCTCAATCAAAGTCAGCGCATAGCCCGCAGGCCAAGCTTTCGGTGCACACTGCTCACTCATATAGCCTCAGCTCTTCAAAGCAGATTCAACATTCACCGAATCAATCATCATACACAAGTATATTCGAAACCTAAACCTCGTGCCGTTCAGCTTAGAAACCCAGAAATCCCTTTTCTCCTTTTAATTTTACCCTCTATTTAAAGTCTGTGGCCATGGATGTATTACAGTTTACGCCGCTACTGTTGGATTTATGATCAAGAGCTCAAGAACTAGTGTGAGCAAGGCACATGTGAAAGACTGCACAGGAGATCGAATTGTATAGCACAGCCTCGGCGACGAAATGTGTTTGTAGTTGAGTAGTGTTTCCTTGCTGAGGAATCGAACCAACAGTTTCTGGTGGTGATGCGAACATTCAAAAGATATCAAGAGCTTCTATCTAAGATAGGGATATAGTAGTGAAAGGTTGTTGGTGTCGGGATAGCTACTCCTCTTTAATCTCGCTCTGTCAGACGTCTCAACCCTGGAAGCTTTTTACAATTGCAAATGTTCCTATCTAATTGATTTTGGTATCAGATTCAAAATACAAATTCCGAAATGGGAGAGTCTTGTTGTTAATATGGAATAAGAACAGCAAGCACATCGCAGAAGCCTCCTTGAGAATGCAATGCAAAAGTGCAAATGAGACAACCAAATTAGATGCAAAGTTAAAGTTGGCTGAAATGATGTCTTTAGTATTATGATTTACGACGTGTACATCTCTCATGAAAGGGTCATCATGGTTCAACGAGCCAATATCATGTCCCTGCCCAGAATCGCTTGTTCTGCAATAGCAGTTGTTCATTTCTTCCAACTGTACCTTTCACCGTACGGGACATTCTTAAACAAGCGGTTATACAATAAATGGAGATACTAATGTAATGCCTATCAGCTGGGGGCCAAATAAGTCCCGTGAGGAAGGTGGAGCATCTTCTTTTTACCTATGAGCAAATGCTGTCTCCAACTTTTTGCATTGGGTCCACTCAGATTGGTAGGCTGCAACAAGCAATATTGGGCTGTGAAACTTGAGGCTATGCGTGATATGAAGCCGTGGATACGCAGAAGACAGAATACGCAATGTCTCCTCACGAACTACCGCCCGAACTGATTGATATCAGGTAACACGGATTGGAAGTGACCAGAGTTGCTCGAAGGAAAGTCCAGTCCAAAAAGCTGTGATTGAGGAACAATCCAGGTGTGTAGCTAGGTTGCAAGGAAGAGTAGGTGTCATTTTATTGCTTGTCGAAGGCCAAATTATGGATCGAACTGCTGTTGGAATTGTGATAAGGCACCGGATGAGATATCGACATATGAAGGTGTGTCATGAGTGATATCTACGACTTCGGTAGGGCGGTGGCTAGTGAGTTGAAGGATTGAGTGAGAAGAATGGTGTGCCGAGAGTCTTTGGAAGTGCTAGTTTTATGGGACTTGGGTGACGACGTCGAAGACAGATGGCTTGGGGACGGAACACTAGTCAGAAGGGCAAGAATTGCACTCAAGATGTAGAGGAAAATAACTGCATAGATGGCAGCTACCAAGTAAGGAAGCGCTCTTTTTGACTTCGAAAGCCTTACATCCATGCTTGGAAATTGTGATACATGTTTGGAGTACAGCTGTTGCCATGCCTTTTACAAAGAAACGAATGCCCCTGCTACTCATATCAAATGTGATTGCAACTACAACAGGAAGTAGCGTGTACCAAAGGTATGTGCAAGTCGTGACTTCCGTCTAATTTCCTTCATGCTTGATGCCCACTGCTAATGTTAGTTGAGAGTGCTAAAACCTGGCTTGTTCAATCATAAGTACGTATTTTTAAAGAGGAAGCAGCAGACTACACTTCGAATGAGGACGATTTCAATTTGAAGCACATAAAAATGGCCGAGTGTTTATAAAGTTTTCTTGATATTGATTCATCATTTTATCCCCTTAAACGCCTCTTGTATCTACCGCAATGATAATCACTGTCGCAGCAGTCTGCCCAGCAAACCTATCTCCGTGCATAGTTTCTACTGCCAACAGAAATTAATCAAACTAAAACGAGTCAGCGCATTGTATCTTTGTGGAAGAAGGGCTCCTACAGGCGTGAGGAAAGACTCCGCTACGAATCTTGCTCTTGCGTTTAACTAGCAGCTATTAGTTCAACTTCCTATGCACAAAATGCCAACACGTACAAATAGCTTCATTTCAGAAATCTCCTTATCAACTTCCTCCATGAATTGAATGATAAAATCTACTAGTTTATGCTTCAACATCTCCTCGGTATGAAAGTTGGTGATCAAAAACGAGATATCATATCCCTATCTAGAATCAGCAGTTATCCGCTACCAAGCCACTATCCCATACCTTGACCGGTTTTCTCCTCAAAATAAAGAAAGCCTCCGCCCTTTGCGTCAAGAACCGTGTAAACTTGTGCACCAGAATATGTTCAATCTCATCTGCCTGCTTGATCTTTATGCTAATCCTCACACTGTTGATGCTCGGCTCAATTAAAACCCGTTCATTCTCGTTTCTCGAAATGGTCAGGGGGTTAAGCAAGACTTCAGGGGAGGTCTGGGCTTCGATTTCGGGGACATTGTGTCGTTCAGACGTTTGTGATGCGAAGTTGGAAAGGCAGAGCGCGGAGGTTAGGGAAGAGCGAACGCATTGCAGATAGGGTCGCAATGATTGGGACTGCTAAGGTTAGCAGATGATATCGGACAGTATAAAGCATGCAAATATACCATGATGAGCAACTTCTAGAGACCGGGACCTCCAAGCGCTTCTATTGCTGTAGGCAAGTAGTTGAAGGTCGGGGTTTGGTGGGGTTGAGGTTGACGTACGGTGGGCAGCCTGCCGATTCGCGCTAGTAATAGCCGCGCCGCCTCTTCAACTCTTCAACCGTGTTTACATTTTTGCAACCTCACACTTTCAATTCCTCACTCGAATATCGCTTTAGTTGGTTGCCAAATTGGAAGGCTCCACATTGGGCAGATTCTGTGCTCTATAATTTTCCATAGGCAGCACGAAACTGGAGCAGAATCACATCTTGATTCCACCGCCTCCGGATCCCCGCCACCATGGACCCTATCCAAGGTTTGTGGTGAAGCTCAAAGTCTCGGATCATTACTAACATATCCCAGTCATTGTCAAGCATCAGGGCAAGAAATACGATGTCGAGCTTGACCCCTCCTCCACTGGCGAAGTCTTCAAGTTCCAGCTCTTCTCCTTGACCGGCGTCGAACCAGAACGACAAAAGATATTAGTTAAAGGTGGCCAACTTAAGGATGACACCGACCTCTCGAAGCTCGGCGCAAAGCCGGGACAAATGTTCACTATGATGGGAACACCGTCAGGGGGAGGTGAGCTCGTTAGACCAAAGGAAGCAGTCAAGTTCGTGGAGGATATGACGGAAGCTGAGCAGGCACAGCAAGTAGGAGCTACTCCAGCTGGACTACAGAATCTGGGCAACACATGCTATCTCAATTCTACTTTGCAGACTCTGAGATTCGTTCCTGAGCTCTATGATGAGTTGATCAAGTACAAACCAGGCACGGATGCAGGGAGCCAGCCAAATATGTCGATGTTTGGTCTACCTCGCGGCTCAGCAGATCTTACTGCTTCACTAGGACAGTTATATCAGCAGATGTCGCAAACTCAAGAGGGTTTCCCACCACTATCCTTTCTTAACGCCCTGCGGACGCTGCACCCTCAATTCGCAGAAAAAGCAAAGAATGGCCATGGCTATGCTCAACAGGATGCAGAGGAAGCTTGGTCACAGATCATTAGTCAGCTTCGCCAAAAGCTAAAAATAAAAGGCTCCGGAGACAAAAGTGCTGATGGTTCGTCTACTTCGCAGGATATATCCTTCATTGATCGATATTTTGCTGGTCGATTCACCTCAGTTACAGAATGCGATGAGCAATCAGCCAGGGATGCCGGAGAAGAATCTGTTAAGGGCGAAGATGTGTTTCTGAAGCTAGATTGCCATATTAGTGCTTCTACCAATCATTTGAGAGACGGCATCATTGCTGGGTTAGAGGAGAAGATCGAGAAGCAGTCTCCGGTACTTGGTCGGGATGCCATCTACACCAAGAAGTCCAAGATTGCACGATTACCAAAATACCTTACGGTGCACTTTGTTCGATTTTTCTGGAAGCGAGAGGCACAGAAGAAAGCAAAGATCATGCGAAAAGTTACATTCCCTGATGAGCTTGATGTATCAGAATTCTGTACCGATGAACTACGTAAGATGATAGCTCCAGTTAGAGACAAGGTTCGAGAGATCCGTAAGGAAGAAGAAGATGTAGACAGAGCAAGAAAGCGTCAAAAACGCGCTCATGACAAGGCAGTTGCGGATGAAAAGGCGGGTATTGTCGATTCTGTATCTGAGTCTGTCAAGAAGGGCGAATCAAAGAACGACAAAAAAGACGGGAAGAAGAAAGATGGGAAATCTGCTGATGGCGATACCGCTATGGAGGATGTGGTCTATAAGACTGACGCTGAACTCGATGCTGAGAAAGCGGCATCTATTTTGGAAGCCAAGAAAGAGCTGCATGCTTTGATTGATCCTTCGCTTGCCAACGATGAAGGTGCCAATAAATCTGGGCTCTATGAACTACGCGGCATTGTCACACATCAAGGTGCCAGCGCTGATAGCGGTCACTATACATCTTATGTCAAGAAACAAGGCCCACTTGATCCCAAAACCGGCAAGCGTGGTGAGGAGGATGGAAAATGGTGGTGGTTTAACGATGCTACGGTGACTGAAGTCGAGGCCGAGAAAATTCTCACACTCTCTGGTGGAGGAGAATCGCATTCCGCACTTATTCTCCTGTACCGAGCTATCGATTTGCCAACTGCTGATGGTTTGAACCAGTAATTCATTGGAGAAATCTGAGATGATGACCTATGCATGGTATGGCATTCCTACCTTGTAAGGCTTATGGGGAAAATGATGGAGCATCGGCGGGTAGCTCTTTTACCACAAATAAGACAATAAACAAAGACTTTAGATTAGAAGTTTTCACAGGCCTGTAATTTGATTCGGCCTATGTCATGCGTCGATCTTTCACTGATCGTTTTGCTGCCTGCCTAAACTTCTCTTCCAATCCCTAAAGAATACTCTAAGATAAGTTAATTGCCCATCGCAAGATTTGAGGTCTCAGATAAACCATGAAATTTTTGCCGAGGCACCCTGTCTTTGGCGAATTTAGGAATTGGTGGTCTCTTCGAATCTGCAGAATCCTCTAGCAGCTAACAAAGCGCATATTACCTACCATCTGCAATATACGCTCCGTTTTCCTTTTTTGCCGAGCGCTTCTTTGAGATATAGCATGCAACAATGCGGAATCTGAATAGAACCTGCAACTGTTCAAATATTAATATAATTAGTTGTTGTTAATTTTACAAAATAGAGGCCAAAATAAAGATATTCCTAGCTTTTGTAATGTGTTTACTTTCAATCATTAAGGCATAGAGTGAGTCTAGGTTGATTATTACATATTCTCCCATTCCACCAAGGTCAGTAGCTAGTCAAGTAACCCAAAGGCAGTCGACCTCAGTGAGGAACTGTGCGCCGGTTTCTTGCTATAGCCAAAGAAAAATAGTGGTGCAACCTCACGAATTCCCCGTCGTTTTCTGGAAAGTCGTTTTCCATGCTCCACTTCCGATACCTCTTTTCAGTTTCCTTGCAGTTTAGAGGTGGAATACCGTGTTCGTACACACAATGCCATAAATCTTGATTCCAACCTCTTGCGTCAATATCTGAATGCTTGGTTGAACTGATGGTCTCCGGGAAAGCGCTTCGATATGCAAGCGACAATGGGTTGTGCGCCCTCATCATCCGGTACCGGTAGTTCATTGAGCCCTGTGAATCGTTTTCTCTCATGTTACCAAGCAACAATTTCTTGAGTTCATTCTCGTAAGGTGAGTTGTTGCCATGCAGCTTGTCTGTATACCAAGAGCTGAAGCAGTCCTGCGTATGTTTTACGGCTTGTAAGGAGAATTTGCTGGTCTTTTGAGACGTAATTTGGTTTTCTAGGTAACGATCCGCCGACATGCAGCTGGGTTGAGAAGTGCTTCCATATCATGTTGCGGATTTCTGCTGGGAGAAGGGAGAACACCCCGAGGCTTGGATCGGTTATCCCCATGTTGCAAGTTAAGTAAAGCTCGGGTATTTTGTAGGCTCTGATTCAGAGTGTGTAATGCTCTGCTTGTGCCCAAGGCCCAAGGACAAGACGAAATAGAGGGGTTTGGGAGGAATCTTGGTATCTGGTCGGTTCAGTATTAAAGAGATTTAGGTAGCTGTGAAAGTCCTCTATTGTAAAGTTGCAAACGCATGTAAATCTGATTCAGATTTTCTTTTCATAGTGGCTGATTTGTATCCATATCAATATGAAATGCGTCAGTTTGAGTCAGCTCAGCTACACCAAAAAAAACATGTAGTTTCAACCCACTCCTTTTCTTCTCTTCTTTTCTGAATCTTGATGAAAATTATATGGATTCTTTTTAAAAAACTGAAGGCGAAACTTGCAAGAGCCTAGTAGGAAGAAACCCGTTTACTTAGACGTTTCAGTAAGCAGGCCCAAATTTTCAAACTCCGTCATTGACAATAATCTAGGTACCCGAGCCAAGCTCATCTAGAGACTAGCACTTCCTTAGTTTCTGCGCTATCTTAGTTTATAATTGCAGAGACTAGACTGATTTATATTCTACCTGGCTTTACAGTATTCAAGCTATATAGGGTATCCAAAAGAGAGTTGGTTTGGATCTTAGGTGCCTCGGGAAGAAGAAATCATTTACAAACTGTAAAAGAAGCAACTGAAATGATGTAACAGACCCGCGGGTGGGTAAGCGTGGGGTCATGGCCACTGGCACGTATTCAATGGCTTTTATATTGATTTCATTTAACACATGTCATATCTTGGACTGATAAATAGTGATAGCAATATATCAAACGATGGACTTCCAGAACCAACGATCGTGTCCAGAATGAACGCAAGATAACTCTAAGTTTTCAACCAACCTAAGAACTTCAAGTCATTTAAGCACACTATTACAGTATGAATCATCCAACCATGTTCTATTTCCAACAGAGGATTCAATTTTATCTCAGCATAGGAAGCCCCCTGAAAACCCACTAGTTATCCGGAGAATATATTAAAATTACGAAGACAAATGTGGTATGATGGCGATTATATTCTAACTTGAAGCCCCAATCAATGAGATAGCCATATATTGCAAATATATGGCCAGCTCGCTTAATTAAGGAGTTTGATATGCGTGCGCAGCATCCTTGAGCTGGGTATTCAAAACTAGTCGTGTGTCAGATTTTGGTGTATAAGAGCAAATTTAATAGAGTTGGATCTATCTTGTGCTATTGCAACTAACATCTAGTTAATAATTTCAGAGGTCATTTACCGGCAAAGCTTCGGCCACGCTAAACTTTTGATTTACACACTAGACCCCTTGCAGCTTACGTATTGACAAATAAATCCGGATTTTAAGAGCGTCATTATTTAGATTATAGCGAAGGAAAGGAAAGGAAAGGTAAGGAAAGGAAAGAAATGTTGATATGGAAATTATTGGCTTTGTCATTGAACATAACCGCAGGCGGTACTCTGTAGTAGAGCAGGCGCTTTCTCTATAAATATTTGAGATACGGACACAATTCCTTAAAAAGTAGGCCTGTAGAATGCGAAAAAAATCAATCCACCTAGCACCCAATACAATCCGTACTCAAGATTGAATAAAGAGATATATAGCCTCCAAATTCGTTTCCACCACGGTTGCGGTCCCAACCTTTCCCTAATTCTCACATACACGTCATAAGAGGTTGCATCTCTGTGGCATAAATCCAACAAATGCTGTTCCCTTAAGTTGCTAGCGACTGAAAACCATAGCATAGCCTTTGCCTTACGATCCCAGTACACGCGCTCATATTCGGCATCATCTAGGAAAACCTCCCAGAGTTCTGGAGAGTGGATGTGGTTCCCGAGTCCTTTGGAAGCCATCCATACATGTATGTCGGCTTCCCAGAGTCGCCAGCCGAACGCGGTCTTGATTTGGCGTGGCCCACTATCATTTCTGGCTGAAGGAACAAATGCAGATGCTGTTGGACTTGGACTTGGAATGACATTAGTCATTATTATCAAAAGATCTGAATTCGCTGGCGGTTTTGTGTGAGAAATCTTCCAAACTAGTTCATGCACATGCTGTTGGTAGCGAGTGTGTTTTTCCCCCTCAAATGTGTAGTAGCGAGTAGCAGCTGCTCAAAAGCTGACTGCTTCTTTGCTTCAAATAGTAGAGATTGACTTTTGATGAATTCAACTAGGGTATGTCCAATTCAAGACTACTGCCTTTGTTCCTTTCTAGATATGATAATGCTGACTAAACACCATACCCGAAAACAGCAAGCTTAGCAACATAGCTAAATCCCAAGTTCAAAAAATGAGCTCTGGAATATTCCATTTGTTTCTGCCCTTGAAAGGTGAGTAACATGCAATGAAGCCATAAAATCGTAGCAGATTCTGAGGCTTTTGTGTGCGCCGTGAACCCATCAATTAAAGAATGAAGTTCTACAATCAATCTATCCAGCTTAACAATTACAGCCCTACCATAACATCTTCAGCAGTGTCTACCGCGTTGCTGTGGAGTTGGTCTTCGTCACTAGCATCGACGGATGTATATAGAATATCCAGAAGGGCATCAGAGATGCTTAAGCTCGTGAAAACCTGTTGATCATAGTTATTATCCAATAAAGATTCATGTTCACTGTCAAGCAGAAGCTGTAAAATCTTCTCTCCGTGCCTAAAATTACCAGCCACCGCTTTAATGACAACTTGTGTTACCTCCACCTTCTTGAATGAGAGAAGGTGCTTCACTGCCATGCTATCCCACATTGACAGAAGCACGTATGTTGCTTTGATGTCTATCTTTGGCTTGAGTTGTAGTAAGAAATGTATGCACAATGTGCCTTCATTTGAACCATGAGACAGGTGCAGATCCTCCCAAGTTAACTCAAAATCAGGTTCTGCTGCTCGCCTCATAATATCCATAATCTTGTCATTTCCAGAAACTTTTATTGCATGGGCATAACAACCAATCAAAAAGTATGTCAGTTGTGCCTTGCAATTGGGCACATTTTGCCTGGCCCAGCTGTTGTACCAAATTATAATGACCTCTAGGACTCGCAAAGTATCATTGTGCACCCTCTTCTGGCCGAATCCCCAAAAGAAGTGATTGTAATCAAACGCCGCAGCTGTTGATAATAAAAGTGTGCTGAGTAGAGGATTGAGCATGGTTAAGGTGGTTTCTATCATGTGGAGAGCTTTAGTTTTGTCGATTAATGCCAGAGATGTTATCTTCTGAATTTGGTTTGAAACTCGATTCCAACTTGAAAACTGCCTGGACAAGTCTCCAACTGCTTTATGTAGTGCCATGTTGTTCAGAATCAGGGAAAGTAGGCGTCGATGGTCACAGAACTTTCGTACCAGTCTAATGAAATCCTTTAAATCTAGGTGGAGGAAATGGAATAGACCAACGTTCGTCTTACTGCCTTCTAGAATGATTCTGATGGCTGCAAAATCAAAGCTTGCTGTTGCGTCAAACAATAACCTATCCCAATAATTTGCTGGAAGGTTGTATTTTTCGCTCTCATGTAACAAAATGCGGAGCGCTGGGTATTGGCGATACTTAATAGCAGTTTTAGCACAATTGGAGCCAGAAGAGCTCGTGTAAGTAAAGGCTTCCGAACAGTTTTGCTGATTGATGAGTTTTGGAAGAAGATCAACAATGTTAAATTGGCAAGCAACTGAAACTTTATCTTCCGGAGATTGGGGTAAATTTTTCGCCCATGTGCGTGCCTTGATAGACTCAATGCGCATTGCCCATGCTAAATATCCATATTGGTATGATAGATCCGAGGAATCTTCAGACAACAGAAACTCCTCCAAAAGTTCTAAGACTTGGCTATACCTTGTCGAACCCTTTGAATTTGTGACATACAATGGCCAACTACAATCAGAATGATCATTGAATGAAGGGGCCTTGTTAGAGCGCCGACCAAGCCTTGTCTTTTGTCGATCGACACGAGTGCTGTTCTGAGGCGTTAGTTCAATGTACCGCTTTGGAGAACAGACCCATAACAGGCACTGTTTGGCCGCAAAAGAATACCATTCAGAAGAGGAATAGCCCTCAAGTTTATGGAGGTATTCGGCAACCGAAAGATGAGCAAATCGAAAAGTGTCTGCAAATCCATCATAAACGATCAGGTTACAGCAAATACTGAGAACATTTGCTCGCGTGAGAACTTCAGACGAATCGACACATATTGCCAGAATGAACGCACTAGACTCTAGGGATTCGTGTGCGTGGAGCTGCCAGTTTAGAATTCTTGAAGCCATTTCTGGATTAGGATGTTGAGATCTTGATATCTGCAACATGATTGTATCATAGGATTTTGTGAGGTCTCGTGGTAGGTCCGCTAGAGCATTCAAAACGTTTGCTTTGGTTTTAATGCGTTCCGGATCGCAGAGGCTATCAATGTGGAGTGACACTAATCGAAACATGCCCTCAGCTTTCTTACTCAAAGTTTCAACAATTGTTTCTCTCAGATTTCGCGATACTTTCCCACACAGCAACCGCCCCTGACTAATTGCTTCATCAACTCGCACTACGATGAAGTTTTGAATGTCAGACCCATTATCGCCAGCGTTTACATAAAGATTTGGAGTTTTTTCGAGGCGTTGAACGAGGTCATGATCATCTCTACTACTGACAAGAATCTTCACAACATTGTTGGAGCAGCTGATGATGACTTCTAAGGCATTTAGAAAGTCTTGCCGTCGGGTAGGACTGCACTCATCCAGTCCGTCGATAACAATTGTTGCGGGATCACTTTCTAGTAGAGACAAAGCGACAGCTACTGACTCGTCAAGGTCAAGACGCTCTAAATTGCGACCTTCCGACTCCATTTCTTTCCCATTATATGCTAATATTACAGGTTCTCGGATGGGGAGATCTTTGCTCATCGAAGACAATTGTTCTAAAATGCTTCTCATTATCTCATTCGGATCAGATCTTTCGGGCTCGTTAGCACTACGGGCACAGTAGAAATATGCCAATGCTGTAGGTGTTTTTGTTTCAACATGCTGTGCTTTGAGATATTCGATAACCCTTGCTACTAACATACTTTTCCCTGACCCTGGTATGCCGTGAAGCCATAGGATTGAGGAGCTACTAGATCCGAGCCATTCCACAAACTCCGGCCTCTTCAAAAACCAGTTTCCAGATCCTGGAATTAGTTCTTTAGCTTTCATCCGGTGGTGACTTTTATACTGAACCAAGGATAGCCACTGAAGTATCCTTAGGCGATGTTCTGCTTCAAGTTTATCATGGATAGTTGATAACTGGACACCATATCGACTGAGTGGCTCAGAAAGACGTCTTAGAATCTTTATCATCTCCTCGATTTCTGGAGCTTGGTTTTCGTGAAATATCTTATCCTGTATTGGAAAGCTCTCTTGTTGTTGCCTAGTCAGATTCAACTTCGTCTCGACCCGATCAACGGTATCACTGGCTGTTGTGACAATTTCTCCTAAAATGAGTTGGATGTACTCATGCATATCTCGTTCCTTAGATTTGATGATCGCAAGATGCTTAAGAGTCGGTTCTTCAAGCTGAAGGATGCTCCTTGAAATTCTCTTAATGGTCTTCTGATTGAAGTAACGGTACGCATCTAGCAAATACCGAAGAATTGCAGTATAAACCTGTACAATGGCACTCTGGAATATTCCTTGAGCCGCAGTGACACGTTGAATATATAGACATTCCAAGACTTCATATCGAGCGATCAGATTAAATACATACTCCAAGCCTTCTAGTATTGCACCGTTGGTTTGTGCGTCGTTCACCGCAGCCTATATAATTAGAATTTAGTTGCAAATGAAATCGAGAACACACCTGTAGCAGAAATCTAGCTGCAGCCCACGGCAATGCTGCATGCACAGGATCATATTGAATGATGAGATCCCCAATATTTTTTAACTTGTCCACCCAAAATACCATTTTCGCGAAGACATCGCGCAAAACGATAGTTTCCCCTTTTCTGTTCTTCCATTTCCAACGTTTTTCCAGAGAAGTCTTTTCCGCATTTTGGACAATGACTAGCACTTCTTGCAATATATTCCAACGATCGCTAACGTTGTCCTTGAAAATGGTTGCGTCCTGTGTATCGAGTTTACGAAGTGCCAATTGCCACAGGTCAACTGGTACAGATGGCTGATCACCTTCAATAATTGATATGTGGTCTGGTGAAAACACTTTTCCTGACACCGACATCTTCAGTATTGGGATTGATGAGGATAACGTAGAGCATCTCGCAGTAGGATTGTTTCCACCTCTCCGCTTCCAGTACATACTCACTTCACGTGAGCTGCATGTAAGCCACGCATAGTGGCAGTGTCTGTTACGAGAATTGTACATGAGGCTTAGCAACACAATGTATAGAGCATGTAGGAAATCGCACGTATTGCACGATGATGAGTGGTAAGTCGTTATTTATTAATGTAAATAAAAAAGCTGGATAAGATTCTAAGTCCTTCAAATAAAACGCAAGCCTATTATAGTGTAAAAATTACAATAAAATAGAATAATTATGCTAAAGTAGACTGCTCCTAATCGTGAAGAACTAGTTATCAATAACCCCTCGCACACAAACTGAACCAAATATTGACATCGCTAGTTTATAATGTAAGCGATATAGTTGGCAGGCACGTGAGAATAGCCACATAGCCTATTATATATCCTCTCTGCTTGACAAACCAACATTCGAACGAACCAACAGACTTTTAAGACGAAAGATAACACTTGCAACTCATTGTCCACATACCCACAAAACTCATCCAAATTGAAGTATATTCACTCTGTACTAGCTATAAGGCTACTCTTTTTGAGTTACAAGGAGCTTGACCGAGAAATAATCGCCAAAAGCTCACAATTCAGGGATTTGGCAATCAAGATGAAAACTGCCACCACCACCCTGATTTTGTTCCTCTCGTTCACTATATGGTATCTGTCTGCTATCCCTCGCTACTACCGGCTGGCACGAAAAACTGGCCTTCCTCTATACTTTACACCTGTGAACCCAAGCAATCCGTTATGGCTCATCATTGTCTCGGTTTTAGGATACGATGCAATAGCACGCTTTATGCCCAAGTTTCTCTTTGATCGGGTCAAACTTACCATACCTGGCTGGGAGTATAGATGCAAATATACTATGAATCATAGATTAGGTGTGAATTTTGTCCTTGTGTCACCTGGGTGTAATACAATATTCATTGGGGACCCTGATTTGGGAAACACTATTTTGATCCGAAGGAAGGAATTTGGACGAATTGAGGTTGCAGCTCGTACGTTAAATCTACTCTGAGTTTTTTCAGTACAAGTATAGCTAATATTTTTATTGTTTCAGAGATGCTAGGCGTATTTGGACCGAATTTGATTTCCGTAAGACATAAGAACTCTGGGCTTTAGGTAAATATAATTGAGGAATTTGATCACTGACTTAATACTATTAGGTTGACCATGATGAATGGAAACGTCATAGACGTATAGTGGCCCCAATTTTGAATGAACGTATAATGAGTGCAGTTTGGGACGAATCAAGAGCTCAAGCAGATGAAATGCTGGGTGAAATAGAACGTTCTCTAACCTCTGACGCGCTTGGTGAAAGTGATTCCACTTTCCAAGATATGAAGACGATCACAATAAATGTAATTGGATCAGTTGGTTTTGGTAACAACCCCTCATTTACAGAGGCCACTAATTTGGAGCCACCGAAAGGATTTAAAACAACCTCAATGAAATCAATATTGACCATAGTCAACAATATATTTCCAGCAGTCTTTATTCCAGCTGGTTTAATGACGTTACCATTCATGCCAAACGCTGTACAAGAGCTAGGATTTGCCAAAGCCGAGTTTCCACAGCATCTCAAGAAGACTATTGCTGACGAACGATGCTCACCAACCTACAACAATACATTGATCGCCTCTCTGGTAAGAATTGCAGATCAAGACACGACTCCTGCTATGAAAACCTCCAAAACTTCTACGTATTTATCAGAAGACGAAATCACAGGAAATCTTTTCAATTTCACTATTGCTGGCTTCGATACTACGGCAAACACGCTTACTTACGCGATTGCCTTTCTGGCACTTTATCCTGAATGGCAAGATTGGGTTATTGAGGGAATTCATGAAGACTTACAGCAGTGCGCCGGTGATTATTCAACTATGTTTCCTCTATTGACTCGATGCCTTGCTCTAATGGTACTAAAATACCCTCCTCCGTCCATAGCTGCCCATCTGATTCATTTTTTTTAGTTTGAAACCCTTCGCCTCAATACCCCTGTTTCACAAATTGCCCGTGTAACCCATCAACCACAAAATATCAACAATATCCATTTTCCGCAAGGCACCCACGTCCAAGTTAGTATTGCTGTTATTCACTCCTCTCCCGAAGTTTGGGGGGAAGATTCTCTTGAATTTCGTCCCTCACGCTGGCTAGAGGAAGGACAATCGAAGTGTGAGACATTGATTGAGCCTGATCGGGGATCTTTTATGCCTTGGTCTGGTGGGCCACGACTCTGCCCAGGTATGAAGATGGCACAAGTTGAGTTTGTTGCTGTCATAAGTTCAATATTGAAGAAGTGGAAAGTACAGATTGCGACAAGAAGAAACGAGACTCCAGAAGCTGCAAGGGAAAGGTTTTCAAATACAGTTGCCATAAGCTCACCAGGACTGACTATGCAAATGGTTCGGCCACGGGATGCCGTAGTGAAATGGGTGAGAAGATGAAAGACTTCGATCCGATACTAGTGAAATTCAAATAAGGGCTATGCCATCATCTATTATTTTTTGAGTCTGCTCACGATTCCAATGGCTATAAAGCTGCTAGAAATATGCATACAGGGTGCACTAAGCTTGTTGAGGAATTCACCGATAAGTTTGAGAATGACATAAAATGGCCATGAACTTCGATCCTAGATGTTAAGATTTTAAGCTGAAAATATGTAGGTGCAGACGGAGACTTTAAGCTTTTTTACCATGATGCACTGGATTCTTCTCAGCTCTCAGCTCTTAGCCTAGCTAATTTACATATATTTGAGACTGCAAGGAACTCTTAAAATTTAGACAACTTGCCATATTAAATACGAAACTATGATTGAAATAGCTATATTATAAGTGGTGGTTTCTTCGAGAGGTTTGAGCTAATTCTGCGAAACCTGGTGCAATTGATTCGACCGGTGTTAATTATATATGATGTAGTTGTGAAATGGCCATACTAGTCATGGATAGCTATAAATAGATCTTTCCCCTATGCTTTTGAATGGTCTATTGCCTGTTGCTTTTTTCTTTGCGTCTTGATCAAATTCAACAAGTGAGTTAATAGCTAATAAACTCTCAGAGTGAGCACTCCAACGGCTGTGGTACCCGATCCCATGGTGGGTATGTTAAGTCTGCTGTGCGGCGCGGAAGGGGCTTGTAGCTCCTAACCCAACATCAGGATTGTATCGATCCGAGAGCAATTATTTCTCCACAATACTGGATTATCATAGGAACAAAGGCTCAAGGCTAACCAACTATTGATCCTTTGACCTCGGAAAAATGTTGGTTATTATCAACATAAATAATAACCATACCATCCGTTGGGTCTCCCCCAGCAGTCACTCAACACCACACCGCGCCAGCCCTTTTTTTATTCAAGATCTAGTAGTATTGACTACTTTCAAATCCAGTTTCAAGATTAAAGTTATCATGAAATAAGTCAGTCTCCATCAGTCAGTCCCACACGAATACCGCAAGTCTCGTATGATCTGAGCAGCGACTTTCACCCCGCCCGTGCTTCTTGTCGCCTAAACAACTCCCTCCAAGGTTTACGGGGAACAAAATCTCAACATGAAAATATGCATTATATATGCCGCCATTCTCCTATCTGCAATGCCGGTTTTGGCCGGCAAAAGTTCAGAGGCACTTGCGGATGGCAGCGTTGGAAAGCCCCCCTCGATAAAGAAACCAATTTCCGCAAAGATGACGACCGGGGGATATTGTGACCACGTTACCGGAGAGTGCGAAGCAGGGTTTACAGACTCAGCGGGGAAGCACCACGAAATTTCAAAGAAGATGCCGGATTGTAAAACGAAGACACTCAGCGGAAACAAAGATTGTGCCTTTGAGGTCAATACTGAGAACGGGCATATTATTGAAAGATTACACGCCATAGGTATATGTGGAGACAATGGAGTTTGTAAGCAAGCAAAATACCAGACTGCGAGTGGAATGAACAAGAAGGCTGTTCCAATAAAGATAGACGAGTGCGGGAACATCGAGGCGAGTGGTCAAGTATGTGGTTTTGACTTTGATGCCAACACAGGAGATTTTCTACTACCTAGAGCCAGGAGCACGCTCGACACGGTCACAGGAGGGATCAAGAGGAAGAGTTCCAGAGGAAAGAAGCGTAGCGCTTGAACACCACCAGCAAAAACATCTTCATTAGTAGCTGCTGTTAGCTTCAGGAAAAGCAAGACATCCAAATTCACGAGGGCTCTATGTAGATAGTGGAAAATCATTCGCAAGAACTTATAAGTAAAACATGTCTCTTTGCATATTCTCAAATGTCGGTTTGGAGATAGCCTCTAAAGAAATACTAGGCACTGGCTTTGCCGGAACGTTAGGAAGACAATTCTCAGATGAATCTATTAGTGGTTTAATCACGGCAACTGGTAGAATATATATCGCCAGAAAAACGACCGACTCAAAAAGCCATATTGAGCAAACTTATTTTTCTCTTAACTTAGAAGTTGACCGTGAGTTGTATGCCCAGTATCTATTAAATAGCAAGCCTTTGAATACTGCAAGTCCCTTGTCCGCTTCGATCACTGCGAATGCGTCTTAAGAGATAGCTACGGGAACTCGGAGCAGTGGCTTTACGGGATTAACTGCACTCTCAATCTAACTTCCGTAATTGAACACATGGGCACTACCCTATTTCCAACCTGTGTAACAAAGCTAGATGAAGATGCTGAAGCTTCCACATTGCAAAACAATGTGTAGTGCACATATTCGACCCAAGAACTTGCGGAGGAGCGTCTTAAAGCTAGCTACTTCTCATTAGAGATGTAACCCCAGTATTTGAGCATGGGCTAGGCGTAGAACTTCATGATCTTGTACACACTCTCAAATTTCGTAAACCGTGATTTTTAGTTTCTAGTGTAATTCCAAAAATTTATGGGCTAAATCTCTAACAAATAGGTATTATATACTACACATTATTCACATCTTACACTATGCGTACACCTACTAGTAAATTACTAATTAGGATTTCAAATCAGCTCACAACTCCTGGTTGCGAAGACTGCTTGTTTTTTTCTTCCCCCCCGACATTGTCCAATCACCTGTTCTTACTCTTCCTAGGCGTTGACTCAACGTCGAATATCCCCTCCCAAGTCCACCAGAAGCTCCCGAGGGTACACGAACTAGACCTCTCTCGCTCTGTTCCCAGTCGTCCTTTCCACCACTGTCCCAATCATCTAATTTTTCACTCGCGCTAGCATGGTGCTTAGCATCGAGAGCACGCAGTCGTTCAATAGCACTCATCATGATTTCCCAACTTTCAACAATACCGTCGTTGGCTTTGATTCCGCACTCACAGTCGCAACCACCAGGACAATCAGTGTTTCCATAAGAATGGTATTCTGTGAGGCAATGCTGGTGAGTAACACACCCGCATGAAAGACAGGGCGTGAAAACGCCGCTGACAGGCTCTAGGCAAATTGTACAGCGCAGACGACGTTGAATAGTTTTGCAACGCTCACATCGACCTACAGCTCCGCCAGCAGTGCCAGTCATTAGTGGTTCAAGGCGTCTGTCATGCTTTAGACAATAGCCTGTGATATCGAGACCATGTTCCGAAGCTTGGGGGGGAGGCGTAGACTTTCTACCAAGGATAATCGGTGATGGTGGAGTTGGCTCATGGGTCATAGTGTGAGTTGAGGTGGAAAGAATAGATCCCACATAGGATTTATTGTCCGGAGTATCATCTTCAGCATAATCTTGTAGACCATTGAACTTGAGGACTTCTAATCGTGCTAGTGGATGGCCCCAGGCATATAAAAGCTCGGCATATGCTCTTCGATAATTCTCGAAAACAATTACCTGTTTAGGATTGAGTAATGGCGACGTCATGCAACCCTCGTCATCAAAAGCGTTCTGATTCTCCAAGATAAGGTTGATGCCAATGACCAATCCCGGAGCCTTTATGTCCTTGGGGTTGTCATCTTCCAAGTGCGAGATATCTGGAGCGAATTGCTCTTTTACACTGCCTAGTACAGTTGTATTTCCCCAAGTAATTGCAGATGAGGTGTTCAACGAATTCAGCAGATTTTCAGCAGGACTCGGGCGTTTACGGCTTGGTGGAAGAGGCGGATTTGGTGGAGATGAAGAGACGGCGGCAAAAGGCCGAGAGAAACTCGCTGCGAAACCAGACGCAAGTGCTGAATTCGCACGACGGAACAGGCGAGGATTATCTGGAGAAGTTGATAGACTATGAGCTTGTCGAGTGAAGTATTCTGAGTTTGTCTGGTTTGATCTCAAAGGCGGGGTCTCTCCACACGAATAAGAAGCTGAAGCAGGATCGCTACTCCAAGCAGCACCATTCGATGATCCAAAGGATCCGTAAAGACCAATTGGCGTGTGGGATGTTTTCGGGGTAGTTACGGCCGAATTTATTGGTGTCTTTTGGTACATGCTCCAAGCTGCAGCATCGGTGGGGAAGTAATCCAGAGAAAAAGCTGGAGTTTTCATACTCAGTGGTGTCTGTGGCTGAGTCATTTGTATTTCTGGTTGAGATGTAACATCTTGAACTGTCGGTTCTCGAAATACGCAGGACAACATCGCCAACATTTGGACATCAGCATCTTGCTCGAAGTAGGAGAAAAGATCCCGGATGAGCTGAACAGCAAGAGGGTTTGTTCCCCATTTTACCCTGCCAGACAGGGTCTTTTGACGCCAATAGTCGTATGAGATATCTACACCACTGTCGGACCCGCTATCACGTTGAGCATGTTTGACCGCATTTCTTGCAACTACGAGGATAGGCTCTGTACGATGGTTCTGATCGAGGATCTTTAAAGGTACTTCGTTATGCAGCAACATAGCAGCATATTTCCATACATCGGCCAAGTCACGGAACCCTTGACTAGCTGCTACTTTGCTGTTGTGCTCACAAACATCCGGACCATCGCCAAAGATAGCATATTCCTCAGCGAGTTTGATTTTTGATGGTAATAACACACTGATGTCGTGGATCACTACAGAGTTTTTGGGCTTCGAACGTGGCCGACTGAAACCTGTGCCAGTGCCAGTGCCAGTGTTTGTATTAGTACCTCCAGCGCTAGACCTTTGGGAAAGAATAGCAGACGATGCTTTCATATAGGTCCTGCGAGTCGATCTTCGGAAATAATCCGCCACAGGGAAGCGAGCAACTTGATGAAATTGCGTGGAATCAGAATCACTGGAAGAGGATGGCTCAGAGTCATCTGAAAAATCTGACTCGTCCTTGACCTCGGAAGTTGTGGATAATGTCTGAATCTTGGGAACAGGAGAGCTGTTGTTATGCAGTCTCCCAAACGACTCAAACGTCGGTTCTCCTTTTAAGCGAGCACTATTTCTTGCTACTAAAGTCCCAAGTAGTGACTTTACTTTATCTTCTTTCGGAGGGAAGAAGCAAGTTAGCTTTCCGTTTGCGGAAAATCGAGCACCACAAAGTCTTGGTATTGGAACGTCAACATTACGACTCATCATAGTGAGCATATCCTCATTTGCACTCGATTCCAATCCTTGAGGCAGCATGGCAGAAGCACCAGCTGGGATATTCTCATCTTCGTCATCGCTTGAGCTCTCGTCAGCAAGTCCATCTAAGTCATCAATATCTCCCACATCCGCAAAGAATGTTGTACTAGCTTCTAAATCTACTTCTCCGAGAAGATAGGTAAGGGTTCCTTCAAGACATCCTTTCTTGTGAGGAATATGATTGCTTGCGACTTGATGAACTTCACTTTTGAGACGATCATACGTCGCCGTTGGCATTAACGACGTTCTGCCGAGCGTAAAATGAGGTACTTTCTCAGGGTATTGATCTGGAAAGTTGATGGTAACATGAATATATATGGCTTTGCCTTCCTCGCCCCATGGTCCGTTCATCGAAACTTCCACGGTCCTCTTATCCATATTCACATTGTCAAAAGTAATTTTGGGAAGCTTTTCGTGAATACGAATGATCTCATCATGAAGCGATTCAGGTGCATCCCAATCGCCGTCATCTTCCAAGTCTCTCAGTTCTGGGTTGAGCAGCGAGAGGCGTCTCGAGGCAGGACGTTTTTGAGATGATGCATCGTTTTCTGGCTTGGTGAACTTGATACCGCTCATCCAACCAATCTGTCTTTGGTTCACGTCTCCAGCGAACGGCTTATCTTTGCGCTTTAGGGCTGGGGCTTTGATCATCATATGAGTACGGGTCGAAGATGGCAGATGCATCTTCTTCATTCCCGTACTCAAGGCACTTACCTTCAGGCCAGAGCTTCCTGGCCTAGGGCCAGTGATTGTTGCAATCTTTTTGTCTGATGATTTCTTGTCCACGTTGCGGAATGTTTTGTATGCAGCCCCCTTGCGGGTCATAGTCAATCTTTTACGAACTTGTGCACCTTTGATATGCCCCACACCTTCAAGAATTGCCGGATCAACATTGTGTAAGCGTAATTTGTTATCATCGCCCCAAGAAACAAGCTGAAACTCTCGATTGTCCGCTCCATCATCAGTAACAACACCACGAGCTCTCCATAGAAACTCCTTGACCTTATAGGTTCCGTGGCCAGGAAACACTTTCACTGCAGCTGTTTTGCAACCATCCTCTACAGATGGTTTGGATCGGCGGTCATATAGATGAAGGTGGCCTGGACTTTCTTGAGGCATTGCTAGTAAGCCCCAGCCGAATGGTGTATGCCGAGCGCGCCAGACGGGAAAGTCGGTATGGATGACTCTTTCAGGAACATCTTCATCGTTTCCATAATCCCAAAATTTGATAGTCTTATCCAATGAGCAGGTAACTATCCCGTTGCACCGAGTTCGATTCCAGTCTATCCCATATATCTTAGACTTATGTGCATCTATGGATCTGAGGGGCGCGGCACCCTTTCTGTCGTCCCAAATTCGTAACCACCTATCATGAGAGGAAGCTAGAACGTGCGAGTCTTGCCGGTTGTACTTCACTTGTGTGGCTCCCGCATAGTAGTCACAGAATGTAAGGGCGGGTGTCCTAGATCTTCGTAAATCCCAGCAATGCACATAACCATCCACAGCGCATGTTGCAAGCATATCAGGATGATGTGCAGAAAAATTGATATCAGTAATAGCTCTGGAGTGCCCCTTGAGTGTATGTTCAATCGCTCCCTGAGAAGACTCCTCATGCAAGTTTAGATTCCATACTAAAGCTTTTTGATTTGCGGTGCTGACAACCCAGTAATCGCGTACTGCGAATGGCGACCATTGTACGTCTGCGACTAGCCAAGGGAGTCCATGGCGAAGATGGCGGGGAGGGTTTAATGGGTTATCAAGGTCAATGATATCGAGTCCATCGGTGCTGAGTATGTTAGATAGAGCTTGATCAATTCCATTGAGAAGACATACGAAGCAAGCACAATATCACGCCCAGAGGGAGAGATGGACGCCGAGCCCACTTTACGATCCACGTAGATGGATACGTCCTTTCTTGACTCTTCCATCATAGTCACGATTGCGGTTCAGCACCTTCATTTCCTGAGCTATGTAGCCTAGATCATTTATAGTGTGAATGCTCCAAATGCGCCTTCCTACTTAGCATTATTTGGCCAGTAATCACGTTCGCAGATGTGAATAAAACGCTGATATTAGCATCATATGGTTAAGGCGATCGAATTTTTATAAATAGAAGAGGATGCTGAATGATGATATGAATGAAAGTTGTGTTGGAGATACATATTGACCACCACGCCTTCGATACAGCTCCCAATTCGGTTAGCTCCATTGATGGCGGGGTCGGTATCGTCAACGCGCCGACATGAACTTTGTACATGTCCCGGCCTCAACCAGCTATTCAGTAAAACCACCAGTAGAGACATTTCATATTTACTGTGCAATATTCACACGAGGAACAAGTGCCATCTGCCCCCACGCGAACACTTCCATATCGGCAAGTCTCAGATCTGAGCTGAGGTCCTTCCAAGCGATTATACCACGAGACACCTCTGCTCAAGAATTAGAGTAATTGTTGGAGGAATAGATCGGCAGACCAGAAAAGTGTCCCTCTGTAAGAACTCGAATCGATACTACAGCACACATGGCACTGCCAAAGCGAATTATTAAGGAGACCGAGAGATTAATGGCAGAGCCGTGAGTAGCAAGCCTTGCTTTGCCTTGCCTTATCCTACAGATTGAGTATATACTGATAAAGCATTTTGCAGTGTTCCAGGTATCAGCGCCGTTCCCCATGAAGATAATTTAAGATATTTTGATGTCTCTATTCACGGTCCTAGCCAATCCCCATATGAAGGTACCCTCCTAACCTGCCGATCCTACATATATCTCCAACTAATGCTCCATGCAGGTGGCATTTTTAAGCTTGAGTTGTTCCTTCCAGATGACTATCCAATGACCCCGCCCAAGATCCGATTCTTGACCAAAATCTATCATCCCAACATTGACAAGCTCGGTCGTATCTGTCTCGATGTTCTCAAGAGTAAGATGTCCTAAGTAGGCTCCTTCATATGAGTTATTGACACATTTTGCCAGGTAACTGGTCTCCCGCACTGCAAATAAGAACTATTCTTCTCTCCATCCAAGCTCTCCTCGGTGCCCCGAATCCAGACGACCCCCTCGCCCCAGATGTTGCCAAGAGATGGAAGGAGGATGAGCCCGCTGCTATTGCGACGGCTCGCGAGTGGACTAAGACCCATGCAATCTCTTAGAAGTGTAGCGATATACATCGATCGTACAATGCATATAAGAGCGCGATTCTGGGAGTGAATCACTTTTGAAAGTGAAACAAGTAGCTGGACAATACAGCAAGATGGTTATGTGAGACATGCATGATCCATGTTCCTTTTACAGGCGTTGGTTGGGCAGAAGTACTTGATAGAGAGGAGTAGGCTCTGATGGTCACATATTACCCGCAAGTAAGCTTTCACAAGCATTCTATAACTCGATGTCCGTGTGAGAACATGTCCCATTAAATTTTCTCACCGCAGCAAATGTTTACATGAATTCGGGAACCACTGATCTTTTTGTCTTCTCTCGTGATCCACAACTTTTGTGAATATCTCTGTTCCTGTTTGAACTTACTAATATTTACTCATCTTTGATCTTATTACTATTTTCTAGGGTGTCTTTGGTGCCTTACGATTTGTGCCCTGCGTTCACTCTCTGTTTAGTGGCGTAGTTCACCACGCATGTGACTGTATTTGCCATTCCAAATAAGTTGATCCAACTCCATCTGGTATTTCCTGATACAGAGTAGCTTTGGTTGTACGAATTGCATGTTGTGTTGTACTTGATGGACTATCGACTTGTCAAAGAGCCGGCTGTCCTGGCACTTGGTGTTTATCTTTCAAACCCGAAGAACTGGTGCAATTTAACAACATCAATAAAAGAGAACCCTCAACGGAATATACCGGAAGGGATAAGCTGATATCGTATACAATACCGTCAGATCAAAGATCTCCAATCAAATCAATGCACTGAGCACAAGGTCACTAACTCTCCTCACTCCAGTTGTTGCTTGTTGCATACTAAAGATTGAGAGTAGTGTACGCCTTAAACGACATGACAAATTAGCTGATAGTTCTTCACGAGTCAAGCCAAGGTACGCTATAGCTACACGCGGTGACCATTCAAACAGCTTTTCACACGTTGATCAAATCATGACCAATGCTCTAGTTCCCATTGAGGCCAAGCTCGAAGAAATCACCGGATCATCTGGCTGATACTCTTCCCCAGGTTTTCCCCGTAATCTGGACCAGCCTCCCAGCCTACCCGAGATCGCCAATTATCTTCAGGCCTGCCAGACTTGCATCCGCCCACGTTAAATCCGCCGTGTGCCGTCCCCCAGATCAGCAGCTTCTGACCTTTTTCCCTTACAGTAAAACCTAAAGAAACACTCTCCCTAATTAGTATCTCCATCATCCGGTATCTCCGTTCGTACAAGTCGTGCAGATTGCCCCCCTCCACGTTGTACTTCCATTGCTCAAAGCGGAGGGAACCCCGACGCATACAAGGTATCGACATCAATATTATGCATTCCTTAGCTCAATCCTTTTGGCTTGCAAGGATACGATGTTTGCTTTTTGGTGTGTGCTTGCACATAGGGATGATATTTCGAGTTCCCCAGCAAATCGCATCCATCCCAGAGCGCCGCCCTCCCCTTTTTCATCCTACTTAAGTTTGCAAACTTTCTTCCCATACTCTCGGGTTGTACTACTGTAAATCATAACACGCAATCTTTTACATAAAGGTGTACAGAGGCACGCTGGAGCGAGACCGAATGTGAACGGGCACTTGATTCGCTTGGCGCTAAAATATAAGTAACAAACTTAGTTCGCTAGTTCCTCCGGTTTTCTCTATGAGCTACCCCGTGCCTCGGTTTCAATTGGGAAAAGTATATCTACAAAGAGGGGTTTGAGGGGCTCGGGGCCGCACGTGGTGGTATATTTAGCTTTACGATTCTCGGATCCTCAGACAAGAGAACTACCTGGGCAGATAACCTAGCCCATTGAGAAATATTAGATTACAGGTTCTGAAACAATTTGGCAGCCAGATTGCCTGGGTACCATTTCTTTTCTGTCTCGTCGAAATCATAGGCATATCAAGAAGCTAGGACTTTGTCTCATCATTATTAGCAAACGCTAGAAGTCGCCAAATTCAAACCACTTTGAGGTCGATAGCTCTTCTTCACTTGCTGAATATTAATCAAGACAACTCACAGCAATCAACATGGAAACTCCAAGCACAGACACATCGAAGACAGCGCCAACGAGCTCCGCTGGTCGAGAATCTCTTCAGAAAGAAACCGCCCCGGGATACAGCGAGAACGTAGAATTCGCCAACACCGCTTCTGGTGAAAGGGGATCCGATGAACTCAAAGAGAAGGGGAGCGATGTTTCGAATGGTGATGGTCTGGATCATGAACATGAGCCACCGGTTAGAATCTCTTGATTCTTATCTGCTAAACAGCATGCTGACAAGAACAGATGACCTTTCATCGAATGATGTCCCTGATCGCGATGGCATTTCTGTGGACCGGATCTCAAATTCCAGTTTACTTGTTTGGTAAGGCTACTCTACCTGAGAAGAAAGGTGCAATTGGCTAACCATTCAGGTGGCATTCCTCCCTTGATATATGGAGATATTGGAGGGAATGATCGATGGTAGGTTAATACGAAATTCTCAAATGACAAAAGCATTACTGATCAAGGGATTAGGGTTTGGTTTGTACTTGCCAACCTACTCGCACTGGCAGCCGTGTGCCCGTTCGTGGGAGCAATATCTGATCTCATAGGTCGTCGATACGTTGCTCTTCTTGGTGCTACTTTGATCGTGATTGGTATGGTCGTCAGCTCCACTGCTCACAATATGAATATCTTCATTGGTACGTGCATCTCCCTTAACAAAGCTTGGCCTCGTCTAATAGTTGGTAGCTGGAATGGCTCTAGCAGGCGCAGGTGCGGGAATCAACGAACTTACAGCCTTGGCCGTTACATCGGAACTTGCCCCTACTCGCAAACGAGGGAAGTACGTCGCGGTATTGATATTCACAATCATCCCCTTCTGTCCTTCGGTACTCTGGGCACAATTGATTGCTGCGAATTCTAGCTGGAGATATGTCGGCCTCTTCTGTGGTATATGGGCTTTCCTAGGACTAGTAATGACGGCATTTTTCTATTTCCCTCCACCCAGAGATAACTCCAGTGGATTAACAAACCGAGAGATCATTGGTCGGATTGACTTTGTTGGTGGCTTTTTGTCCATTGTTGGCATGATTCTATTCATTGCTGGGCTCGTCTGGGGAGGCTATCAGGTAAGTAACTTTCGTCGAACGCTCACCTTCCAAGTCTCACTCCTTTTAGTATACCTGGAAATCAGCACACACTCTTGTCCCACTACTTCTTGGCGCCTTTTTCCTCATCGCCTTCGGTTTCTGGGAGGTTTATGGTGCCAAGTATCCCATGTTTCCAGCACGGCTAAAGCAAGATCCTCGAATTCTTGCTTTGACTCTCGTGATCACGTTCATATCTGGTGCCAACTTCTTCTCTGTGCTTCTGTTCTGGCCGACACAAGCTTTTAATGTTTATGGTCACGATCCAGTTGGAGTCGGCATCCGGGGCCTTCCAGTTGGGTTTTCCATTTTGGTCGGGGCTTGCGTTGTACTCTGGCTTCTTTCGGTCTTTCGTGGCCACAACAGGATGCTCATGGTAGTATCATCTTGCTTCATGACAGCTGGCTGGTAAGCTCAGTCGTTCTCAAATATCAAACACAACTAACTTCGTATCCAGTGGTGCTCTGGCCGCCGCCCGTATCGACAATCTTCCGGCAGTCTATGTGATACTTGTCATTGCCGGACTGGGCATCGGCGGCATCGTCGTTCCAGCCTCCATTATTACAACCATCATCTGTCCCCCAGATCTAATTGGCACAATCGCCTCCTTGACTCTTGCTATCCGCGTCATTGGAGGCGCTGTTGGCTATACGATTTACTACAACGTCTTTTATGCCAAATTCGTCCCCAAACTCACTAAGAAACTCGTTCTAGCTTGCATCAGTAATAAGATCTATAACGTCACCGTCATTAAAATTGCAGGGGAACTCACTGGTGCTAGCTTGATAGATGAGATTTTGCACCTGCCGGGTGTAGATGGAAATGTTACCATATGGAATGATCTTGTAATGGCGGGTAGAGAAGCGTACGCAGATAGTTATCCATACGTCTATTATGTGAGCATTGCCTTTGGGGCGGTGGCGATAGTAGCAAGTGCTTGTTTGGGGGATATTCAGAAGTATATGGATGATCATGTTGCGGTTGTGATTGCTTAGTCTGGGGATGTACATTTCTTAGACTGATATATGGGCTTAGTATACACTAGGTGATAGAACTGCTAGCATCCTCTATCAACTAATTCAAATCTAGAATTTGGTTTACATGATATTGTGCGCAATTGATTACTCGAGAATAATATGCGCCTTGAGTCTAGTCTAAGCATCCGAAGAAGTTCCATATTACATTTTTAGTATTGCACGTTTTCTTCCCTTTCCAGTCCGCGATACTTGGAGACTCTCGCATATAGTGTACATGTATGGTGTGGTGGCCCGTGCACGAGGCTACTATTTACCCCAGACTTCTCCAAAACTTCACATCACAACAACAGCATCCAGGGTCCATCTCTTCTAGACAACCTGTACTGTACCTTGAAATACCTTCCCATCCTGTGAAAATAGGCCAAATTTAACTCGCCTACTTCCATTCCATCCTACACGCCATGGATCGCACCACAACGCGTATCTCGACCACGAACGCGCCGCGTCTCTCAACAGCACCTAGTTCCATAAAACCACGGCAACTGGTACATATATCCCCAATATTCCTTCTTCCTCTGCCCCTTTACCCCCCCATTCGCTTTTCCATTTTCTTTCCCTTACAAGATGTGGCATGGCTAATTTTTCCCGACCCGAACAGTCACATCTCCACGCCCAGCTTGCGCAGCTATCAGCCAACCTCGCAGATCTAGAGAACTTGTTGCGTATGACGAGTGTGCAGGCGGAATCAGTGCGGGGGTTGGGAGCTTGGCATGGAGGATTGTAAGTTTTGTCTTCGTTTCTTGGGGACTGTCAGGGGCGGCCTAGGAGGGCAATTGTTGAACGAAGGGAGAGGTGACAATGAATTAGGCTAACAAGAGATGGGACAGATTTATGGCTGCGAGTAAGGTATTAGGAGAGGAAACGATTGCGGGGATTCAACAGCAGCAGCAGCAGCAGCAGCAGCAAAAAGACAGCGAGGGTGATGCTTGATAATCGACGGACAACGAAGGGGATCATAGGACTTTGCAATGGGTTATGAATAACGAGCATCTAAGGTTTTGGCGTTTAGACTAGGGCATTACCGGATTAGGAATAGACTGGTCGGAAATTGTATGAAATTTAACATGATCAATAGACTCATACACTCATCAAGTGAGATTGGAAAGCACCGCTTCGGTGGTTATCAAAGCCAGATGGACTTCAATTTCGGATTTCAGCCTTACTCTGCTTCGATCAAGTTACAATCCTGATCGTTTTTTCTCATCATCATCTTAGACGACATTTGTTATGCCCTGGTGTGAGATTGGATCTAGATTTCCCACTATCCATTATGCGTCATACATATTACGACTCATCTCAAATACTCAAAGGTGTTTTTAAAAAAAGCCTTTGAGCGCCTAATCCCATATTCCATATGCAGATACATACTCCGGACATTCCTTTGGAATCCTAGTATACCACTGACAAGATCCTCGTTAACCTCATTTGAAAAACTTTAGGAGTGTGAGATTAATCAGAGGGGCTGATAATTTACACCAGTATCTATACTGACGACTGCAACTTATCGTATAGCAATACATACAATGAAATAGTAAAGAAGCCCGGGGCTAGAATCCTGTACATGGATGATAATTCATCACACAACCACCACGAGGCGATAAGTCTGGCGGCTAAATTCCGATATCAGTTCCCCCAAGTGGAGATATGTGCAGCCTCCAAGAATAAAGGTAGGATTTGAAAACTTCCATACTTTTACTCTCAATCCATTTTATCTTTAATTATATCTATCCTATAGTACGTATTCAATCATAGTATTGGGGTTCTCCCAGTTCGTTTAATTCCATCATGGGAAATGTCTCTACAGATACTTCGTCCTTTTGGACCAAGGCTGATAAGCACCTCATGGCAACTGGTGTTTCGTATTCACCAGTCATCATTGCGCGAGCGAAGGGTACGAGACTATTCGATACAAATGGTCGATCGATTCTCGATTTCACGTCCGGTCAAATGAGTTCGATTCTGGGACATTCTCACCCAGAGATCGTAGAAGTAGTCAGAAGATATATTGGCGAACTAGACCATCTCCTAAGTAGTATGATAACGCAACCTGTCGTCGATCTTGCCGAAAGACTTGCCCGGTTTCTCCCGACGCCTTTAAAGAAGTCATTTTTCCTTAATACTGGATCAGAAGCCAACGAAGCCGCAATCAAGATGGCCAAGTGCTACACAGGCAAATTCGAGATTGTGGCGTTCACAGCAAGCTATCACGGCTTGACGTCAGGTTCAGGGTCCGCTACTTACTCTGTTGGACGGAAAAATGGTGGGCCAGCAATGGCTGGCCAGCTTGCGTTTCCAGCACCGTACGCTTACAGATCGCCTTTCAAAAAAGCGGATGGATCCTACGATTGGGAAACCGAGTTAGAATTTGGATGGTCGATGATTGATAGGCAAACTGTAGGTTCACTTGCAGCTTTTATCATGGAACCAATATTATCCACAGGTGGCATTCTCGTTCCACCTAAAGGATATCTCAAACGTATGGCTGTTGAATGTAAAAAGCGGAACATGCTATTGATCATGGACGAAGCTCAAACCGGTGTCGGCCGCACAGGACAAATGTTCGCCTTCCAGTACGAGGATATTGTCCCGGATATTCTTGTGCTGTCTAAAACCTTGGGCTGTGGTCTACCATTAGCATCAGTGAGCACCACTGTCGAAATTGAACGCGGCTGCAACAAAGCAGGCTTTATCTGGATCTCCACCCATCTCAATGACCCTTTAACAGCAGCTGTTGGAAACAAAGTTCTAGAAATTGTTGAACGGGACCACATAGCCGAGCGTGTAAAAAGACTTGGTGCACAACTACGAGCAGGCCTTGACAAGCTCCAAGAAAAATACTGGTGCATTGGTGAGATTCGCGGTCGTGGACTCTTGCAAGGTATTGAAATTATCTCAGACGCTGATACAAAGGCACCTGGATTAGACATTGGTCAGGCCGTATCGGATAGAGCGATGCTAATGGGACTTTCTTGTAATATTGTTAATTTGCATGAATTGGGTAGCGTGTTCCGATTGGCCCCTCCGCTTACGGTCTTGAAAGAGGAGATTGAAGAGGGGTTGAGGATCTTGGATGATGCGTTTGCTTTTGTGCTTATCCTGAGGAGCTTTATGGCTGATAGTGATTGAGATGGGCGGTTGAGTGTAGTTCACTGGTGCGGTAGGGTCCCCTTGCTTTGATCACTATTGGCTCGACAGTATCTAAGTGGTAACGAAATATATCTAGAAGCAAAGCTTGCATTTCTTTGAAATCCCTTCAAATCTTTTGCTCTAAAAATAGCCTTATAAGCTGTTCAGCCTAGAAGAACACAATCTAGTCTCGAAAGTCTAAATAGAGACCACTTGTCAAACCTCTCGAAAATATCAGTTAGACCTCCAATATCATCCGTGAGCAACTTTTAGTATTTAAATTATTAGTAATTTTAAAACAAATGGTTGCCGCTCGCTACAATGTAGTCCATTAGCAGACTCTCCCGTGGCCAACGAAAGGCTGAGTTGCTACTCTAATGCACATAGGCTAGTCCGTTCCTAAAATCGTTTAAAATTTCCCAATGTCTTCGTGTTACTTAAACAGGAATTCATCTTTCATTTGATCAACCTGACCATTCATCATAAATCCCTAGGTGTGTGCCTCTTGGCCCATATAGGGCCGGTTGTGGCAACGTAGAGCAAGTGGCTATTGAAAGACAACTCATATATGCACGTCATAAACCTAAGTGTTGGTTACAACAGATTCCAACACCAATTCTGGATAGTTTGAAATTCCCTCCAAAATGATTACCTCGCATGCTACCTTTTCTCGGACAAAGCCTAATACCTCTTATCCAGGGCTCCATCACCATTGTTACCAAGTCTACAATAAATTGAACCGTCGCGATTTAGAAGCGCCGCGGTGGAAATGGCATTATATGGTGCCTTAGATCACACAAGCTCTTCAGCTACCCTTCTGCTATCCACTATCCTGCTTTTAACTGTACGATTCGTATGGAACAACCTCCGTTCCTATCAACTTAAACACCAAGGAAAATGTCAACCACCACCATCTGTTCCCCAGAAGGATCCTTTTTTTGGACTGGACATCATCTACTCGCGATTCACCGAGAATTTTGAGAATCGCACCCGAGATACGATTGCCAGAGATTTCTTCTCGACCTATGGCCATACCTTTCAATCGAAGCCTTTTGGTGTTCCTGAGATCGTCACCGAGTCTCCGGAGCTGGTGAAAGCTATCTACGGGACGGACTTCGAGTCATTTGGAGTTGGCCCTTCAAGAGCGTTTGGCCTGCGTCCTTTGGTAGGTGATGGCGGACTTATGACCACGGACGGCCCTATTTGGAAAGCTCATCGCGCCACTTTGAATCCCATTTTCAGCAAAGCAGTAGGTCGGCAGGAACCTTTTGATCGACACATTGAACGGCTACTGGAGCTGATTCCTAAGGATGGTTCAACCATCGACCTGCAACCACTTTTCGATCGTCTAGCGCTTGATTCTGCAACAGAGATCTTATTTGGCGAATCTACCCTGACATTGATCCCAAACCCTCCGGCAGATGCCGTGAAGTTCTTGGATGCCTTCAATTATTTGCTGCGAGGTGTAGGCATACGAATGGTGCTACCATCATATGACTTTTTCAGTCGAGACCCAAAGTTTTGGTCTTCCTGCAAAGACTGCCAGGATTTTGTTGATAGGATACTTGACACCGTCATGGAAGAAGCTTCTAACTTCCCTCAAGTCCAGAAATACTCTATTGCACACGAGCTAGCCAAGATAATGGACAACAGGGTGCAAATTAGAGATCAGCTCCTAGGTTTGTTTCTTCCAGTCCACGACGCCATCGGAACTCCCCTTACGAACATATTCTTCATGCTAGCTCGAAATCCTGCAGCATGGGCAAAATTGCGCCAGGAAATAAACGGCATCGGTTCAGCGAAATTAACCCCGAAGTTGTTAAAAAGCCTGACGTACTTGAATTGTGTCATCAATGAAACACTGCGGTTGTATCCAGCCATCAGTGCAAACGAGCGCATTGCACTTTCCGACACGATTCTTCCTTCAGGAGGAGGTCCAGATGGAACCTATCCCGTTTTTGTCGAGAAAGGTGTAAAGGTAGTTCTTTGGTTCTCCACTATGGCGCGACGTAAGGACCTGTGGGGTGAAGATGCGGCAGAATGGCGTCCAGAACGTTGGCAAAATGCAAAACCTGATCGTTGGATCAATCTTTCATTTGGAGCTGGGCCGCGGAGTTGTCCTGGTAGTGAGCTTGGTCTTATCCAGATTGGCATGACTATGGTGAGACTTGCTCAGAAGTATCAAATTCTGGAGAACCACGATCCGGTGGAAGAGTTTATCGATAGATGGCGAGTTACAACAGTGAGCAAAAATGGAGCCAAGGTAGGTCTACGGGTCTAATTAGCAATCCTACGGATAACAATCATGCCAATAATTTGTTTACGCTGCTATTGTTTGTAGTCAGTATCATCCTATCTAGCAGCGTTTTACGGAGAGAAGACATAAATTTCATTATTGCTGTAACCGGGCCCAATCATAGCTTTACCATCTCCATATACAAATTTCACAGCCAATAAAGTAAACGCTTGCAAAGGGATAACATCGTACCCACGAAACGGCTGGCGAAAATATGAAGGTAGACGATATCTTTCACGGCGTTGGCAGCTAACGTTAATCCCAGTGTGATGAACATCCGTTTACAGAACCCGATTGCCGAACACCTTACTATGCCATAAAATATCTGGGAGAAGATTACTTATCAAGGACCTCTACTCACGCTATGTACAAAAGGAGAGGTTCCTCTGCGTAAACGTGTGATAAGCTTCTTGTATTCTGATAAGTCTAAGGAAGAAAGCTCTCCGTAGGGAGAAATCTAGTTATAACTAACTAATGGGGATGTGCATTTCTAATAGAAGTTAGGGATGTCTTACTAAAGCACTGCATATGAATAATGGTCAGTTTCGCGCTGTAAAAGCAGATTAGTCTATCTATAATGAAAGCTTAGGTAAATCAAACTTGCAGCCAGAAGTGGAGAAACAGCACCGCAGGTAGGTTTTGCTATGTAAGGAGCACGAAGAGTATATGGAATGGGGCATGTGATTATAATGCTAGAATCGTAAATTGAGGCAAAATCTCATCGCCACATGACGTGAGGGGTGTAAATTGATAGCTGTTTCCCTGATAAAGGTGAAAATCGTCCCTAGAGGGCATATACGTATAACATATTGTACATAGTTATATGAAGCAACTAAATGAAAAATTAGAGATTAGTTAGTTGAGTTCCTTAATTCAGCTAATTATCAAATTTCACATTTCAATTACTCTTGAAAGAGATATGCTAGTATTAGTTGAAAGGATTTCCAACATTACTTATGGTATTTGTAATAGAGAGTATATCCTATATATCCTATTTTCTGAGCGCTGCGGCTTGCCCCCTGGTTTCTTGTGGATTAAACCCTGGTAATTTGTCCGCGGCTAAGTCATATGACTGTCATCACAACAAGATATCTTACATGTACTCTACTGTTGCAAACATTCGCAAACTCACCTCACCCTAATTAATCTATACCGCGAAGCTAAGTAGCTGAATGGGGTGAAGAGTAATCGTCATAGATCCTATGGCTTCTACCCAGGTTACCCTCATTTTCCCGCGGGTCTCCCTTGAGCAACCTCGACCACCGAAGGTAGCAATTAAACCACTCGCGAGGCCCCCTATAAAGCCAGATGACCGATCCGAAAAGAATTCCAGAGCAAGGCAAACTACAAGAAAAGGAAACTTCAAGTCAAGGGCAGGGTGCAGGACTTGCAAGTAATAAGTACTACCTCTACGCTTATGCACTTAACTCAACTCTATCTAGGCTAAAGCATTACAAATGTGATGAGGCTCGTCCATTCTGTGGTCGTTGCGCAAAAGCAGAATGGAAGTGCGAATATCCATCAGACACCTCTGGTAGACCCGTAGTTGGCCATACACAAGTCAGCAAATTAGCTCCTAAACCAGCGTTAGTACCAATCAAAACCAACCCTGATGATGGGAATTATCTGCAATATGCCCACTCACTGTATAATCACAATCCCGTCGCATCATTTCAGATACCACTTTGGTCATTGCTTCTCCAGTTGGCGCAGTGTGAGCCATGTATTCGGCACATCACTATAGGGACAGTCATGATGCATCACGTCTCTGCGGGTGGGACTCAAGATCCAAAAAAGTCAAATCGTCAGCAAATACTTAACGCCGGCCTTGGCCACTACGGAAATTCTATCAAAGCTCTTCAAAGGCTACTCAATAGAGCAAATGGTAAAGCCGACAAAGCAACGTGGGAGATTTCAATCTTGGCAAGCTACCTTATGTCGTCCTTTGAGACACTGGTTGGTGATGAAGAGAGTGCATTTAATCAAATGCAAAGCGGATTCAATCTTGTCAAAAATCGCCTAGTGGATCATAAATTTGATGCAGAACATGCTGGGAATCTGGAGGAGCTTGCATATGCTTTCAATCGACTGGACATTCGACTGAGTACCTATGATGCCAGCTATCACACAAAAGCTTTGATAGAACCAAAAGTTCCCGAAAGTTTTAGGACATTAACACACGCAAAGCATGTGCTGGAAGCCATCATCCCTAATATTCTCGTGTTGATAAGAATTCCCAGTCAAGAAACCAATATACCAAGAACATTTCCTGGCGAGAATATTCCACCAGAGGTATTGTCCAAGCTCAAGGGGTTTAAAGATCTGCTTCAGAAATGGTTTCAGAACCTTAAGAAGCTCAGTGCCACCCTCGGCCTCAATCTTTCCGCGCCCGCATTTGGTCCTCTAAATATCCGTGCTCATTCGTCACACCACGTCCTGATGAATCAGTACTGGATGTGTGTTATCTGGCTGGAAACAGCTTTCTCAACCTCGCAAACAGCTTTCGACCCCTTCTTTCCTATATTTTCGGAAATCACGAGACTCGCTGAGCTTATCATCACAATGCAGCCCGAGCGCCAATGTCTTTGGCAAAAGCATAAATTCTACTACACGGCGGAAACGCCCTTCCTGCATCCACTGTTCTATACAGCACAGAAATGTCGAGATGGTCGTCTTCGACGGCGGGCTTTGCATTTGCTCAAATTGGCAGGGAGTGAAGGGGTTTTTGAAGGTAGAAGCTCGGCGGCGGCTGTTGAATGGGTCATTGAACAGGAGGAGGCTGGTCTACCAGAGGGAGTTATTGGAAGTGTGGATCCGAATAGTGGAGGGTATGTAGAGGAGCGATGGAGGATGAGAGGAGCAGATATTAGGATCAATCGGTTGGCGAAGTCGTTAGATATCACGTGTACCAGAGTTGGAGCTGATGGTGTTGAGGAAGTGGTTATGGGCAAAACTACTTGGATACAACGATGCAATCATCATCAAAAGCCTAATATCGTGGAGGATTCTAAAAAAGATTTACAGAAAGCATCGTTCTTTGGATGACGGTCAGATTGATGAACCGTGTGGATGCTGTATGCAAGTACTCCAATATTCTAAGCTTCTAAATCCTAATACATATTATATGAAGTGAAATGCATGTATTCATCTTCAATAAAACTCCATCAAATCGGTCAATTGCTTCAATTATATCATCTATCAGCTATTCTAATGCGTCATGCGGTGGATCTCCATAGTCGATTATTGAGTATTAAACTGTATTGGGGATTAATCTCTCCGCAGTTCTGACATGACACGATGTTCCATCTCTTTTGGATTGGCAACAAATGGCTCAAGGAAGTTATCAAATAGATTCTGCCAAAGCGCCTGCCTCGCGCAACATTTGAGCTATTTCGAGTTCTTCGTACTCTATGGCACGGGCTAACGCTGTGACTCCATTCCTATCACGTCTATCATTGTGCCATAGCTCGAGGACATTTGCACCTCTCTTGAGCAAGAAATTAACCATTGCAATTTCTCCATTCTGGCTCGCAACATGTAACGGAGGCTGCTTGAACGAAGCCATAATGAAATCAGCTTCCTCGATTCCCTCTAACCAATCATCTCCAGTTCTGTAGCGTTTGCGAGGAGGATGCCTTCCATTCAGCATTGCAGTAGTATCAACTTGTAGTCCTGATGGTTGGGGGTGGTCAAGCAAAACTCGCGCTACGTCAACATGCCCGTTTCTCGCAGCGTGGGCTAGAGCAGAGATAGTTCTGGTTGCTCCATTATCAAGCAACAATGGCAGTATGGAAGCCCTCCCACAAAGAGAAGCAAGTTCCACAATAGTGCGAGGTCCATCCTTTTTGCGGTCTTTATGATCCAAAATGTCGTTGTACCAGATCATAATCCTGGGGTCGCCATCCAAAAACAATATACGCCGAGCTATACCTTCATGGCCATACTCTATGGAAGTAAGGAGTATATCGCTATGTAGCACAATCAGGTAATTTGGATCTGTGAATATACAGAGGCCAAGCAGCTTCATCGCCAGCTTTTCGTGACCTCCCCTTACAGCTTCAAGCATTGCAGTCCGCATCGTTACCTTCCTTGGTTTGATCCCGTATTTTGGCTTCAATAGCAAAAATACAATATCATCATAACCACCATAACATGCCTTGCATAAAGCGGCTTTTTTATTGTTAACTTTCGGGAATGTTTCCTGCTCATCGTAAAGGTTGGGATTTGCACCATTTTCTAAGAGTAGCAATACAGCGGCGTAATTTCCTTGCTTTGCTGCCTGCTCAAGAGCAGGTCGGAAGAATCCACTTTTAGCATTGACGTCTACGCCATAGTTTAGGAGTTTCTGAATCATCACCACATCACCAAGAAAAGCGGCGACAACCTATTTTGGAGTTGTCAGCGAGAGTACCCAGCTATGAACACTTTTATATAAGTGACCACAGGAAATAGCTCAACATAGAAGTTTAGACGAACAATTGCATTATTCTCAACGGGACTCTTAGCAATGCGATATCGTCGATCAGCCTCAGCGGAAGCTTTACTACTAGGATCAGTTGTCTTGAGAAGATATTCATGTCTTTGTGTTGATGACCGCTGGCGAGGATGGAATGATAGTTGATCTCCAATATGAACATCTGCTGCGCACAGCGCGTGATTATATCGGTCTTTCTGTTGCTCTGATTGGTTGGGATCAAATAGCTTCAGGAAGTTCACGGTTTCAACTACCATCGAAAAGAAGCGACTATGTGTTGGATCTTGACGACCGAATCTCCATAATAGAATTCTGGTGATTATGTCTCTACTGAATGATGTGGCAGATCCTTCAACTGGCGCTTTGCTAATGGCCTGGAGAATGCTTTCGGCAAAGAATTCTATCAGGTTAAATATTGATTAGAGAGCTTCATTCATAAATATCGACTTTACTCACTGTTAACAACTCTTAGACGAATCAACTTGCGACACCCTACAATATCTACGGCAGCATCAATGATTCCCTGAATTATCTCCAAAGGTAGGTCCATCAAGCTTGAGATAGAACCCCCATTTCCTGAATACGAAATCGTGGCCATGGCTTAGATTGGTGTGATGAATGAATATATGAGGAAAGTTAATCCAAGTATAAGTTTAAATAAAAGTTGGAGTCAAGATTTTGGATCGAAGCATCCAGCCTACTGTAGCCTAAAACATTGGCATGTCGTCGTTATCGTCGTTTCACAAGCGAGCCACAAAAAAAGCACCAGTGACTCATGTATACTCCTCAATCTGAGTTACTTTGCCTTTCCTTCATTTCACCTTTACTAGGTTTCTTTAGAGGATTTAGAATAATTCACGAAGAGAGAAGAAGCAGGTGGCTGCAACGTTGAGACAAGCCTTATTGACTTTTATGGGTATCCAGTCACGTGAATAAGAGACCTTTCTCTGCATTCATTTTGAGATACTGCTGAAATGAACTATTGATATTACGGACAAATTCTAAGCCTTGGTTTGGATGTTTTCTTCTGCATTAGTTGTGACTATCATAATACCTGATAGCCAGGTAGCTACAAGCGAACGATGTAGCCAGCGATTTAATTTATCTTCCAAGTCTCTGATCCATGCTACACCATGGCCACTAAGCCTACAGCCATCAGCGAAGCGGTTTTATTTCTGTGAACTTTTATTGGAGTAAACTGCTCTTTATTTTGATTATATGCATTTACTACTTAGTTATCTGTCAACCCAACCATTTTCAATGAATCCTCCCATAGCTTCGCTTCCTTCTCTTTATCATAGGCCCAAGGCGAGTGACCTGACTGTCCACCAGTGGATGGCTCAGCTGGTTGACAATCATCTAGGTATATCCTACCTTTCCCCTCAAATTCCTTTCCAACAGCTGCCAGAACCTGTGTAGCAGCCCCTTGTTCAACATTCTTCATATATCTTATGGCAAATTCATCCTCGAACCACTGTTTCTTCTGTTCTTCCGAGATAAACTTTTGCAGACCGGACATAATTCCACCTGGGTGGAGAGACAATCCGTGAAGACCTTGGGCTCCGAACTTGTTCTCAATTTCATTGGCCATGTAGATATTGGCAGTCTTGGATTGGCCATACCCTCCCCATGCAGTGTAACTCCCGTCTTCAAACCCGTAGTTACCAAATTGAACCTCACCAGCACGGTGACCGGAGGATGCGACATTAATGACACGTGAGTGGAACTCTGGCGTGGAAGAAGCGAGTAGGGTATCTTTCAGTAACATGAAGAAGAGAAAATGAGCCAAGTGATTTGTCCCAAATTGTGACTCAAAGCCGTCGGCAGTCTTCTCAACGGTCGGTACAGCCATTATACCAGCGTTGTTTACAAGAACGTTGAGTTTGTTACTCTTGCTCAAGAAGTTCTTGGCAGCTGCCCGAACACTGTCAAGAGAATTATTGTCCATTTCTATCAGCTCGACGCGGCCGGGTTCAAGAAATGATTTGCAAGCTTCCTCGCCTTTCTTCAGGTTTCGTGCAGTGAGGAAAACTTTTCCTCCGGTAGCAGCAAATGCACGACCAGCCTCAATTCCAATTCCAGAAGAAGCTCCAGTCACTAGAAAGACCTAGAGATGCACGTCAGTATGAATTTGTAATGTTACCATTGGTGGCACTACCTTGTCGGTCATCGTACCCTCACGATCATTGTCCTTGATGATTTGGAGGGCCGTGGGGCGTGCATCGCCTGGACCTTTGAGGTTCTCTGCTTTATGGACCTCGGAGTATCGACCCGACATATTTACTGTTGAGTTTGCGAAGGTTCGGTATTTAACCAAAGAGGAGGATATATATGATGCACGGAGTGAATGCTTTGTGATAAATGATAAGCTCATGAAGATGTAACAAGAATACTTGATTATGGCTGGGGATCGGTTCTTATTATATAGTGAAGGACTTCACTCTCAGATGAAATGTAGACTTTAGGCTTACCCTTGATAATGAGCTAGTGGGATCCACAATGTAAAGTTTCCCGGATGCCTGAAAAAATAGACGGGGTAATGCTCATCGTATAACGAAGTCTTACGGGGTATCCTGCCAGGTTTCCAATGTTCCATGTGTAGATAGGAGGTAATTTCAGAACCAACATGAGCAAAAACCCTGGCAATACTCCGTAAAGAATAACATATATGGTGGCGTTAACTAACACTATTCCATGCAACTTGCTTATGGCCGCTAACGGTTTTAATGCACTGTTCCACAATTCCCGGCGTTAACAAACCTTTCCTCCAGTTGCCAAGCATCGTCCGGACCGATCCAACCACATCTGTTCACATTTAATCTCACCTGTTTTGCACAATACTGCTACTGCACATGGTGTATCGAGAGTCACTTCTGCCTATATGAGTATTTGTACAAGTATTCCAGATTCCTCAACGCCATTCCTCCATCAATGTTAAACACACCATTTTCAAAGTCTAGTAAGACCTCCCTCTGATCGTTTGGATCTTATCACATCCACAACTATGTTACAATATAAGCCATTAATTTTCATCTTCTTTCTCCGATTCTGAAAGTTCAATACTATCTTCATCAATGCTGTCGTACTCATCTAACTCGACTAGTCCCTCAATCTGGCGAATAACGTCTAAGATTTGACTTAAGATCAATCTTAGATCATTCAAATCCGAAAGCTCTTCATGCCATGCTTTGGAATGAGATGCATACTTCGCGAAAAAGTCCGTAGATTGCAACTTGCTAAGGTGAACCTCAACAATGTCTCGTAGACATCCAGACCCGTCCTCCAGTTGACACACAAGTGCATTTGCAAGCTGGATGCTTTTCACTCCCTTGGACCAATCAAAGATGAGCTTGCAGATATCTGCATATAATTCCATATCTGCGTTGCGAACGGTACTCAACTGTTGCCAAATCGTACGGCGGACGTCAGTGAGATTATCTTGGCGAGTCTCTGCGACAAGACGGAATACCCCAGCGATGTCTCCTCGCTCTCCATCCTCGTCCGAAAGCTGATATCTCTCACCTGAGCCTATATTGTGCATTGGATGAAGCTGCTGACTCTGATGAACTTTAGATTTAGTGCAGGCGAAATAGGCAGCTCTTTCCAACATCTCAATTTCCTCTCCAACTCGTTCATATAGGTCAGCATACTTTGCTAAGGACACTGTTACTCCAGTATCATCAACGTCAACATTTCTTTTCAGATCGTCTGGATGACTCTGTAGCATAGCCTATGCGATGATCAATTCCACAGTATCCATATGTACAAGACCATACGTATGACTTACCTTGAGCTCTGAAGCATGTGTTCTTTTGATTTCTAGAAGACGTTGAAGGCGTTTTGTAGCATCAAGATCCTTGACCAAAGCACACAGACTTCTTCGCATAGCTTCGACAACAATCTCATCATTATCCAGCTTGGTTTGCGACAGTGGGACAGATATCTTGGCGACCTCGCGCTTAGTTTCCTCTGCTGTGAAAACAGCCTTGGTTTCTGTGTTCTTTCTGACAGACTTTTGAGGACCTAAGTGCGAGTTGTCATCCTTCTGCTCAACGAATTCCGTTCTCTCCCGAGTTTTGTGCTTCTCTGTCTTTCCGAAACCAGCAAACATGGAGTCCTCAAATTGCTCCTTTTTAACAGGAGAAGCCCAGCGAACCGTCTTCTTTTTCTTTGCGATCGGCGTGAGAACCATCTTCGAGACCTTGTTGTGACGGAAGAGGTGGCTTAGCGGTTGGTATTTTCGCTTCTTCACTGGCGCATTAGGAGTCAAAGTAGGACGACAATATACTGGAGAGGCAGCTTCTAGTATTTTTCGCGGCACCACTTTCAGACTGGGACGATACTTCATGGCGCCTTTGTTTGTGGTAGGCTTCTTCACGACAGCCATTGTGACGGTTTGCGATCACACGACGACACTCCTGGATTTTGCGTGAAACTTTGAGATTTGGGTAGGGAGGTAAATTCTTTCGTGGACGAGGCTAGGAGTTGAGTTGATGGTGAGTGGATGATGTTGAGAATGCCACAGATACCTGGTGCTTGACTACCTAAAGAACGTGAGCCTGGGAACTTTTGCAACAAAACTTCTGGTCAAGAAATCAATGGTTAGTTGTACCATGAAAGAGATCGGTCGATCCAGGGCGAGATATATTCATTGGTAGCCTGCACATGTGCGCCAAGCCTATATTCACTCCCTCTGAACACGCAATATCTACGTCCGCCACCTGATTCCAACGATACTACCCCTCGCCTGCTTGTGATTTATATAAAAGTGAATTGAATCATGGTCCTGCTGAAGGTTGTGGGGTAGGCGGGTAGGTGGGGTAAGGTGAATTGTTTGCTTTTTTGAAGGGAAGTTGCAGGTAGGTCTCTCCAATTGTCTTCGCCGATTCCAGGGTCCGAGGCTTTTTGTATGCTGTATTGTTTTAGATTGTTTCTTTTTGGGCACGTACATGCTGAGCTCTTTCTCGCAGATGGAAGTTGCTTTTTAGCACTATGTTCTAGATCTTATGAGGAACTCTCTGGCGGCACCCAATTGAATAAATGACGGGATGTAACTGTGGGAAGTCTACGAATCTTTCAAATGAATCTAGGAAGAATCTCATATCTAATACTTCAAAGGAAAACAGCCGCTTTCAGTGTGCTTAGTTTCACAACTATCTTTTTTCACACAATAGCATTGCCCAAAACAACGCCATAGGCGACATCAGCCATCGTGAATCAGCTTTGCCGTCTTCTAAACCATCCATCCTTCCCAATCAACCACCAGACACAGGACCATCCCAGAATACCAAAGTCTTGGAGTAGATAGTACTTTACAAAAAAAGAATCCATCTCAGCTTTTGAGCATTTCAAAGAAACCCAAACAAAAAACTAGGCTTTATGTTCCATGCATATCTAATTTCATTCACAAGATTCTTTCTCACACGCAACACAGCCCACCTAAGCCTCCTTCATTTTCACATCTTTCACATCATGGCAACGCAACAGCCCCATCCTATTCACATATCTCATCTTCTTTAGCTTAACTGCCCACTCACCCACCCATCCAAATCTTCCATCCCGCTTTTCTTCTCAAAGCTGCCTTTCTTCCCTTCACAAAACCCCATTATCCAATACTTTATCTTTTTTTCTTTCTCAAAAAACAAGAGGGGAGCCACGGTTTTTCTTTCTTTCTCTTACCGTGGAAGATTTCTAGAAATGGGGAAGATGGAAAGGCATCGTCCCAAAACGTTTGATGTAGAGGCTTTCGTGAGGCCTGTCGGATGGGGGAGAGCAATGGTATGCTATGTATATTCGCTTCGAGCCACAAGTTTGGAGGGGATATGGAGAAAAGCTGATTGAAATGTGAGCGCGATGCAAGGGTTTCGCCTTTGGATCGCTTGCGTTTCTGTTTTACGCAAGAGAATAATCTATTCTCGAGTTACATACCCTCCTAACGTAGGTGGATATTCGAGGAGTGTCACGTGGGGGAATCACTTTATGTCATACAAAAATACAAATGGCGATAATCATCTTTGGGAGGAAAATTCAGGGATTTGTAAACATTATGAATGTCCTACGTATTAAGAGAAATATCTCGTGTTTTGATCTAGAGGTACATTCTCAATCAAGGGTATAAGGTGCTTATTGCTTTCCCGTCTCTATATACAAAATTACTATAAGCTCGCACGGAGTCAAACCAAGGCGTTTTCTAAACGCGTTCAACCTGCACGGCGTCATTTCCCTCCTTCTCAATGCTCAAACCCGCTCCTTCGGCGTTTGCGCGAAACTCCTGCTCCCGTTCTCGCAACTCCAGCATGACGGCCCTGTGCGCCCTTCGTGGTGGCAGCTCGAATAAGCGGTCCATGGCCTCTAGTGGGATACCCTTGGTCTCGGGGATGAGGAACCACACGAAAACGACGGAGCACAGCATGAGCGATGCGAAGAAAAAGTAGACGCCGAATTCCATCTTTTCAAACATTTGAGGGGTAAAACGCGCGACTGGAAGATGATGTTAGCTGTGGGTAATTTTTGGGAGGTTGTTATTGGGAACGTACCAAGGAAGTTCCAGAACCAGTTGTTGGCTGCGGCAAAAGCTTGCGCGAGAGTGCGGACATTTTGGTCGAACATCTCGCTGTTAAGAACCCATGGTGTGCCATTCCATGATGGGGTGTAGAAGGCAGTCCAGAGGTAGAAGAAGAAGACGGCGGCGATACCACCACTGCTCAAGGTTGCAGTTGGGTTATCTTCGGGCTCTATTGATTAAATATTAGTTACTATGGTTTGGTTGTGGATGATTGAGAAAGTTGACTTACTTGCAACAGCAATGTATCCTCCTACAAAGAATAGACATAGAGCTCCACCAACGGCACCGATCAGAAGTAGATTTCTGCGACCAAGTTTATCGATAAGCAAAAGTAACCAGACGAAGGTACCAACAGTCTTGATAACACCGAAGATACCGGTCGTGAGAAGGGAGGTGTTGGTACCAGTGATACCGATGGATTTGAAAACAGTTGGAGAATAGTAGTTGATGGCGTTGATTCCAGATGCGTTCTGCCAGAAGAACAAAGCACCACCGAGGAAGAAACGATATCTGACTCTCGAGTCACGGGCGGCAGTCTTGAAAGGCTGCCAGAAGCCCATTCCGACAGTCGAGCGTTGACCTTCAATCGCAGCATCGCATGCAGTCACTTCCTCCAACATGTAGATATCCTCTACAGGAAGGTTGCGAATCCACGACAAATTCTTCAGGGCCAATGTACGCTTTCCTTTTGAAAGCAGCCAGCGGGGGGACTCAACGCACACTAGAGAGCCGACCAAGAGCATGCCTGCAGGGATAATTTGCACTGCAAAAGGAATGATCCATTGTGTATGGGATGGAGCCATATGTTCGATCAATCCATAGTTGATCCAGAAACCAACAAGCCCACCGGCTTGCCAGCCAAGCTCATAAAGACCCACGAGACGCCCACGGATAGCGGGAGGTGAAATCTCCGAGATATCTTGATATTGTTAATTTTTTTTGGGAAGTAGACCATGAGGTTTGAGACTGCTTACAGATAGGGACCAAGTTGGAAGCACCACCAACACCGATACCAGCAAGAACACGACCACCATAAATGAGTCCGAGACCTCTTGCACCGTTGGCACCTAGCATGATACTAGCGCCGATGATGAAGACGATACTGAAAATGGTCAGGCCGCGTTGGCGACCTAAGAAATGACCGGCTGGGTAGGCAAAGATAGCACCGAAGAAAGCACCGGCTTGATAGAGGGAAACGACGTTTGCTTTCAAAAGATTGACTTCGGTCTTTGACTTTTGTTTCTCTCCCCATCCGAATTCAGCAATGAACGAGGGCAGGGCCAGCGTGCCTCCGATGAATGCGCTGTCATAACCAATCATGATGGCGGCGAACGACGCTACACATGCTGTCATGTATACACGCCAATTGTAGACCTGAGGAGGCGTGGGCCGATCCTCGACCTTGGAGAGGATTCCCATGATGGTGGATGTCCGATAGGATATCACCACTACTTGAGCAAGACAAGAATTAGACGTGCTCAAGGGCAAAGCTCAGGTTGGAAGCTGAAGAGGCAGATTGAGGAGAATCTGGGGGCGGGAAATCTGGGATTCTGGGAATCTGGGGAGCAGTGGAAAAGTCAATGGGGTCGACAGGTAAGATATATAGGAAGACCAAGCCACCATCCACGAGGAATCAATAACTCAGGAGATCAGTGGAGGCAGAAGCGTGATTGTTTGTTCCGTTCGAAAATCTTTGAAGCTAGCGTGCGGTGCCGGGGACAGCTTTGTACTTGAGTCAGGTTGCAGCGGGTTGACCCCACAACCCAGAAACACCGATACTTTCTTCGTCTCCTCCACAGTTCAGGCTACGCTATGCCCCATACTGTGTGTCCCGCGGCCATTCCGGGGGGGTTGATTGCTACTGCAACGCAGCTGAGGGGATTGCATTGGGGGTTATTGCAGACGCTAAGCCATAGCGGGCCCTGATGAACGGGGCAGCAGGCCGGAACATACTTCTACAACGTGGACGTGCTGAGGAGAACCTGGCTTCGCTTGGAGGGCTCGCCTCCACGGGCGTGGGATTGGAGTAACATTGATTACATCACAGGCAGGCATGGGTCAATCTTCTGCCACGGGTATGAAGGCTGCTCAGTCAGTCAGTAAGTTAGTCGATGGATATGGCTATGCGGAGAGCATACGAGTCCACCAAATTCCATCTTAATGACACGAAAACAACATCAAACATCTCTTCAATATTCATGCGTCTCCCCGAGGTTATGTGGAATGGGGGCCGGCTACAACCAGATGTACTGCACTGTAGGATAACTTTGATGATAGAAGCCTGCAGCCGAGGGTCAATCATTACCTATCTATCAAGTATTGACCAGGATGCATCACATACCGTCCATTATCTACAGTACAGTCCACTACAGTACAATACACTGCAGAACAATACTAGCATCCTCATAGCGAGATAATCCTGCGTGACACGTGCTGTGTGTGTACTGTAATGCAAGACCGTTCGTTCAGTAGTCACTCGCCACAACTCACTACGATGACTGGACTACACTTTCACTACCAAGACCAAGACTACCATACCACATCTCACCACAATTCACTATAATTCACTATAATTCACAGCTAGCTCCAACCACCACTCACAACAACCGGGTTGAACATTGACACGCCTTGGCGCTTCTCTTATACCTTTACCCGTCACTCAAATCTCCCTGCGGTGATTGGTTGTCCGTCTGGCTTAAGACATGTGACTTGTGGAGGCGGCGGGGTTGCACAAGGCCGGCGTCGGATAGCTTCACGGAGCTTCAGGTCACACACACTTCAAAGGTGGATTTGGCAAACGTTGATATTTACAATGGAGTCAATTACGTTGGTCTCTTCGTCCACTTCATACATTGCTCAATCGGACCACCAAGCCAAATTGAATTATCCTGCAAAAGACCACATTGCAATCCCTATCCTCAATCAACAATCCTCAACATGGTATCTACAGAAATAACACCCGATGCGTCGCATTTGGAGAAGGTCGGCTATCTCTTCGGACATCCCATAGCTCACTCCCGTGCGTTACCCAGACATACCCTTGAATTGTACCTTTATGCTCTTGTTCAGAGATAATTGGGAGTAACTGCTGTTCGCATTTAGCTGACTTCTTCCCAGTCTCTCCTCTGCTCCATCAAACAGTTTACGATAATCTCTCGTTAAAATGGTCACAATTACCCCTCGACTCTCTCGACGTCGCCAACTTCCTCCGCCTCACGCAAGACCCCAAATTCTACGGTGCAGCCGTAACCAGTATGTTTTTTTTTTCTGTTTGCCAATCCAGTGCTTATAGCTAACTTGCGCAGTGCCCCATAAAGTCGCCATTATCCCCCACCTCAATTCAATAACCCAAGAAGGAAGAGATATTGGTGCCTGCAATACCATCTTCTTGCGCACCTCTCCTACCGGCACCCGCGAGCTTTGCGGCACCAATACAGATTGCGTAGGGGTCCGCGAAGCTTTTTACCAAAACTTGCCCGCAGGCGTCACTCCCGAATCATACAAAGGCAAGCCCGGCTTGGTCATTGGAGGTGGTGGTGCATGTCGCAGTGCCGTCTATGCTCTCAAACGTTACATGGGATGTTCGCCCATTTACATTGTAAATCGCGACGTGGCCGAAGTCACCGCGGTGCTGGAATCCTGCTTGGCGGCCGGTTATGGTGATGATTTAATACATGTCCAAACTGCGGCAGCAGCGCAAAAGTTGGATGCCCCGGCGGCGATCGTTTCTTGCGTGCCAAACTTCCCGCCCGTCACGCCGGCGGAGATTGAGGTCAGGGAGGTCATCACAACGTTTCTCGCAAAGGAGACCAAAGGGCAGATCTTGGAAATGTGCTATCACCCAACACCGTATACGGAAATTGGAGTCTTGGCCAAGGGCTTGGGTTGGGATGTCATCCTTGGGACGGAGGCAATGATATATCAGGGCTTAGAACAGGATAGGTTTTGGACGGGGAAGGAGCTGAACGAGCTTCCGGGAAAAGAAGTCAAAGCTGTGATTGCCGAAGCGTTAAGAACGCATTCGAGGTAGATTATGTAAATATTGCCAACGGCCAAAATGAAATATTGAAAGCAAAAACCTGTAACTTGTGTTTGCACAATGCTCCTAATTCTTGGATGGATTATCTACGGTCATTTAATTTTACAGTGGCTAGTCTGGTTGGTGCTCAATAGACATGTTGAACTATTTAATCAGCACTCTTTGCTCCCTCTTGGGAGCTAACTGATTTGAAACTTACATGCAACCTCACGTTCGCCCGAAATAATCCATTCAAGGTTCCGCCTCTACAATTTCTCCCCTTAATCTCCTCCAACCGTCTTTCCCCAGAAATATCAGCTCCGGGGTAGAACAGCCTGCCCCAGGGCTGACCGGAAAGACTTCCACCCACCAGATAGATACGGCTAAAGTCTTACCCGCCGTTGATCGCATAAACCCAGATCTCCAAAACCCCAAAGGTTAACCGAAGCGGTTGAAGGAGGTACGCTACTGTACGTGCTACGGGAACGTAAATTGTGATGATGGGGAACTGGGGCTGGGAAGGGGAGAGGGAAGCTATAGCGAAAGTCACGATTGTTTCTCGCGATCTTTGGTAGTGGGATACGAGTGTGGATTTTTGTTTTTGACTAAGCTGGTCTATGGAGACCTCCATTTTTGAAGCTGGATCAATTATCAATTATCAATTATCATTATCATACATATATACCTATAGTAGTAGTTTTTAATTGCAAATATCACATCTACAACTGCGCACCAAAGCTCCGCCCAAAAGACAAAATCAAAGAAAACCAACACCAAACTCTCCTCTCCCATCTGAACTCCAGTACTTCCCCCAAAAATGTCCTCCACCACCGCAAACCCAACAGCAACCTCATCATCCTCTTCCGCAGCGCCCAAAGCCCCAGGCCAGAAGAAGATCCTCCTCCTCAACGGGCCCAACCTCAACCTCCTCGGCACGCGCGAGCCAGGCATCTATGGCTCCGACACGCTGCCCATGATCGAGCAGCGCGCCGCAACGCATGCGCTGTCGCTCGGCGCGGAGCTGGTGTCGTTCCAGACGAACTTCGAGGGCGAGCTGCTGGAGCGGATACATCGGGCGCGGAACGAGGGCGTGACGGGGATAGTAGTATGTGTTTCTCTCTATTTTCTTGGTCTGGTTGATTTCTCTGGCTTCATATGCTGTTTTTTTTTTAAAATCTCGATGACTTGAAATCCTACTTCAGAGACACTCGGTGTTTCTCTCTTTTTTCCCTTGTTGCGATATGTTGTTGGGAGAATTCTTTTTATATTTAGTCAAGAGTGGAAGGATTCCGAAATCGAGAACATGTTGTGCTGACGAAAACGAAAACGTTCAGATCAACGCCGGCGCATTCACCCACCAGAGCATAGCCCTCCGTGATGCGTTGAACGGTGTGTCCATCCCCTTTGTGGAGGTGCACATCAGCAATGTCTACAAGCGCGAGCCGTTCAGACACAAGAGCTACCTGAGCGATGTCGCCGTCGCGGTCATCTGTGGCATGGGTCCTTATGGCTATATCGCCGCGGTGGAGTTTTGCGTGAATCATATGTGAGTGGGTGAAAAGCCTTTTGGAAGTTTGTTGAGGCAGGCATTTATTGTAGAGGTGGTATAAGAAGAAGCGGTGGGAAATGGATAGGGGGGCTTGTGTTGGATCACTCCTTGAATTGGATGCGGGGCTATGGAGTTTGGGAATAGAGGGTTTGGCTGCTCTTTGATGCCTGAGAAATCATACGAAAAAAAGCTCTGCGGGTCTACATACCCGTGAATTGGAATAAAATATCAACTTCTTCCGTTGCAAAAGTCAGCTACGTTTGTTTCAAAGAGTCAATAAATTGCTCGAGATTACTATTAGACATCGGTCACTGTGTAAATCTGTTTCATGGCTACTATTCATTGCATGATTCAAGTTGTCTTGCAACCTTTGTAATCTGTTTCAAGATATCCGTCTTTATAAATTGCATGCCAAGGTTAATATCATGACTTTTCTTCTTCCTTGTGCTAAAGAAGTGCTTGATGAGGTTTAGAAGCGGTACAATTACGGGGAATTGCCCTCTATCTTCAGTTTTTATTTGGATCGAGACTTATCAAAAACGCTTTGAAGAAAAGCAACAGTAGTAGCATATTCAGCATGATGTTCTTTTACGCTTGTCACGTGACCTACAGAACTCCAGACAATCTATCAACTTGCAGTTGTGACCAATTTTCGAGCGGATGAGAGTTTAACCATTGAGTATTTACATAGCCAATACTCATAATAACAGAGACCTGTCGCTTCGCTGACATACGAAGTGAAAGATGGCACGCACAGTTCCGAGCCTAAATTTTAGAGAGCAATGTAGTAGGATCTACTGTCACGTAGCTCTTTCAAAATAGCTTCAATGGGGAATACTATAAAGCTCATAGAAGGTACCGGTGACGGAAAACTCGATGATCACAGAAATTACGAACATTATGAACTGGTACGATCACGAATAGACCTATTTTGGAATGTTCCAGTAAGAGCAGCGCTCTTGCCCGAATGTACATATACACGGGCGATGAGTGTTACACTGCTGTCTCGGCACTTGTTTATTCTATTTTTCTTTTGAAAAGCCTGACCACGCTTGAAATATGCCACTCTGCTTGCGATGTTTGCGGTGGAGAATGTGATCTGCCGGTGCTAGCTACTTCTCAGACAGCCACGAAACCTTGGCCTATCCATTCTTCTTTAGCAACTGCACGAGGGGTGTTGTTGAAATAAAATTGGTTTGGAAGTGGTTGAGAGTGACCATGGTCTCTGTCGAAGGGTTTCGAGAGCAGTTTGCTAGGTTGAAAGGGGCTGAGGAGGGGAAAGACAGACTCATCGAGGTTAGTTGCCGAAATAACTATCCTCCAATCTTCATCAACCAAATAAATAAATTGATAGAACTTGATTACACGAGTCCAAGATTTGGAAGCTGAGCTTACGGACGAGAAACAACATCTTGAACGTGAGCAGGTGACTACGAAAGCATATCAGTTAAAATTACTCGAGGCTTCAGTTGAACTGAAGAAGGTGAATGACATTATTGTAGGATTTTCGAAAGACTTTTTTTGAGGTTCGGCTTCTAACTTTATTCAAAGGAAGCTAATGAATTCGTATCCGTTTTGATAGACGGTGATCACATGTTGGTAGGTTCAACACTATCTAACCTACGACTCTGCTCGTTATCAAAGCATTCTTATTTCTTACTCATGGATCCTCATAGTTCCTGGATGATCTCGTTCGCTCCGGCGAGGAAGGAGGCGGTAAGCAGCCAGTCGTTTAAAAAGTGAAGTGAGCGAGTATGTTGCAAGAGAGCTTAAGTTACCAAACCACATCCAAGTTCGCGTTCGCATATATGCAAACAAAGAAGGCCTAGCATCCACATATTATAACAGCAAGATTCTGCATGATGCAAATGGTCTTGATGTATTCATCCGTGGCCTCAACATGAGACTTGCCATGTGTGATTTCGTTGATGCTGGCGCAGGGAAAGAGTGTGCGGATGTAAAATTGAAAGGTATGTTAGACTTTCAAGAGTCATTTTAGGCTTGTCTCCGAAGAAAGTAAACATCTACTTACCAGGTTAGCATGGTTTGAGTATGACATGGCCGATCTTAGGTGCCGGGCAGTTTTATTTGGCGGGTCAAATGATAATGGTTACGCGAGACTTCTCCAGCCCTACGTACCTGAAGATTCAAAGAGCAGTCGAATCATTCTCATTGAAGGACCTCCGTTTGTTAGGGAGCTAGCTGCACTAAAACACAAGTTCCTTGTTACGCATTTGCCGAATGTCTTTCGAAGCACAGAGCTTCCATCCAGGCGAGTGTCATTCTCTAGAACACCCCCTAGCACACCGATCCCAAACGCACCCAGTTATGCTAGAGCAACACTACACTATGCCAACTCCGCTGTAGCGGGCACAGATAGCCATTACCCTCAATCAGCAGCTGTTCCCGTGCATACCAATAGCTCGATGCTCCAAAATAGTCGTGGGCAGCGTCTTGATTCCGTTATCAACCCAGTTACATCACTTGTGGATGCATTGAAAGACAAGAAACATTGTAATAGCTACCATATTCTGGGAGAGTGCCTTCGTACTAGCGGCCCTCGTATTGGCGGCGGCTGCAGTTTTCTGCATGGAAATAGGCGTGATAAGAAAGGGATCGAGGCTCGACGATGGGTTGCACGTCAGAAAATGTGTCCAGCGGGCTTCAAATGCAGGGACGAGAAATGCTTGAATGGACACAAATGTCCCACTAAGGCGTGTAAGAAAGTTGACAAAGGTTGTGTATATCCGAGGGAAATGCACAATGTTGATCGGAAATAAAATGCCAATGTTGGTGTTTGGTGAGACCAACGCCGTAGGGTTTTTGTTTTCTTCTAGGGAAGTCTTTCCGCACTTTCTAAAGGCTTCGATCCGGGGAGAGAAGCAATAGTATGGAATAAGTCGTTGGGTGGTATGAAAATGATAGTTCTATTCTGGTATGTACCTGGTTACTGGTGTGCAACAACAACAATGACTCTGGACGATATATCGATGGAGATATCGTTTGAGTAGGCGTGTCAATAGATCTTATGGTTCTATGCTTATATGAGTAGTGGATACAATGCCTTTTCTATTTAGTCTAAAAAAAATGAATGCAACAGTATGATTGTTTATGTGCTACAAGACTCGAATTCTGTCAAGGACCTGGACTCACGATGAAAGCGGAGGAGAGGTTCCTGTGCGTAAAACGTGTGTAAAGGTTTCTTGTTTTGGTAAAAGTCTAGGGAAGGAAGCTCTCCGTACGGGAGAGGTCTAAGTATGCTAGCTAATGAGGGTGTGTGCCTCAGGCCACAACAAATTCTCTACATATCCTAAGGAAAAATATGAATATATTTCATTTATTCAAAGTGCTGAAGTTATGCTACATTCGGGTTATATTTCATGATTGAATAACCCATAGTCAAAACAGTTTTAAAGCCTCATGAATTGAAAGGTAGATTGATAAATGCAATTCAATCTGGGGAGGCTACGTTAAATAATTATACGCCTTGGATTCCAATCTTTCGAATGGCAGCATGACTTAACGATTATGGCAGGATCTCTCCACTTGCATTTTACCTAGTCACAGATGGCTTTAAAACATCTACTGTTTAGAATTAGATAACCATGACATAGATTATGTAGCAGACGTTACTAATGCTCCCGGCTAATAATCTATATAGACTTCACGGCACCAGCTCAGGTGCGGTATATCCAATAAAGTGTTTCATCAACACTTCATGCTTTCTACTATCTCAGAAACACCTTGACCACATTCTCAATGACTGGAAAAGTGAACAATACTATGGCTACCTCGCGCAAGCTTGCCGGGCAATAGAGATCATTCGCCATCCTCAAGAACGTCGACCAGACCATCCAAGAGCCAACAAAGAGGATGATCGACAGCAGCAAGAAGATATAGTAATTACCCTTAAACGTCTCATAATTTACCGTCTTCTCGGGAATCTTCTCCTCTTTCTTTCTACGCACGTTTCTCAATTTGGTGTATCCTTCACGGAACGGATACTTCACCACGCTTATGAGCTTGCAGTTATCAATCGCCGCCATCAACATCGCCAACGAGATGAGCACGGCCGGGATCAGCATCATGATCCCACCGGCTCGGAAGATACGATAGATGTCGGGTTTGTGCGGGTTGTGCGTACGGTTGGGAAAGATGACAACGAGCAGGGCGAAACTGGCAGCAGCGACGCTAAATACTAAGTCGCAGACCAGTTTGGAGACGGCGTTCTCCATAAACTCGGTGTGGAAAAATCCGAGGATGCCAGCGAGCGCGGCGCTGCGAGGTCGAACCGACCAGAGGTAGATAGCCATGAGCAGGTCCACACGGTACCCAGCACGCCGCGATAGCAGGCCAAGAATTATGGGCTTGGATAGGTCGAGCAATAGAGTCCAGAAGATGGCAATGAATCCGATCTTGATCTCTGTACTCTTTTGCTTTTGCTTTCCACGGATGCGTTTCCATAAAAGCGGAACTCCAATAGAGAGGAAAGCGCAGAGGAAACTGAAAGCATTGGCAAGGGCCAGAAGGGTCAATGTACTCTTTGTTTTCGGACATGTTTTTGCTCCGCTGTAGATCAGGAAGCCATCGGGAAGCCAGGTCACTCGCTCGGCAATAGACACACACTCTGTGAGATTATGTCCCGGCTTGTCATTACCGGTGCACCGAACGTATTGTTGGATTCTACATGTGATGATTGAGTTAGGATACAAGTGCTACATGTAAGGTAGAGCTTGAAAATACTTACGCTGCTTGATGACAGTGAATGAAATTTGTACTCTTCTGTGTACAGTGATCCTCTCCATTTGCGCAGCAGTTACTATGTGGGATCTCATCGATGTCGTAGATGCACGCAGATTGAAGAACCTATGGCAACGTCTTCTCTTTAGCAGGGACCCTAGATTATAATTTAAAGCAAGTACCTACCTTTTCAGGTTCCTTATAACTACAGGTAGTATTCCGATCGAGATCTAGAGGAGGTAGTGGCTCGTTTGGAATAAATTCTTCCCAAAATGGCTTTTTCGGTTTTATTGCATCCACCTTTCCACATGCAAAATAATCTTCAAGACTACAGCTTTTTAGTTACAAAGCGAGCACTTTGGGGAGAAGTACTTACACAACAATAAAACAGTTCGAATACCTATCAGCTGCTGCGTTCCTTAGTGAAACTTTGGTGTCTGGAGATAGACAAGCACCAAGATCATCGAGTTCTGTGGAACAGTTGGTAGATATTTGCTAGTCGCAGCGTCAATATGAAATTTGCACATGACTCTGACAAGATCCCAACTCACCTTCCAAAAGTCCTTAGGCACGAATTCTGTCGTAGTTGCATTGATCTGGGCCAGAAGCCCTGCGAGGCTCATGTAAAGCAAGACAGGTACCACTGCCATGATCGATAAATATCAAAATCGCAAAGAAACTTGACTGACAGACATGATCCAGAAGTTGCGAGTGCTATTAAACATGACTCTCAGGAGAAGATGAATTGTTTTACTTGAACCGCCAAAAAATGCAATGTCCAGCTTCTGTCACCTTGGCAGTCGACGCCGCCACCGATTCCGTGTTTTACTGGACGCCATTCCCAAATGCCAAGGGAGACACCCCTTTACCAGCCCTCCCACACTGCGGCGAAATCTTCAGCCTTACCTATCCCGATATGCATCCCCTCGGAGTTTGTTGATGGAAGACTCATCAGCCTCAGTTTGGGGAACAAGAGTATCACATGATGCTGTCTAGATCTACCACAGATTCTTGATTTTTATCTCTAGTGAGACAAACCATTTTACCGCTGGAAGTCATAGTAGAGATATGATGTAGACTTCAACATATGAGTTCAATCAACTAGGTCATAGATTTCGCTGGCGCCTCGGTCATATGAATGTCGTGGATACAAATGATAGAAAATCTAGAATTATTTAACATAATATATTGGAAATCACAAACTATTCTTTTGGAAAGCCTTGTCCAACTCTCTCATACCCTTGGAATAAGGGTCGATACCCTCCTTTTCCAGCTTTGTAGAACAATTAGTACTATACTTAGCAACATCATGTGGCGTGGGCTAGACAACCAGAGACCAGTGTGTAAGCATGGATATATGTTGAAGCATCCTTGCTATAACCATACGCCTCCTAGATTGCATAACTATGTAGAGGGGAGTCGTTTGAAAAACTATTCTAACTCTTCATACCATGCTTCTATTTCACGGAGAGAAAGGAAATACAGACAAGAACAGGTTCAACTTCAATGAACTGCCTCAATTGGCCGATCTGACATCTTCGCCCCATTTGGGTCTAGATGTGGCTGCTTATAGAAACCTTGTTATCGTTTCTTCGCGCAAGACGTTATTGTGTGCCTCAAATCTTTCTTTCATTACCTAAGTCGGGCAAACCAACCGCTTTGTGTTAGATTTTCTGTTGCAAATGATTCTTGAAGCCTTCAGTCACAGAACGAATGCTTCAGAAACATCGAATCTACTTACTGTAAGGTCAACAGTTGAGAGCTAGACGCGTAAGCTTAGGCTCAGAATTTAAAGTCATTCTACAACAATTATTATCTATTAAGAACGACGGATTATTTGTCCACCTCAATCGGTAGAAGTACTGAAAGCAGGGAGCAGAACAATGCTCAATTACACGCAAGACTTTCCGAGTCTTTGTAGAAGATTCAAGCACTCCCAAGATATTACAATTTAATCATCACAAACTGAATCTGAATTCAGGATGATCATCTCCCAGGTTCTCAACTACCTCCACTGGAGCATTGAGTCTCTCATTCCGCTCACCTCTTGCCCTTTTTTTGTTTTCTCGCTTCAAGCCAAAATAAAAACATGTGCACAGTGCACCAGCGACCCACAGCATGGCCAGTGCTGTGCCATAACCTGTTCGGTAAGCGGGCATTTCTCTCTGTAGGTAGATATTGCTGCCTATGATGCCACCGAAATTACCAACGGCGATCTGGATAGCCGCGCCGAATGATCTCTTGTAATGGCCGCCCATGTTATTTGCTAGCCATACGATGGTGATCGGCTGGGTAATGTAGACTCCTGAAGATATGAAGAACACGGCAAGGTATTTAACGCTTGTTGAAAATAACTCTTGTCTGAGAAGCATTGTGTAGCCGATTGTTGCTACGAGTATGCCAGCCATGGTGAAAATATAGCGATGACGCATGCGATCTGAAAGGTAGGCTGTGATGCCTGCAACGACAATACAAACGACATAGATAGGAATCGTGTGTAGCTGGGCCTGAGCGGGTTTGTAACCCATCTCGTTGAGAATTGTAGGGATAAAGAACATGGTTGAGTAGCTGGATGTGGCTACACCCATATAGATAAAGGCACTACGAAGCTCAGATTAGCAAACTATGACGGAACTTCATCACTGAGGCTGACCATGTCCAGATCTTCCAATCTCGGAGAATGCGAAGAAACGCGGGTCGGTCGAGACGGTCCATTCGAGCAATTGCGGTTGCGCCATCATCAGCGAGACGTTTTATTAAAAGCTCCCTTTCGGAAATACTGAGGAACTTGGCATCCTCGGGCCAGTCAACAATTAGGACTTTTGCGACCAAAGAGAATGCAATTGTAGCAAGGCCCTCGATGATAAATATCCTATTAAATGATCAGTAGCAGCTGGAAGGTATAACAGGAGCCTCGGTACCATCTCCATCCTGAATACCCAGCTAAGCCATGAATTTTAGCCAGGGCGAATGCAAGAAACCCACCAAAGGCTCCTGCAACAAGCCCAGAGCTAAAGAAGAACGTCCACCGTTTCTGTAGTTCGTGACGTTTGTAATATGAGCTAATCAAGTATATACTGCCTATTGCTGGTTAGAGAGCTAAATCTAGACCGGATGATGTTATTTTGTACAGTACCTGGGAAAACTCCAGCCTCAAATACACCGAGCAATAGACGACAAACCACCAATCCAGCATGAGTATGAACGAATCCCTGGCACATGGAAACAAGACCTTTATGTTATGAGAAGCCTATCAATTTGCAGCATATGGTTGAACATACCCCAGAAGAATGCAAGACTGCTTAACCAAGTGCTTGGAGATACTCTCCGCAGGATCAAATTACTTGGAACCTGTTGAAGTCAAAGTCTGTAAGATACGAAACGGCTGCTATACACACCTCTAGGATAATATACGGAACAAAGAATATCAACAAAGCAATATTGTACTGATGTCCATCCATATGTAAGTCATTCATCAAACCTTGAATTTTCGCATTCCCAATATTGATTCGATCTAAGAACGCAAAGGTGTACATGACGAACAACACCGGCAAGACGTGCAGATCACACTTCCATACTAGACGCCGTTCGGCTGCTGCTATGTCGACATCGAAGTTGGGATATTGTGTGAGCACAGGAGATAATATGTTTTCACTCTTTGCTGATGAAGCTTGAGAGCGATCAATATCTGTTGGAGCTTCACTTGAAGGCATTGTAAGTTTCTTAGGCTGCGTTGTTTGGTGAATGGTGTATGAGAAGATAAGAAGAGTGAGGGCAAGGAACGTGGGCTGGTAGGACAAAATATGGAATGCTGGGGAGATCAGCGGGTGGTGTAATGATTTAAAGGTCAAAAATAAAAATAATAAATTACCCCTTGCCCAATTACTACTTGATTTGTTTGATTCAGTTAAATAGTGGCTAATATATTCCTATTGGAACAAACAACACTTCGCTACGCTCTGGTGTCTCGCCTTGGTCTGTGTTCAATACTTTCATCTGCTATCTTCTGATGTCACAACATTTTCCTTGCGTATGTAATAATTAAAGCCAAGAATACGTGTGCGACATATTGGTCTCACTACTCGATTTGGTGGCACATGGACGGAGGGTGGCGCGCTTGCTCCATCCCTGCATGGATCCGCCATATTGTGTTGTGTATTTATGGTACAATGTGATGGAATTCAGTACCATTTTGACTTGCTCGCATGACATGCTGGCTGGTAAATTTCGGTGATACATTCCTTACTCTCACAACCACTCTACCGCCCTGTAGATCATCTAGGACCTGGAAGTATACCACCCAGACACCATGTGTTCGTGTCTCCGCGATTAAATTATGTTCAGTATCCCTTGCGGAGAATGTTTGTGCTCGAAGAAGATGAATACCACCAACCTCCCGTCGTTTTAGGGAGTAGATACATCTTAAATGCTACCTTGGTGTGGTAGAAGATTTATTCAATCACTTCGCGTTTCACGAAAAGTCAACATATCAAAATGAGTGCTTCTCCTTCAGGCGAAAGCAATGCCGGCCTTGTGGTAGTTCCTGGAGTCGGATTCTGTATCATTTCACCGCTGGTGGTAGGAGTGAGGTTCTGGTCAAGATTGAGACTGCAGGGGGGTCTGGGTTGGGATGACTGGACAATATTGTGTTCTTTGATTTCTTCCATGGCTGTATCGATCTTGCTGTTGGCAGGTAAGCTGTACCATTTCAGTGATAATGTAGCTGACATATGATAGCATGTAACTTTGGTTTTGGCAATCATATCAAAGAACTTTCATCAATGAACAGGATGATGGCTCTAAAGGTTTGCTTGACTTGCTTAATTGCGCTGGCATTGCTGATGAATAAGCTGTTTTATGTTGCCCAAATCGTGTATAAAATCAATATCAACATGACCAAGACATCGATCTTATTGCTGTATCTGAGAATATTTGTACAAAAACAATTTCGCTTCATCTGTATGATTATGATTGCAATAATTGTATCGTATGGTATTGCATCTGCATCCGCTTCTGTATTTCAATGTACTCCGATTCCTCGAGCTTGGAACAGAACTTTACCGGGCACTTGTATCAACATCACCAAGAATTGGTAGGCATGCCAGTATAAATAATTTTATTACATTAGCTAATCTAGAGCAGGTTTGCAAATGCGGGGTTTTCAATTGCAACAGATTTGATCATTTTATGCCTACCAATGCCCCTTTTGTATGCACTCAAGCTCCCCAAAAACCAAAGGATTGCGCTGATGCTTGTTTTTGCACTTGGTGGTTTGTAAGTTAACTAATCATCGAAAGTTCACAATTACTGATAAGAAATCAAGCGTCGTAGTGACCAGCATATTGCGAATGACAACGTTGAATCTTTCGGGTTCAAGTCCAGACACAACTTGTAAGCCAGAGCAGCGCTCCAGTAATAGCAAGTGGCTAAAATGGCTTAGATCGAGTGGAGAGCACACTGTGGACAATAATTGAGGAGAATATCGGTATCATCTGTGCTTGCCTGCCTATGTTCCGACCTTTCCTCTCAGTTATAATGCCTAGATTCTTCCCTAAAAGAGAAAATCACAGTATAGAGGGAGAGAGCGCAAAGCTTTCAAATGGAAGCTCCAGCCGAGATGCATGGATGCCTCCGATCCCTTACAATTCGAAGAACATCCAACTCACAAATGTGGTGAAGGGCAACAATACCAGCCAGGAGATGATCATCAATGGGATTTCTGAATCCCCATCGATGAGTGACGACACAATAACTAAGGTCGTCCACTTCAGTGTCAAATATGGTAGTGGTGAGAGCGATGTGACCGTTTAAGTAGTGATGTGTCCGATCATGACAGGTTGATCATGGCTTTCGGACTAATCGGTACAAATGGAGCAGGTGGTTGTGCTTTTTGCATATAGCTGCATTGAAAAGTTTATTGAGGTTTTAGTGGCTCCTGCGCTTCTGCAATTGTAGCTGCTTTGCCAAAATATCAGATATCAAGTTGAATACGCCCAGACGACAACATCATTCCTTTCATCCCTTCTTCCAAATGAGCATTCCATCATCCTTACCTGCAAAGCTTGGTAAGGCAATCTTAAATGTCAACTCCCAACCTTTCATTTCGGTTTCAAACCATTCTTCTGCCGTTCGATCATGGAAACTAGTGTATCTATTACTATTTTGTGTCCCACATATGACGATGGTGTTTCCGCGGTAGGATTGGATGATGTCTTTCGTATATGTTCCTGCAACGACAGGGTATACCATCAGAAGTACCTTGCCGCTACACCCCTTATTTTGTTTTAAGTATTTGACTCCATCTGCCTTCACGGTATCTGAAATCCAAAGAGTTCGGTATTCGCTGGCGAGGCTGTCGACAGCAGTCACGTTGAGTCCCAGCTTCCGTAGCATGAATGCCCAATAACCATTGCCACTTCCCATATCTAGTATGCCGTCGGAACCCGTAACCAGCGAGAGTATATGCAGTGCCTCATAAGTGGGAACGGCGCAACCGAAGTGGTGGTAAAATACTGGTAGTATTGGATGTGTCATTTTCGCATTGCTCGGGTCGGCATAAGATCTATCTGGGAGTGGTCCCAAAAAAGAAGTGAGTTGACAAGAGTAGGCCCAGATATCGAGGTACGGATTAATGTGACTTTTCGACTTCGGTATTTTCCAAGGGCAAACACGTTGAGATTGCAAATAGTGTGCTACTGTTTCTCTAGGGGACTGCTTCTTCGCGTTCGAGGAAAATGACGTGAGTAATTTCGTCGTATCAGTATTTGCGGCAAAAATCGATGTGTATGCTATTATGTCTGGAGAGCCCTTGGTCAGTTAATACCATGCACGACGGTGGTAAATATTCGCTCATCTGGCGCGTTGTCTACATACCACTTCTATTTGCTTTCCATGAGACTGGTATTTATACTTCAGTTTGTCGGCCTTCTCCTGTACCTCTGCCAGCGTCATTGCGAACGATTCTGCTCGATAAAGGTAGTCATCGTCGATAGTGACACCAAAGGTGGCGCAGATTGTTTCTGCAAAGTCATCTTTAACTCCACTCCAATCCGCATACGCGTCGTCTGGAGAAAATCCAGCCATAATTCAAAAAATTCCACGAAAGGAATAGGAGAGAGCGGGGGTCAGAGGTAAGCATCGCGTCGAGCGGCATCTTGGTAGATTGGAAAGTTATCACGATAAGCATCGCGTCATGATGTCAGTAGTGGATATAGCAAGCGAGCCCCTGAAAGAAGCCCCTATTTTAAACGAAAACGAGAAAATTTATAATACTCGCAAGCCAGAAACTTACTGAAAAGCATCCCGACGAAAGTCCATATTCCGGTACCTTTTTTATCCAGTGCTACCAAAGCAATGGAGGCAAATAATTAAATACTCGCAGCTGGGCGGATATTTTTTTTTTGGCTTACCGTCACCAAGTTTATCATAAAGTGCTAACAGCTAATACCATTTTCAATATTAAATATTATTGAAGAGATATTTTAGTTACTACCCAATTACCATGCTGCTAGTCAATGGTAGATCGCGACTGCTAGATCCAACATAGATCTGATATCCTCCTTGCTGCAATCCCCAGCTTTGTTCAGCAACATTCCACTCAGAAAGGTCACGACGCAAAAGATCGAAAGAGACAGTCACTCTGTCGCCGGCCTTGATCAAAGCTTTATTGAAACCCCTGAGCTGCTTCGGTGGCGCCCCAGGAATCCCTACGTATAGCTGTGCAACTTCGGCTGCATCAACATTGCCTGTGTTCCTCACAACGGCTTCTACTCGTGCCACAACATCCCAGAGTGATGCCGTACCACCTTCAACGATTGCGCTTGGTGGCGGCAAGTAAGAAATCTGCGTATTTGGCAATAATTCTATCTTCAAGTCCGAGTAGGAAAAGTTTGTGTATGTCAAGCCAAAGCCGAACTCATATCTGGGTGTGATATTCTTCTTGTCGAAATCCCGATAGTCAATATATACTCCTTCGGAGAAATCACTCTGGGGAAAGAAGTAATACTCTCCAACAGCCTCTGATGGCGATAGTGTATTGTAATCGCTTTCGTTTTTTGCCAGTGTATATGGCATTTTTCCGCTTGGGGATACATCACCATACAGCAGCTGAACCACCGCTCTGCCGCTGTCTTGGCCTGGTAGATGTGCAAAGATGAGGGCAGTGACATTAGGATGTTCAACCCAGCGATCTACAGTTCGTGGGCCTGCATTGTGAATTACGACAATAGTGTTTGAACAGTATTTTGCCACATTGAGGACGAGTCCATCCGAAAAGTCATCTGCAATTGTTAGGCTATGGTCTAAAACATGATTATGTATAACATACCTCGTAGAGCTTCACGATCTTTCCCCTCTGTTGCCCACGCATTGATGAAAACCAGGCAAGCATCAGATGCAGAATCCACGGCCGGATTGCCTGATGTGAAGTCATGAAATATCGAGGTGTCATCTTCGTATGCGCGTGCCTGTAAGGCATCATATGGAGCAGAAATATATGCTGGAGCATTACCACCACTACCGCCTAGAATTGGTGTGCAGGATAAGCAAGTGATGATTTAGAAGGAAGTATGGAGTAGAAGAGGCATATGGAGGAAACATACCTCCAGTAAAAAGAGTCCCGTTAGGTGCAATTGCATTACTTTTAAGACCACTACCGCTGAAAGCTGCTTGCAAGAGTTGTGGTGTTGCTATTCAATAATCGCATTAGTAAGGGCAAGACGTAGCTTAAGTTGACGGAAAAGTAAGTGAAGACATTGATGAGGGTTTTCCTATCTTCGCAGAGCAGAGAAGAAACCTTCTTAGAGATCTGCTTACTCTACGCTTTCGGAACAAGGGAATTTACAGAAGAAAATGTAAAACATACATCCAAAAACCCACGGACTGAAGCCAGATCCCGGACCTGGGACGTTCACAGCTGGTGGGGCAACTGCGTCATAGCCGTAGATTGAAATCAGTTTTGGCTTCTTCAGAGGTAGCGCATTATTCGTGTTCTTGACTAATACATGTCCTTCAAGTGCGCTTTGAAGCAGAATTGGCTTTGAAGCAGGATCCCGAGCATATATCGGAGTCTGCGTGACTGTAAAGTCTTTTGGCATCCCGATTCCTGATTTTGGAAATCCCTCCTAAAATGGGTTCAGAAGTTTACTACTAAAGACGGCGTGTGTTAAACCTACGTCTTGACCCATTTGGAACCATGAGGCAACTATACGGGTTGCCATATCAGTTACTCGACTCTCTGCCAAGCTTCCGTTGTTTACACCCATTGTAAGATTTCCTGTGAAGATGTTATAGCAACCTATATCGCACCACTAGAGTTGAGCAGACCTACCTCCAGACTTACCCCAGAAAGGGGAATTTGGCATAGCAAGATCCAACCCAGCATCTGCAGATGCTATACCAGAATCTAGGCTTTTCAATATATGGCCAGGGTGGTACACAAAGTATAACTTACGTTGAGCTACCCAATCACTTACAACAAATCCTTCAAATCCCAGCTCTGTTTTCAAGAGCCCATTGAGAATTTTGCTGTTCGCGCAACCATATGAATTATTAAGTCGGTTATACGAGCACATGACAGACCCGGAACCGGCATGGACAGCATCTACGAATGGCCATAGATACAGTTCGTGCATAGTTTTATCGTCAATATTCGAAGAAACAGCTTGTAGATCTCTACTGAGACTTCTTCTAGTCTCTTGTTCCTATAACAAAAGTTAGTGACTAGATTCCATATGGTCTTTCTACATTTGGAGAGAAAAAAGGCCACCAAGACCCCATTTACTTACATTGCCAATATAGTGCTTGACAGACGTAGTAACTCCAGCTCCTTGAGTACCAGTGATAGTCTCTGCAGCCAAAGCTCCACATAAATATGCTATGTAGAATTAGATTCCTGCATACTAGTATTTGGTCTGCGAGACTTACGGTCATTAGAAAACCCTTCCCAGTTTCTCCCACCTTCAAACACTCTGCCAAGAGGTCCAACAACAGGACCTAAAGCAACATTAACACCTTTCTTCTTGAACTCTGCACCCATATGGAACGCTCTCTGCATCGCAAGGTCCTTGTTCCAAGTGGCTCCGACGTGTACTCCGCTGGACCATGCGTTAACAAAATTTGTGTTGCGCAATCCATTACCAGCATCTGATAAACAGAGCCCGGCCCAATTGAGACGAGGGACTGATCCTGTTACCCCCGAACATCCTGTACTAGGTGGGTACCCCACGGTGATATTTGACCGTTCCTCTAAAGTCATCTGGGAGACGAGGGCAACAGCTTTTGCGTGTGCTGCTGCCCACGATGTCGACCCCGGCATCAAAGCTGCGATCTCATTAGGGACAGATTCTGTTAAGACATCATTTACATCGAAACTCACGAGATGGGTACACCGGAGGGGATTGTCCATAGAAAACAGTATCATCGGTAATATTTCCTTGAGCATTCGTTACTTGCGTAACTGCTGAAAAGAAAAGCCATATTAGCTGCAAGCAATGAGCGGAAACCATGGTTGCTCGTTTATTTGATGTGCCACATCTCCATGCAACCTAGCTAACCTTACCTATTTATACTCCAAATTCTTCTTCTTATCCTCGGCACATGTTGTATTTTTCCTCTTCTCAAAGAATGTTTTCCCCGCGTTATATATCCCCGCACTCTTTAACATGCCTGCGAAGATCCGCCTCAGCCCTTAGGTAATTGGGTACCTCTATCATAACTACCAAATGCCCCGCAAAGTTTGGTAGCGGCAAGCACTTTCCCGGTACAGTCCTGTATGTAGTTCTTCCCAAAAGTTGGACTGATGCCCGGATTCTGTAAAAGATGATGATGTAGCGAGAGACGACCGGCTGAATGACCTCCGGAGTAACGCCGTGGCCAATGGGAGATGCAAAGATCGCCAGGGCTATTACGACTAGCGTTCTACACTCCAGATCATTGAAAACATTGATTCAACATGGAGAAAAGCTTATAGTCCATTGCGAAGTTTGATTCAGAGAAATAGGAACAGGCTCGCCTTAAATGCATTGTACATTAGATTGGCCATAACACTAGGCTCCCCAAATTTTTCCGTTACCAACGAATATAAACAACAAAATTAAACCCATTGCCTTCTCTCAGAGAACTTTGGCTCCGAGATGCTAAATCTTGAAGCGCTTTCCTATACCTCGGGAACTATTAGGTAGATCTTGGCTGTTGTCGCTATCTATGCGAATTATAAGAGGACGTGAGATTCAAAACACACCTCACCACTTCTGAAGCACTAACTGCATTCGGATCCTAGAAATCACCTTTGACCACGGAGTTAAAGTAACGATTTCAAATAAACATGATTCCTCCATATTACGATTTGCGAATAATAATAAGTCTGTGTAAGCTTTTTGTCCCCTGGTCTCTATCTGCTACTTTGAAAATGGCGGAACATATGTGCTTCAGCCAATCACTATACTATAACCCAAACTCAAAAGCCGCTAAGGGGTCTATTGCCGACTGTTCTTTACAACTTGATCGCAGGTCGATTTTTGTTTAAGGGTCTATAGTTGCTAGAACTTCAGTACTATTACTCCCAGAGAGTGTGCTGGACACCCAAACGAATTCAGAATGCGGTAGATGCTATTATCAATAATCCTATAGCAGCTAGGAGTAACATCGATAGAAGAGAAAATGACTTGAAGATGCTTTAAAAAGAAAATGATCATATCTAGCTGCCAAGAACACTAGGAACTCGCTGGTGATTACTTAGTGAACTAACAGTATGTCAAAATAGAAGCTAGACTAACATCAGCTAGCCTCTTGATATGCGCAAGTTCTGTTAGATCGCTCCCGCTACGGCAGACAGGGGTAAGGAAGGAGGTTTACGAACAGTATCTTAGCAGTCACTTGAAGTTGTCTAATATTCATTCAACCAACGGAATCAAAATTTTGGTCACAACGTTATCAATCTAATCACACGAACCTGGGCTGTGCCTTAAAGGTTAAGATGAGTTAGCTCTAGCATTCTTTGACATACTTAATACCCAGCGATAACCATGAACAACTTCATGGTTTTCATAGTCCGTCAAATTTAGTCAGGAATGTAATGTCATTACTAGGATACCCTATGCTGCGTATTATGTTAGCATACAGATACCTTCTAATTCGAAAAGAGGGTCGTGTTTAAGTAGGTGTCATAGTCCTTTCAAAATGCAATTGTGGTTTGGGTTCTTTCCTCATGAAAGCTTTACGTTCTGTTGCATCTGCTCGCTCACATCTTCTCTTCTCCTCTCTTCACCTCTCCAGAAGGTTTTGCAGTACCTAAGACGTTCAATACTGTATACGCATTGTTGTTAATCAGAAATACACCTCGTTCCTGAAATTTCGAGTATTGTTAATTCTGTTGGAACATTACCGTCATAGGACGATGCTCTGGGTTGCACCTCAGATAAAAAGATTGAAGAGACACCGCATTGGATTGACTTAAGACCTAAGACCAAATATATTACCATCAATTTGTATATTCACATCGTCAATTCTGCACTCTTACTTATATGCGTTTCTATTGCATCCTGGACATACAATCGTTAGTACGATTAGGATGGTTAGTGCTTCGGCGGGTTATTGCCCGTCACTTTAGTGTGACCACGCAAAGACCACGCATGTATTTATTAACGCTTCCACACATGGTGAATTATAATGTATCTTGCCTTTAACAACTATAATCATCTTGCGAAACTACTATGCCACCATCATCCAATACTCGCACTCTTTTCAAAACCATGACAGCTCCCTCCCTCCACTGTTTCACCCAACGTTCTTTCGCCCTTCCCATTCGAAGCTTCCCACCATCACCGATAAGAATCTTTCTCGCAAGAACGTACCGATCAAGTATTCAACGCTGCGGGGTACATCAGAAGGCAGGTTCTGAACAGAAGCAGGGAGACCGGCCGCCAAACCCTTCGACTAACGATGATGACAACAAATGCAGCGGTTCAAGTCGTCTCTACTCTCTCGCTCCCCTCTTTTTCATGCTGGGAATTCCTGCCCGACGCCGCCGACGTGAAGAGGAAGGAAAAGATACATCAGATGCAACCTTCGAAAAGCCTGGACATCAGCAAGCGCCACAACAGACTGACATAAAGCCAGTTGATTGATCTTCGAAAACTATACATACTAATACTTATGACCTAAATCGCGGATGGTTAGGTGGACTGTTCTGGTTACATATACACTTTGGCTTTCCATATGCAGGAACCAGTATTGTTGCTCTTCGCGCTGAAAAGTTGGGCTAGCTTATGGATTTGGTGCGCCAAAGAGTGTCAGAGTTTAGTAGGGTGAAGTATGCTGCCCAAAACTAAAAAGATTGATACCAATTCTTCTACGCATATATATTTTAACTCTATCCTCTTTCTTTTTTATCTTTCCGTTTACCTTGGACATTTAATCCTTAGCGTGCGTGACTTACAGTTCGAACGATTAGTGCTTCGGCGGGCTCATGCGTCAATTTAGTTAGCTCTCAATACTACGTACATCTTAATCATTATTTCCCGCGCAAGACATATTAAAAATTCTAGGCTCGTTACAAGAATTGTCATCTTGCAAATCTGCCATGCTACCAACTTCAAGCGTCCAGCCCTTTGTCAAAGCCTTGACGGCGCCTTCTTTTCGCCGTATCACCCAACACTTTCTCGCTCCTCCTATTCGAGCCTGTTTATTAGCGCGTGTAAGATGTTCTCTCGCAAGGGCGCACCGATCAAAATCTCAATGTTGTGGGGTACATCAGAAGGCATTACATCAAAAGGGGTGCTCTGAACAGAAGCAGGGAAGTAAACCGTCGGACTCTTCCGCCGAACAGGACGAGAACGACGACAGCGGTTCAACGGCGCAAGGCCTCTACCTTCTCGCCATCCTCTTATTTATCCTGGGATCTTCAAGTCGACGACACAAACGTGAAAAGCAAGAAAAGGAAGCTTCTGTTGGCTTAAATGGAGAGGTTGATCGAGAAGGGGCTAGGGACTGATATTCTGGATTATAAATTGGTGTTGCCACTACCAGTAAATCTTTCCCTCAGGTTCGCTTCAATTATATTTTCGAGATTACCAAGACCTGTTTTGGTATGACCTGACTTTCTCTTGTGGTATATAATATGCTAGGAGCCATTGGCTTGGTGCCAAACCCTCCTCCATCACGTCACACTCCTACTTTAAACTTCAAAGTAAGTTATTAACAGCACATCTGGCAGTTTGGCTGTTCTCCCAAGTACGTTACTCAGTCTTTGCAGGGCTTCAATACAATCCAAGACCTTCCTGGCCATTGAGAAGCAATACTGCAACTTCATATATAATGCCGAGTCCACATTTGGAGCACGGATCAAATGGGAAGCATGTGTTGGTAGCACCATATACTCGATCTTGTAGAATGCGTTCTGGCTCCCTAACTAGTCATGTATCTCACTGACCAAAATGTTATTAGCAATAGCTACGAAATCCAATAATATATATCTGTCTGTAGTAAGGTTGTTAAAACGAATGAATGACGATAAAACATCAGGGGGCAAGCCATCCGGATAGACCTCGGCGGCGTCCAACTCATGGCACTCCCAGAGCATCTGGCGTTTACCGAAGTATAGGATGCACGGAGGATTGAGTCGCTCTTGAAGCACCCAAGCGCCGGTGTTGATCAGAGCCTGAGAGATCTCAGTATCCCAGAATTGGCAATCGGAACTAAGATATGGAGCTATTTTTCAGTTGACGGAAAGGATTACAATCTATGGATAGAGGGCGTCTGGATTTCGAGAGTTGAACATGGTATGATGGCTATCTGGTGCATCCGCGGCAGAGATGTTGCAAAATGAATTCAAATACACATCAATCATAAGTGTCACCTCACGTTGCCAGTCGTCAAAATCACCCCCATGCTGAATGAATGATACAAAGAGAATCAATCCACGGATATCTGATACCCAGAGAGCGAGTAATGTATGCCGCATCTTGGTATAGCTGGGGTAGGAGTGAGAATTATATTACAGTCAGCAGCTAGTGATAGTTATCAGTCGTTAGCTTTAAACAGTCTGCAAGACCCCAACAATGACTCAATGTCATGTATGGCTCATCAAAAATGGCAGATCTAGATTCGACAAGGCAATAATGTGATTCCAAAAACTCTTAAGGTCCGCAGTAGAGAAGGCGAGTTGGATATCGACGTTTTCTCCCGGTGATAGTGTTGCATATTGGATGGTTCGCGGTGCAGTTTGCTATCCATATCTCGGCGGGAGAAAAGGTTTCTGCTGACTTCGTATGAGGAGGAAACTTTTGTGTGATGTTTCTTGTCGTGCAATCTATAGGTCTCTTAGATCAACTGTTGCATGCATTTCTCAACCTTTGAGCGTAGTCATACCGTTGTAAGGCCGCAGCAAAAAGCTAGCACGCCAGTAGCCCAGACCTCGAATCTTATCTGAAGCTGATAGCCCACTTGTATCAATGGAAAGTCCAAAATGGTAGCATCCAGGCTAGCTGTAAAGGCGGCCATCTGCCAAAGAAGAAGTTGTGACAGGATCAAACACTTGTAAAGGGCTGGTCGTTTGTGCATGTAGACACTACCTAGCGATTTGTGTAGCTTTCATCTACGAGAAACTCACTTTAATACATCTGTCACCAATACCCCGAACCAGCTCAACTCTTGTAGCTGGTGCAATAGCCTCCCAGGCTTTCCGCACCACTAGTCTTAATCTTGCGTAGAATCTATGGACGCTCGAACATTTGCATTGCATATTAACTGAGCGATAAAGGTAACTATCTCATCCTTCGCCTGGGTTAACTCCGTTACCCATTGTATCTAGGCCCAACGCTACTTGTGGTTCTCCTATAGCATAACCAAATACCAATCGATTATTTTTATTAGTCACTAGAAGTACAACAAAATATGATTAGTCAACCTACATTGCTTTTCATTTATATGTACCGACTATTTATTAAATGCCGGACGCCTTCAAGCCTCAAAGCACTGGTGATCGTTTTAGAGGGCGGATCAGGTACCTTCCGTTCAACATCCCAGATACTCTTCGAGCGGAGCAGCCAATTACAGCCACCATGAAAACACTTCCCCAGATGTCGATCCCCAGTTTAGGGATAAGCTTATAATCAGCGTCAGGTTACGGATCATCATGATCACAGAATGCATATCGGATTTATATTTGTGGATGATTGGTGAGTTTTGATTGGTGTTAGTCGTACCGAGGTGGTGGAAACGAATATAGACTTTAAGCTAAGCTCCCCACAGTTCCCCTCTTTGGTAATCCAACTGCTGGAATTGGGTGGAAGCGGGACGAGGCGAGCCTTGGAAGCCATATAGCGGTGCTAGGGCTGCTCAACAACGGCTGTCTTCTATTGTGGCCACCAATATACATTGAACTGAGCAAGAAAATAGGTGATATGATGCAGCTTGGAAGATGGGGTTTATTGACTGACTCGCTGGACACCCACTTGAAGTCCCATTCATGCGGAAATTGTCGAGATCGCCGCTGACCAGGAGAAACGAGCATCATCATTTCTTTCCTCGTCAGATGTCGATGATCACGATGATCCTCCGCTACGAACGTAGCCTCGGTCTGTGCAGTATGTATAAGAACATTATTCCACCGGATGTTCTATTGTCACACTAATGTAATATCTGACACTGCAACAAACAATACTTCACAATGGGCTTCAAATTCATCTTTCTATCTTTAGCTCTGGAAGCTTCTCTTTCAACCGCATTCCCACATATCGCAGAGGCGGTGGCTCGAGCAAACGCTGGAGACATCGGCAAACGTGAGTAGCAGCTTTGCTGGATCTATCTCATTATGGTGCTAACTAATTCTTCAAGGCATACCTGCTATCCTTCCTTTTCCAGAATACCCTGGTACGCCAAATCATGCTCTGTACGACAAATTCGATCCCATAGGACAGAAAGTTTCCACGTCCGGCGAACATGTATATCAAGCACCCAAAGCCAGCGACAAGCGTGGTCCATGCGCTGGACTAAACGCAGCAGCAAACCACGGCTACCTACCTCGAGATGGCATTGCCACCGCTGAGACCGTCAACACCGGTCTTTGGGAAGCATTCGGCCTCGACAAGACCGCCACGCTATTTCTACAAACAGCAACTCAATTCTTCGATGGTGATCCTGTCTCCGGTCGCTGGTCCATTGGCACCCATTCGGAAAAGACCAATTCACTTGGGGCTATTGGCAATTTGCTCGGCAACCAAACTGGGATCTGTGCTTATGGTCACCTTAAGACCGAAGGAGATGCCTCCATCACCCGCGGAGACTGGTTAGCACCAACCATGAATTCGAACTGCCGCTCATACCCTGAATTTGCCCAGGAACTGCTCGACTTGGCTAAGGAACGTACCGGTGGCATGATCACTCCCCAAGTGCTCGCTGAGCACTCCAACAACCGAAAACAACACTCCATCGCCACCAACCCCAACTACTTCTCCCCCGCGTACGCTGGCGTTGCCTTCACCTTTGGCGCCCACATGTTTGCCTTCGAGCTGCTCGCGAATCACTCCGCCGAATATCCCCGTGGGTTCCTGACGCCGGAGGTGTTCATGGATTTCTTCGGGTACACGAAAGACGCAGCCGGGAAGTTGGTGTTCGACTTTGGCACGGAGAAGATTCCGGACAACTGGTACAAGCGTGCTGATGACGACGCATGGACGCTAGCCGACATTGTTGTTTCGACCGCGCAGCAGTGTGCTTCTTATCCCTCCAACTGCCAGGTAGGAGGGAATACCGGAACGGTGAATTCGTTTTCGGGCGTTGACGTGGGCGACGTTACCGGCGGCCTGATCAACTCTGCGACAGACCTCAGCGATCCGCAGCGCATGGGCTGCTTCATCCGACAGGCGATTCAGGCCGATGTGCCGTCATTCTTGGATCATGTTTTCGACGGGGCGCTACTTAAGACTGTCACAGATTTGATTCCAATCAAGCTAATTCCCGTGCTGGAGACTTTGGGGAATTGCCCAAATCTACCCGAGGGAAAGAGTGTGTCTCAGTATGGCGCGATGTATCCGGGTGCGCAAGCTCAATTTTCTGGGCCAAGAAGTGGTCTTAGATGAAGAGAAGGAGGGAATTTACAGATGATGTTCATGAACCGGGACTAGCCTTGGCGTTACTAGGAAATATGTATTCTTGTTTACCTTTATCTGGAAGATTGTAACAGTATTTACGAGTTCATACTTTACATACCAAGTTGATGTTCATCTTGAATATATTTCTATAAGCAAGAAACTGTTACTATCATACTATATTTTGGGTCGCGAGCTCATCACGATCCAGAATTATGATTTACGTCATGTGTTATGAGTGGACTAAGGCTTGGTAACTTCATACTAATGTCTGATCTTGACAAAGAGAGGCTTAAACGGAACACCCTTTCGTTGCGAGTTGTTAGTACGCAAGTTAAAAACCGGAAAAGTGAATCAATCTTGAATTCTTGAAACTAAGAATTCTTGAAACTAAGAAAGAACTCAAGTGAAACTCATCTAGCAGTGAGCCGAAATTCTGGCTCGGTCAGGTTACTGAACCAGTTCGCCTCAAAGCTGCGTGACTAGCTAAAGCATGAGATGGCGATAATCATTAATGGTATTACATAATTGGGACTCTCAGGGAAGCTCGTACAACTCTGTAGAAAGTCTGAAGAAGTGGTACTATACAAAGATCTTTATCCTTACCTCATTGAAACACAAAGATTGTGACTAGCTGCAAGTCAATTGTGCCCTGCAGTTGAGCGGTACACCGTGGAAGTTGCTCTCTACAGTAGGTCTGTGTACAATGACCCCTTCGAGTGGAAGGTTTAGGTTGTGCTTGCGTTTCGAAATATGCTGTATTCAAGTGGCTCCAATTTAAGGCTTCGTCTGATTTCACTAACACAACTGTGCTGAAGTAGAAATTATCCTGATAAACGACAGCGTTGCAAGGCTGGGCAAATGAAAACAGTCATGATCTACAATTGATACGAATCTGCTTTAAGGTATTAAATTTAAAGTGTACATTTTAAAAAGACAGCTCTTTTGCTTGCCCAAACCCACACATGTAGAATTGAAATTTTCGGATGAATTTAATTAAAGCAATTCATTCTCCAATGGAAGAATGACTACGTGACAACCTATACGAAACTTGGCCCGTAACCTGTCCCATCACCTCGTTTTGCATCTAGTTGTGGTACCAAACCAGGCACTTCACCTGGAAGAGCCTGGTCTTGACTGGGTAATGGCGTGGCTTTTATGATTGCCTGAATACGTTTTGCGCTCTCAAGGAATCGAGCTTGAACATCGGCATACCCATCAATGACAAGCTTCTTATCACGTTTTCTAAACTCGCCATCTACGAGAACATGTTCGATGTCGCCTACGCTGGCATGTAGAATGATGGCCGCCACGGGATCAGTCCAGCCAAGCAACGCGGGCGATCTCCCATCCCAGACCACAATGTCGGCTTTTGCATCCGTTGAAATGACACCTATATCATTGCGGCCGAGAGCGAGGCCTCCATTCCTTGTAGCGAGCAAGAATGCTTGGTTGACCGAGAATGGGTTCGTGGTGGGAACTTCCCATCGATCTGCTGTCTGTTGATAAATAAGCCTGCGTGTTGCTTGGAGCCAAAGTCGTGCCTGTGTGAGGATGTCCGTTGAAAAGGTGAAATGGGTATCAATTCCCAGCGAAGCTTGATCCATAATGAGATGGGATGTTGGATGAGTATGACCATAGTGCATTTCGCTCTCAGGTGTGATGGATATGTGCTTATTGGTGCTACGCAATAGCCCAGCTCCCTTTGCACTGAGAAACGATGCATGCGATAGAACAATTGGTGTGCTAGAATTAAGAACACCAACTTTATGAAGATCCTCGGGAGAATTGCCGACTTTTGTGGAGGGTCAGTAACATATATAAAAGGAAAGCCACACTTGAAACTTACATAGCCAAGGACCGTCGACGTTATGTGAAGTGAGTACGGAAACATTGCTTGTACTGTTTTTGAATTAGATTTTGTAGTTACATCGCAAAAAAAAGATACGTACCGAATTAGATCTATCAGTGCTAGGGTATCAGGACCATTAGGATTACCCGCGAAGTCATCGTATGCTATTCCCAGCTCTGTAAGGTTGCTGGAGATTGTAGATGCAAGCTGGCGCCACTGGGAGATCTGCTGCGACATTCCAAATTCTGCCGAGGAGTTCTGAAAAGCATACGCAAAGAAAACTCTAGCACCACTTTCGATGGAAGCGTTAAGTCCGGCAGCAGAATGTTCCGGGCTCCAGGTGTGATGGGCATGGTCGAGTATTGTTGTCACTCCCGCAGCCAGAGCCTCATAAATCCCGGTAAGCTGGCTGATATGGACGTCTTCGGGGGTGAACAGTGGTGCGGAGACAAGAGCACTATATCTAAAAAAGTATTCCACTAATGTTGTATTAGAACCCAAGGTCTTGAAGACAGTCTGCCAGCCATGGCGATGAGTATCGACAAAACCTGGGGTAATAATTTTGTTTGTACAATCAATGATTTGGGTGTCGGGTTGAAGACCGTCAGGTGATGCAGTATCAAAGATCGATGTGATTCGATTGTCTGTGATCAGGAGTGATCCATTACGAATCACTTGTAACTCTCCAGCAAGCTGATCAAACGCAATGATCGTGCCACCACTTAGAAGCTTTGAGCAAGCACCAATAGTCGCAAAGTGAAAGGCGATGATTGCCTTTGAAGCAATCTTCAAAATCTGCATTTTTTAAAACTATTCTGGAAGCTCAAATACAAAAATGTGAAAACGCTTTTGCATGCCATCATAGCCTGGTGGTTGTAAGTCACTTTTATATGTCGCGTACGCCGACTACGCTTACCGCACGTGGCATCAAATGATTCTGATTGGGGGAGAAAGGTACATTGACATCTCAGGTTACTTCTACTAACCTAACCCGTTCTTTCACTTTGTTTAGGGAAGGGGAACACCGCAGTATACGTGCTTCGTAATATCCGCAAATCATCACAATAGCTAATGAAACATCCCTGGAGGGCTCGTGTCAGTAGAAGTAATGATTGGGCTGGATGTTGTCTTACGCTTCCAAGACCTTGGCTCCAATAAGTATGGGACCGAGTCTGACGGGATCTTACAAATAAACCCAACAAAAAGCGACAATGAGGCACAAAAAACCCAGTTCCGTGGACTGGCTGGGGTCAATTATGCGCAGCCTAGCACACAATCTTGATCCGGAACTTTCGGCTCGCGTAGGACAAAATCACCTGTAGTCCAAGTGGTGGCCTTTACGCCAGCCTCTATTTACCTATAGGTAAACAGTCCCCTCTTAGTATTACAGCCGCTCAATGCTATTACAATGTTTTTTATTTATCAATCAGAATACAAACTGCCGCTCGCCGTAATCGATTTACTGTGTGAGGAGCGTTAGACAGAGAAGTACAGACCATAGAACTGTAAATTTACATATTTTAGAACATATTCTATATCTCTCAAACCCTTTCTTTCTACTAGATATTTTGCCATGTCTTTCAACTCATCCACTAAAAGTTTCATCGGGAAAACCAGTACTCATTTAAATTAAACTAATATTTATACAACTTAGCAGGACCTTCATGTATTAATTGGTTTCCATAAGGAATTGGGTTTGTCGCAGACTAAAGCATCAAAAGATTCCAGGCATGACTTCAAATAAAATAAGTTCCACCGAGATAAAAGTTAGCTCTAAGAGGAATTTTCGATATTTGTTTCGATCAACACCACTCCATGCTACTAGAGTTTAAGATTCAAAACTTCGATGATATTTAATCTCATTTCACAGATTTGTCCTTTAACCATTGGTACACGACCGAGAGATCCTTCCCTGTGTAGACACTATCAACTGCATTATATACTTCACGAGCCGTAGCAGCTAATGCCAATGCAATACCAGATGCTTCGGCCCCAGCCATAGCTAGTCGCAAATCTTTGTTGATAATGCCTACTGAACCTCCCGGCTCATATCCCCTGGATGCGGGAGAGCCTTCGACAACTCCAGGTACAGGATTATTGACTGCCATGGGCCAGCAATGACCTGTAGAGGAGTTGATAAGATCTGCCAAAGCCTTCGGATCCAGGCCCCAATGCACTCCCATGTTCATGGCCTCCGCTGTGGCAATGTTGTTGATAGCTAGAATATAATTATTTGCCAGCTTACTGGCAACGCCTGCACCCTGCTCACCCATATGCCAGGTCTTCTTTCCCATCAGTGACAGAACTGACTTGATTCGCTCAACATTCCCGATTGGGTTCGACGATGCACCGAACATGAAAGATAGTGTGCCTGCACGAGCACCAACCACCCCACCTGACACTGGCGCATCCACGAATTGTGCGCCAAGTATATTCAAGACATCGTCGGCTACCTGTCTAGATGATGGCATATCGATTGTTGAACAATCTATGAACAGGCGTTCCGTTTCCTGTGGTGAAAGCCTGCCATGCCTGAACATTGAATCGAAGAGAGTTTTCACGACTTCTGGAGATGGAAGGCAGGTAATAAGAACACTCTGAAAACTCTGTTAGCGACCACTCTCACACTTTTAATGAAGCAACTCAGCCAATGGAACAGAAATTTTGGCATTTCTTTCCCACATACCGACTTATCAGCAACCTCTCTTGCGTTTTGAGCAATTTCAATCTGCATAGAACCAGCATCGGCGCCTAATATCTCTGCTGCTGCTTCATTCTCCTCCACAAAACGCTTCATCGCTTTGTCGTTCACATCCAAGACGATCAGGGTGATTGAGGCGGGCATTTTGGCTCGGAGATTCAACGCCATTGGATAGCCTATCATGATAGCAGAAGATCAGCAGAAGCTCAAAGTGATCGCGCCGAAAGAAGTCAGGTATTCATTACCCATGTGGCCCAGTCCGATGAAGCCCCAAGTAGCTTCGTTCATTTTCTAGTCGAAAGCCACAGGAACTCGACGATGAGTGTCTCGCAAGGAAGGTACGCGCTAGTCGCTCGTTACAAGTATATTAGTGCTGAAGTTTCTAAAGCTGCTAAGAACTAATGTTTGTTTCAAGAACTAGAATCCCTGAAACATATAAAATAATTGAAAACAAGAGAATATATTTTAATTGAGTTCTTAAATTTACCAAGATTGAAAGTTGTGCAGATCAGACTCCTAAGTTCAGTGTGTAGCCGAAAGAAAACCGAATTGCCATGCAAGCTCACTGTGCTCGCCATGGCGAGGTGAGGCTGTATCCAAGTAACCGTAACAAGATAGATTTCGCAGCCATAACCGCGAGTAAAGATTATTCGGGTTAACTACAGTATGGTTTTTGAAATTGCCGAAACAAGCGTGGCAAGGATAGCCGGCTTGGGCCAAGTAGCCGAACTGTAAACTTTAGGTGAACGTCAACCTCTATATCATGAGACTTTTTGAATATAGCCGATTTCACTCAATGACGTAAGAGTATAGTTGAGGTCTTTTGATGAAATCTTAACATAAACTTCAAGTTAAAGTGTTTGCGATTCTTTCCTAGGGTTGAGTTTATGAAGTCATTTTTAGTGATTTTCAACTTGCTATTGTTATATTTATAATCTACAAGAAACGTATTTTGGTTTTTTGTTACGACATACTATCAACCGACTTTTTATCTAGGGATTAACCATAAGTTGGGAAAAGATGAATACCATGGAGCATAGCGAAGCAGAATGGACAAGCCTTTGTAATAAAGTGAGGACACTGGTACCCAAAGAGATCGGAAAAGACGCGTGGTATTTGATTATTGTAAATAACTCCCGCCCGAGCTTCGGAAATTCCCACTCACCTTTATTTCTCTACTAGGCGGCCGCAATGGCAACGTCCCCCGAAACGCAGACCTTAGCATCATTTTATACTCACCTCATAACTCACGACAAGGCCTTCTCAACAAACAGTTCCCAAGAGAAGCTCTCTATAAGATTACGCGATGTTTTATTCAAACTCATCTCACTTGTAGGAGGGCCACAGATACTGTCCGTCTTGATGCCACTGGCGGAAGCAGAGGGAGATATTGCATCTAAATCTAATGAGAGCACTCTAAATGACAAATGGTATGCATTCTCGAAACACCTACTGGCTATCCTATCCTGCAATCCTTACTGACAAGTACAATGTGAAAGGCGAGCTGAAAATATGAGTGTCCAGGCGATATACGATCGAGGCTTGGCAACAATAAATAACATCTATGGCTCTACGCTTTTACCCAAGATCTTCGACTCCTGGGGAAGCCACAAAGAAGACATGAGATTCGCTGAGATTTTCACCTTCTACGGTCTCTATCTTTCTGACTTTGAAGTGCTGACGCCACTCGAATCCGAAGCTGTGGTATACTCGTCAATCTCATGTTTAGGACTAGGAGGCCCAGGAAATTGGCATTTGCGAGGGATGGGACGGGTGCTGGGTGCGAGGGGAGATGACAGAAACAAGGAAGACATAGAAAAATTCAAGAACCAATTGATGGATCTGAGGCAAGCAGTCATGACTGTGGTGGAATTCGTTGGGGAGGATTTTGTTCGTCGAGCGAAGTTGGAAAAGTGGGCTAATGTTGAGAGCATGTTGAGGGACTTTGGTGGTTGGGGAGATGACGACTAAGTGGAGGATCACAGATTTTTAGCCTTGTCTATATACTAGTGGTCAAAACTCTAAGATTTTTGACGATGAGCGAGGATCAGATACTAAGTTTCCAACTATCCAAGAATTTGAAATCTCAAATCTCATCTATCCTAGTTCTACAGTTATGCTCGTATTAGCTTAATCAGCTGTCACGAGCTGTCTCAACTATCTGGAGTGATAAGTTCTTCTCATATGCTTAGTTTGCTGTCCACGGGACCTCGCCCTTGTGCAAACCTACGCTCGAAATTTGGCCCCACGGTCTTAACAGCTCAAACCCCATCTGTGAGGCGCTACTATGGCCAACAACTTTGATAACAGCATCTTATTCTCATCCATAGAACGCGCACATATATGGCTTGTGCGCCGTCCAATACTACAGTGCCAAAGAGTTTAGAATTGGCACAACGCAAAGTGGTACCCTGCTGAAAATCGGCGCAGACTCCACAGTTTACTGTGAAAGGAGCAATTATACAAAATGCCTGTGTGGAAGTTCTGACAATTAGGTCCAACTTCAGATATCTCGCCGGTAAAATCATGGCCCATGATAACGACTGTTTGCCGAAATTTGGGTGGCTACGAACTGAGTGAAGTTAGCTGCGAAAAAGTTAGTAGATGTCTATCTGGCATTATCTCATAATTTAGCGGCAGGTTGGTACGAATACTGCATACTAGGTATGTAGTCGAATTGCCACGGCTGTATACGATGAATAAAGCCGCGCATTTTTCTCGGCTACCGATGTTCTCGCCTGCTTTTACAGTTATCGGCGGCGAAAGTTTAGAAACATAGCACATTTGCCTATGTTTTTGACACTATATAGTTGTTCGGAGTTATTCAAGGAGTGATCGAATAAAGCAAATATTGTCTGGCTCCTAAACAGAAAATCGTTTTCGAGCAGATACATAATAACAACCTAACCTTGATATGATACATTAATCAGATTACCTTGCCACTCTCAATATAAAATTTTTACAAGTTAAGCTTGCAGATTCCCAATTGTGACAGTTTTCAGACTTTGATACTCAGCCAAGCCGTACTTACTCCCTTCTCTTCCCATTCCACTCTCCTTAACACCTCCGAATGGAGACTCAGCCGCGCTGATGAGACCAGTATTTACCCCTACCATTCCACACTCCAATTTGCGCGCTACTCTCATGACGCGACCGATATTCTCACTGAAAAAATAGCCTGCCAGTCCATATTCCGTAGCATTTGCAAGTTTCAAGGCCGACTCTTCACTATCGAACGTGAATATTGCGGCAAGGGGACCGAATGTCTCGTCATTAGCAACGTCCATCTCAGGTGTTGCTCCACTTATGACTGTAGGCTCGTAGAAAAACCCTTGTAAGTGGTCAGGTGCTTTACCGCCAGTGTGTAAGACGCCACCTTTTTTCAGAGCGTCCTCTACATGCGCTGAGACCTTTTTAACTGCAGCAGAATTTACTAAGGGACCTTGCGTGGTATCAGAGTGGATGCCTCGACCTAACTTCAGATCCTTGACTTTCTCTACGAGCTTCGCTACGAATGCGTCTTTGATCTTCTCATGAACGAGAATACGGTTGGCGCACTATGATTTATATCATAAGTAAGGATTTCAGGCTAGTAGTTCGACAAAGGTAGCACCTACCACGCAAGTTTGCCCAGATGAGCGGAATTTACAGATCATTGCCCCTGCCACAGCCTGGTCCAGATTGGCGTCTTCAAACACAATGAAAGGTGCATTGCCGCCCAACTCCATACTAACACGCTTCATAGTGCCTGCTGCAAGCTTGGTTAGCATCTTACCTACACCTGTTGAACCAGTGAAGCTCAGTTTCTTTACTTTTGGATTTGTTGCTAGCTCCAAAGATGCTTCCCTGTCACTCGTCGGAACCACATGAATGCAATTGGGAGGAACTCCCGCCTGAAGTGCTAGCTTCGCCAAAGCAAGTGCACTGAAAGGAGTTTCTCGTGGAGGCTTGATGACAACTGAGCATCCTGCCGCTAAAGCTGGCGCAATCTTTCTTGTAATCATTGCTGCAGGGAAATTCCAGGGTGTGATGATGCCGCATACACCAACAGGTTCTTTAAAGGTCAACACCTCAGCGTTCTTGTAAGAAGACGGGATTGTGTCCCCATATGATCGAGTGGCTTCTTCGGAGAACCACGAAACGAACGAAGCAGCATATTTAATTTCTCCTCTGGCCTCGGTGAAAGGTTTCCCATTTTCCAACGAAAGCAATAAGGCCACTTGGAGCAGTTTAGGTTAGCTTAGGAAAGTCACAACGTGATTGCAAGGTATAATAAAACGTACAGTCCTCTTCATTGGCGAGCATCAAATCATAAAATGTTTTGAGGATAGCCCCCCTTTCTTTTGCTGTAGTATTCTCGTGAAAGTCTCGTGTGCCTTTTTCAGCGCTATCAATTGCATCGAGAAAATCCTGCGTCCCCAGATCTGCACATTCGTGGAGTAACTCCCCGCTCGATGGTTCGAACACATTGAAGGTCTTCCCTTCATTTCCCGACTTCCATTGACCAGCTACTAATCCCGATGATACGAACAAATTTTGATTCTTAAGCTTTCCCAGCAAGGTGGCAGGCGAGAGGCTCTTTTCAGTAGTTGGCATCTTGAGGTTTGTAATAACTAGGAACAAAGAATTTCTGATACTTTCGTCCGTAGATCATCTTTTCACTTTGTACCAGACATGGCCTTTAATTTTATTATATTACCTTCAAAGAATAGCATCTCGGGGCCTCGCTTACACGGGTATATGCTATACTAGTGTCTCTTCTCGGCAACTCAGCGCAACCATAATGGCCCGATTCTGCCAAGACAGCATTGGTATAGCGCACAGTGAACGTGACTTTTGATTCCACTAAAATAGGCTGGTTCCGACCGTGTAGCCGTCTGTGGGGGTTTTTTAGACTGCTAGCATTGGAGATATAATTCCACGGAAAACCATTGCCCGCCGCGGCTGCGTCATTGGATGGGCATGGCACGCCGAATCTTGTGTACGGCTAATGTCACAACCTCTTGATGAACAACCTAGTTATCGATGATAATAACATTAATATCCTTTGATTTGATCTAATCTAGTTATTGTAGACGAAATCAGATCATTCATTGTTAACCCCAGGCCTGCCTACTTCTAGACGAGGAATTGACCATAATGTGAGTAGACTTTGTTCTTCATAAAACTCCACACCGTCCTAAATATCAAGAATTGACTCTTTTACCAGAATTCGTAAGGTTCAGGCAGTATATCTAATCGTCTGTTTTTCACTTGTCTTTGCATCGTTCAATAAATTGGTACTATGGCATCCCAAAACGACCTTGCCGCGTTGCTGGTACATGCGGCTGTACCAGCATTTAAATGTCCTGCTGGCACCAAAATGCATATCTTAGATTTGGGAACATTAGAGGTAGACGAATCATGGTTAGTGTACGAAATCCCGTAAACCGAGCCATTTACTGAACGGGGGTGTCAGGTTACTTCGAGGCGGAAACACGAGCTCAAAGAGCGATCCAAATCCAGTGAACAAACGTCGTGAATTAATAGTCTTGTCTGCGCTTATTGAGTATCCTGGCGTGGGGCTTATTCTATTCGAAACCGGGTGTGCGGAAGATCTTGAAGTGGTTTGTGATTAGCTTCCCCATACTTATTGTGATTGCTTGAAAATCAATTGCTGATACGGTAATATAGAAATGGGGTAGCCCTTTGACCGATGTCTTTCCTCGCACAGAGTATTCGGAGAAAAATAGACTTCCAGCCGCTATCAAGGCAACAGGAAATGACATCAAGGATGTCAAAGCAATCATTATGGGTCATCTTCATCTGGACCATGCCGGCGGTCTGGAAAACTTTGTGGACACTGATGTTCCCATTTATGTCCATGAGGAGGAGTTCAAGCATGCTTGCTGGGCCGTTGCAACTGGTGCAGATTTAGGTGTTTATATGGCACATTATATGCTCTTAGAAAAGCTCAAGTGGAGCACTTTTACCGAGTCGCAACTTGATCTTTTCCAAGGAATCACCCTTCACCATGCTCCGGGACATACTCCTGGGCTGTGCATCATGCAAATCAATCTACCGGAAGATGGTACTTTCATCTGGACTACTGATCAGTTTCATATTGTCGAGAATTACGAACTGGGACATCCCCATGGAGGACTAGCAAGGGATCACAATGCCTGGTATCGCAGCTTGAACATGATTCGGAGATTGCAGAGACTGTACAACGCGAAACTGATCTTTGGGCATGACAAGGTTGTTGCGATGAAGTATATCAACGAAAAGAAATACTTCGCATGAAGACGTCCTACATATTAATAGCAAGCTCTCTCATCAATAACATAGTCTTGATAATATAATCCCCACTAAAGAGGTATCAGGCTTATAGACAGTGATGTAGATGAACAAGGGTTTTGCTGTGAAACTAATGATCGAGCACAGCTTGTAGTCAATTAAACTATCTCCTAATTTACTAACATCGAATTGAAATCTTTTGCTTTACTCTTGTTCAAACATTGGCATTACTCTTTCGCCGCAACTCATCGAAGCCCGAGGAGCACAGATATACCAAGCTAATGTGGAAGAGTCATGCCCGCGGCTATATGTAAAATGGGAGCCAAGCCACCTAGGCCTCAAAGCTTGGCCGGCATCTTGACCTGTCTCCATTTCCAAGTAAAGGAGAGCAGGTTCTATTGTAAGTTCCCACTGTGATGAAAAAATCGGGTTTCGTGTTATTTTTAGTACTTTCAAAAGAAGTGCGGAATCTGAACAGACATAATCACTTGTAATGTTGACATTTATACGGTTGTATAAATATTATGCTACAAAGAGTCCCTAATATTCCAACAATGAAGCAAATGTAATCTATGCGAAGATATGGAAATGCAAAATCCAGCATTCAAGTAAACTTTCTTCAAGTTGTGTATCGGAATTGTGGGTTCTGAAGAGATTGAATTAATTAGACCTTGATTATTCAAATACAAACAACCTTTATTTGCTCAAGGAGAATACTTACTTTCTTGTCAGTGAGATCATCTTCATACGCATGATCGAAGCCTTCTAAAATACCCGACTTATCTCGCTTCTTATTTTCCATGACAGCAATTAACCAGTAGGAGCCGATGAGTACCATACAAAGTAACGCGGTTGCAAGAATTGAAATGAATGCAGGAGCATATTCCGGGGCGTCTTTAGGTTCGAATACCCTGAATTCGAGCGATTGGTTAGATTTCCAAATTCAGACAAATATTTAGAAGGGACACCTTACAGAGGCCCGATAAGATTACCAACACAGTACCCAATGAACACCCCAGCTGCATTCAAAGTACGCTTAGTATATCCAGCACTATTTGCCATTACCACGCCCAAAAGAACGCAATAAGTGCCTCCGAAAGATCCAAGTATGTAGACGGCGAAAAGCAAGCCGCCTTTACTAGTACGTGAAAGCTGCCACTGCAATAGAGCAGAACACACCGTTGGAATCTGGCAGCATAACATAATGATGCATCTTCTATTTTTGAACTTATATGCAGCGTAGGCAGCTCCGAGTTCGATACAACCAGTCACAAATCCGGAAGGTATGGTGAGAAGCAGTGAAGTCAGGGCATTATATCCGAAACCTTTGACAACAATTGGTGTAAATGTCGAGTAAGCACCATTAGCAACAGACAATGTCAGTGCAATGAAGAAATGAAGCCAAAACCTTATGTCTAAAAGTGACTCAGCGACTTGAGATCTTTTCCAGTGTATATTACGGACGCCGCTATTGTTTTCTTGCATTCGAGCTACAGCGATGTATCGCTCTCGGTTTGTAAATCCTTTGGCGCGAATTGGATCAGATGGAAGGAAAAATAGAACAACGAAGGCCCAGATGACCGTCATTGCACCACCAACAAGATACATATACCGCCACGGCGAAAGAGAGCCGGTTATTTGCCCAAGACCATAGTTGATAAGCGGCGAGACGACGCCTGCATAGCCGGTGCAACAATACCATGCCTTCCAGGAATATTAGCTGGTGGGAACGGTAAAACGGGGCAGGTAGGTGGAAAACTTACACCTATACGAAGAGCTTGCTCCTCTTTGATTGAGATAAATTAGTTTTTGGAAGATTAGACACCGTAGCTTGAGCACTTACGTTTCCGATACCAACCTCCTACCACAATCATAAAAATAGGGGAGATTCCACCCTCCAAAAAGCCGAGAAAGAAACGCTGCGCCCAAAGTCCTTGGAAGTTTGTGCAGCCAGCTGTGGCCATGAGACAGAGACCCCAGACGACAGTAAGACCAGCAGCAACGCGTTCGATTGGATACCTTTGTGCAAGCAGAGAGCAAGGATATGAGCCGAAAAGGAAGCCGATATAAAGTATAGAGGAACTAAAACTATCTATTTGATCCGGTTTAGCTTCTTGACAAGATACGCGCGTAAAGGAATTCAGCTTACATCTGTTTCCTTAATTGAGGTCAAGATCTTCCCTGATGCCGAAAATTGCCTAGGAAATTCTCTATAAGCCTTCTTTCATCACAGACTTTTGCTTTTTGAAAATACTTACAGCTTGTGACAACATGGCTTTGTCATAATATTGCAAGCCGTATCTGAAAAATGCGTTAGTCGATGGCACAACTGGTGATATGTGTGATGTGTTACATACGTGAAGCATAGGAGAGGGAGCAGTCTCCAATCTAGCTTTCGGAGGAGTCTCTTCTCCTCGAGAGGTGACCACGCATCATCGCCGTGATCTTGTGCAAAGACTCGCATTGCCTCATCGTTATGTAGCGTATCCACAGATGGCGCCTTCGGGGAGTTCTGCTCTACATGATCTGTACTGAGTTTAATGGAAGAAACTGAAGGCTTCTCCGCGCCTTCAAGTTGAGCAGCCATTCTATCTAGCTCGATCTCTTGAGGCGAATCTGTCATAAGAATTTTCAAATCTTTTCAAGGTTTCTTGGTCAATACTGCTCGACGATGTAGCAAGGTCACAATTAACCACCAGAGATATTTAAATCGACCTTTGCTTGCAATATATGTTCGCCCACTAGCCTCAAAAGCTATGGTAAGGCCCACCAGGTTAGCACTGTATTTTCAATCATAATGCCTAGTGTGGGATTCATTTGTGGGGGAGGTGAGCTCCAAGCTCTAGTCATGGACTGGATCTGGGGAAGTCTGAGGCTTACTGGCGGGGGCTGCATATAACCATGGAGATGGGTGTTCTTGCCCATGCAGCTCAGAGCATTCTCAGAAGTTGCCATGGCTATATATAAATACGTATATATTTGCGAGTCATGTACTGGGCCAAAATTGTGCTTTACCAAGGGGACTGTGCTTTGAACTACGGTTAGACTCACTTGGCGTGTGACCATTTGCAAGGACCGTAAGTGATGTTTTGTGCACGCTACTGAATGTGTGTTGTATGTATGTTAGTTACACAAAACGTTGCTACACTCTGGCTCGCAATACATTCTAGCTGCCATTACCATAGATGTAGATCTTAGGTACTCTGTTAATTGCAAGTAGAAGTTCGCAGGATATCAAGTTCCATTTTGAAGGTGATCTACTAAGTATTCATTTTTTGGAAATATGAAGGGTGGCTGCAACTGTGTCAAGCGAAGATGAAAGAGATCAAAAGTTGGATCTTTTAGAGTCTAAAATTTTAACTCCGTAGCTATGTACTGTTGGAACACGCTACAAGTCTAGCAACCTAAGAATCCCTTGTAGCCAGCTTTGATCACGCCATCGAGAATACTACGGTATTTACCTAAACCTCCAAAATAAAACAGAACTGTAGGTTTCTTTCCGGGAACATTGGCCCCAAAAATCCATGAATCACCCTTACGGAACAGGCTATTTGCACTGAGCTTGTCACAAATGTCATTCCACTCCTCCTCAGCCTCTGCTGTTGCCTCAATTACAGGGCTTCTGGCTCCGTTTTCGAGTGCATTTGCGTGCTTGTTGGCATGCTCAACTAAATCAGAAATGAATTCCACTTGCGTCTCGATGCTCGGTGGCAGGTTGGTGAATGGTCCGTTTGGGCCCAAGATCATGAATAGATTAGGATAGTTGGGAACCGAAACACCTAGATATGAACTTGGGCCTTCTGACCATCGTTCCTTTAGCGTTTCGCCGGTGCGACCCTTGATAGGAATGCGGGTGTAATTGCCATCCACAGCTTCGAAGCCTGTCGCACATATCACCACATCAAGTTCATGCTCAGTGCCATCAGCAGTGACAATTCCTTTCTCCGTAAAATGAGTGATGGGAGTCTCCTTGATGTCAACAATGTCGACATTATCGCGGTTAAACTTCTGATAGTATCCAGTGTCGCATAGAGGTCTTCTCGCATAGTAATCAGTAGGGATTAGCTTGCGTGCTTTTATTGGATCTTCGACTATAGCGCGAATCTTTTTCCTAATGAAGTTTTGAGCTTCTCTATTCGCTTCTTCGTCGTATGAAATATCGCAGAAAGTGCCAAACATGAATCGAAAACCATTGCCTTTTTGCCATGCCTCCTCATATATCTTCTCACGCTCTTCACAGCTAACACTCATAGTGGGTTTCGTACTCTCCTCGAACCCGAAAGCGAACTGGCTATTCTTAGCTTGCTTCCAGATGTCCTCGTACGTGTCATTAATTTCTTTCCGATAATCCGCAGTTACAACTTTATCACCAGATGGCACCACATATTGAGGTGTTCGTTGGAAACATAGCAGTTTATCGACTTCATCAGCAACTGCGGTGATAATTTGTACGCCAGTCGAGCCATTCCCCAGGACACCAACCCGCTTGCCTTTGAAATTGTGTGATTCGGGCCATGATCCAGTGTGATAGAGCTCACCCTTGAAGTTTTTAATGCCAGGATACTTGGGGAAGTTTTGCCTAGAGAGAAGACCGACCGCAGTGACAAGGTATCTGGCTGTTAGCGTTTGCCCGGAGCTTGTCTGGACCACCCATAAGTTTGAACTGTCATCCCAATTGGCAGAGCTAACTTCTGTTTCAAACTGCATATACTGTCGAAGGTGATGACGCTCTACAACGTGTTTCAAGTAGGCCAGGACCTCTGGTTGACGTACATACGTGCGTGCCCATGGGTATTGGCGAAGGTCCTCGAGATCCCATGAATAGCGATATAGGTGGGATCCAGTGCTATTTTCATCAGCAATGGGAAAATATGATGGTAACGGTTAAACAAACTCGCTCATGGCGCCTGGATATCGGTTCCAGTACCAGGTTCCACCCACGTCTGCTGCAGCTTCAATCACCTTGACTGATAAACCCTGGTCATTCAACTTTTTGCACATGTAGATGCCCCCAAACCCGGCACCTACAATAATAGCATCGAATTCTCTCTGCATTGCTTTGTTATTGAAGGATATTTGTCGGTATTAGTTCCAAATTCTATTTATAAACTATGGCAAGATATGGAAAGAAAACAAATTCAACTTGTTGCAGAAACTGTGGTAGAGCTGGCCAAAAGCGACGTATTAAGTATTTGTCAAAAACACTATGACTACAAATCAAGCACGATTGCTATTTACATGCCGTTATATTCTTCCGATCATTCTCTCGTTAAGCCTACAGTTGTGGCTTGTTATGTGGGGCCAATGTGCCGATAGATCATTGTTTGGTGGCAATTAATACTTCGTGGAGAGTTTACCATATAGCCGCGGCAAATGCACATCTCAAAACGCGGAATGAATGTGAATTCTGGACAGCTTCTTCTATAAGCTAGGCCGTATTGCCAATAGTAGTAAAATGACGTCAAATCACCTCTTTGCCTTGTACATAGTAAATTCTGGAGGAATGCTGGACATATCTACAGGTAGAAAGCTGAAACCGAAGAACTAAACATCATATACCTGAACTACTGTTTGAATTCGAGAGCGAGTCAGTGTGGCAACTCTAGAACAAATGAATGACTGACCATCCAATATCGATATGCTGGAAACACTCCTCTGTAGTAGTAAAGTAATGGATAATGGATGCACGGAAGAGGTCCGCACGCCCAGTCTCCCCCGCATCTCAACCCCAACTTTCCCCACGTCCCGCCAATGTGGTCCATCCCATCACCACCCAGACCAGCAAAGAATCAACATAAAAACATTTTCCTATATACTTAACGTTATCTAAACCCTGGATTCGGTCGAAATTGAACATCGCAGTGTAACATCCTTATTGTGGTAGGACCTGAACCGCGTGCCTTATCGAAATCTACTACTATTATCCATTGGGGCACCGCCTTATCCATTGCTAGTACGGCAAATATGTAAAATGAGGCCATAAAGCCTCGCGTCAGAGCGTCCAAGGCGTGCAGCAGATGTAACCAACGAAAGATAAAATGTGACGCGGCGCAGGCTGGCCTGCCTTGCAGTCGTTGCCGAATGGATCATGTCGTCGATGGTTGTACAATGATTGCTTCCAAGCGAGGCATGTATAACAGGAAGAACTCACGAAGACGTCAATTATCATATCAAGCATGTCCAGAAGGTAGAGCTACACCAAATCTCGAACATCAGGACGAGACGCAACCCAATGACGAGTACCCGAACACAGCTAAGAGCCGGTCGATGAGAGCAAATGGCGCACCCCGAGGCAATGTACGATCAGCAAACCTGGAAGAATCATATTCCTCTGTATCCGTGGACTCATTGGTAGTGAATGATTCTGCCTCTTCAGAAAGTCCACCCGCGCCACAAGTCTCGAGTCGCGTGACAAGAGTGCGACCAAAGACCAAGGCTAGCTCATTAATGAAGATGTTTGAAGATTATTTGGAACAACAGAACGAGGGTGCGCTAGGAAAGCAGGAAATAGTTCTGCCTGGTGAGCCGTCGCCTTTAACATTCGCACTTGAAGAGTTTCAGCGTGGAAGAAATCCTAGGTTACATGATGCGCAAAGCAATATTAGCGACAGTACATCTATCAATACATTTGAACACAATGTCCATCCATCTCATCTAGATGCGGATGATATCACGTATCTGAAGGCAAAGGGTGCATTCGAATATCCTGAAAATGCCATCGCCGATGCGTTTATGAACGCATATCTCGAAAACTTCCATCCACTCTACTCCATAGTGAAGAAGTCACATTTCGAGAGACAGTATCGCGAGGGAAAACTTCCATGGATGTTGCTTCATAGTCTATGTTTCATCGGTGCGACATTTTGTGACGACTCCTTGATACATCAGTTGGGCTTCAAGTCAAGAATTGGAGCACGATCTATGTTCTACGATAAAGCGAAGATTCTATACAGCTTAGGCTATGAAAAAGACAAGATAACGCTGTTATAGTCAGCCATCATGCTTAGCTTCTGCGGACCACAACTCAAGAACTATTGGAATCCTTGTACGTGGATCGGATTTGGAGTCACAATTGCCGTCTCTCTTGGCATGCACCGGACTTCTGCATCTGCAATTTCACCTTCTAAAGACAAAGGACTGTTACGGCGCTTGTGGTGGACCCTCTCAACTCGGGATGCGTATTTGTCAACACTACTCGGCCGGTCGTTTCGAATTAACATGTCAATTTGCGACGCGGAACCGCTGTCACCCGACGACTTCGATAACGTCACAAGCTGCTTTCACCAACAAACAAAATGTAAATGCAATCATCTAATATTCTACCAAATTCAGGCAGCAAAACTTTCTCTACATTTGCGAAATGTTATTTATTACCGTATAGGTCCAGTGTGCCCTCAAACGACAGTGGGAAAGCTACATAATGAATTGAAAGTTTGGCAGACAGAGCTTCAGTCGCCTATCAATTGGTCTCAGCGTTGCCAACCGCTTCCCACATCCGCTGTAATTCTTAGAATTCTATACAATTACCACATTATTCTTTTACATATGACAAAACCGACAGAGGTTGGCCCCACTCAGTCTTCAACAGTATCCAACGAGGTTCAGTCTCCGACAGTAGAGTCAGCAGCGTCAACTATAGCATCAACGGCTCTCACTCTTATGACAAACTCAGTTATATCTGCATTACCACACGAGATTTTCCCTGCATTTTTCCTTGCTGGCATTATTCTTTACCGCCAATCAAGACAACTCGATTCAGTAGCTGCAGAAGCTGGACGAGCATCCCTTGAGAATTGCCAAATTGTGCTCAATAAAGCTCGCGAATTATGGGATCCAGAAAATTGGGCTATGCGTATCTTTGACTTTCTTCTATCAGGCCCAAGCACTGTAGATGATGCACAAAGTAAACTGAGCCGGCAGAATATCGATCTAGATGATGAGATTCTAAATCCGTCAACTGAATGTGTCAACGAAACCACGTACGCTCCATATAGCGACCAGGCCCAGAATATTACCAATAATTTCGACTGGAATACAACGCTTGATTCAAATTTTGATGGCGGCCAAGATTTCATGCTCCTCAGTAACTGCTGGCTAGCAGCAGAAGACTGGCAAAATATCCATTTGTAGGCAACTTTTCAACAGCTAGCACATCCTATTTCCGCAGATAGGTAAAGCTACCCTGGACAAGAGTTTTACAGAAGATTTGGATCTGCTTGTTGAAAATATACATTTTTAGGCTATTACTATGTGCCACGTATACAGATTGGACATCGATATCAGGTATTCTCAGCCAAGCACCACCATCTTCACATAAAAAATCCATTACTATACAAGATGGGTGTCTATTTAATAGTTGCTTTTAGTAGATAGAGAGCTAACTGTACGGGACGTGAGCTGGATCTTCGGAAGCCTATACGAGAAATTAGCATTGCCGCTACCTTAACCATCCTACCCAAAACATTCGCTTTGGTGCTGTGCCTAATTCGCAAAGGCAGGCTCAAGAGAAAGAGATTATACCATGGACGAAACGCTCAGTAGCTTCGATAATAGAGCATATGACATGGAGATACAGGTTGCTTTGTAAAAAGGGTTACTTTAGCATTTATATAGGTAGTACCCTAGCTAATCTTGATATTAAAAACGTAGGCTTCATATTCTTTAGTCACTCTTGACTGATTTTTGGTCATTGTCCGAGTGGGGACTCTCTCATTGTACATATACCGGCGGCTGTATCATATGGCATCTACACTTTTCCAAAGTACTTCCGCCCGCCAGTAATCTCTGGCACTGAGTGGTTACAAACTTATGCGCTTGTTTTTATGAAGCCGTCCATATATTGGATAACTGCCGCTTTGTTGAGCCGGAGTGTGACCAACAACAAATTAGGTTCGCGTGTCCTAAAATTTCGTGCGAGTGATCATGCAACACTTAGATTGCCAAGAGAAATACATGACCATATAACCGACTTCGACAAGAAAACGTTGACACGCTCCACGGTAATTCCCGGGCCGTGCTTGGGTCTGGAAACAACGTTTATCGCTAATCACGGGTGGCCGGGGGTAATTCGAGCTATTAGAGACATATCAAGCGCCCATGGATGTAGACAGGGCGACATTATTTTTCAATCACATAATCAGATAATAATGCCCAGTTGTAGCCTTCCAGAGCTGATCCGAAGTTGTCCTAGCTGGGCACCATGGCAAGAAATATCCACGACTGATAGATACAGAGCAGCAGAAATTATCGCTATTTCATGTGATGACTGGGACTTGGCTCTGAAAAACATCCGATATCACTCGATACGACAGCCTCGGAGAGATATCATTTACGGAAACAAAGAAACCCATATAAGTGCTATTTTTTGTGACGATTGGAAGGATCCCGTAGCTGAAACACCTTCGCATATATTGCTCGCTTCAAATTATGGAAAAAGTACTGCCAATCGAGATACATGCCAGACATTGCTGCCGGAGCTTGGTGATGAAGATTTGACGAACGACCTCGAGGTCACGCCAAATTTACCAAGACACTTGTCTAGGCGAAAGAGTAGGAAACGTCATTCTATTGCTTCAAAGAAAAAGCGCCATCCACGTAAATATGCTCGATCTCGGACGGACGAACACATAACATCCAAACCAGAAGGATGGCTGCCATTATCAATAATCAACAATAATCATAAGGCTACAGAAATCAGGAAAACCTGCGCACCAAAGGATTCGATCGAGGACCAAGAGAGCTTGTTCCTGCAACCCGTGACTTCGCAAGAAGGAATAAATAGCCTACCAACGTCAGCACTCCCAGGTTTGAACATGGCGATTAATATGGCGACGCTAACGAGGGATGAGCGAGACATATTTATATCACTGGCACCCGAATATTTGAAAGATCCTTGTGCTCTAATGAACTTGGTTTCCAAAGAAAGAGAGGACATGATGAATGTTCAGACACCCAGTTGCTCACCAACCTGGAATGAGCCTCCGGAGGATCACACAGCTGTTTGGGACCAAGGAGTAGAAGGTAGCAATGAAAATGTGCCTTGGATGGACGAAATATTTGAGCCTGTCGCAGAGGCGGATCTAGATAAACTTTTTGACGAGTTTGTGGAATTCTGACAAATCTGAAAGTCATGTCAGAAACAACAGACGATGAATCTTAGATGAGATTATAAAATTTATAAGATATTTCTTTTAAACACAAATATCAATTATAACTGACGCGATAGCTTTGTTTGTGAGCAGCTTGTGATGGCCTTAAACGTTTGGACCTTTGCGATAGGACTAAAGGCTGCGAGTATCACGTCAAAATCAGGTGAATGTCGAAACAGTGGAGGATCAAACATACGTTCTGTACGGTCCTCTCATTTTATCGTGTATATAAAGTTAGACAGATCCCCATTACTTAGAAAATCAATCAACTCATAGTTAAGCTACTATTACGTTCAACAGTCAAGAGTATCAGACAAGCATTTAACAGAAACCCTAATTCATAGACTATACTACAATTTTGCAACTATCTTTAGACGCTCCTCTGCTTCAAACTCTGGTCCTGCCTTTTCTTTCAATATCTTTCTTAGAATTTTCCCGCTGGCGTTCTTGGGAATGTGTTGCACCAACTTCACACCACCTCTTAATTTCTTATAGCTCGCCACACGACTGCCAAACCAGGCCATTAACTCCTTAATATCCACCGGTTTAGCTTGATCTTGTGAAACGACATATGCGCGCGGGACCTCGGTTGCCATTTTCTTGTGCCAAACCCCCACAACTGCGCAGTCAATCACTCCTGGAAACTCAAGTAGGTAACCCTCCAGCTCTGCCGGAGGCACCTGGAAGCCTTTGTACTTGATGAGCTCCTTGACTCGATCCGTGATGAACAGATTTCCACGCTCATTAATGTGGCCTACATCGCCGGTACGGAACCATCCGTCTGGACTACGGCATGCCAGAGTAGCCGCAGGACTTTTATGGTAGTCCATGAACACATTAGGCCCACGCACGTGCAGCTCACCGGTCTCTCCCAATCCAAGCTCTTGAGGTACACCTGACGTTTGCTCCCCCGCTGATTCATCAACTGGTATGCATATCTTAACTTCCAGATTAGGGAGTAATGCACCACAGCTTCCTATGTCCACATTCCAGTCTTCCCATGTACCTTGATATAAGCATGGGCTGGTCTCGGACAGTCCATAGCCTTGTCTCAGGCGGATGCATAGTCTTTTATACACTTGCTCAATAAGATCTCGCGTCAATGGCGCAGCGCCTGATTGGGCCATTCTCAAACTTGAGAGGTCGTAGGAAGTGACAATAGGATCCTTGGCTAGGTGCAGGACGATTGGTGGCACGACGTACGCAAAGGTGATTTTGTGTTTCTCTACTAATTGACACCACATCTTGAGGTTGAATCGCGGAAGTATGATACTGGTGACGCCTGAGTAAAGAGGACTATGAACCAAAACCACCAATCCGTAAATGTGGAAGAATGGTAAACATGACAATATTTTGTCGCCGCCTGTCCCTGGTTTGGGAAGGGGAATATCTCCAGTGGTTTTGCTTCCGTTCCATGTAAGGCCATTACATTCCCCCGCACGTAGCTGTAAGATATTGGCCACTATGTTGTAGTGTGATAGTCTGACTCCCTTAGGCTTGCCTGTCGTTCCTGATGAGTAGACCAGAAAGGCAGCATCTTCCTCCGGTCTAACGTGGTGCTGCTTCGCCGAAATCGTTTCGCTTGTACTTACCAAGTTTTTCCAATGTCTAAACTTCCCAAGAGAATCATGTTTCTCCCCTAGAATGATTATGCGATCTTCCGAAATACCCACGGAGTCGCACGCTCTTTTGACCTTCTCAAGATTGGAATAGTGCGTGACAACGCATTTTGCCTCGCTATCTTGAAGCTGATGAGATAGCTCTTTCATGGTGTAATCTGGGTTCGAAGTCGAAACCGTAAGTCCTGCCCATAATGCCCCGAAAATAACTGGTGGCATGTCAATGTCACTGAGCGAAGAGATCACAATTACATCCCCTTGATTCAAACCATATTGACACCGTAAACCTCGTCCAAAGTCTTCAGACAATTTTCGAACATCGGAAAATGAGTAAGTCTTATCTGTGATGCCATCGTGGAATATTGCTGCACTCAGTTTAATCGGCGTATAGAATACTAAGAAACTTGTACATATTACAGAGAGACTTACGATGAGCATCCGGGAACGTTTGGTCAGTTCGTTTGAACAGAAAAGAGAAAATGTCTATTTTTGGAATGTTGATTTCGGAATAACGACTTTTAATAACCATGGTAGCTGCAGTGTTCAAGGCTTTTTCCGAGTTATAGCTTTGTGATCTAGCAAATGTGTAGTGTCTGAACTTCCAAATCACTAGATCTAATCATTTATCGAGGGCAAGAACCTTGGAATAGCACCGCGGATAGTGAGCGTTGGATGGCTCTTGAACAGTTAAGATAGCTCAGATATGTAGCTTGTACAATTAGTTATTGAAATAACTCACAGGTCACTATAGTCTTCATGCACGTGTTCTGAGTGGTATCTCGCCTTCGGTGTTCGGTTATATGTATCATAAAGCCGGGTTTCATTCGGGTATCTATGCCGCCCTTAGAGCGAATGACAGTCCATTACCCGGGTAAGTAGCATATTTCCGTTCTGAATACCCCACGGTTGACGTGCGACTCACTAAACAGACGGCAGTGTTACTGATGCAATGAGCTGTGAAGCCATAACCCGACGTGATAGTGAGCACACATATGTGATAGGGAGAATGCCTAGCAATGGTGTCATCATTGTTGGGATCGAAGACTACGATAACACGAGCACAGACGTTGATACTGCTCTTCGGAAAGATATTTTAGACCGAGTTAATATTATGACTCGTGGACGGTTTGCAGATGTAGATCTCCGGAGAGATGTGCAAGCAAATATCGTAGGCTTTCGGCCGGATAGAGATGGAGGCAGGCGTATAGAATCTGAGCGTCATGTTGTACCCGCATATGGATTTGGAGGGAAGGGGTTATCAGTATAGTTATGGAGCGGCGTTGAAGGTGAAGGTTTTGGTCGACCAATTACTCGAGCCTACCAGTAAGCTATAAAATGTAGTTTTGTAGAATAGTAATTCGTGTCATTACAAACAAGTTAAACCCTTCCCTAAAATAACAATTACATTTACTTAGTACGGATATTCCAAACCATTCACCATTCTGTACTTGAATTACAGTCGGTCGACCTACACTTGGCGAGCTACAGTTCTGTAATGCCAGAGTGCAGTATCTTTCAAACACAAACATTTACCAGCAGGTTGATCGGTCTTGTGCTACACCACGCTCCACTATTTCCACCACTTCCATTCCATGTCTTTTGTCCCAATTCATCAACAAGCACGCTAGGACACGACGGATCCGATGCTCCCAACCATACTTTCCCATCCTGGAATCCGTTACCAAACACCTTAATGTTATACGAAAAACTGCCCCATGCAATTCTGTATTCAACCTCTAATCGGTCCACACTGGGGCTAGAGGCTTCGCCGGTGCTGATTTCCACATACATGCTTCCATCTGAAGGCTCGATCTTAAGAGAGTCCGTGTAGCTCGTGTTGTGAGGTGGTGTGGATGAAAGCGTGACGGGCGGGAATGGTGCGTAAGGGTATGGAGACGGAAAGTAAAGCGTCAGTGGATTGGCGCAAAAGGATGTTGCCGTTAAGTTTGGGGCAATGTATTGGGATAGCGCAGTCATTGCGTGGAGCATGGTGAGAAGTACGACATTGAGTAGATAATGAGAACGTGTAGACATTTTAGTGATAGTCTTTGAATTTAAGGTGCAACGGAATGGCAAAGCCGCGAAGTTTTGATAATTCAAGAACCGATGCTCAAAATCTGGTATAAGAAGAAGCCACAACTTATATTATGAGATAACGTTCTACTTATGTACTATAACAGTGCGACATCCCCCCAAGTCAAACATATGTGGTACTGTGATTCATTTGACCTCGTATTAGAGAAATAGTGCAACAACATACCTTTTTAGAACGGAAAAAGGGGATTAGATTGCTTGATATGCAGTGTAGATAGGCTGGTGTAAAATTCCAGTATGTCATATGACGATCCTGGCTAAATCATTTGGAGGGTCGCCGAGAGTTCTTCAAAGCTTAATTTCGTGTAGCATAAGCCGTCGCCTACAGAAAACATCGCTATTCTTGAACTTTTTGTCCCTCGGATCTCACCTGAGCTTAATGTAAACGATTCGATGTCACTTATCAATTTTGTGGAAGGAAATAACGATGACGGCCCCGGTGCCGGATAAATTGATTTGAATTAAAACTGTACAACTATTGATAATAAGAGAGGTAGATCATAGAGAGCGGGAGCCCACTACAGGTCGTATTAGTAAATGATACTAATCATAAAGTCTATTTAGCAACTCAGCGAATGTAGGGCCAGAAAAGTAGCATATCGGGAAATAATTCCTATGATCGCAAATCTATCCATTATCCATTACGCATTCAACCACCAATAGCACGTGAAACATCATGTCTTGCTGCAGTCTAAGCGAAGAAAATCATATCCTGCCAAGGTCACGTCTCCTAAAAGTTGATGATCGATTTGCGACTGCGAAAAAGTATTCTCTAACGATTCCGTATCGCTTGGAGTCATCTGTAAGGCTATCAGTCACAGGTTCCGCTGGTGGTAGGATGAAAGTTACCTCGATAGGGGCGACTAACGTCGGCAGTTTAGGGAGAGGTGGCAGCTTCAATATTGGTGCACTCCAATTGAAATAGTTCCCACAACGGCCTTGTTAATAGTCAGTTCTCTGTGGTATACTATTAGGCTATTAAATGCGCTTACAAGTCATATGTTTGCAGCCACCGGCTCTTTGAATTTTGGCATGGCATTTGGAACAGGTATTCGTAGTAGTATCGATAATCAGTCCAGTTCTCTCGTCCGGCGGAAGACTTTCCATAGCTTCCTCTCGAGCCTTATCGCATCTTTTTCCTTCATGCCACGGTGAACTGCATTTGAAGCAACCAGGTCCACCACATTTATAGCAAATAGTCAGGCCATTCTGCTCCCTTGAACCTTTAGGGTGAATTTGACCAGCTCCACACTTCGGATACTGACACCATCTGAAGTCTTGCATGTGTCTTAGTTGATTCGCTATCATAAACTCTCTAAACCTGGATTGGATATTAGTCAAGCCAATTAGTGGGCTGCAATATCGCTTGCCTCTCAAAAACTTCTGATGTAGTGTATAGCTTAATAGTATCTGTGGGAAGAGTACTCGAGCATATGATACAGCCTATCGCTTGCCAATCTTTATCGTTGAGCTGAACGTTGATGTATACCCTGAGACAACTCTTGCAAACGGGGGATATGTGGCTGCATGAGGGACTGATTTTCCCAACATGAAAACAAGATGATGGCTTGACTTCAGCACATATCTGGCATTCTAACTTCGTTTTATTTTTGACGAGTGTTTTTACCTCCTCTACAAATCTGTTTTGCGTGATGGCAGAATTTGATTTCAGAAGATGTTGGATGGAATGTCGTTCGACTTCTGTAAGGTCTCTTTCTACTGAACGCAATCTCTCCAGGAGAGCATCTCGCCTACGAGATTGAAGCTTTCCCGAGACTGTTCGTTGCCCGAGAGCATTGAGTATCTTTTTGATGAGATCAACTGTGTATTTGTTCGAAAGTTTGCCGAATATGAGGATTGGGGGACTTTTTGGGACGGCCATCTTTCTAGGTCTTATGATCAATTATATTGGTGAGTTAGGGCCAGATAATTAAACAAACAATAACAATGGAATTTTCTTTTCTGAATTTGATATCTTTTGTATTGGGCTTTTAGAATCCTGATCTTCATATCAAGACACGCTATATGGGGACGTATCCTAAAATAGATGGTCTCGTGATCCACATTATGTTCCATGCCCAGGCAACTTTAGGCAGTCACCAGGCAGCATAACTAAATCATCTAACAGTGTTGACACAGACCTTTTGGCGACTATTGATCTGGTATATTGTCTCCCTTATCGTATATCTGCATCTCGCTAAGTAGGAGCATGTCTCGGCCTGGGAGGAGCATTTGAAGGTCACATGCATTTACTCGCCTAAGATAGCGGCCAGAATTGAGAAACGCCATTCCATAATGTGCGTGATTGGTAATAAAACATCGCAACTAGGATAACTTCTTTGGTTAAAAACAGATTCTGGCACGCTAGTGGTAGAAGTCCAATGCTAGTGTCTAAGTGCTTTTCCGGATCCAGAGTAGGATATTTTACATGGCCACCTGTCCTACCATACCGTATCGAAGGCTGCTCCTGAGCACTCGCCTGAAATAATTGACTTTCATCATCATTTTCACGCTTCGTTAAATTTCTGTATCTGGTCACATCGTGGTCTAAGGTAAAAAGCTTCTTGTAAGCATGTCATTCTTGTGAGTATTAGAGACGCTATCATCAATATCTTGCCTTTGCCTATTTCTTGAACCAAAAGAGGTCTGTAATTCATAAATGTGTTTATACTCACTATTTATATAATTGTGTCCAGGTATCTCAGTTTTCTTCTGCTAAAACGGGTAGATACATGTCATACCCACAAGTAGACTCATCGTTATCAAGCATGCCCAGGCGACAACTTTTATGCTCGCGCCACGTGTGTGCCCAATTTTCCGTGAAACCAGCTTCTAGATTCCAACGTTGTTACATGTTTTCCTGCCATACAACTTGTTTGAAGCCTATCTGCTAGAGTGAAAGACCTCCTTTGCCACACTTGAGACACCTCATCTGAAGTACTTCAGCGTTCTGGTTTGGACCGCACGTGCCGCATCTTCCTCGTACAGGAGCATTGACAAACGATTGTAGTACCTCGAATGCGAATTCCGGTACATCTTGCAGCGTGGTTCGTACCAGCTCAAGATCAGTGCTTTGCATCATGTCTCGAAATTTCAATCTAGCATACTCAACTACGATTGTCCTCAGGGGTATTGTGTACACATCTGGAATTAAGCGTAGATAATCTTCTGCCGAAGGGCAAGATTTTAAGGTAGATCTGAATTTCTCCTTTGTTATCACTCCTAGGCTCGATACATTGTATTTGTCAGCCATGTTGTATGTTAGAACTTGCACCTCCAGCTGAAGTTTATTGTTATCTTTAATTGGCTCGATGTATTCGCCGGTATAGAAGTATCTTAGCATTACTTCTAGCGCGGTCGCATCATCGTCATCTAGATCGATAACTCCTGAATATGACTCCTGCAAAAGGTGAGCTTTTGAGGTGAATGACGATGGTTGACCGAAAGTTTAACCTTAAAGCCTCCTGTACATGCTGCATGCAAGACCGTCGATTGAGAGCAAACAATCACGCGGTGAACTTTCCAAGATCTGTTGTGACTTTTAATCGTTAGATCGGAGTGGGTATCTGTGTCAAAACACCTGTTTTATATGAGACATAGTAATTTCATTGTCCAGAGTGAACATACTGGGCAATGCTAATAAGAAACTTGCTGACGGGGGCATCGTGATGTGATTCGTATCTGATTGAGAATTTCTTTGTGTTCTCAGAAGATTGATCTAGCTAGCTTTTATAGATGTTGATGCTGGCCGTTGGCATCCAATCCTAGACAGGCTTTGCCATGTACTCCCACACTTGTAGTAACCGTTGTTCACTTTCCGCCACTGAGGGGAGAATTCTGGCCGTCCCGTCACCTCATATCAACACAATGAAATACCTCAACCTTGCTCCTATAAACGGACCGATATTTTCTTATTCTCTGGCCTTTCTTTGCTGACGTACCAGCCTATCAATTTACCACCTATTGCCGCGAAGGAAGATTACACCATTTGAGTGGTTACACTTTGTCCGCCCAAACAGCTAGATTTGTTGGATGTCAACAACTAATTACGTCACTTTGGTTTCGTTGCTAAAACTTTCTGTAATTCAATTGGTTGGTGTGTGGTGATAAGTCGGGCGGGAGAAGCTCGATATCAAAAGAAATATCTCGGATCCTACAATTAAACGCAATTCAAAATCTTTCTCGATTTACTTTTCTCCACTGAAAGAAAGAGCGAAACGCCAGAAGGATATACAACAGCAAGGGATGTCCAATTCGATTCATCATATTCTGTAATATCAAGCTGTTGATAAGAACTTTAGATTTCACATTAAATATAACGTGCTTATCGTTGTCTGCTTGTTCAGAGATGAAATAGTAGTATTGTACCAAGCTGACTCCCAAAAATGGGTGTATCTAGTAGGGGGTAGAACCACACCTGCTCTGTCGCGAGGCTATCAAGCAGGTTCGCTACTAGCCACACGCCCTGTAAGTCCTAATGCGACGTAACAAAAGTTCAATCATTATCTACTATCCACCGAGTCTATCTCTCAACACCCATCTCCAGCATGAAACGGGTCACTCAATTGCCGTTGGCGGATGCTAGAACTGTGATTCAGAAGTTTTCGATACCGCAAGCTTCTGCCAGATTCACAAGAAGATGCTTCTCTGATGCCCGACCAACTGTTCATAGCTACAAAGCTGGAACTGCAACTTTGGGTCAAAGATATTTACACTCCACCCCAACCAAAGAAGCTACAATTTCCCCAGCATCAATTGTAGCACCTCCACCTCCGGCTCCTATTCCCAGTGCCGAACATGTAGATTCAAGGGTTGCTAGACGACGAAAACAAGCGGAGTTACTGAAGCGTGGGCAAGATATAAGAGATATAACTGGAGGAAAGGGTAGTGGTACAGCAAAGACGAAGAGATTTTGGAAGAATGTGCATGTGAAGCATACTGATGGTGGGCAACTTTCTTATTTATGATACGAGACCGTTCTAACGATTACTTAGGAGGATTACAAATTCATCTAGACAAACACCCGCTTCGCCGCCCCACGAAAGATATCCTCACAGTTCCTCATAATAAGCCCCATCTCGCATCAGCAATAGCTTTAGAATGGGATCTACTTGTCTCGGCCCAGCAGGCACTACGCCATCACCTAATACCTCTGACTTCACTAGCATCTCGTGCTTTGGACATTGCAGATGAAGACGCAAAGGGAAAGGGAGAAATACGCGCCAATGTTGTGCAGACAATGATGCGATACTTAGATACAGATTCCTTACTGTGCTGGGCACCCGAACCCGTTCCCGACCCACCAGGATACGAGACACACGTTGGGCGGACGGAGAGTTTGAGATCTATTCAAATTCGCACAGCGTTGCCTATAATACAATATCTAACGGAGAAGGTGTGGCCCGGGGTTAAAATAATTCCAGTATTGGACCCAAATAGTATCATGCCTCTTCCTCAACCACAAATGACAAAGGATGTAATACAGGGATGGGTTACTGGCCTACCAGCGTTCGAGCTGGCGGGACTAGAGAGAGCTGTACTGGCTCAGAAAGGGTTATTGGCAGCAACAAGGCTACTGGTGGAGTGGAGTACGGAACTGGCACATCTCAGAGGTGGAAATAATGCAGAAGAGAAAAAGTTTGGGGTAGAGGAGGCTGCACAAGCTGCCAGTTTAGAAGTGGATTGGCAGACAGGGATGTGGGGTGCAGTTGAAGACACACATGATGTTGAGCGAGAAGACATCAGAAGGCAATTAGGCAGTGTTGTATTATTAGTGTCTGGAGTTAAAGTCTAGAGGGTTCTGATGGCCTGAAGGTCACTGTATACATAGCATCTCAGCATATCACGAATGGGGAGACAAACTACCTAGAGCCGAGTGAAAATTCAGATCCTGGTCGTGGTCTTCCCATTGAGCAGTTCTTTGGCATTTCACATATTATCTGCTTCAATATCACAGGTGTATTTGGCAAGCCTTTCCAATTGCAGCAGCACTCTTTTAGATATTTTGATGATTAGAGTAAATCTTTGTCTCTTTTACTGACAAGGAGTGAACTATACTCCCGCGTTCTTTGTTAGAGTCGCTATGTAGTTTCAACATATATATAGTATTATTTGCAAATGAGAGTTTATATGGACCACAGTAATCGTAATATTTTCATACCAATGTTTTAGCAGCTCATTATCGTTCCAGTGGCATTATACAACTAAAGACTCGAATCAATAAATCTCCACGATTTCTCATAGGACTTCCTGGACAGGAAGATCAGAGCGAGGATCGCGCTGGCCAACCCGATCAAGAGATTGCCTTTCTGAGAGCCGCCGGGGACAACGTTGTGGAACTGGAACTTTAACCAACAGGGTTTGGGATGATCGCCTGCCTTTCACCGATGATGACCAACTAGGTAGACAAACTTCTCCGTATTTTGACGACTATCAAGATGGTCAAAGACATTTCAATCATTATGGTGAAGAATATCATTCTCACGACGATGAAATTGGTGGGGAGTCTTCCAGAGAGTCTTCTAAATTGAGAAGACCTCCATGGCTAGCAGATCGTCGCGAGAACGAACAGTCTTGGAGACAGGTTTACAACCGCGAGGAATCTACCCTTGGTGGCATGACTCGCAGTCAGGATTCTTCCAGGTGGTCTTCCATACATCATTCCAGAGAGTCGTCCAGAACCCGAACGTGCTCATTTGTACCTCGCCAGAGCAAAGATGACAGACCAGGACCAGAGGTTAGGACTGCTGGCCCAATGGGAAACACAGGTTCGGACAGGCAATGCAGAAGTCAGCTACCAACACCGCCGTCTTGAATAACTGCTTCCAGTGGCCGCGAGCTTATGGTTTCTGGTATCAATCAGCGGATTAAAATTAGGGATGAGCAAGGCCAGGCAGCACTAAGACGTGCAATTGATGCATACCTTGAGGATACCCCGGACTTGCTTCCAGGTGCGCGGAGAAAACTGCCAAATGGAACGATAAAACACATTGACATAACTTTGAACCCAGGGTCAGTTGATAGTGACATCCAAAGAAATCTACAGAGTGCGTTTGATATATTACAATGGTCGGACTTACACGGTGCTATCACAATTCATAAGATCACTGTGGAACCAGATATAGAACCTCTGTCCTGATTCCGGCTCTAGACCTTTATTCATAGCCACAAACAATACGAAAACTTCTATCCAGAATCTAATGAAAAATCAAATTCCGTGAAGAAATCCCTAACCCAGCGAAAATGTAATCTACTCTCTAATTGTTCGCGTCCCATATGTACCTACCGCCACGAAGGAAGCACAACTGGGATCGATAGTGCACGAGCCGAGGAAAATGGCATGTATTTCCGCTATAATCTGCGCCGAATCCTGCCCTTACCAAAGTCCGTTTCCGTCTCTGGGACTAAGCAGTCACTGCTTTATCCAAGAGTGAGCAATCCTTGAGCCAGGCTATAGAGAAGGCGGCTCTTTTAGGCAACTTGACTAAGACTATTACTAGCTGAGATTGGGAAAAATAAAGCAGAGATTCTTCCGGGGTCAAAATTAGACCACCGTCAGGTGGAGCCACCTCCCTCCCCAAACTTTAGAGAACATCATATTTAACTTTACTTACTTGGATACCAATACATCGCGTCGATCTATTGGCAATTACCGCTTATTCAACTCCTTTCTGCAGGCCAGGAACTAGTTCACTCGTTATACTCGTAACGATTGTTCCCCACCGCCGATATGCTTCTCTCTTTGTTTCTTAAGTTTATTGATCCATAGATAGCTAGCAGTTCCAAAACCATGTCTGCGCGGTGAAGTTTCAGGAATGAAAAGGTTATAGTTTGTTAATAACATCTTTACGTCAACTTTCCACGAACGTGATTAAATGGACCTAGCCCTCAAAAGGATGATAGAAGTTGGTCACCTAGTTCAGCTTATAACACCAGCAAACCTCAGTCCAGTGACCGTAACGCTGTTTTATTGTAGCGACAACATCAATCAAAACAAGGCTATATTTGATCTGCTGATAGGAACAGATGCTAATTTATCTTAGAGATCCAGTAATGTAGACATGAAAAGCAATACTTGCTTCTCGGTAAACTATCCCTTCAAAATATAGTAAGATTCCCCTAAGAGCTTGCTCTCTTCCTCATTGGGAGGTAGGGCTCGTTTTAGGAGTGCTTTATTTTTGGAAGTGAACTGAACAACAAACAACACGCCTTCTGAGCTGATTCACGAAGGATTGAGGTTTTCTGGGTTTAAACATCCGATGATAAAAACCTTTAATTTCTTATTTAGCTAACAGCAATAGGATGAAGTCTTCTTGTCTTTACCTCGGACAAATATAATTCCGCACTTTTTAGACGTAATCCGACCTCACTGATCCGCTAAAGAATAATCTCAAGCGTCTAATCTCACAACAAAGAGAAGACATGTTCGTTAGGACCGTCTGGTGAAGCCTCTTGAAAGGCTTCACCAAACATGATAGTATCAACGTAACACTCGCCAAGAAATTTGAAGCCAGCGCCCATCGGTCGTAAGACGTAGGGTATCTTGCCTCCGTAAAGTACAACCACAATATCTTCCTTGCCCATATAGGCTGGTCCTATTCCGTAGATTCCACCGGTTGTGCGGAAAAATCGTCGTTGGTCACATACCCGTGATGATGCAACCTTATACCGCTGCCAATCGCCCTTGCACGTAGCGATCTCGGCCGGAGGGAACGTGTCATTTTGTTGACCTGTGCGATGGAAGAGATGCTGGATGAAGGCAGCGAAATCCGCATAGAATTGTGACCTATCATCTTGTTCCATCCCCATGACACTTTCGTGATTTTCAGTTACTCCAGATGTCAAGATGAGAGCCAGAGCAATGATAGATTGATGCTTGCTTGGGTAGGAAGTGTCGTCTTTTGAGCAAATGTTCCATAGATCAAGGATAATGTGAGGTTGAGACTTCTCGTCTGAGTTTCTGAACATACTTATGTCCATCATGCCAGACGCAAACTCAATGCTATCGTAATATATCCCGCGCAGATTGAGTCCTCCTGTGCTTGTCAACGAAAAGTCTGCCACTGCGTGACGGCCGCACGAGGACCAGGACAGTGCCTTGCTGTGCAGCATCATGACTTCAGTAGATGTGTCCCAGCGTGGTACCCAGGACGGGATATCCACTTCATGCTCGTCTATCTCACCATGCTTCACATAGGAAAGCACAGCAAGATTCCCGCTACTCTTGATCGCCATGAGTGCTACATCGAGATATACTTCACGCAGAGACTTTTTGTATTCAATATCTACCATTGGTTTCCCGTTGCTTGTCTGGACAAGACCTAGGAGACCATACACCTTGTCTTTCGGGTCTGTCGATTCGAAATCACGATACTTTGCAAGAGTTTGCAACAAATCGAGCTCATCTCTGTCGCTATCATCAAACATACAGTAAGCATTGTAATAATCAATATCATCTAGATGACTAGGCCCATCGAAGTCGCTCTCAGACATCTGGCTGGTAAGCCAACATGCAGTCACACCTACCATATTCCAGGAGATAGAATGGCCACCCACGAGAACGATTGAGTCACGAGCGAGGGCGATCTCTTGTATGCACCATACCCTAGTGAACCATGGTCTTGCGAAGAACTTTCTCAGCGCTAGCCACGAGCGAGGATGTTTTGGAGTGCAATGATCTCCGAGGCTCTCCAGCTGATCGAGTGTTACACCGTTTAAGCCCTGATATGCGATTGCCAAGGTGGTTAGGTCTGCGTCGATTCTCTCAGCATGTTCGCTGCATGCCACATAGATAGTCTTCATGAGAGTAATAGCTGCATTGACGTCTTCTCCGTCCTCCAAACCTAGCCATACGACTACCCGAGAAGCGCGGGAGTATATCCCTCTCATTAGCTGCACCTGCTGATTCCTTTCCTCAATATCATCTTGATTGATGCAGATTGCATCTGCCCAGATAAGTCTTGCTGAATTCGGCTGTCTAAGGTGGTGTAGGGCTTGGTAGAGGTTGGCAGTGATGGAGAATTCGCCCTCTACACATTCTATCTTCTGCCTGATTTTCGCATCCCCCCAAACATACGAGAGCGCCTCGAACCCTAGTGCCTTATCCAATTCGGACTCGATAAGTTCACATTGGATAGGGTCTGATTCTAATCCAGGTAAAAGCTTCAAAAATCGGACGTGTCGCGGCAGCAGCCTCTGCGGATAAAAGACTGACATGACCAGGATGTAGTCAGCCCCATAATAGAACTAGAATTCACGACTCCAATCATGCCAGACAAGACATATTAGGTAAGTATCGCGTAGTAGATGTTCAGGAGTAATGAAGTCTTCTAAATATGTGGGAATAGAAATAGTGTTTGCATCTGGAAGGCAAAGCTTACTACCACCTTTGTTTTGGGGCGGACGATTGAGGCCGCTCATTGGGAGTAGAGGCGAGGGTAACTAAGTAGCGCCTGAGTAGAGCAGATGCTGACTAACCGCGTTAGAAACGAAGTGAAATCGGTTTCGGCGCGGAATACCAATATAATCTACACCGAATCTTGCTCTCACCAAAATCCATTTCCGTCTTTGGACCTGAGCAGTCGCTGCTCTAACCTAAGTTGAGCCCTGAGCCCTGAGCACGCTAATGAATCAGCCAGACCATACTCAGGGGGATCCTTTTCTAGCCCCTCGCGAATCAGTTATAATATCCTTATTGTCTGTATATAAATTCTGCTAATGCCTGTTATTCTAGAACATAGCCACCTTTTGTAACCTATTATAGTATGATGTCGTGATAGTATCCGTTCTCGCTCCCCTGCCAAAGTACAAGGATCCAGGAGCACGTGACTCAATTCTGAGCACTTGTTCAACTTCGATGCTATAAGAACTCGCGCTCAAATACAGTCGATTATCACACGCCAATCTTAACAAGAAGAAAATCTATTTTTGTTCGGAAACGTGAGCAAAGCTGCTTTATCGAGAATAAAGGGTGAGTTATAGCGAGTAAGGGTGAGTCGAAAGTAAGTCGATAGATCACGCTTAGGGGGTTCCCCTTCTGGCTCCCTCGAGAATCGGTTATAGTTTCTATATTATCTAAATATAGACTTTTGCAAATCCTACTACTTATAGCATAGCCACATCTCTGAGCCTATCAAGATATCGTGACAATGGCCGTTCTCGGTCCCCTGTCACATTTATCAAGGGTCCTCCTTATGGGAGTCGATTTGGGTCCCCTTTTTAACCGAAGGGGCCTTGCTTAATGCCCCTCTCAACCTCTCCTCAACTCCCCTCAAACAAACCAACTCGTATACGAGTATACGATTTCAATTGTCTAAGAGCTTTATCAAAATTTTATATAGTTATTTAGAAAGGTACCACTTCTCTTCGATCAATACACCGTCGCCGAGATGAGTCTGTCTATATACGTCAACGAAGCATGCCTGCTCTTCTTAAACTACGGGAGCGTGCCGATGTGGCCTGATCCTACACAGTACCGAGTAATATAGCTGGCAGGGGAATCGGGGACAGGAGTAAGAATTTGCATAGGGGGAGGGGGTGGAAGGGGAATGTGAGGGATAAGGTGAATGGGGGGATTGGTGTTAGTTTTAGGAGAAGTAATAGATTGGCGTTTGGGTTGATAAATGAAGGAAATAGGATGGGGTATAAGGGGGGCCCGGCGTAGGCAGGTGGGTTTGAGATAGAGGATTGGGGGAGTGGGAGGGGAAATGTGGGAGGTTATCCTGGGTATTGAGTTAGTGACTTTTACTAAACTTTAAAATGGGAACTATAATTATGTTCACAGATGGAGACACTTTTAGTATACTCGATTTGAGCTTTGAAAGTGAGTACTTTTGGTTCAGATGCCGGCTTGAAATCAGCGAGCAAGGCTATAAATCGAAGCCGATCAAAATTTCAGTAAACGACTTGTTTTTTAACAATCTACAATAGAGAGAGAATGGGAAAGTCTTCAGTTTGAACGTCAAACAATCATCAGCGAGTATTGAGATATATATAATTACTATCAATTTCCAGAATCCCAAATTTCAACTTTCTCAACTAGTCTTCCAAGGTTTGATTATTCTCCTCACTTTATATTTATCACCAACATGCCGCCACATGAGCCAAAATGTAAAAAGACCGACTTTCCGCTCTATCTTTTTTTACTTTTTATCTAGATTATCCGTTGTCGGCGCCGTAATGTTCTTTTCTATGTATGTGAATCTATTTGCCTTCTATAATAGCTTGCCAGGCGGTGTTGCATTCAGAAAATTTTCAAGCTTCAATTTATCTGTCTTCTTTATATTCCAGTCCATAATTTGCTGTGCAATGCCTCTATAACAATATTCTGGGTGTGTGAAAACATTGAAGAGATCTTATTTCAATATGAGCTTGAAGAAGAGAATGACTTGAACAAGTGAAATAAAGGCATAAGTAATATATACAAATAAGGCCTTTGGCCCTTTTCAAATCTCGGCCTCCCATAATTCTTCAATGCCTTCTCAGCAAACTTTCTCAAACTATCATCCAAAAACCAAGTAATATCTATAGGCTGCAGATCAGCAAACGGGGTTTGTTTTATGGATATTCTACAATGCGCCTTCTACTATTTTGCTACTTTCGACATCGACTACTTTTTACCAGTAGCTTGACAGATTATAGGCATGCAACATCTTAAGTTGTTTGCTGGCCTCTTGCATGGCGGCATGGCGAGCCTCGGGCCCGGGTCTATGGATAGGGAGAAGAATATGAAGAAATCTTTATAATGGAGATTTGTATACTTCTAATATGCATTTGACGAGGGCTGGGAAGTCGGCTTCGGGGTTGATATCTTGGATCTGAAAAGCCATTGTGGCGAATCTCAAAACGGGCATATGATTGAAAACCAGCGGAAAATGTATAGCATAACAAAGGACTTGTTTAGATACTGTCCAATATAGTCTTGACAATTATATAATACAACTTTTTATATCATTTCAGTATTTGTATTTGATAACTGAGTTAAGTTATTTGGAACTGGATATATTTCAATATTATATGCCTATATTAGCCTAGAGAAGATTTGATTTATATGTGCATATGCGGAATATTGTCAGCTGCAGAAACCATTCCTTGAAATTCGAAACTGGGGTATAAATCCTCAAACCTTCCTAGGCGCAGCTGCAAAACTTCTTCAATATGGGGGCACAGCACAGAGATTACTAAGAATATGTGACATAGAATTGGACTCTGGATGCCTTAGGCACTGACAGAGTCTCCTTTTTCTTGCCGAGGGTCACGTGGTTTGGCACATGACCTGGAACTAGAGCCCTTGGCAGGCCTCTCTACTGTATT